>Ga0326728_10017451_pt1 | contig 14381 bp, 9 predicted proteins | sample MB3enrmetagenome_FD_207602 | JGI IMG/M metagenome (GOLD analysis project Ga0326728, IMG submission 207602) | Lab enriched peat soil microbial communities from McLean, Ithaca, NY, United States - MB31MN | ecosystem: Environmental > Terrestrial > Soil > Wetlands > Peat | place: USA: New York...
TTTTCCATTTGCTCGCCCCCAAGGCCAGTGCGCCCTCGCGCAGCATCAGCGGAACCGTGCGCAGGGCTTCTTCCGTACTGCGCACGGCAATAGGGATCATCATCACGCCCAGCGCCAAGCTTCCCGCAAAGGTTGAAAAATGTTTCATGGGCAAGACCAGGACCGTGTAGGCAAAAATCCCCATCACAATCGAGGGCACACCGTTCAAGAGATCAGCCGTATAGCGAACCACAAAGGAAAACGTCTGGCCCCCGAATTCAGCCAGATAGACGCCCCCCAGGAAACCAATCGGGATGCCGAAGGCCGACGCCAGGAGAAGCAGCTTCCCGCTCCCCACAATGGCGTTGGCCATTCCCCCACCGGGTTCGCCAACCGGGGTCGGCAAGTGGGTCAGGAAAGCCCAACTGATGGAACTTCCGCCATGCCACACTAGGTATCCCAGAATGAAAAACAAGACGCCAACCGTAAACAAGGCGCAAACTCCCGTCAGGCTGAACATGAAATAGTTGACGAATTTCCGCCAGGTATTGCGCCAACGCATCAATGCCCCGACCCCTTCTGAGTTGTGGAGATAATGACGATCCGCGCCAGGCCGTTGATCACAATAGTCAGCGCAAACAGCACCAAGCCCAGCTCTATCAGCGCCTGCAGGTAAAGATCTCCGGTGGCTTCGGTAAATTCGTTGGCAAGTACTGCGGCAATGGAATAGCCGGGCGCAAATAAGGAAGAACTGATCCTGGGATCATTGCCGATGACCATGGTAACCGCCATCGTCTCACCTAAGGCTCTCGCCAAGGCGAGGAAAATGGAGGCCATGATGCCAATGCGCGCGAAAGGGACCACCACCTGCCAGGTGGACTCCCACTTTGTAGCGCCGAGCGCCAGTGCTGCCTCCCGTTGCTCCACCGGGACAGCCATAAGAATCTCGCGCGAAAACGAAATGATGAATGGCGCTACCATGATGGCCAGCACCAGACCGCCTGCCAACATTCCCACGCCGTACATCGGCCCCTGAAAAAGCGGCAGGAATCCTAAAGTGCGCTTCAGGAAAGGCTCGCCATATTGACGAAGAAAGGGGACCAGGATGAATATGCCCAGCAATCCGTAAATTACGCTGGGAATGGCCGCGAGAAGCTCGATGACAAAAGTCAATAGATTGGAGATTCGCGGAGGGGCCAGCTCAGAAAGGAAGATGGCCGCCCCGACTCCCAACGGAACTGCCACGAGCAAGGCAAGGGCCGAGGTCACAAGTGTGCCATAAACAAAGGGCAAGGCCCCAAAGTCCCCGCTCACCGGATCCCAAGTGCGGCCGGTCAGGAATCGAAATCCAAACTTGTGTTGCGCGACCGTAGAATTGATATAAAGCTGATGAACGAGCGCTACCGTCACCAGCAGGATGGTTGCCGCGCAGAGAAGCGTTAGGAGGTGGGCAAATGTGTCGCCGCTTCGAAGGCCCTGGACAAAAGTAGGCGCACGTCGATTTGCCGTCGCGCGCCCGGTCGGAGCTGGAATGCCTGCCATAGCGATTTATTGGATCTGCGAAATCTGCTTCAACTCTTTCCCCACCACTTCCTTAGGAAGCCGAGCGTAGGACAGAGGCTCAGCTTCCTTCTGACCGTCGTTCAGCATCCAGGAGAGAAAATCCTTGATGACCTTCTTCTTATTTGCGTCCTCGATTTTCGTTGGAATCAGCAGGTAGGTGAAGCTGGCAATCGGATAAACCGCTTTGCCAGGAGCGTTGGTGATGGAAACCCGGAAATCTTCGGGCATGGACTTCGCATAGCTTGCCGCTGCGGCGGTCACGCCTGCCAGGTCCGCCTTGACGAAGACGCCGGCAGCGTTGCGAACACGACCGTAGGGAATCTGGTTCTGCACGGCGTAGATGAGTTCTACGTAACCAATTGCCCCTGGCGTCTGTTTAACCAGCCCGGTCACGCCTTCGTTACCCTTTCCGCCCAGGCCCACCGGCCAATTCACGGAGGTGTTCCGCCCGACCTTGCTTTGCCACTCCGCAGAGACTTTTGACAGGTAGTCGGTCCAGACGTACGAGGTTCCGCTGCCATCCGAGCGGTGCACCACCACGATATCTTGGGCGGGAAGGCTTACGCCCTTGTTAAACTTGGCAATCTCCGCATCATTCCACTTGGTGATTCTGCCAAGATAAATGCCAGCCAGAATATCGGGCGTGAAATTAAGCTCCTGCGATACGCCGGGAATATTGTAGGTGGGAACGACAGCGCCCAAAACCGTGGGAAAATGAAGAATCTTGGTCTTGGCCTGGCCGAGCTGTTCGTCATTCATGGGAGCGTCAGAAGCGCCGAAATCCACCGTCCCAGACAAAAGCTGTCGAATTCCTCCACCGGAACCGATCGACTGATAGTTGATCTGAATGTCGGAGTGGATCTTGTTGTAATCTGAAAACCATTTGGAATAAATGGGATACGGGAAAGTCGCCCCGGCGCCATTGAGCATGACTGCATCCGGCGCAGGTATTGGTGCGCCGCTCGAAGGCGAGGAGCGGAAGGCCAAAAGGCATGTAAATACAAAGGCGATACCGAGAAGAACGATCGAGAGTTGCGGCAGTTTTCTCATAGGTGTGATCCTCCACGTGTACTCTCCCCCCGCTTTTTTACATGAGGATTAAGCGGAGGTGAACATTAGGGTCCGGCACTCATTGCGAACGACTTGCCTCCGGCTCGGCGGGGCCACGACAGAGAGCGCTGGGGGGCCTTTCAAAACCCCGCCGCATAGGAAGCGCACCCCCTACGCTAGGGGCCGCCCAGACGAGCCGGCAGGTCCAATCCCCAACGCCTCGAATCGGAGGCTGCGGAGGTCAAATTCACGAATTACCACGCGAACTCCCGCCGAGTCAAGAGACAGCCACCGTCCGAAGGTGTAGTTGACTCAGAATAGTTTGAGGGAGCCTGATTACTCTAATTTGAAGGAACTGTTACAGGAATGTTGCATTATCGCCAAATCGGGTAGATGGCTACCAAGTCATAGGTATCAAGCTCAGGGATGGTGATTTCTGATTCCTGGCCCTCGATTTGGATCTTGGCCTGGGTGTCTGCGAGGGTGTCTGGCGAGAGGATTTCCACCTTTTTGACACGCGCACGCACTCGCACACGAATCTCTCTTTCCAGTCTCTGCTGATAATCCAGAAGGTGCAAAATTATCCTCTCCTCCTGCGGCTGGTAGGCAACATTGGAAAACGTAGCCTCGCGAGCCTCGACTTCCACGAGCTCCGATTGTTTCAGGTATTGGCGGATGAGCGAAAACATTTCGCCCGCCGGGACAAGTTGGGGCAGATAGACAACAGAACCTTTCCCGCGCGTGAGCACTTGTCTCGATCCTGGAATGTTCCGCTCGGAGAATCCCAAAAGCGCCCCCAGGCCGAAATCGTGAACTGCTGAGACAGGCCCGGGGGGAAATAGAGACGCATCCTGAACCGATATCAACGTGCCTCCGCCGTCCTGGACCCATCGGCTGAGCGCCGCGCACCACTCCGCGCTGAGTGGGTTGGTATTGGGGAGAACAATCACCCTGTAGCTCTTCAGTTGGTCCACCCGAGGAGTCTGGTAGTTAAAGATGACGTCGTAGTTCAGGTCTCGCTCTGATAGCTCGTTCAAATAGGGAACCACAAAGTCAGTTGCATCGCTAAGAATGGCCACCCGAGCGAGAGATTGCGGGTGAGTGTAGTACGCCTCGTTCTTTTCCAGGAAAGCATTGTAGACGCCCAGCGCGCGCCATCCTTCCAGGGCGCGAGGCTCGGCGAAGTAGAGATCGCGAAGAAAAAGGCCCTCGGAGTAAGGCTCCAGGCTCACGTGATACATGGCGCATTCGGCAATCGCCAGTTGCCATTTGCGCGGCGCCATGGGGGTGGTCATACGGTTCCGGTCCCCCCAATGCCGCCCGCCGTCCTCCATGGAAACCGGTCGCCATCCCTCGCCGACGCCGTAGCTGTACCGGAGCAACCCCGCGTTCGTTACCACGTAGGGTGGCTGCTTGTCGGTATAATAACCAGGCTCCTGCCCGTCTTCGGTCGAGACCGCGTTCTGCAATTTTCCCCAAGTGTAGATGAGCTGGTTATAGTTGGACATGATGACGAAATGGGGGTTGGTTCGAACCGCCTCGCTGTAAAGAGCGTCAATGAGATGTGCGACGTTATCCTCACCATGGTAGGAAAAAGTGTTGTCAATCCAGAGGGCATCGGCGCCCGCCTGGACCGCGGCCCTCACCCGCGCTTTCTCCAGATCGATCCATTCGGCATTGCGAATGTCAGCCATGTAGCGGTTAGGGCGGCCATAGAACAAGGGCGCCCCTTGAAAATCGCGCTGCACCCAGCCCAGGCTGCCGGGCACGTTTTCAAACATGTCTTTCCAGAACATGTTGGCGACGGAAATGTAAGCCGCCACGCGAATGTGGTTCTGATGGCACACCTTGATGTAAGTGCCCAATAACTCCCACTGCTTCCTTTCAGTCGCCGGCGAAAAACCGTTGCTCCACGTCACCCAGGCCCAGTTGATATGGGCCATCCTCAGCAGTTCGATTGTTTTAGGATTGTACCAATCGCGAGTCGCATGCAGGACTTGGCGGGGATCGTCTTCGGTGTAGTTTGTCCAGTGTGAAAGCACTCCCTTCGCTGCCTCGATGGGGCCGCCGTCCCAACGCGCGGAACGAAACTTCCCTGTCTGGAACCACGGCGGCACGCTCGCAGGATCGAGGATCGGCCGGACGGGTGGCTGGTTTTGCGCAACGCTCAAGCACGCCGGAAACAACGTGGCGGTCAGGACAAATATGCAGCAACGCCATAGATTGCACGGGCTTTTCATGGCAGTATCCCCTGGAGCAGTAGTTCTCGAAAGGATGAACTGAGACAACTTAATAGAAAGAAGCACGCCGGCCCCAGGAAGGCCGCACGCGTTGGCCTGCCTTGCCGCGGTGTGTGCCTACTCCGTGCGCGGCATATCCTCCGCGAAATTCTGCTCGCGAACCTTCGTCGGCTCAGCGAGCGCAATCAAGCGGTCCAAATCGAAGTCCTTATAGAGGTCAAGGCAAAACAGATCGGGCGCGTCCATATAACTGACGGGTTTATCCAAAAGGTAAGTCAGGCTGCGCATGCCTCCTTGCGCTGCAACCTCGCCAAAGAGACGAGGCTCGAGCGCTGAAGCGATAAGCGAGGCCACTTGGCTGCGGATTCCCGTGCTCTCCAGCCGGACCGAGGGGGGGTGCCACTTGGCGCGGGCCCAATTGGTGAGGGCGATCAGTTGCGCCGTCTCCATGCCTATCGGCCGCCTGCCGGTCGCCGCCAGCATCTCCGGAAACAAGAAGAAAGGTCCTTCCGGGGCCGCCTCCGCGGTAAACAACAGATCAAGCACCAGCACTTGCTCGCCGCGGTCCATGCGGCCTGCAACTTCAGGCTGGCGGTCCCAGACCTCGGAGCCGGCAGCCTTCATGCCCTTGTCGTTGAGAATAACGGTCATAGGTGCGTCCGCCGCGCTGGGTATATCTTTCAGCCAGACGCCTGTGGCGCTCAGCCCGTCGCTCAGCAAGAAACGAAACGACACGGATTCCACCCCGTTGTGCTTGGCGTTGGTAACCGCCCACGCCTGCTTCACCGTTACCGGATCATAGCGGATCACTTCTTTGAGCTTGCTACGTTCCGAATTAGCCCAAGCTTCCTTGCCGGCAACATCCGTGGGAACGGCCGGCCGTGTAATCTGATGCGACAGATTCCGCGCCAACCCGAGTATGGTTAGATTATCCTTCGGCAGACCCACGGCGAGTTCGCTGTAGCTCTTGATGTCGGGACCGACCGGGATTTCCTGGTCGGCAGCGGACAAGTCGAAATATTTTGCAAAAAATCGGTAGGCTTGCTGGCGATTGCGAAGCCCATAGTTGTGCGCCGAGATGTCGGTGTTTTCATAAAACTGAAATGCATCCTCCCGCCCGTAGAGCCGGAAGAAGGGGATTATGGCATCGAAAATATAAGGCTTGACCAGGGGTGCGCGAAAGCAGCAAGTGTCCTCCGCGTTGTTGATCAGCAGCGTGGGTCGAGGAGCTCTCATGGCGGTCAAAGTGGAATAGTCTGACCCCACCACGAAGTCTGTGGCGTTCTGCTCGATATCGCCGGCCTCGGTGATGGGCGCGAGAGCCAATCTCCCCTCGAAGGATGTGTACCCCGCCACGGGGATCGACAAACTCACCCGTTCATCAAGCGAGCTCAAGGTAATGGTTTGCCAGCCGCCGCCGGAAAGTCCCGTCACCGCGACGCGCTTCTGGTCCACGTTCGGATTCTCCCAGAGAATGTCCAGCCCGCGGCGCATGGCCAGGTAAAACAACCCGACCTCACTGGCGCCTACCAAGTCCAGGTGTCCACCGCTGAACAGGTGCTCATTTCCTTTCTCCGTGAGCTCACCCATCCCGAGCCATTCGAGGTTCAACGCGATCATGCCCCGCCGGGCTTCATTGATGCAGAACGTCTGGTAGGCCTCATCCGCCTTGCCAATGGGACCGTAATGCCCCATCACGTTCAGCACGCCGGGCGCCTTACCACGCAGATTGTCTGGCTGGTAGAGGATGGCCGTTGAATAGAACCCCGGCACGATCTCGTAGCGGAGCTTCCGCAACTGGTATCCCTTGCCCGACGGTATGGGTCCCAGATCTTCGAACTTTGTTGGACCATTCACCCACTCTTTTGGCCAGCCGTGGTACACCACGTCCTCGAGCAGATGATGGCGGATTCGCCCCGCTTCCGCCGTCCACTCTGATGCGCTGCCGGGGGCAGGGAGTTTCGGTACCCGCTGCATCAGGTACTCTTGCAATTGAAACGTCACGAGGTCTGAGGATTGGATTTGTTTTTCCAGGATGGGCCGCACTTCCTCTGGAGTGTTTTGCGCGCGGCCGATCGAAACGACGATAAATACAATGGCAATCATTAAACGTTGAGATTTCATGGTTTCTCCCAAAAGACGTCCAGTTGGTGCCTCCCGTTCTGCTACTCCGCTCCAACAGACTTGAGGTTGCCCCCTATCGCGCTCGCTACCTACTTGGTTCCTGCGGCCGGTATCGAGGCCAGCCGGTTGAGCGGCTTTTCAGCTTCTAGCATTCTTGTCGGCGAGCAGGCGGGACCGGTCAGTTCGCAGGCCACAACGTCGCCCCCGCTCCACCCCCATCATTCGAGCGCGTTCGTGGGTGTTCGACCACCGCCAGTCCACGAAAAGCCGCAGAACCTGGAGAGCAGGCCCGCGCTGCTTGCTGCTCATTCGGGAGCCTGGGGTGGGAGGATAGTTTGCAGGGTCTCGATCAGATCGGGCAGCTCTACAGTCACGGTGTCCCAGAGTATGTCCAGGTCTACCCTGTCGTATTCGTGGATAAGTTTATTCCTCATGCCCACTACGTCCTGCCATGGAATCACGGGATATTCGGCTCGCTGATCTCTTGGGATACTTGCGGCGGCCTCACCGACGATTTCCACGAGCCGAACGAGGCCGAGTTGCAGCAATCGCATGTCCACGAGGTCCGCTCGGGTCTTGCCTTTGGCCAACTCTACAGCCTCCCGAGCGTGGTCCAGCATATGACGCAGCCGCACCTCGGGGCTATGGCGCGACATACTGGACCTCTGCTTCTTTTAGCACGTCACCGCGGAAGTACCGGCTCAGGAATCCTTCGGTATTCAAGTCCACCTTGCGGCTCACAATTGCAGAAAGTTCCCGTTCCATTCTCGCAAAGGCCAATAGCCCGACCCTTGCTCCGGGTTGGAACTCCACAAGAATGTCCACATCGCTGGTCGGGCTGAAATCGTCCCTTAACACGGATCCGAACAGTGCCAGCTTGCGAATGCGATGTCGCCGGCAGAAATCCGCAACCTCGTCCTGCGGGATTTGCAGTTGGACCATTCAGGCCACCTCCGCGACCTTCAGGATCTCAATGCCGCGGTCTTCCACTATCTTAACCGCTACGCGCTTGTGTTTGCTACTTACTTGGTTCCTCCTGCGGCCGGTGTCGAAGCCAGCCGGCTGAGCACATCGCCCAGCTTCTTCACTTCTTCGCCGTACCCCGCCCAATCGCCTTGCCGTTGCAACTGCAAGGCGCGTTGGTAGTGCTGGTTGGCCTCGCGGATGAGCGCCTGGGTATCGACCGCCGCAGCGCCCGGCGCCTTGCTGGCCGCTTGGGCGGCCTGCCCCGCCGGCGATGGGACCGCCTCGGTGGTGGTCACCACGCCACTGAAAATCCTGCTCAGCGCCGCGTCAAGCGTGTCCTCCATCACCACATGGTCCGAGTAGGCCACGATCACACGCTTCAATTGCGGCAGACCGCCTCCGGCCTCTGCGGCGAGGTAGAGGGGCTCGACGTACAGGACCGAATTCAAAACCGGCACGACAAGCAAGGTGCCGCGGATTACCGTCGAGCCACCCTGCCCCCAGAGGGTAAGCGCCTGAGAAATTCCAGGGTCCTGGTCGATTCGCGATTCGATCTGTTGCGGGCCGTAGACGAGCTTTTGCTTGGGGAAAGTAAAGACCAGGACCTTGCCGTAGTCAGCGCCATCGCATCGGGCGGCCATCCAGGCAATCATGTTGTCTTTGCGGGCGGGAGTGAAGGGCACCATCAGGATGAACTCTTCCCTCTCGCCGACTTCCGCCAGCTTCATAATGGTGAAGTAGGGAGTCATCGGCGTAGCCGTGCCACGCGCGGCGCTCTGTGCCACCCGCCACAAGTCTTCCTTGTTGTAGAAGACGCGCGGGTCCATCATGTGGAACAGTGCATATTTGCCAGCCTGGATGGAAAAGAACTCCTCGGGATATCGGATGTGCGCGCGCAGGTCTTCGGGCATAGCTGAAAGCGGCGCAAACACTCCCGGAAAAATTCGCGCATAGGCCTGGATGAGCGGGTCAGAGGCGTCGCTGATGTAGAAGCGCACCTGCCCGCTGTAAGCGTCGACCGTCGCTTTGACGGCATTGCGCACATAATTCCCCACTTCCTCCGCAGGCTCGGAGTAAGGGTACATCTCAGAGGTGGTGTAGCCATCGAGCATCCAGTAAAGCGACCCGTCGCTCGCGATGACCAGGTAGGGGTCGTGGTCGTAGCTAAGAAACGGCGTGAGGCGTTGCACGCGATCCAGAATGCGGCGGTAGATCATCAACCGGCTTTCGGGTTGGATATCGCCTGAGAACAGGATGTTCTTTTCGCCGAATGCCAGCGTGAACAGGAGCCTTCGCCAGAAGTTGCCCACCGGAATTCCACCTGTACCCTGGTAGTTGGTGTAGACGTTCTGGTCCCCCTGGGGGTAGTCGAACTCCTGCGCCCGGGTTTTCACGAAGCAGTAGTCGTTCTGGAGCTCGCCGTAGTAGATCTCCGGCCGGCTGATGTGAATGGAGGTAGTGGAGGCCGGGGGAATGTTCTTGATGAAAAGTACCGGCAGGCCTTCGCTGGTGAACTCGTTCACCGGTCCGAGGCAAATGCCGTAGCCGTGGGTGTAAGTCAGGTGTTCGTTGATCCAACTGCGGCCGGGCAGGCTGGCGGCAGAAAGCTCGCGCGGCGAAAGGGAGACCTGGCGGTAAATCCCGTTAAGCCAGTAACGATCGTTATCAACGTACTTGAAGTCGTAGTAAGTGCGGATCTCCTGGAGCTGGGCGAAGGTGGTCAGCAACGGGTTGTGGTCCCACATGCGAACGTTGCGGAAGGTCGTCTCATTCTTCCAGATGTCATTCAAGCTCAAATCCTCGACGGCGGAGAATTCGCGCTCCTCGAAGCGATCCAGCCCATACGCTTGGCGAGTGAATTTGATGGCATTAGCAATGTAGGGGCGTTCCCTGTCAATTTCGTTGGGGGCCACGATGAAGCGCTGGACGATCTCGGGATAGATCGACCCGCCGAGCACGGCCACGGCCACCAGAAGGCCCACGGAATAGAGCGCCGGCCGCACACGTCCCCACTTCGCGCCGGCCAAAAAGGCCACGGCCGTCAACAGGCAAAGGAAGAGTTCCACTCTTAGAACCGGCAGCGTGGCGTGCACATCCGCGTACCCGGCGCCATAGATGAGCCCGCGCGGGGAGTAAAGCAGGCCGTACATGGCCAAGCGAACTCGGTAGGCGAAGACCACAAAAAGCAAACCCGCCAGCGCCATAAGGTGGGCGCGCGGCAGCCGCAGCACTTTAGGCCCGCGCGGCGTGACCCATACTCCGCCCTCCACAAAATAGAGAAACACGGCGCTCAAAAGACACACAATGACCGCAGCCAGCGCAAGGTAATAGAGAAACCAGTTAAAGGGGAGACGGAAAAGATAAAAGCCCAAATCGATGCCAAACAGCGGGTCCTGCTGGCCGATGGATTGCCCATGAGTGGCCATCTGGTAGTCGAGCCAGTGGTTCATGCCCCATTGGCCGACCACGTATCCAATCAGCAAAACGCCGGCCCAGATGAGCCAGCGGAAAGCGATGCCGAACCGGTCGAGCGCCGAAAATTCGATGTATTCACCATTGACTCGGTAGCCTTGCCGGTGGGCGAGCGCATGGGCGATCAGCAGGTTCAATGCAGTCACCGCCATGAAACCCACTCCGACCAGCCCGCTCAATTGAATCTGGGTTCTGAGAATCGTCAGATAGACGACCCGAAAGCCTTCCTGCTTGAACCATAGCCAATCCACTAGCAGGCCAACCCCATTGGTGAAGAGGGGCAAAAAAACCAGGAAAAACAAGACTAGCGCGAGGATGATTCGTGGTGCGCGATTTTTGGGCATGTTGTGGCTCCGGGGGTATGTTTACACAGCGCCCGCGGGTTGTCAAAGACGCGGCTTGGTTTTTGTTAGGCCGGACCCCTTCAACAAAGAGTTGCGGCTCCGCCGGCTTACTGCACAGGAATGGTGTCGCCGTGCCACGGGAAGGCGTAAGTTGGCTGGTTAGCGAATCGCTTCATTCCCATATCCAATGTAAGCCCTGTTCCCGGCGCCAGGCGGACAGCGAAGAACTTCCGATTGACATCCACAACCCGGTCCGCGAGGCGGAACTCCGGGCGGGTGAAATGTTCCGGCTGCAAGGGCTCCGGGTCCGTGCGCACCTGGTATTTCACTCGTGTGAACTGGTGCTCCCCGAAAGCGCCCGCCTGCACGATGACCTCGCGGGCCGCGAACGGATTGAGATTGATCAGTTGAAGAACAGCCCGGTCCGCCTCGACTTTCGTTACCAATGCCGCCACATCCGGGGGAAGCCCGGGCCGGCCCCGCGCCGGATCGAAATAGCGCAGGGTGGCGTGGAGCAACCCGCCGTTGTACATGATTTGCGGCGCTCCAAGCGTCAATTGCACCAGCGCTTCCGTGGTCACAGGATTGATGGTCTGCCAATGGTGCTCGTGCACGTTGGTCAGCTTGGCTTCGCTGGGATCGATCTTATCGGTCCCGCGGGTGTCGTACTCGAGCAGTAGCACGTTGCGGCGGATCTGATCCATCTTCCAGGCGACCTGGCCGAAGCTTTCCGTCAGGATTCTCTCCGGGTAGTCAGGATTCGCTCCCGCCAGAAAGCGCAGCCAGGGGCCCTCGTGGCTGCGATCTTCCTTGTTGCGAATGTTGGCCACCACGTTCCAATCGGCCAGGCCTTCCACGTCACAGTTCCAGCAATCCTCGCGCGGCTCGGGAAGCGTTGCGTATCCCAGGTTCGGGTAGGACGAGTGCGTCGCGGTGTGCCAGTCCACGGAGCTGGCCAGGCGCAGTTTCTCCAGGCGTTGCCAGTCCGCGGCGTCCAGGGAAAGGAACCATAAGGAAGCCGGCAGGGAACGGTCGATCGGCTGAAAGGCGAACCAGCCCCGGTCGCCTTTCTTGTAGGGCACCAGAAATGCGCCGTTCACGGTTTTACCCATGGCAATAAGGTGATCCATGTTCGAGCGCGGTAATTCCAGGTAATGGCGATCTCCGCCCGAGACCAGCATCGCTGAGGCCGCGCCGATCTGGAGCGCCATGCCCACGCTGTAGTAGCCGTGCGGCCAGTGCCAGCCATACAATCCGCCCCACCATTTTCCATTCTGGTTTTCGCCCGCAATTCCCTTGAGTCCCACGTTATCCGGCGTGATGCCGCCGTTCTGGCGGGTGCGCTCCAACCAAGCCTCCACGTACCCCTTCACCCAGTCCGCGTATTTCCGCTCGCCGGTGAAAAGATAGGCATTGGCCACCAGCGACGCGGCCGCCAGGTTCACAGGCACGTCCCCACGCTCCATACGCTCGGCCATGGCGCGGCCCATGCAGCGGGCTTTTTCCGCGTCCTTCAGATCCTCCATTGTGGCGATGCCCGGCAGGTCTTCGAGAGGGAGGCCGTAGGTAGCCATGCCCTTCGACCAACCATAGGGAGCGGCTTTCTCCGGCTCGCCATACAGCGGACCCAAGCTGCCGGTATGCGGCGAGCGAATCAGTTTTAGCTTTGCATCGTAATTCTGCGCTTCCGGCTCCTCGTTCATGTACAAGCCGGCGAAGCGACGGGCGCGCGCCGCGGTCTCGTGATCGGTGGGGTCCACCAGCGCCAGTAAGTAGAAGTACTGCGTGCCCTCGCCGATGTGAAACCAGTCGCCATGTTCGGCAAACTCGTTGTGCAGCACGTGGAAGTCAAAGGTGAGCTGGCGCGCGGTGGCGTCCCACTCCCGAAACGAAATCTCGCGCAACCGATCGTCGCCTCCCAGAGCATACAGCAGAGGGATGTTGTAGAAACTTTCCGGCAGATCGTCGAGCGAAGCTCCCCCGCTGGTCTTCCAGATGAGGGTGCCTCCGCTGCGCGTATACCGCTCCACATACTCGACTGCGGATTCACTGAGGACGTCAAGCAAGCGCCTCTCGAGGGCCGCCCACCCGGGCGGGGCCACCGGCACATTGGATTCGATGCGCAAGATGCCCGGCACCTCGACGGCTTGACCCCCTGCGGCCGATGCTGGGCAAGCCACCACCAGAAGGACTGCGCAAGCGAAAGATAATCTAGCAAGTTTGAGTACTCCAAGACTCGTCATGCGGGCAGCACCTCCTGCAGGGAATCGGGTCATCGCCACGATTGAGTTTCTGCCCTCTCCCTTGGGGAGAGGGTGTCCCGCTGCCGGCGCTTCCACCAGCCGGAGCCCCGCACCGTCCGGTGCAGGGCGGAGCGGGACGATTGAGGGGTCGGTTAATATACCATGCTTCGGTTTTGCCATTTGTTCGTTCGACCTCCGTCAAGATCAAGCCTCTGACCTTCGTGGAGATTGAGAATTCAGGTACGGGCACGCCATGGCGTGCGCCTACGGGAATTCATTCGCAGCCTCAGAGGGCTGATTTTCCAACTTCGTTCCCGTTTCCAACCAAAGATACGGGTAACGATCAGCGGCAAGGGCAGAGGGCTAGTCTTTCGCGCTCGCCCATCCCTTGGCTCTCTCCAGCGCGCGTCGCCAGCCCCCGCAAAGCTCCTCGCGGCGAGACACTTCCATCCGAGGCTCGAAGCGTCGCTCTATTTTCAATTGAGTTTTCAACTCCAATTCGCTGCCCCAGAATCCGGTCGCCAAGCCGGCCAGGTAGGCGGCTCCGAGCGCCGTGGTCTCCGTCGTTGCCAGCCGCTCGACGGGAACTCCCAGAATGTCAGCCTGGAATTGGCAGAGGAAATCGTTGCGCGCGGCTCCGCCGTCCACGCGAAGCGCTTGCGGCTCGATTCCCGAATCGCGCGTCATGGCGTCGACCACCTCGCGCGTCTGATAGGCGATGGATTCGAGCGCGGCGCGAACCAGATGCTTTCGGTTAGCCCCGCGTGTCAAGCCCACGATGGCGCCCCGCGCATAGGCGTCCCAGTGGGGCGCCCCCAGCCCGACGAAAGCGGGAACAAAATAAATGCCGTGCGTGTCCGGCACCGAGCGGGCGATTTCCTCCGTTTCGGCAGCCTCTCGAATCAATCCCATTTCGTCGCGCAGCCATTGGACGGCGGCGCCGGCAATGAACACGCTGCCCTCGAGCGCATATGCCACCTGGCCATTCCTTTGCCAGCCGATGGTGGCCAGCAATCCCGCTTGCGAGCGGGGAATTGCAGTGCCGGTGTTCATTAGCAGGAAGCAACCTGTGCCGTAGGTATTCTTGACGGCGCCGGGCGTGAAGCACTGGTGGCCAAAGAGTGATGCCTGCTGGTCGCCGATCACGCCGGCAATCGGAACACGGGATCCGAACACCTCAGTTTCTGCGACGATTTCGCTGGAAGACTTCACCGCGGGAAGCAATGATTCCGGGATGCGAAAGTAGTTGAGAATCTCCTTGTCCCAGGCGAGCGTGGCAATGTTGAAAAGCAAGGTGCGCGAGGCGTTGGAGAAATCCGTCGCGTGGACTTTGCCGCCCGTAAGTCGCCAGATCAGCCAGGAATCAATGGTGCCGCAGGCGAGTTCACCGCGCTCTGCCC
>Ga0326728_10017452_pt1 | contig 14380 bp, 9 predicted proteins | sample MB3enrmetagenome_FD_207602 | JGI IMG/M metagenome (GOLD analysis project Ga0326728, IMG submission 207602) | Lab enriched peat soil microbial communities from McLean, Ithaca, NY, United States - MB31MN | ecosystem: Environmental > Terrestrial > Soil > Wetlands > Peat | place: USA: New York...
GCCGTATTTCTCCAGCGCCTCGTCGGCCGCCTTGCGCATAGCGGGATTGTTAATCAAGCCGTAGTAGCCGGTTCCTCCAAAATAAAGGTACCGTTTGCCGTTGATAATGGTTTCCGCTCCCGGTGCGCCTTGCATGACGTAGCGCACCTGGTCAAAAAAGCCGCGCAGGCCCCACTTGATGCCGACCAGTCCGGCTGCCATTCCACCCATGAACGTTCTGCGATTGAACATCAGTGCCTCCACAACGTGCGAACACCGTTACGCCGCCTGGCATCGACCTTCGTGCGGTTCCCGCCAGACGCGGTCAGTTCACAGCTTGACCTCTCTTCTTGCAACATACGGGGCCCCAAGGCACAGGGCCCCATTGATCCCTCTAAGCCTCAAAATGACAGCTTCAAGGCGAATTGGACGATTCTCGGAGCGACCACGGTGCTCGTAATTTGTCCGAAACTTTCTCCATCGACCTCGATGCCCGGATCGCCAAATTGCGGGTGGTTGAAAGCGTTAAACATTTCCGCGCGGAACTCCACACCTGCCGTCTCATTCGGCCATCGCAATGAAAAATTCTTGATCAGAGACAGATCGGTGTTGTTTTGCGCGGGACCGCGGAAAAGGCCCGGGCGGGTATTTCCAAAGGCGGTACCGCCATCTGAGCTAATGGTTGGATAAGGCGCCGTAAAGCAACTCTGATTGATGAAGTGGTTGATTTTGCTCTGAACCGAACCGGAGCTGGTTACTTGAGACACCGTACAGTTCGGACCCAGTTGCGCGAAGTCATCATCGGGTCCGTTAATGCCGTAGAGATTGAAAGCATTCGTATTCTCGACTGGCAGCGGGTGTCCGTCTTGAATGGTTGTCACCCCGGCAATCTTCCAGCCACCGAGTGTGTTACGTACCAGAGTGCCACTATGCTGAAAGAAGGTTGGCGCATATACGTAGCTGACGATAAGCCGTTGCGGACGAACCTCCGGATCGGCACCGTAGCGGGCATGGGGATCGTACTGGTTCCCGATCGACACGCCCCCATTGGCGCCAATGGAGGCGCCATAGTCGCTGGAAAGTTCCTTCGCCCATGTATACGAGGCCAGGAACTGCAGTCCGTGACTGAAACGTTTGGTCAGGCTTGCTTCAAGCGCATTGTACCAGGAGGCGCCTTCTGAGTCGATTTGCCTCCAGCTTGAGATGCTAAAGCCGGGTATTGGAACCCGTAGAGGCAAGTTGGCAAGGGTATTGTCGGTTTGGCCCCGAATGGGATTCGACGGGCTTGCCTCGAGTGCCTGATCTGGCAGCCCCTCCTGCGTCAGATGCAAGCCTCTGGTCCCGATGTAGCCAATCTCCAGCATCAGGCCTTTGCTGATTTCGGTTTGAACATTCAGGCTAAAGCGTTGAATCAGAGGTGGCCGCCAGTAGTAATTAAAGGAAAATGGACTCAGCGCACTTGTGGGCGAGTAGGATGTGAAAGCAGGCAGCGTGGAAGGCTGCCCGGGGAACGCGAACGGATTAGCGAAAGTCACCGTCGGGTCCGTTCCCAATTGCTCGCGAATCAGACCCCAGGGTTGGTTGACGACCGTTTGGAGAAACGCCTGCCCACCAATATGCGAGTGGAAAACGCCGTAGCCACCCCGGAACACAACTTTGTCGCTGCCCGGAAACATCCACGCAAAGCCAACCCGCGGGTCCCAGGTATTTTGTCCTTCCCCTGCAATGCCGAGTTTATTATCTCCTTTCACCACTCCAGTTGGAGGGGCTAGTGAGCCGCTGTAGTTCGAAGCGACAATTAGACCCTGATAAGACCCGCCTGCCGGAGGATTCGGGTCGGCGGCGTACTGGTTGAAGTTAGACACGCGCCCCAAGCCGTCGCTCACATCTCCCAAGCGCTCATAGCGAAATCCCAGGTTCAACGTGAGTCGCGAAGAGACCTTGTAATCATCCTGGAAGTACGCGTTGGCATCCAAAACTCGCCACTCACGAGCGGCGTCCAAGGGCGCGTCTACCGAGCCATACACGTTTCCGAACGGTAAGCCGTAGGGGGTGCCAGCCTGACCCAGCAGGAAGTCCGAAGGCGTGAGGAAAAGCAGGCCGCCGAGATATTGGAAGCTCACCTGGTTGTCTTGTGGACGCGTCACTCCGCCGCCAAACCGAATGGAATGATGCCCCTTCTGCCACGCCACCGTGTCCTGCGCGACGTACGTGTTCTGTGCCAGAATAATATTTTGCCCGTTCCCACCCTGGGTTGGCAGACCGGCGACGTAGATCGCAGGGTTATCGTCAAACGGTCCCGCAATCGTTACCCCGATTCCCGGATAAGTGAACACCTCGTTCTGGACGTCGGCCGAGAAAATCCGGTGGTAGCCGATTTCGGCTTGGTTGAGCAGGTTGTTCGAGAACGTATGGTTGTAGGTGAGCGAAAAGTTCCGGAAGTGTTCCTTGGTTACATACGGGAACCCGGGAGCGGTACTACCGCCAAGGTTCGTCGTGGGGAGCGTGTTCTGCTGGCTGCTGTTGGCGAAGAAGAAACGCACCTGCCACTGGCTCTTTTCCGATTGGTTCCAGTCGGCATTGGTCATGAACTGCTCTTCGTAGAAGGGGCACGGATTGCTGACCGAATAGCTGCCCTGCTCCACGAATGGCAGTGAAGTGTCAACCCGTTGGGGAGTCGGATACAGATACTGCCCGTTGGGCAGCTTCAACTGCATCAAGGCCAGCGCCGGTGCGCTGATATTGGAGCCGTCCTGAGCCACAGAAGGCCCGACGCCCGGCCCGAGGATTTCCTGAATAAAGGTAGGCTGCCCGTAAAACAGAGCCCCGAGAGCGGCGGCCGAGCGGTCGTTCGTCAATGGGGGAGTAGTAAAGGTGGTAGAACACTGGGGATCCACTCCGTTCTGTTGCCGTGTTCCCTGATACGAAGTGAAGAACAGCAGCTTATCCTTCACAATGGGTCCGCCAAACGTCATCCCATACTGGTTTTGTCGAAGCAGTTGCCGGGGTTCGCCGTTCTCATTGCGGAACCACTCATTTGCGTTTAAGGCATCGTTACGGAAAAACTCAAACACCGAGCCATGAAACTGGTTCCCGCCAGTTTTAGTCACCACATTTACGTTGGCGCCGGCATCGCGGCCGTACGAGGCATCATATTGACCGGTCTGGACCTTGAATTCCTGAATGGTATCCGGGTTCGGCACGGCCACTCCACCGCTGAAATTGCCGCTCTGCTGGAAGTCGTTGATCTCCACTCCGTTCATCTGGAAGTTATTGTCGTTGTTGGCGCCGCCCGCTGCCACCATAGCGTCATTCCCGTTGCTTCCGTTGCCCCGCCCTAGTTCACCCGCGTTCGTCACGTCCGCTGATACACCACTGGAAAGCCCGATGATCTGGGTGTAATTACGAGTCACCAAAGGCATGCTCTCCACGACGATGCTGTCTGTCACGCGGCCCAACGCGCTCGTCTCCGTCTGCAACTGTTCGCCTGCGCCCGTTACTTCGACGGTTTCCTGCACGCTGCCCACCTGCAGCTGAATGTTCAAGGTCAAGATCTCGGTGACACTCACGGTGATGGCGCGGTAGCTCGTGTTCTTGAAACCGGCCTTCGACGCTTCCACCGTGTAAGTGCTGGGCGGCAACAGGGGCACAGTGTAGTTTCCGTGGCCGGCGGACACAGCCGCGCGCTTTTCTCCGGTCAGGTTGTTGGTCACCTTTATAGCAACACCTTCAATCACCGCACCCGTCGGATCCGTCACCACCCCGGCGATTGCGCCCGTGCCGGCATTCTGGCCATAAGCCGCCGCACTCAACAGCGACAGAAGCAAAAGCGAACCAAGCAACGCTGCTAACGACTTCATGGAAAGCCTCCTCGGTGTGCATTCATCGCGATTTCCGCGTGAGCAATTTTGACGGTGCTGATCCCCGGCCGCGCCAGCCAGGAAGGAGAGGGAACTGCGGCCAGTGTTTTTTCTTGCGGCAATTTGGACTGGTGTTTCGACAAAATAGGGGAAGGGCCAGCAACTGCCACGTCGTTCATGGCAGCTCCTTGCAGCGATCTCGCAGCAGTTTCCACTTGCATAAATGAAATGGATGTTTCAATTTTGCAGGCACCGTACTATAACACCGTGAAATCTAGGCCCAGATCGACTGGCTGTCAAGTCAAAAAAGAGAAAGACATTTGTGCCCCACTCGTTAGAAACAGGCGATACACACCAGCAACAGAGCCGGAAATCGGGGGGCGCGTTTCCATTCCGGCGGCAGCGAGCGGGGATTGGGCTTGGGATTCTGGTACGATGCTGCTGTATGGCAACTCGCCACCAGAATGAAAAGCGTCCGATTGTGGTTTCCCACATAAGCCAAACCGAGCGTTTGGCCCGACTGAGTCCCCGCCGCAGGGAGATCATCCGTCCCGCCCTGGAAGACCCGCGGCAGTTCGTGCTGCTCAGCGTCCGCGACCTGGCAAAGAAGCTGGGAACCGATCCCGCGACGACGGTTCGCATTGCGCGTGCCATGGAATTCGAGAGCTACAGAGAATTCCAGATTTATCTTCACGAACTGTCGATCGCGCGCGCCACCTCCCTGGAGACGATGCGGTCCGCTCCTGCCGAAGGCTCCACGACCTCACTATTGCAGGCATCCCTGGATCATGAACTCAAGAACCTGCGCGCCCTTTACAACGTTGTGGATTTGAAACGCGTGGCGGCGGTGGCCAAGCGAATCTGGAAAGCGCGGCGAATTCTGATCCTGGGTGGAGATGTCGCTGCCAGTTTGGTCGCTTACCTCGAATACCACTTCAGAGTCCTTGGCCTGCCCGTATCCAGTGCGATCATGCCTGGGATGGCTGTCCATACCGTCCGATCGTTGGGTAAGAATGACGTTGTCATTGCTATCAGCTTTCGCCGTGGCCTGCGGATGACGGTGGAGGGACTCGATCGGGCCCGCAAACAGGGTGCGTACTGCGTCGGTATAACGGATACTTACATCTCTCCGATCACACGTTTTGCCCATGAGTTTTATTTGGCCTCGGTAGACTCGCTTTCGTTTAACGCTTCGTACTCGGCGCCCATGGCGTTGCTGAACCTTCTCCTCGTGGCGTGCGCAGAAGACCGCCACGCGCATACTCTCGAACTCATGAAGAAGGTCGATGAAGAACAGCGTCGCGGATACCGCTGGTACGAGGCTTAGGGTCATCGTTCACCGCTGCCGCGCGGAAGACCGGCTATGCGGAAGGGTGAATCGCCGCGATGGCTTGGCTGGCCAGCAGACCGCGGGAACCCTCGTTGATCCGCCTCTTCCGTCTACCAGACCTCACACCGCTTTTCAGGCGGACGCACCATCTCTGCCCCCGTCTTGCAGTGGAACGCCAAGCGCATATTTGCTCCGGTATTGGAAAATCGCCGCGTGGCGCGGATCGTATCATATGTTTCATGTCAGAACAACTCGCACCAGTATTGTTCGATAATCTCTTGACAATCCAGCCAGGACTAGTATTCTGACGACGTTTTCTTAGTATGTGGGACATGTAACGGTAGTTTCATCCTTATTCAGCATGGCGGTTATGGATTCTCAACTTGTGCCATGGTTCTGCATTGGCCCGGGATTTCGGTGTGGCAACGATCGAGGTAGTCGGCAAGTGGAGGGTGTATGCGGATTGAAGAGATCACCCTGCGCGAAATACATATGCGCTTGAGAGAGCGCTTTGAAGCCAGCTTTGGCGCCTTCCAGGACCGGAGAATTCTCCTTATCGAAATTTGCTCTGAAGGTCTGAGCGGATGGGGTGAAGCCACGGTTTTGGAATCGCCGTTTTATAACTCCGAGGCGACCGACACGGCCTGGCTCATTTTGCGCGACTTCCTTATTCCGCTTGTCCTCGGTGAGGACATTGCAGAGGCTTCCGCCCTGGGGAAAACGATGGCTCCCGTCCGCGGAAACGAGATGGCCAAAGCAGCGCTGGAAAATGCGCTTTGGGATATTGAGGCGCAACAAAAGGCTGTTCCTCTGGCTTGCCTGCTGGGCGCGACCCGCAGTGAGATCCCGTGCGGGGTTTCCATTGGCATGCAGCAGTCGGTTCCCGCGCTGTTGTCTAAGATCGAGACCGAGTTGCGCGATGGATACCAGCGCGTCAAGGTCAAAATCAAGCCCGGGAACGATCTAGGCCTGGTGCAGGCAATTCGCCGGCAGTACCCGGAAATCCGGCTCATGGTGGACGCCAACTCGGCATACAGCGCGGCCGACAGCTACCGAATCCTCGCTCTTGACTCTTTCAACCTCATGATGATCGAACAGCCACTGGCGTGGGATGACATTTACGAGCACGCCATGCTGCAGGCCCAGCTGCGCACGCCCATCTGCCTCGACGAATGCATTCACAATGCCGGACACGCGAAAGCCGCGATCAAGCTGCACGCCTGTGGCGTTATTAACATCAAACTGGGGCGTGTAGGGGGCCACAGTGGTGCGCGGCGTGTGCACGACGTGTGCGTTCAGAGCTCCATTCCGGTGTGGTGCGGAGGCATGCTGGAATCCGGCATCGGACGGGCCCACAACATTGCCATGTCAGGACTGCCAGGCTTCGTGTTGCCCGGAGACGTATCCGCAAGCCGCCGTTACTGGCTTGAAGACATCATTGAGCCTGAAGTCGAGGTGACCAGCAGCGGGACTATCTGCGTGCCGACTACAACCGGGCTGGGCTATTCGATTCGCCGTTCGCGGATCGAGCAACTTACAGTCCGGAAGGAAACCTGGAGCGCGACGCCGGTTCAGATCGTTGCCCAATAGCTCCAGTACGCTTGATCTGCGAACAGGGAGCGCGGGCTCGCTCCCGGCGCGTCCGCGGGATGAAATGCCGGCAGGCAGTCCGGAGGTGCACGAATGCCGGAGTTGACCGGTCATGCGGCCATTTATAGACACTGCAAGACAAAATGTGGGAGACGACGAGTGATGGGCAAATGCTCCGAATCGCGCCGGTATGAAACGATTGCTACATTATTGTTCCGATATGAAACGTGTGCTACATTGCAAAAACGGAGGGCGGTTCTCCCAGCGCCGAGCTTTCTCCGGTGTTTGTAGACGGCAGTTTCACCATTGAAATATCGATCTAGACGATCGTCCCGACGCCCCGCAGACTCAGGAGGCAACATCAAGCCATGAAATGGCTCATTCCTGTCGTTCTTCTTTCGATGCTCGTTCCCCAATGCTTTGCAGCCGACAAAACTGCGCCGGAGAAGCCGGCCCAATCGCTGACGGAGCTGCGCCAGCAATTGGAAAAGGTTCTCAAGGACACGCATACGCCAGGCACCTCGGTGGCGATTGTGCATCGGGATGGACCCGAGTGGGTTGCGGGTCTTGGCAAAGCCGATGTGGCCGGTGATCGCGCGGTTACACCGGAGACTCTGTTCCGCATTGGGTCAACTTCCAAGGCGTTTGCCTCGATGTCGATTCTCCTTCTGGCCGATCAGGGCAAACTCTCTCTCGAAGATCCTGTGCACAAGCTGGCGCCTGAGGTGTGGTTTGAAAATCGCTGGGAAGCCAGCGATCCGATCCGAGTGGTTGAACTTCTGGAGCACACCACGGGCTGGGACGACATGCACTTTCGCGAGTATGCCAAGGACGGCCCCACAATGGGCCTCCGCGAGGCATTGGATTACGACCACCACTCGCGTGTTTCCCGCTGGCGGCCCGGTACGCGGATGGCCTACTGCAATTCCGGCCCGGCGGTCGCGGCCTACATTGTCGAGAAACTGACGAACCAGCGCTTCGAAGATTTTGTGGAGCAGAACCTGTTCCTCCCGATCGGAATGAAAACTGCGACTTATTTTCAGCCGCCCGCGGGAACCGCGACCACTCTTTATCACAGCGATGGCAAAACTCCTTACCCCTACTGGAATATCATTTATCGCCCGGCGGGCTCCATCAATGCTTCCGCTCAAGATATGGCGGCTTACGTCCAGTTCTATCTCAATCGGGGCGCGGTGAATGGCGCCCAAGTCGTCCCGGCGGCCAACATCGATCGCATGGAGAGCCCCACCAGTACGTGGGCCGCAAGCGAAGGCCTGAAGGCTGGATACGGCTTAAGCAATTACTGGAGTATTCATGGAGGCTTCGTCTATCACGGCCACAACGGGGGCGTCGATGGCGGCCTCACCGAGGTGGCCTACATGCCCGAATACGGCGTCGGTTACTTCTTCAGTATCAACTCCGGAAGTGGAACTGCCTTCGAGCGAATCAGCAAGGCGATTCAAGCCTATATCACAGCCAAATTGCAGAAGCCGCCTTTGCCTCCGCCCGCATCTCTCCCGTCGAATGCCGCTAATTATGCCGGTTGGTATGAGCCGGACTCACCCCGCATTGAAATGCTCCACTTCATCGAAAAGCTGACTGGCATCAGCCTGGTTCGTTTCAAGGACGGCAAGCTCCTCATGTCGCACCTGGGTGGGAATGAAACATTCCTTCCCGTCGCCGGCATGCAGTTCCGGCACATCCCCGAAAAGGATCCCCCGGAACCCGTTGCTACTCTCGCGCTGCTTGCTCCGAACGAAGAAGGCCAGTTTATGCAGGGAATGATGACCACCATGAAACGCATCCCGGCATGGCTGGCACTGCTTGAGATTGTGCTCACCGCGTTTGTTTCGCTTTCCATCCTGTCGATTCCGATCTACGCACCGTTTTGGATTCTTGGCGGGCTCAGCAAGAAGCGCCGCCGCCCGGCAGAGCGTGGGATGCGTATCTGGCCGCTCCTGGCGGTGCTGAGCTTGGTTGCGATTGTGGGCATCGTCATCCTTTGCAGCGACGACTTGATCCCGCGCATGGGGAATCTCACAGCGTGGTCGGCTGCGTTCTTTTTGGCGACCATTGCCTTTGCCGTCGCGGCAGTCGCGAGCGCCATTGCCTTGTGGCGGGCGCCGGCCGACGGCGTTCGCAGAGGGGTTCGCCGATATTCGACCATGGTCACTGCGGCCCTGTTGATAGCGACCGCGTACCTCGCCTACTGGGGATTCATCGGATTACGGACGTGGGCTTAGCCGTCTCGCGGTCAACTGCGGCAGTCAACTCGAAGATGAACAGGCAGTCCGTTAGAGCGGAACCAGAGTTGCTTTGGCCACGGGCATAAGCCGAGCTGTGCTCGGCTTGGACGGGCGAGGACGCCCGTCCCTCCACGAGCAGGACACAGCAACGGTGTTTCCGCTCTAGCCCAGAGCCTGTTTTAGAAGCCTTTGGTTCCGCGCCGGCAAATTCTTGATTGCAGAACGGGCCAGTGCCAGGTAGACCTCCTTGGCCTCAGGATTACCGCTTAGAGCTTGCATGTGCTTCTTCAAAGTGGCCGCGTCTCCGCGCACAATGGGCCCGCTGAAAGCGCCTGCCGGGCCCTGCCTGGCATAGTTAGCAATAGTCTGGCGCACGATCGGCAACATTCTTCGACGAGCCAGATTGCGGTCGATCCCGGCCAATTCCGCGACCTCTTCTGCCACCACCAGGATTGCAACCAGCAGGGGAGAGGTGAATGCTCCCCAAGCGTGATAGGCAGGCTTGTAGCGTTTTTCGATGACAAACACTTCGCCCCCAAGATCACGCACAATCCGCCGGCCGGCACGAATGGCAGCAACGTCACCCTCGATCGCAAAAGGAACTCCAGCCAGCATCGGCCTGACCTGGCGGACGAATGTCATCAACGGATGCAGGGAGGCCACTGCCGCACCCTTGCGCCGCAACGCATTCAACTCGTCGCTCGTCAAAGCCCCGCTGGAGTGCAGCGCCACTTTGCCTTCCCACTCAGCCGACGCCAACGATCGGGCGCATGGAGCAATCTTCCCGTCAGGCACGCACAGCCACACGACGTCAGCCGTCAGCCTCGGTCGGTTGAAAGTTGTGGCTGTCGCCCCGATTTTCCGCGCTAAAGCCTGAGCTCGCCGCCGGGAGGCCTCTCCCCCCCGCGAAACCACCTCAGTAACGCGGTAACCCGCTTCCCGCAGCGAGAGCGCGAACGCGTTCCCCAGGCTCCCGGGTCCTACGATGGCGATTTTCGGCTTGACTGCCGTCCGCGGCATAATTGGAGTTATCGATTTCGGATTGTTGAAAGAGAAAAGTTTCCGCGCGATTCCTTCTTGACTTCGAAAACGCGCAACAGTATACATCCGTTTTTTCCCCTGTGCGTTGCTTGAACCGGATCCGGCCGATCCGTGGCAGGGAAGGGCCCGGCGCATCCCTTTTGAGAAAGGCCGAGATCGAAGGGGTTATCTCCTAAGTACCGTGACCGCTTGATTCGTCGTACACTGAAGGGCCGGGCGTCTCGCCGCGTGGGGACGCCCGGCTCTCCACCAGCAGGCTTGGATCGACAGCGGTAATCGTCGCGCGGTCGCGACCTAGTTAGTACCTTCCAGGAACGGACAGTTGTCTACCGCACCTGAACTCGACATCAACCATCGTCTGTGCTGCCGTCAGCACTAATCTTGCGCCCAGGTGGGCGCCGAGGAGAATACATGACTGATCCGAAAGCTGTTATAGAGTTTGTCAAGAAGAACGAGGTCAAAATGCTTGACCTCCGCTTTACCGATCTGCCTGGGTTATGGCACCACGTTTCCTATCCCATCGACCAGTTCAGCGAAGCTTCGTTCGAAGAAGGCTTCGGCATGGACGGATCGTCGATTCGCGGTTGGACCGCCATCCACGAGAGCGACATGCTGCTGATTCCGGATCCCTCGTGGTTCATGCTGGACCCGTTTACCGAGGCGCCTACCCTGGTCATGATTTGCGATGTCATCGATCCGGTGACCAGGCAGAGCTACAACAGGGATCCCCGCTACATCGCGCGCAAAGCCGAACTGTATTTGCATTCGACCGGTCTGGCAGACACAGCGTTTATGGGAGCCGAAGCCGAATTCTTCATTTTCGACAACGTTCGCTTTAATCAGAAGGAGAACCTGGGCTTCTATTTCATCGACTCCGAGGAAGGGCGCTGGAATTCCGGGCGCAAGGAGAATAACCTGGGCTACCGTCCGCGGTACAAAGAGGGTTACTTCCCGGTGCCGCCGACCGATCATTACCAGAACCTGCGGACCGAAATGGTCCTGGTCATGCAGGGTTGCGGCCTGACGGTGGAGTGCCACCACCATGAAGTCGCCACCGGTGGCCAGACCGAGATCGATCTTCAGTTTGACTCGCTGCTGAAGTCGGCCGACCACATGATGTTGTACAAGTACGTGGCCCGCAACGTGGCTAACCGGCACGGTAAGACCGTGACCTTCATGCCCAAGCCCCTTTTCCAGGACAACGGGAGCGGCATGCATACCCACCAGTCGCTCTGGAAGGGTGGTAAACCGCTGTTTGCCGGAGATGGCTATGCGGGCCTGTCCCAACTGGCATTGTGGTACATTGGCGGCCTGATCGCTCACGGCCCCGCGTTGTCGGCTATCATTGCGCCGACCACCAACAGCTACAAGCGCCTGGTGCCCGGATTCGAAGCGCCTGTCAATCTGGCGTACTCGCGGTGCAATCGCTCGGCCGCCTGCCGCATCCCGATGTATTCGGCTTCTCCCAAGGCAAAGCGGGTGGAGTTCCGTCCCCCGGATCCGAGCTGCAATCCCTATCTCGCGTTTGCCGCCATGATGATGGCTGGACTCGACGGCATTGAGAACAAGATCGATCCCGGCCAACCTTTGGATAAGGACATCTTCGAACTGGGCCCGGAGGAGTTAGCCAAAGTTCCGTCGATGCCGGGCTCGCTGGAAGACGCGCTTGATGCCTTGGAAGCTGACTGCCGGTTCCTCCTGAAGGGAGACGTCTTCACCGAGGAGTTGCTGCGCACTTACATCGACTACAAGCGCGACAAGGAAGTCACCGCAGTCAAGCTGCGGCCGCATCCCTACGAGTTCGCCTTGTATTACGACATTTAGGTGCATTTTATATATAAGTGAAACCAAGTCGTCGTCGCCCATGTCTGCCCTAGCCATCTCGCTCCCGCGCATCGCCCGCCACAATCCGTTGGCGGCAGTGGGAGTTGTGCTGGTGGCCGTGTTCGCGTTCTCCGCGTTTTTCGCGCCCTGGATTGCTCCGCAAGATCCCGCGCACATCGATCTGCCGAATCGCTTGCAATCGCCCTCCGCGCAGCATTGGTGCGGAACCGATGAACTCGGACGCGACATCCTTTCCCGCCTGATCTGGGGAGCGCGAATTTCCCTGTTCGTCGGCAGCAGCGTGGTGGCGTGTTCGCTGCTGCTCGGCCTCATCATCGGCAGTCTTGCCGGATATTACGGCGGAGGCGTCGACCGCTTCGTCAACATCGTGTTGATGAACGCCTTTCTTTCGTTCCCCGGCATTCTCATCGCAATCGCCTTCGTGGCCTTTCGTGGCCCCGGAATTTTCAACCTCGTTCTTGCCTTGTCGCTTGGAGGATGGGTCGGCTACGCTCGCCTGGTGCGCGCGCAAGTGCTGGCCGTGCGCGAGCGCGAATTTGTCGAAGCGGCACGCGCGCTCGGCGCCGGAGATCTGCGCATTATTACCCGGCACATCCTGCCCAACATTATTCAGCCGGTGATTGTGCAGGCGGCCATCGGCATGGCAGGCGCGGTTCTGGCCGAGGCGACGATGAGCTTCTTGGGATTAGGAGTGCCGCCGCCAACCGCGAGTTGGGGATCGATGCTGAACGACGCTCGCTCCCACCTCTTCGACGCTCCGCATCTGGTGCTCTTCCCGGCGGTGACGGTGATGTTCGCGGTTCTCGCCTTCAATTTCATCGGCGACGCCTTGCGCGACCTGCTCGACCCAAGATCCCGCATTGAAGCGGGATTGTAAGTGCTGTTGCGCCGCGCTTCGTATCAGGGCATCGCTTCAGCGATGCCGGAGGTTCTTCGACATAGAAGCCCCTTCAGGGTCTGCTCATCGGTTTCAGCCGAATTTACATGCCTGTAACATTCAGGGATTTGCTGTCCAATAACTGGTTCTCCGCTGATGACCTTTTCCCCTTTTTCACGTCCAATTGAATGACACGAGATTGCGGAACTTTCTTCGGGGCTGATTCGTATCAATAGACGTTAAGGCAGGTTCGTATGAATCGACACATGGAACTCAGATTTCAAATCGAATGCTCGCAGGACGTGGCGGTCGTGAACTGCTCTGGACGCATGGTGCGTGGGGCTGCGCTCGACGAGTTCCGGCGCCGGATCGAGCAACTCGATCGAGTCCGCGTGCTGGTGCTCGATGTATCCGAAGTCGAGCAACTGGATGCGGGCGGCTTGGGAACGCTGCTGCTGGTGCGCCGTTGGGCGACGCGGAACTCGGCGAAGATGAAGCTGGTGAACCCTCCGCTTTTCTTCCGCAGACTGCTGGAGGCAACCCGTCTGACCTCAGTGTTTGAAATTTCCTCTTTGAAAGAAGCGATCTGCATCTTACGGTCGCCGGATCGTCCACCTCGCTTCGCGGTCGCCTGATCGACCCGGCTCATGGCGGCTTGCCAGACGTACGCGCGGGCCGCGTGGCTCTTGCCTTCGCCCGCAGGAAGCAAGCGCTAGAGTTCGACCTCAGCGTACCAACCCTTGTTCACGATCCGGGTTTGGTAGGGCTCCGAGAGCTTTTGCAGCAGCTCGATGATCTCCGCGGCGCGTTTGGTGCTGGCCAGGCGGGGCGTGCCGTAGAGCGGGCCCTCATCGTCAATGGTGACCGGAATGAGCTGGATCTTCTTCAGCTTCTCCTTGTTATAGATCATGCGCACCAGCACACTCTCCATCTCTTGCCGGGAGTCGCGGCGGTCAAAGACGGAGACGTTGGTTGGCCGCTCCACCTCGGGGTCGCGCTGGTGGATGAGATCGACGGGGATTTTCTCTGGCGTGCGGTACTGGTAAATGAAATTGCCCAGACTGTAGAAGATGGGTTTGCCCTGGTAGATCTCAATGCCGCGCAGGACGTGCGGGCCGGTGCCGATGACGATGTCGGCGCCGGCTTCCACTGCCCGGCGATAGATGATCGAATCATTGGGCGGCGTTACGTCGGGGTAGCCGTGCGAGCGGTCGTGGCTGAGGTCGTGAATGTGATAGGTGACCATGACGACGTTGTTGTGCCGCTTGGCCAGGACAACGTCGTCCTCCATGGTCTTCACATCACTCTCCAGCGGTCCCTCGACAGATTCGACCTGGCCATCGGGTCTCCGCACCAATATGACGGCGGGGTCAATCGTGGCCAGCGAGGGGCCGCCGGGATTGGCCGTCCTTTTCGGATACCAGTAGCGCAGGTAGGATAGCAGCGCGAACTCGGTTGTCTGGTTCTGGACTTTCTTGACGGCCGGGGCGTGCGCCTCAGCGAGGGTGAGTCCGCCGCCCGCATGTTTGATGCTGGTGTGGTCGAGGATCTTGAGGCAGTCGGAGAGGCCCTCGGGCCCGTAGTCCAGCGAATGGTTGTTGGCCAGGCTGAC
>Ga0326728_10017454_pt1 | contig 14380 bp, 12 predicted proteins | sample MB3enrmetagenome_FD_207602 | JGI IMG/M metagenome (GOLD analysis project Ga0326728, IMG submission 207602) | Lab enriched peat soil microbial communities from McLean, Ithaca, NY, United States - MB31MN | ecosystem: Environmental > Terrestrial > Soil > Wetlands > Peat | place: USA: New York...
GTTAGCCGGATTGCATCCGTCGCAGCCTTCGCTTGATCCGTTGCCGCCTTCGCCGAGCGTAGTGCCGCTCTCAAGAACAATCCGTTGAAGAGGGACAGAATCAGAATCGATACTGCTCCGAGCATCGATCCAATTGCCGTCCAAGCGGTTGACGTCAGGTTGAGAAATCTTTCTGTCGAATCCATCTTCTTTCCGTGCGTTCCTCCGGGTGTGCGGGTGGGTACGGCTAATCACCGAATTGAGGATAGTAGTGCTGATAAAACGCATCCTAGAGAAAACCTCTGTGTCCATTGTTTTCAATAGTTTGCGAGCTGTGCAAATCACGTTTTCATCGGTACAAACGCGCCGGGCTTTGAGAGTGTGCGTAGCGATGGTTTGGTTTTTTTCATTCCACTGGCAATACAGCGACAGGGCCATTGTCCGCCAGCCATTTTGAGGATTTCTCGGCAAACGACTGGAAATCCTCCCATAGTCGCCCCTCGCCCGGTCTCTTCCTCCATTTATCAACGTAGGGCTTTGAAACGCGCCACAGCCGGTCGAACTGCCAAGCCCAGTCTTGCAAAGCCCGCCGTTTGGGGAGGAAATGGAGGCTAACCATTCTCGCAAAGTAGTTGTACCTTTGACAGATCAGCTCGACGGCCTTGATCGTCTCAGGGGCCCAATCCTTAATGGGTACCGGAGTCTCAGACAACTCATAGAGCCTCTTGCGCGCCATTCTCGTGTCCTCACCTTGCATCAGCCCATACAGTTCCGCCCAGGACTGTGCCAGCAATTGACGGCGCAATAAATAGAGAGAGCCGACTAACGCGAGGGTGGAAAGAGCTGCGGCCCCCGCGCTGATGGCGTCCCAATTCCAAGTAATCATGCTAACCTCTTTCCGGTTCTGCCGGAGTCTCAATTGACCGCCTTGTCGGAGGGGAACACTCGGTAGTACTTACCGTTCGACCGGCAGACCTTCATCTCAGTTATCGCACGTTTATTCCAATCGAAGACCAGATTACGGTTGGCCGGTGGCTCCGGGGCTAAAGCCCGCTGATTCTGCTGGGCTCTTTCGTGGGGCTGAAGCCCCACGCTCCCTCCGGCGGGCGAGGCGGGGAGTCTTTCGCCCGTGTCCGGGTGCCCTTCATTTTATTTAAGAATAGATAAAGTTTATTGACTTTAACAAAATTTAGACGTATATTAAGTTTATGAAGGAGCCGCTGCCACCCTGGTGGGAAGTGCTGGACGAGGAAGACCGGCAGTTTCTCAGGCGATTTGTGCTCAGTTCGGGGTCATTGAAGGCATTGTGCGATGAGTACGAAGTGTCTTATCCGACGCTACGCGCCCGGCTGGACCGATTGATTGCGAAGGTGAAGGCGGCCGAGGATCCGAAGGCGGCGGATTCATTCCAGCGCAAACTGCATGTGCTGGTGGCCGATGGAAAGATGTCTGCCGCGCTGGCGCGAGAGCTTTGGAAAGCCCATCGCGCGGCAACGGAAGAAGGGACAGAGTGAACGAATGATGGAGCCATGGTTTGATGCGTATCGCTATGCGTGGATTCCGGGCACGGCTTACGGGCTGGCCGCGGGATTGATGTCGGGTCTCGTGGCTTGGCTTGTACCTCGCGGCCGAGCGAGAAACTTCATCTTACGGGCTTGGTTCACGCTATGGGCCGCGGCCGTCGCGCTCCTGATTGCAGGGATCGTGGCACTGGCTCAGGGGCAGTCGTGGGGTGTCTGGTATGGCCTGCTGCTCCCCGGCGCGATCGGTACGCTGGTTGTAGGCGCGAACTCGGCGGTCATCCTGAAACGGTACCGGCAGGTGGAAGAGCGGCGGTTGGCGGCAAAGGACATGTTGTAGGTTCGCGCAGCGACGGAGGAGCGCTTGGCGGCGTTCGTTTTGACCTGCTGGAACTGCGGTTGTGGAGTCCAAGGCTACGGTTTAATGATGGTGGCGAGCAGGGCGGCGAGGCCGTTCCAGGCGATCTGGATGCCGATGCAGAGCAGAATGAAGGCAACGACGCGCAGGATTCCGTGGGCCGTGGAGGGCGGGATAACCTTGGTGATCTTGGGTGCGTGGGCGTAGCAGAAATAACAGAGCACGCTGAGAGCAACGATCGACAGAAACACCATAAGGTGGGCCAGAATGTCCTGGCTGAGAACTTTATTGGAGATGTGCGCGGTGAGGGTGAGCAATCCGACCAGCGTGCCCGGCCCTGAAGTGATGGGAAAGGTGAAGGGGTAGAAGACGCCCTCTTCGAGGCGCCGCGTATCGGGTTCGGCGCTTGGCCCGGTCTCCTCCTCCTTGTTGCGGGAATCGGCGCCGGCGCTGCGCTCGTTCAACACGGCCCATCCCATGGCCGCGACGACGATGCCGCCGGAAAGCTCGACGATGGGCAGAGAGATGCCGAAGAATTTGAGGATGGCCGCGCCCGTTACCTCGAAAACTCCAAGGAAGATGATGTTGTTAAGCGCGATGCGGCGCGCCAGCGAGTGCATGACCTTGGGCGGCACATTGCCGACCAGACCGAGAAAGACCAGGGCGGAGCCGAGAGGGTTGATCAGCGGCAGAAGCACGCTGAACGCGATCAGAAAGACCTTCCAAAGCGGCAAGAGAGTTCTCCCTTGGTGCATCTTAATTGTTCGCCGGGGAAGTGAGGCGATGGGCTTTCGCGCGGCCCCGGTCGACGTCAGCTTTCAGCTCTCAGCGTTCAGCGTTCCCAGGGGCTCAAGGGGAGAGCACGCGCGCGATGGATGCGACCTGACGCCACGCCAACGAAAAGAGAGTGTTCGCCTCCGCTTCGCCCCAGTTTTCGATGGAAAGCGGGGTTTGCAGCGGGAAATGTGACAAAAGTAACAGATGTCCGACCGAATAGTGGCAGCTAGTAATTCGATTTAGGTATTGAAGACACACGACATTCTGGAATACGTTGGCCTCAAGACCAAGCATCGGGAGACTGACATCGATGAAATGTCGCAGGCGCATCCCTGTGATTCCGGGCGTGGTGATCGCACTTGCGGCCATGCTGCTGGGCGGCATGGTGACCGCCGTGCTGATGACCCTGACGCCGGCTCACGCGGCGACCCAGCGCATCCTCGGCTTCAGCCTTCCGGGAGCTGCAGGAATCGGAGTCACTCTCCTTTTTTTGGCGGTTGTAGGCGGGCTGGTGATTGTGCGGGCGCTGGCGGATCGGGAATACAGGACGGAGCGGGAATTTTTGAACGCATTTCTCGAATACATTCCGGACAACGTGTACTTCAAGGATCGCAAGAGCCGCTTTCTGCGCATCAACCGGGCGATGGCCAACTATTCCGGACTGAGCAATCCCACGCAAGCTGAGAACAAGACCGATTCCGACATCTTTTCCTCAGAACACGCCGGAAAGGCATTCGAGGACGAACAGAGAATTATCGAGACGGGACAAGCGCTGACCGGCCTGGAGGAGAAAGAGACGTGGCCGGACGGCCATGAAACGTGGGTGCTGACGACGAAGGTGCCGCTGAAAGACCGGCGCGGGCGGATTATGGGCACGATGGGGATCTCGCGCGACATCACCGACCGGAAACGGGCGGAGTTGCACATCCGGTACATGGCGCTTCACGATGCGCTGACGGGGCTGCCGAACCGGACGCTTCTGGAAGATCAGTTAGCGCAGGCGATCGCGCTGGCGGCGCGCAACAAGAAGCGCGTGGCAGTTTTGATGCTGGACTTGGACCGCTTCAAGAGCGTGAACGATTCCTTCGGGCACCAAGCGGGCGACCGTCTGCTGGAGGCGGTGTCAGTGCGATTGAGAAGCAGTCTGCGCGAAAGCGACATCGTGGCGCGCCTGGGCGGAGATGAGTTTGTGATCGGCCTGCCGATGGTGGAACCACAGCAGGATATCGAGCCGGTGGCGCGGAAGGTGCTGGGCTCACTGAACGCGCAGTTTGCGATCGAAGGACACGACCTGCAGATCGGGGCCAGCATCGGCGTTTGCGAATATCCCGCTCATGGCGAGAATCCCAAGGACCTGCTGCAGGCCGCGGATACCGCGATGTATGAGGCGAAGAAGCGAGGGCGCGGCAACTATTCCTTCTTCACGCCCGAACTCACGGATGCGACGCGGCGGCGGCAGAAGCTGGAGTTCGACCTGCAGCATGCGCTGGCGCGAGGCGAGTTTGTGCTGTATTACCAGCCGCTGGTGTCGACGGATTCGGGCGAGATCACGGGCGTGGAGGCCTTGTTGCGCTGGCGCCATCCGGAGCAAGGGCTCATCTTCCCCAACCATTTCGTTCCGCACCTGGAAGAACTGGGACTGATGGTCGACGTGGGGAACTGGGTGCTGAGAACAGCATGCATGCAAAACTCCGCATGGCAGATGGAAGGACTCCCGCCGATTCGCATGATGGTGAATCTCTCGTCAACGCAGTTCTACCGGGGCAATATCGTAAGCACGGTGAAGAGGGCATTGTTCGATTCCGGACTGGATCCGAGATGGCTGGAACTGGAGTTGACGGAATTGCTGATGCTGGACGACTCGGAATCGACCGTGAAGATCATGCGGGCGCTGAAAGGGATTGGCGTCAGCCTCTCGCTGGACGATTTCGGCACCGGCTGGTCGTCATTATCGTATCTGCGAAGGTTCCCCATCGACCGCATCAAGATCGATCGATCGTTCCTGCGCGACATCGCATCGGAGCCGACGGCGGAGGCGGTGGTGAGAAGCATCATCAACCTGGGACGCGATCTTGGCCTTGCGTGCGTGGCTGAAGGCGTGGAAACGCCGGAGCAGCTCAACTACTTCCGGCAGCAGAACTGCGAAGAGGTACAGGGATTCCTATACAGCCCCGCAGTGCCCGAAGCCGAATGCCGCGCGCTGATTCGCGGCGGGAAGCTCAAGATCGCGGAGACAAACCGGGTTCCCTTCGTCAGAGCAAGAAGGTCTTCGCAATACGCGACCCCGGCGGCGTGATGCGAGCGATGTGACGCGAGCGGCGGACCCGTTCTGGGCCGCACCTTTTCTGCAAGCGAGAAATCGAACTGACGCCGCAGAGAATTGCGGCGCGGCGATGCGCTTCGTCCTGTGAAACGCCACAGAAATGCGGCTGGTATTCTGTTTCTGATAGCCAGAATCAGGATGAACGCAGACACGTACCGAGCTACGAGATCAGGCGCCACTGTCGAACGGCCGCGGCAGGCGCCTTCGACGCGCGACGTGTGGCTGCTTTTTGCGGTCGTTTGGGTCACGATTTACTTCGCGTCGCTGTTTTCCCCTCCGCTGATGGACGATGTGGACGCGGCGCACGCGCAGGCGGCGCAGCACATGGCCGAGAGCGGCGACCTGATCACCGCGAAGACCAACGGCATCCGCTACATTGAAAAGCCGCCGCTGCCCTACTGGGTGATCGCGGGGATGTACAAGATCTTCGGCCAGAGCACCTTTTCCACGCACCTGCCAAATGCGCTGGCCATGCTGGGGCTGACGTGGCTGGCGTGGCTGTGGGCGCGGAGAGCCTGGGGTGAGCGCGCGGGATTCTATGCCGGGCTGGCCGTGCTGACTTCGGCGGGGTGCTTTCTTTTTACGCGGTTCATTATTCCCGAGTCGATTCTTGCGCTGCTTCTGCTGATTGCGCTTTACGCGCTGATCGTGAGTCTCGAAGACAACCGGCCGGCGATGATTTATTGGGCGTGGGCCTCGGTGGCGCTGGCGCTGCTGACGAAGGGGCTGATTGCGCCGGTGTTTTTTTTCGGCGCTGCGATTCCGTATCTGCTGCTGACCGGACAGTGGCGAAGGTGGAAGGCGCTGAAGCCGGTGACTGGAATGCTGGTGTTTCTGGCGATCGCGGCGCCGTGGCACATTGCGTGCGGCATCATCAATCACGACCAGGGGCACCCGGTGGGCAATCACCCCACGATCGGCAACGTGCACGGGTTTTTCTACCAATACTTCATCAACGAGCACGTGCTGCGCTTCTTCAACCAGCGCTATCCGCACGACTACAACAAAATGCCGACGCTATGGTACTGGCTGGGCGAACTGGTGTGGATTTTTCCCTGGAGTCTTTTCCTGGGCGCCGCAGCGGCGCTGGCGTGGAAGACGCGGCGGAGCTGGCTGAAGCACCTGCGCCACGATGCCGGGGACACGGTGGACTTCTATCTGGACCATGCGATGCGCGAGGACGTGGCCAGCTACGTGCGGCGGATCAAGTTCCGCGCCAGGACCATCTGGCTGCTGAGCCTGTTCACGGCGTGGACGCTGGTGTTCTTTTCCATTTCGACGAACCAGGAGTACTACACGTTTCCGGTGTGGCCGCCGCTGGTGATGCTGATTGCAGGAGTGGTGGCGGGCACGGAGGAAAGCAGCGGAGCGGAGGTCGGAAAGCCGGCGCTTTCGACGGCGTGGCTGACGGGAGCGCAGGCGGTGTTCGCGGCGATTGGAGTGGCGGGGGCGGCGGTGCTGGCGTGGGGATTGTGGACATCGCGCAGCTTGCCGTACGTGGCCGACATCGGCACGGTGCTGGCGCATCGCGGCGTGGGCGATTACACGCTGTCGATGTCGCACCTGTTCGACTTGACGGGTGAGTCGTTTGCGGCGCTGCGGCTGCCAGCGGTGATGGCGGTGATCACACTGCTGATTGGGCCGTTGGCGGGCTGGCTGCTGCGGCTGAAGAAGAAGCACGTTGCGGCTACGGTGAGCGTGGCGCTGACGATGACGGTGTTCTTTGTGGCCGCGCACATTGCGTTTGCGCGTTTTGAGCCGATGCTGAGCTCGAAGCCGATGGCCGACACGATTATGAAGAAAGGCACGCCCAACGATGTTTTGATCGTCTACGGAGAGCAATCGTCGGGGTCGTCTTTGATCTATTACACGAACGACTTCTTCGGGGGAAGGCCGGCGATGCTGGTGATTCCGCGTTGCGGGCAGCACAACGAGGGAACGACACTGCTGTGGGGTTCGTGCTATCCCGATGCGCCGGATATTTACCTGAGCCCCGCGAAGCTGGCGGCGATTTGGGGCGCGGGCGAGCGCAAGTGGATTTTTGCCGAGGATCCGGACCGGGAGAAAGTGGAGAAGGTGCTGGCCGGGCGGCTGTATCCCGTGCAGACGCTGGCCGACAAGACGCTGTGGACGGATAGGCCGGTGGAGTGAGGAAGCTTCTAGCTTCTAGCTTCTAGCTTGTAGCTTTCAGCTCATCTTACTGGATGCTCATTTTGAGGTCTGCGAGATTTATGAGCCAGCGGCGCGCATCTTGCCGCCGGGCAGGAGCTCGAAGACGCGGCCGCGCCAGAGGATGCGGCGGCTGAAGTAGCTCGCGGCCCAGAAGCAGAAGCCCATGAAATCGCGAATGGGGTAGAGCACGAGCAGGCCGAACCAGCTTGTATCGTGGACGACCGAGCGGCCGACGGCGATGGAGAGCGCGAGGCGCGTGGCGACTGCAAAGGCGAAGAGGGCAACGCCCCACAAGGGATGGCCGAGCCACGCGGCGGCGGCGAGCGCCAGCAAGCCAAAGGGCACGCTGAAGGTGAGCGCTGCGCCGACGTGGCCCAGGGGCCTGGAAAAGCGCGTTGACTTCATCCAGCGAATTTGGTGCTTGAGCGAGCCGGCGATATTCGAATGCAGGACCATGTGGTCGATGGCGTGGTGGCTGAGGGCGACGGTTTGGCCGAGCTCGTGGGTCTGGTTGCCGAGGACAAAGTCGTCGGCGCAGTAGTCGGCGGTGACGCGGAAGCCGCCCATGCGGCGGATGGTTTCGCGACGGAAGGCCATGGTGGGGCCGAGTGTGAACTTCATGCCTTCCATGGCGCGAGCGGCCAGGACGCCGGAGGACATTTCGACGGACATGCCGACAGCTTCAAGGCGCGCCCAGAGGCTGCCCCAAATCCGATTCTTGGCGGCAACGCCGCGATAGAGACAGCACATACCGCCGACGCGCGGGTCGGCGAAGGAGAGCGCCACGGCGCGGAGGTAGTCCGGCGTGACGCGCACGTCGCTGTCGGAGATGACGAAGATGTCGTGCTCTGCCTCGGCCGCCATCTTCTCCATCGAGATGACTTTATCGTTGATGTAATCGGGCTGGCCGCGGGTGGAGAGGAATTTGACGGGGATGACGGGATGGCGCGCGGCGACACGGCGCGCGGTGGCGAGGCCGGGGTCGTTGGAGTCGCGGGCGCAGAAGAGAATCTCGTAGCCGGGATAATCCTGCGTGAAGAAGGATTCAAGGTAGGATTCGAGGCCGGGGTCGGCTCCGTTGAGCGGCTTAAAGAGCGAGAGCGGAGGGGTGAAGCCGGGGCGAGCGGCGAGTGCGGCGAGGGCCAGTCGGCGCTCGCGCAGGTAGCCGGGGACGGCCCAGAGGACAATGCCGGCGTAGACCGTGGAGGTGATAAGGCCGAAGACGGCGAGCGAGAGGAGAACGTACGGCATGCAGGATTAAGGATACAGAGACAGGGAACAAGGGAGCGAGAGAGCAAAGGAGCGAGAAGGCGGGCCAACGGATTGGCCGAGCGCGGGTCTGGAGACCGGATGTACTCGCAGCGCGATTGCAGAATCTTGCCGCCGGGTGACGAGTGCAATGTTTCAGAAATTCGTTGACCCATGCGAACATTGCAAAATGCAGGTCCTTCGACTCCGGTCGCTGCGGCGACCTTCGCTCAGGATGACCTTCTTTTGTGTGTAGACATTTAAGAGACACTAAGGTAGTTAGCGCGTGGGCCGGCGCGCTACGGTTTGCGCTGCGGCGTGGGGCGGGGCGGGGCGACGGGCTTGCGGATAGGGACGATGGCCGCGGATGAGCCCGATGCGGCTTGCTGGAAGCGGGTGAGCATCTCCGAGCGGACGTACTCGACAAAGCTCTGCATCTGGCGGTTCATCTCTTCCATGCGCTCGCGCATCTGGAGGATGATGGCAATGCCGGCGATGTTGACGCCGAGGTCGCGCGCGAGGTTGAGGATGAATTCGAGACGCTCCAGGTCCTCGTCGGTGTAGAGGCGGGTGTTGCCCTCGGTGCGCGAGGGCTTGAGCAGGCCTTCGCGCTCGTAGAGGCGCAGGGTTTGGGGATGGATTTCGTACATCTCGGCCACGGCCGAGATCATGTAGGCGCCTTTGGATTTGCGTTTTGTGGGCATCGTTCTTTCCCCAATCAGCCTAACTGATCCGCGTGCGGGTTCATCTTTGTATCCGCGCAGATCTCAAAGCTTGTCGAACAGCGCCTGGCGCGGGTCCTGGGGGTTGAGGCGGGCGAGCTCGCGCATGATCTCGCGGCTGCGCTCGTCGTTCAAATGGGGCACGGCGACTTCGACCGTCACAATTTCGTCTCCGCGCTGGCCGGGATGCTGCGCGCTTTCGACGCCGCGCTCCCTCATGCGCAGCTTTTGCCCGCTCTGCGTGCCAGGAGGAATCTTCAACTGTGCGCGACCGTCGATGGTGGGCACCTCGACCTTGGCGCCCAGCGAAGCTTCGGCCACGGTGACGGGCACGGTGAGCTGAATGTCGTCGCCCACGCGGGTGAAGACCGGATGCGTGCCGGTGCGCACGATGAGGAAGAGATCGCCCGCGGGGCCGCCGTTGATGCCGGCGTTGCCCTTGCCCTGCAGGCGAATGCGCTGGCCGTCGCGCGTGCCGGGCTTGATGCGGAAGTCGACCGACTCGGAGCGGGTGACGGCGCCTTCGCCGCGGCAGGTGGGGCACTCGTTGGAGATGCGGCCAGTGCCGTTGCAGCGCGGGCAGGTGATGTTGAACTTCATGCGGCCGCCCATCTGCGTGACCTGGCCGGTGCCGTGGCATTCGGGGCACTGCATGCCGCCGCCGGTATGCGCCTGGCCGTGGCAGGTGGGGCAGGTCTCCTGGCGGTTGATCTGGATGCGCGCCTGGCCGCCGCGGATGGCGGTCCAGAAATCGACGGTGGCCTGGTATTCGAGATCGGTGCCGGGTTGCGGGCCACGCGGCTGCGGGTGCTGCTGCGCACCGGAGAAGATGCCGGAAAAGATGTCTTTGAAGCTGCCAAAGCCAGCGGAACCGGAGCTGTCCTGCTGGCCGGGGAATCCACCGCCGGAGAAGCCGGAGAAGTCGAAGCCGCCGAAGTCGACGGGGCCGTGGCCGCCCGCGCCCTGCTGGCGCGCGTAGGCCTCAGCCTGCGCGGGATCGATCTGATCGGAGTAGAAGCCGACCTGGTCGTAAATCTTGCGCTTCTTCTCGTCGCTCAGGACGTCGTTGGCCTCGGAGATTTCCTTAAACTTTTCTTCGGCGCGCTTGTCGCCGGGATTGACGTCGGGGTGGTACTTGCGCGCCGCCTTGCGGAAGGCCTTGCGAATCTCCTCCGGCGTGGCCGTCTTCTTGACGCCGAGCGTCGCGTAATAGTCCTTTTGGGCGGTGGTGGGCATGGGTGTTTTCTTATCTCAGATCCACTTCAATTGCGCGTTGTGCGTTACGCAGCATGCGTTTCGCCGACAGCCCCAGGCATTCATCGGCGAAGTCTCATTCGCTTCACCTGCGAAACCTCCTTCCATCTTCCATCATAAGAAACCGGGGTGAACGGCATCGTCGCCGCCCACCCCTGAGTTTTTCCGCCGGAACGGCGGGATTGCCTGGACAGCCAGTCCTTATTTCTTGTCGTCCACGTCGACGTACTCGGCGTCGATGACTTCGCCTTCCTTCTTGGCTTCGCCGCCGGGAGCGCTGCCGGGGGCTGCTCCCGCGCTGCCCGCATCCGTGGGTCCGCTCTGCGTTTGCGTGGAGCTGGCCTTGTACATCGCCTCGGCCAGCTTGTGGCTGGCGTGGGTGAGCTTCTCGTGCGCGGAGTGGAGCTCCGAAGTTGACGGCGAGCCTTCGAGCGTCTTTTTGGCGTCGGCCAGTGTCGCTTCGACATCGGTCTTGTCGGCGACAGCCACCTTTTCGCCGGAGTCCTTGAGCATCTTCTCGATGTTGTAGACGAGGCCATCGAGCGCGTTGCGGGCCTCGATCTCCTCACGCTTCTCCTTGTCCTCGGAGGCGTGGGCATCGGCTTCCTTGGCCATCTTTTCGACTTCCTCTTTGGAAAGGCCGGAGCTCGAAGTGATGGTGATGCGCGTGTCCTTGCCGGTGGCGTTGTCTTTGGCGGTTACGTTGAGGATGCCGTTGGCGTCGATGTCGAAGGTGACCTCGATTTGCGGAATGCCGCGCGGCGCCGGAGGAATGCCGCCGAGCTTGAACTTGCCCAGGGTGCGGTTCTGCCCCGCCATGGGCCGCTCGCCCTGCAATACATGCACCTCGACCTCGGTCTGTGAGTCGGCAGCCGTGGAGAAGGTCTCAGTCTTTTTGGTTGGGATGGTGGTGTTGCGCGGGATCATGGGCGTAGCCACGCCGCCCAGCGTCTCGATGGACAGGGTGAGCGGAGTGACGTCGAGGAGCAGAAGATCCTTGACGTCGCCGGCCAACACGCCAGCCTGCACGGCGGCGCCCACGGCTACGACCTCATCGGGGTTCACGCCCCGGTGCGGCTCCTTGCCGAAGAGCTTCTTGACCAGTTCCTGAATGCGGGGCATGCGGGTTTGGCCGCCGACGAGAACCACTTCGTCGATCTGGCTGGTGCTGATGCCGGCATCGGACAAGGCCTTCTTGCATGGCTCGACGGAGCGCTCGACGAGGTCCTCGACCAACTGCTCCAGCTTGGCGCGGGTGAGCTTGCGCACCAGGTGCTTGGGGCCGGAGGCGTCGGCGGTGATGAAGGGCAGATTGATCTCGGTTTCGACGGTGGTGGAGAGTTCGATCTTGGCCTTCTCAGCGGCGTCCTTCAGGCGCTGCAGGGCCATCTCGTTGCCCCTCGATGTGAGGTCGAGGCCATGCTCCTGTTTGAACTCGGCGATGAGCCAGTCGACGATGCGCTGGTCGAGGTTGTCGCCGCCCAGGTGGGTGTCGCCGTTGGTGGACTTGACCTCGATGACGCCCTCGCCGACTTCGAGGATGGAGATGTCGAATGTGCCGCCGCCGAAGTCGTAGACGGCGATGGTTTCGTCCTTCTTTTTGTCGAGGCCGTAGGCCAAGGCGGCCGCGGTGGGCTCGTTGACGATACGCTTGACGTCGAGGCCGGCGATCTTGCCGGCATCCTTGGTGGCCTGGCGTTGGGCGTCATTGAAATAGGCCGGAACGGTGATGACGGCCTCAGTGACCGTCTCGCCGAGGTAGGCTTCGGCCGACTTCTTGAGCTTCTGCAGGATCATGGCGGAGATTTCGGGCGGGGTGTACTCCTTGCCCTGTGCGATGACCCCCACGTGGTCGCCCTGCTGGACGACCCTGAAGGGGACCATCTTCATCTCGTCGGTCACCTCGTTGTAGCGGCGTCCCATGAAACGCTTGATGGAGAAGATGGTGTTCTCAGGGTTGGTGATGGCCTGGCGCTTGGCCACCTGGCCCACCAGGCGCTCGCCGCCCTTGGAGAACGCGACGATGGAGGGGGTGGTGCGCGCACCCTCTTCATTAGGAATGACTTTGGGCTCGCCGCCCTCGAGGACGGCGACGCACGAGTTGGTGGTGCCGAGGTCTATCCCGATCATCTTAGCCATGGTTTTATCCTGCCTTTGGAGTAATCCTGACGCAATAGAATCTCAGATTGAGTGAGATATTGTCAACTTATATGATGTGGATTTCCTCAGCAGGATGCAAATTTGGGGGCGACGGGGCAGAGCGGAAAAGGGGTTCCGGTGGGGGTTGGGGCAGGGGAAGCCTAGTGCGGTCCGGAGACCGGCAGTCGCCGCGGCGACCGGGTCTAGGCAACTTGCGGAAAAGCTCCGGAATTCGGTCAACGGAGGGAGCGTGGGGCTTCAGCCCCACGAATTATGCTTGGAGAATCAGGGGGCTTTAGCCCCGGGCATTCGTTCTTCGATACAATTCAACCATTTTTCCGCAACCTGCAGAGACCGGCGCTACGGCAAACCGGCGCTACAGCTTGACGGCGGCCAAGGCGGCTGCGAGAACCTCTTCGGGCTCGGGGCGGACGCGGAAGTCGGCGTGGGCCTCGGCGAAGAGGACGCGGCGGTCGCGGGCGAGGACGTAGGTGGCGGGTAGGATCAGCCGCCAGGAGTCGTCGCCGTTGACGAAGGGGATGTTGACGAGGATCGAACGGTAATACTCGCGGTGGTAATCGGGGATGGTGTAGGTGAGGCCGAACTGGGCGGCGAGGGCGCAGCCGGGATCGGTGAGGACGGGAAACGGCAGCGAGTGCTGGCCCACCATGAAGTCGCTCTGGCGCTCGGTCTGCGGGCTGATGGCGGCGAGAAGCGCGCCGGACTCGCGGAGGCGCGGGTAGAGATCGCGCCAGGCCTCGAGCTCAGTAACGCAATAGGGGCACCAGCGACCGCGGAAGAAGTCGAGGACCAGCGGACCGAGGGCGAGGAGGTCGGCAGAGCGGACGGGGCGGCCGGAAGCGTCGGGGAGGGTGAATTCGGGGGCGATGGCACCGACGGGGAGAATGTTTTGCTCGATGCCGGAGGCGAAGAGCTCGGCGACGGCGCGCTCGCTGACGGCCATGCGCTCAGGCTGGACAAGGCCGCGGGTGTTGGCGGTGATCTCGTCGAGTTGGTCCTGGAGGGCGGTCATGCGTCTTCCCTCAGATTGTCTCTGTGTTGCGCAAAGGTGATCGACGGCGCTCGCCTTCGTCACCTCGATTGAATCTTATCGCCCAAACCGTTGCTTGCTGCCGAGGCCCATGCCGCTGAGCCCGCCGCGCATCATGCTCTTGGCGAGGCCACCGCGGCCTACCTGCTTGAACATCTTGGCCATCTGGGCGTACTGGCGGAGGAGCTGGTTGACCTCCTGCACGCTGGTGCCCGAGCCCGCGGCGATGCGCTTGCGGCGCGTGCCGGAGATGATCTCGTGGTTGCGGCGCTCGCGGGGCGTCATGGAGTTGATGATGGCCTCGAGGCGGACGAACTGTTTTTCGTCGACGCTTTGCGCGGCCTGCTGCATGCCCGCGAAAGGACCGACCGACGGCATCATCTTCAAAATCGACTCCATCGAGCCGAGCTTCTTGATCTGGCGGAGCTGCTCGCGGAAGTCCTCGAGCGAGAAGCCGTCGCCGAGGAGAGCTTTCTTGGCCAGCTCCTCGGATTTTTTGCGGTCGAGGGTGGATTCGGCCTTCTCGATGAGGGAGAGCATGTCGCCCATGCCCAGGATGCGGCCGACGATGCGGTCGGGATGAAATGGCTCGAAGGCGTCAGGCTTTTCGCCGACGCCGATGAACTTGATGGGCTGGCCGGTGACGTGGCGAATGGAGAGTGCTGCGCCGCCGCGGGCATCGCCGTCCATCTTGGTGAGGATGACGCCGGTGAGCGAGAGGCGGGAGTGGAAGTCCTGCGCGGAGTTGACGGCGTCCTGGCCGGTCATGGCGTCGGCGACGAAGAGGATCTCCTGGGGGTTGAGAAGCTTTTTGAGCTGCTCCATCTCGGCCATGAG
>Ga0326728_10017456_pt1 | contig 14377 bp, 10 predicted proteins | sample MB3enrmetagenome_FD_207602 | JGI IMG/M metagenome (GOLD analysis project Ga0326728, IMG submission 207602) | Lab enriched peat soil microbial communities from McLean, Ithaca, NY, United States - MB31MN | ecosystem: Environmental > Terrestrial > Soil > Wetlands > Peat | place: USA: New York...
GCGCCATAAGCGCGCAAACGCACAGCAGGAAAATGGGCAGGTTCTTCGGCACGCGAATTTACTCCTCTTTCCCACTTTACCGTGGCGTGTTCGCTCTGCGGTGCATTTTCCGACGATGCTATAGTCAGCACTGTATGAGTTTATTCGCGACGAAATCGCTAGAGCGCATTGTGGCCGAGTCCGAAGGTGGGAAGCATCACCTGAAACGCACCCTGGGACCGGTCAACCTGGTGGCTCTGGGGATTGGCGCGATCATCGGCGCCGGCCTGTTTTCGCTCACGGGGATTGCCGCAGCGGATAATGCCGGGCCGGCCGTGGTGCTCTCCTTCGTAGTGGCCGCCGTGGGCTGCGCCTTCGCCGGCATGTGCTACAGCGAGTTCGCCACCATGATCCCGGTGGCGGGCAGCGCCTACACCTACGCCTACGCCACGCTGGGCGAACTGCTGGCATGGATCATCGGCTGGGACCTGGTGCTCGAATACGCCGTGGGCGCGGCCACGGTATCGGTGAGCTGGTCGAGTTACGTGGTCAAGCTGCTGCACATGTACGGGGTAGAACTGCCGGCGTCGCTGACCCGCTGCCCGTGGGACCAGCCCGCAGGGCTTATCAACCTACCGGCCGTCTTTATCATCTTCGCGGTGTCGGTGCTGCTGATGATCGGGATCTCGGAATCGGCGCGGGTGAACGGGGTGATTGTGGCGATCAAAGTCACGATCGTGATCGTCGTAATCTGCATCGGCTTCGCATACATCAACCGCGCCAACTATACGCCCTTCATTCCGCCCAACACCGGCACGTTCGGCGAGTTTGGCTGGAGCGGCATCATGCGTGCCGCCGCGGTAATTTTCTTCGCGTATATCGGCTTCGACGCGGTATCGACGGCCGCGCAGGAAGCGCGGCGGCCGCAGCGCGACATGCCCATCGGGATCATCGGCTCGCTCGCGATATGCACCATTCTCTATGTGCTGTTCGCGCACGTGCTCACCGGCATGGTGCCCTATACCAGGTTCCACGGCGACGCAGCGCCGGTGGCGACGGTGATTTCGCTCTTCCCGCACGCCTGGCTGCAAACCAGCATCGTGATCGGAATCATCGCAGGATATACGTCGGTGATCCTGGTCATGCTGCTCGGGCAATCGCGCGTGTTTTTTTCGATGTCGCGCGACGGCCTGCTGCCGCACGTCTTCTCGGACGTTCATCCGAAGTGGCAGACGCCCTACCGCTGCAACATGATCTTCATGGTGTTTGTCTCGTTGTTTTCCGGATTCCTGCCGATCTCGCGGCTCGGCCACATGACCAGCATCGGGACGCTGCTGGCGTTCGTGATCGTGTGCGTGGGGGTGATGGTGATGCGAAAGACCAATCCCGCGGCGCCGCGCCCTTACCGGACACCGTTGGTGCCGCTGGTTCCTATTCTTGGGATACTGGTCTGCCTGGCCATGATGGCTTCGCTTGACGTGGATACATGGTACCGGCTGGTGATCTGGCTGGCAATCGGGCTGACGATCTACTTCACTTACAGCCGGCATCACAGCCATCTAAGGCGGGATACGGCAGCAGCCAGGCGGCTATGAGACACGGGCGGCGTCCTATTTCGTAAAATCGGAATTATTTCGTAAACTCGGAATAGCGATGCTGCGGTGGGCCAAGTTCAGCCAGTCCCTGCGACGGAAGCTGCGGTCGGTGGACCGGCGCCTGCGGGAATCGCGCATGTTCGCGCGCGCCATGGCTTCCAAGCACCACCCCATCCTGGCGCAGATCGTGCCCATCCGGCGCTGTAATCTCGCGTGCACCTATTGCAACGAATTCGACGCGGTATCGGCGCCGGTGCCCCTGGCCGAAATGCTGGAGCGCGTGGACCTGCTAGCCGACCTGGGAACCACGATCGTCACCATCAGCGGCGGCGAGCCGATGCTGCATCCCGGTCTGGATGAGATTATCCGGCGCATACGGAGCCACGGCGCCATCGCCACCCTGATCACCAATGGCTACCTGCTGACACCCGAGCGCATCCGCCGGCTGAATCGCGCGGGCCTGGATTATTTGCAGATCAGCATCGACAACGTCACGCCGGACGAGACGTCGAAGAAGAGCCTGAAGGTGCTCGACCGCAAGCTGGAATGGCTGGCCGAATACGCCGAGTTCGCGGTCACGGTGAACTCGGTCCTGGGGAGTCCGGTACGCAATCCCGAGGACGCCCGCACCATCGCCCGGCGGGCGCGGGCGCTGGGTCTCACCAGCACGGTGGGAATCCTGCACGATGGCGGCGGCCAGCTCCGGCCCCTGGCGCCGGACCACATGGCCATCTACCGCGACCTGCTCGAGCCCGGTCAGAAGATGTTCTCTTTCGCGCAGTACGATCGTTTTCAGCGCCACATTTCGCAGGGCCTGCCCAACGTCTGGCACTGCCGGGCGGGAGGCCGCTTCCTCTACATCTGCGAAGATGGGCTGGTGCACTATTGCTCGCAGCAGCGCGGCCACCCCGCGATACCGCTGAAACGGTACACGCGCGCGGATCTCGAGCGGGAGGCGGCCACCCCCAAGGCCTGCGCACCGTATTGCACGATATCCTGCGTGCACCAGACGGCCATGCTCGACGCCTTCCGGGAGAACCCGCGGCAGGTACTGCGGGAGATGATCGCGGCGCGCCGGGAACGAGATCCCCAATACCACCCGCCCGCGCTGCTCGATGCGCTGACCTGGATGTTTCTCGATGGCCCGGTAAACCGGGTGCTCGGCAAGGTAGCGGTGCGCGTTCTGAGGGCCCGATCCTGATGCCGCACCTCCGTGGGGCGGAGTGGATCACCATTCCGGCGTTCTCCTGGTTGATGGCCCTCGCCTGGCGCCGCCGCGATTTAGATCGAGCGCGGCGGGTGAATATCACAGCCCTCGGAGCGGGCGGTCTGGCCCTCACGGTATTTGTTTCGGTGGCTCTGCCGCGCCTGGTGCCGCCGCTCGCGGCTTCCGTCACGCGGGACTGGATTCCGCTAATCCTGCTCCTGGCGTTCTACCAGCAGGCCGGGCAATTCATCACGCATGCCGACACGGAGTTCGAAGCAAGGCTCGAGCGCCTGGACCACAGCCTGGTCTTTCCGGCGCTGGAATGGTGCGGGCGCCATGCCGCGGGAGCCTGGATTCTGACCTCTCTGGAACTGGCTTACATGTCCTACTATGTCGCCTTACCCCTGGCGCCCGCCACGCTTTACCTGTTGGGCCAGGGGCGCGACATCGGCCGGCTATGGACCACGGTTATGCTGGCTTCGTACGGATCTCTCGGCCTGGTTCCCTTCGTCCAGATGAGGCCCCCGCGCCTGCTCGGCGAGAAAACGAGCGTGGCCCTGCCTGCGGGCAAGGTGCGAGCCTTCAATCTCTGGATCCTGCGGCGCGGCAGCATTCATGCGAACACGTTTCCCAGCGCTCACGTGGCCATCGCCACCGCTTGCGCGCTCGCCATGCTGGAGCTTTGCCCGCTGTGGGTGGGACTGGGCTTTATGGCGATTGCCATCGGCATTGCGCTGGGAGCGGTCGCCGGCCGTTACCACTACGGCGTGGATGCGATCGTGGGAGTGGCCTTCGCGTTTGCCGCCTTCCTAGCCGGAACGCTGCTGGCGACGGCCTAACGGACTCGGGTTAATTCGGGGGCGTCTCGTTCAGGCGGATCACCTTCTTCTGGATGGCATACTGCACGAGCTGGGCTTTGTTGTGGATGTCGAGCTTGCGCATGAGATTGAACTTGTGGGCCTCCACGGTCTTCACGCTCAACTCGAACGAAGCGGCGATATCCTTGACGGATTTGCCTTCCGCCAGCAGCTTGAGGATCTCGCGCTCGCGTTTGGTGAGCGTTCCAAAGCGCGCCTGCCGGGGCGAGCCGGCGGCCTGCGAACGGAAGCCATCCACCAGCCGGGTGAGCAGGCGGGGGCTGAGATAGCTGCCGCCGCGGTGCACCTCGCGGATGGCGGTCACCAGTTGATCGGCCTGGCTTTCCTTCAAGATGTACCCGCTGGCGCCGATATCCACGCATTCGGCCAGATAATCGTCATCGTCGTACATGGAAAGGAACACCACGCGGGTCTCGGGCAACTCCTTGCGGATCAGCCGGCTGGCCTCGAAGCTGCTCATCCCGTTCATGCCGATATCCATCAGCACCACGTCGGGATGCGTTTCGCGCGCCAGGGTGAGGGCTTCGGAGGCAGTGGCCGCTTCCGCCATTACCTCGATATCGGGTTCCGCCGAGAGCATCGTGCGAATCGCCTGGCGGAAGAGGGTGTGATCGTCGGTCAACAAGATGCGAATTTTAGACATGAGTCCATCCGTGCTTAGTCGATGGGCAATTGAAGGACGACAGTTGCGCCCCTGGCGGGCGAGCTGAGGACGGCGAGCGTCCCACCGAGGAGCGCGGCCCGCTCCCGCATACCCGCCATTCCGAAGGACATCGGCTTCGCCTTCGCGGCGTCCGTATCAAAACCGACGCCATTATCCGAGACCTTCAGCCTGATTGTTCTATCGGCGGCTCGCAGCGAAAGGTTTACGAAGGTCGCCTGGGAATGTTTGGCGACATTCTGCAGGGATTCCTGGGCCACACGGTAGATCACCTCTTCGACTCGCCTGGGGAACTGGTCGGGAAGATCGCCGATCTGGCAACGCGCCTGGGCGGAATGCATCTTGCGGAAGCGGCTGACCAGTTGCCGGAGGGATGCCCTCAAACCCAGGCGCTCCACCACCGAGGGCCCCAAGGCCGCCACGATGCGGCGCAACTCCTCGATGACGTGACCGGCGGTCTCGCGCGCTCCCCCCAGGCGCGCCGCCAGCGGAGCGGGCGCCTCGCGCTCGATCAGTTCCAGTTGCAGGCGCAACAGCAGCAGGGATTGCCCGGCTTCATCGTGCAGCTCGCGGCCGATGCGGCGGCGTTCCTCCTCCTCGGCCTGGCGCGCCTCGGCCTCCAGACGGCGGAGATCCTGAGCCACGCGCACGCGCTCGATGGCCTCCCGGCAGCGGCCCGCCATGGCCTCGAGCAACACCCGTTCCCGAGGCAACCAGGGATACGGCACGTCGAAGCCGAGCTGCACGACCGCGGCCGGCTGAACCGGGTACGACCAGTAGGAGGCGTGCCGGCCGCGCATGGCCGGATCGGCGATTAAACGCTGGCGGCCGTCTCCGCGCCGGATATAGAGGGGGCGCGCCAGCGCGCGCGGGAGCGGCGCTTCGAGCAGCATCAGGCGGCCGGCCCGGGCGCGGAAAGTGCGCGTCATGATCGCGACGAACCTCTGCAACATATCGGCGAGACCCTTCGCCTCCGCCTCGGCGTGGTGCAGGCCGAAGAAGGCCTGCGTCTCGCTCTCGCGCACCTGGTAGAAAGCGCTCTCGATCGCCAGGAGCGTGGCCAGATTCAATTGCTCGCGCGCAGGCGCATGCCGTCCTTCGAGTTTCTTTTCCACGAGGGCGCCGAATTGGCGCAGGGCATCGTTCACCTGGGCTGGCGGCAGGTTCATCTTGGCCAGCCGGCGGCCGTTGTATTCCACTTGTTCCAGGAATTGTTCCAGGGACCGCAGGCGCGCCGCGGCCCCGGGCGTGATGGCGGCGAGCGCCCGAATCTGCGCCGCGCCGTAACCGCTCTTGCGGAGCAGCACGCGGAAGCTCCGGTCCAGGCGTCCGAGGGCCGGCTGGATGGCCTGCTTCAACTGCGCGATATGCCGGCGCGCGGCCGGGGTGAAGATCGCATCCGTCATGGGCGCGCGTCACAAGGGTGACACGGATTGATAATCGGCGGATCTTCCCGGCCGCTTTAGAATCGGCTGGCTTTATCTATTTCTCGTCTTCGATCTGGCGCGCCAGATAGCGCTCGTAGCCGATCTCTTCGATCTGATGAAGCTGCGCCTCGAGCCAGTCCACGTGGCCTTCTTCGTCGCGCAATAGTTTGTCGAACAGCTCTCGGGAGGCATTGTCGCCTTCTTGGCGGGCCAGTTCGATGCTGCGGTTGTACATGCCCACGGCGTCGATCTCGAGCTTCAGATCGCTCTCGATCTGGGCCTTGACGTTGGCGCCGATGTTGATCTCGATAGGCTCGGTCAAGTTCGGCGTGGCGTCCAGAAACAGGAGGCGCTCAATGAGCGCTTCGGCGTGCTTCATCTCGTCGATGGACTGTTTCTTGATGTACTCGCCGAGCCGGCCGTATTTCCAGTTCTCGCACATTTCGGCGTGCAGGAAATACTGGTTGATGGCGATCAACTCCTCGGCGAGCGCTTGATTGAGAGCTTGAATAACCTTCGGATTCCCCTTCATGACGTGTGCGGTCTCCTCTTCATGTAATTGCCGTTTCCAGTACATGTTACCTTTTTTGGCGTGCGGCCGCGCCGGGGACTCAGCCCACGTATTGGACTTCTTCCTCGAGTTCCAGGCCGAAGCGCGCCGCTACCAGCGCCTTCAATTCCCGGATTAGCGCGCAGAGGTCCGCGGCGGTGCCCGCGCCGCCGTTGTAGACCAGGTTGGCGTGATAGGCGGCCACGTGAATATCGCCGCGGCGCATGCCCTTGGCGCCGGCCTGTTCCAGGAACCAGGCGGCGGGGACCTTGCCTTCGCGCACGGCCGCGGACGGCACTTGGCGGGCGGCGGACTCCGGGAGCGCGTCGAACAGCAGGTTCTTGAAAATGCTGCCGGCGCATTTCATGGTCACGGGGAACTTCTCGTTGCGCACGCGCAGGATCTCGCCGGCGGCGCGGCGCAGTCCGGCGGCGTCGCCGGCCTCGAGCGACAGTTCGGCCGAGAATACGATCCACTCCTTGTGGCGTTTGAAAACGCTCTCGCGATAGGCAAACTCGCATTCCCGGTGGCCAAACACGCGCACCGCGGCGCCATCGAAAAAATGCACGCGGACCACCCGCTCGGAAATCGAGTGACCATACGCGCCGGCATTGCCATAGATGGCCGCCCCCACCGATCCCGGTATGCCCGCCAGCGTCTCCAGGCCCCGCAGGCCCCGCTCGATGGCGAAATCGACCAGGCTCTGGAGAACCGCGCCGGCCTCCGCGCGGATGCACGTACCCTGAGCGTCGAGCCGCTCGGCCCGATAGCGCAGCACGATGCCCCGGAAGCCCTGGTCGGAGACGATCAGGTTGGTTCCTCCGCCGATCACCACAGTGGGGACGCCGCTTGCGCGTGCCGCGGCCATGGCGGCGGTGAAGGCCTCCGGGCTATCGGTTTCGGCGTAGATATCGGCCGGTCCTCCGATGCCGAAGCGCGTGTAGCGGGAAAGGAGGATCCCGGTGGCGACGCTCAGCCCGGGAATCGCGGCGAGACGCGCGCGCGCCTCTTCCGTGGTCGGCATTACCTCAATTATAGGGGCGGCGGCCGCGCGGGCTGGTCGCGCAGGGCATGGCATACTGGCATTTGAATGAGTAGCGTGCTGATCGCCGGCGGCGGGCTGGCCGGACTGGCCGCGGCGGCCGCGCTGGGCGAAGCGGGGTTCCGCGTCGATCTGTTCGAGGCGCGCCCCTTCCTGGGCGGCCGCGCCACTTCGTATGCGCTTCCGGATCTCGCCGGGCAGCCCAGCGAGACCATCGATAATTGCCAGCACATCCTGCTGCGCTGCTGCGTCAACCTGCTGGATTTCTACCGGCGCATGGGGGTCGCGGAGCGCATACGGTTCCACCGCGAGTTCTATTTTCTCGAGCCCGGCGGGCGCGTTTCGGTTCTGCGCCGCGGCCGTCTGCCCGCGCCGCTGCATTTCACCGGCTCGTTTCTAGCGCTCGGCTGCCTGGATTGGCACGACAAGCTTGGTATCGCGCGCGCGCTTATGGTTCTCCGCCGCGAATGGAACCGCGGGAATCCGCGCCGCCCGGACCTTGACCGCATCAGCATGCTCGATTGGCTGCTCCAGAAACGCCAGACCCCGCGCGCCATCGATCGCTTCTGGCGGCAGGTGCTGGTCAGCGCCATCAACGAGGATCTCGATCGCATGGCCGCCCGCCACGGCTTCCAGGTCTTCTGGCTGGGGTTTCTGGCGCGCCCCGATTCGTACGAGATGGGCATCCCCGCAGTCCCGCTGGCCGAGCTGTATTCGATGGAGGCCTGGCGCCGCCTGGGAAACGTGCGCATCCATTTGCGGTGCCCGGTGGAGTCGATCGGCGAGGCCGGTTTCACGGTGGCCGGAGAGCGGCGGATAGCGGAGCACTACATCTGCGCGTTGCCTTTCGAGCGGCTCCCAAGCGTGGGTCTGGCTGCGCCCCCGTTGGAGCACTCGCCCATCACGGGCGTGCACCTTTGGTTCGACCGGCCCGTCACCAGCCTGCCGTACGCCACCCTGCTGGGCCGCACCATGCAGTGGATGTTCAACAAGGATGCCGGCCGCTACCTGCTGCTGGTGGTCAGCGCCTCGCGGGACCTGACCAGCCTCTCGCGCGCGGAGATCATCGATATGGCAGTGGGCGACTTGCGGCTGTACTTCCCGGCGGTCATCGAGGCCAACCTGGTGAAGGCCCATGTGGTGAAGGAGCAGCGCGCCACGTTCTCCGCCGCTCCCGGAACCGAAGCGCTGCGCCCGCCCGCCGTAACCAGCCTGCCGAACGTGTTCCTGGCGGGCGATTTCACCCGCACGGGCTGGCCCGCCACCATGGAAGGCGCCGTGCGCGGAGGCTACCTGGCGGCCGAGGCGGTGGCGCGGGCGGCGGGATGTCCGGGGCGGTTCCTGCTGCCCGATATAGGCTGAGCTACTCGGCGGCCTTCTTGACCAGCTTGATTTCGAACAGCTTGGGCCACAGCTTGCCGGTCACGAAGAGGCGGCCGCCGCGCGCGTCATAGGCAATGCCGTTGAGCACATCGGAGTGGCCGCCGATATAAAAACCATCGGGCGAGGCCAGGCCCGCCATGACGATCCAGCCGGTCACCCTGCCGGTGGCGGGATCGATCCGCGCGATGCGGTTGGTCTGCCAGATGTTGGCGTAGACCTCGCCCTTGACCCACTCGAGCTCGTTCAATTCGTTCACCGGCTGGCCGTCGGCCGTCACGGTGATGCGGCCGGTCTCGCGGAGGGTTTCCGGATCCCAGAAGCGCAACTGGGAAGTGCCGTCGCTCATGATGATCCGCTTGCCATCCTGCGTCAGCCCCCAGCCTTCGCCGGGATAATCGAACTGGCCCTGGGGGTCGAAGGTGGCCAGGCCGTAGATGAAGCCGCGCTGGGCCTTCCAGGTCAGCTCCAGCATCCGGTCCTTCCAGTTGACGATGCCTTCGCCGAAATACTCCTCTGGAACCTCGCGCTTGCGGAGCACCTCGCCGGTTTCCAGGCGCACCTGGCGGATCGAAGATTGCCCCTCCAGGCCGGTTCCCTCGTAGAGGTAGCCATCCAGGTAGAAGAGCCCCTGAGTGAAAGCCAGGGGGTCGTGCGGATAGGTGTGGACCACCTCGTAGCCGTACTCGGGGATGGCGCCGGCCTGGGTCGCCGGGCCGCAGCCGCACGATACCAGAGCCGCCAGCAGCAGGAGTTTTCGCATATTCAAGCTCAGGGTACCGCAAAAGAAAGGGCGGTTCGCCGGCTGGCCTACCGGCCGGGAGGCCGCGCCCGGGGAGGGTGGTGGATCACGATAATCAGAACGGAAAATCTTTTTTACCGGTCTGCTCGTACGAGACTGCCCGCGCCAGGAACTGACGCGGATTCCGCGGGACGCCGCCGATGCGCACTTCGTAGTGCAGGTGCGGCGCGGTCACTTTGCCGGTGCTGCCCACGGCGCCCACCAACTCGCCGCGGCGGATCTCCTGGCCCACCCGCACGTAGATGCTGGAGAGGTGCGCGTAGTAAGTCTGGTAGCTGCCGCCGTGATCGACGATCACCAGCCGGCCGTATCCGCTCAGGGTGGCATCGGCGTGCATCACGATCCCGTTAGCCGTCACATGCACCGGTGTGCCGGAGGGCGCGCTGATATCCACGCCTTTGTGGAACGCGCCTTCACCCGAGAAGGGATCGGTGCGGTCCCCAAACGAGCCCATCAGGCGGCCCGCCACGGGATATCCGGCGGGTTGCGCGAAGGCGGGCTGCAAGCGCTGGGTGGAGCGGCTCATCATGGACAGGACGTTGGCGGTACGGAGGAAGTCGTATTCCTGCACGCTTTCCGAGAAACTGGGGACCAGCTTGCCTTCGCCGGTAATATCGGGCGGGCCTTCCAGCCGCTCGCGGATGCCATAGGCGATGGAAACTTCTTTGGCATACAACTCCAGGCTGGCCAGCTGTTCGTTGGTGCGGCTGACTTCTTTTTGCAGGCTGCGGTAACGCGTGCGAAGCGTTTCCGCTTCTCCGCGCAGGGCATTATAATTGGCCACTTTCCACGCCATGCGCGCGTAACTGGCCACGAATCCGAACAGGGAAAAACAGCCGAGGAGAGCCAGCGCCAAAACCGTATACACGGCTTGTTGGGGGATATGAACGCGTCGAAGGCGGCCGTGCAGCGAATGCGCCAGCACGACCACGAAATATTCCTGCTTCATAGTCTTCTCCGCCCGGACCTTTTAGATTCGGCTCGTCACTGCGCCGGGGTCCGGTGGGGCTATTTTGACTTCAGATTGGCGAATCACGGAATATAGCAGCCCGGCTAGCTCCGTGTCAACCCCCTCCATGCGCTTGCAAGTTATTGACTGACTTGGTATTGTTCAAATTCAACAGTGTCAAAGCGACTTCCTGGAACCTTATTTCTGCGGAATTTGATCGAGCGGCGCAGCCTGCTGTTCCAACTCGTGCGGCGCGATTTCGAGCAGCGCTTCGTGGGTTCCGCCATGGGTTGGATCTGGGGATTGGTTCATCCTCTGGTGCTGCTGCTCAGCTGGATTTTTGTATTCCAGATCTGCTTGCGGATTTCCCCTCCCGAGGGCGTGCGCAATTACCCGCTCTTTATTTTCGCCGGCATGCTGCCGTGGGGGCTGTTCAGCGAGACCGTGCAGCGCTCGGCCTCGAGCCTGCTGGATCAGGCCAGTTTGATCACCAAAACGGTTTTTCCCTCCGAGATCGTCCCGGTTTCCGTGTTCCTCTCGACGCTGATGAGCCACCTGCTCGCCCTGGCGCTCATGATCGCCGCCGCCGGCGTGTGGGAGAACCAGGCCAGCGTTTTCCTGCTGCTGCTGCCTCTTTACATTTTCCTTATCGGCCTCTTCGCGGTAGGCCTGGGCTGGATCGTGGCCAGCCTGCATGTATTTCTGCGGGACACCGCGCAGATGCTCACCGTGGTGCTGACCTTCTGGTTCTGGCTGACCCCTATTTTCATCTCCGAGAAGCAGTTTCCTCGCTGGGCGCATTTCGTGCTGGTGGCTAATCCGATGTACTACCTGGTGCGCGGCTACCGTGCCGTTCTGCTCGGCTCGGCGGCGCCCGATGCGCGCGACCTGGCGATCGCGGCCTGCTACGGAGCGGGGGTCTTCTGCCTGGGCGGCCTGTTTTTCCGCCACATGAAGCGCGGGTTCGCCGACGTGCTGTGATACGGCTGCCGCGATAGGCGCTGCGATTAACCCTGCATTTCCGTTTTGAGCAGTTATACCTCTGACGGGGGCCTCACCCTGGTGCGCGCGTTGGACGAGCGCTGGGGCTTCGGCGAACTCATCACTCAACACCTGACCGACTGACGGCCAGCAAAGAACACTCAACTTCCGAGGCTCGCAAGCTACTCGTAAAACAGGAGGCTTGCCGATTCTGAAGTTTTAGGGCGGGGCCAAGCTCACGTTTGGACGGGCACATGGTACTCCCGGCGGGAGCCAATAGCAGATTTGCGGATGCGAAATTGGCGAAAGGATGTATACTACCCCTGCCGGGGACGGCAAAGTCGAAATCCCGGTTGCGTTTCACAAGGTGCCACGGGAGGTCGTTTGTGCGCGAGAAGTCCGATCACAACCCCTTAACTTCGTTTTTGTCGCTTATTCCCTCGTTGTCCAAGGCGACTCGGGAATTGCTGTCGACGGGGATAGCCGTTTCAGCCTGGGCCCTGTTCGCTTGTGGATACGCGCAGGCGCAGCAAGTAATGGACGCGGGGCCCAAACCCGTCGCTGTGGCTGTGAACCCGGTCACCAACGAGATTTACATTGCCAACCAAGGCGGCCCGAGCGTGACCTATATCAACGGCTTCGACAATACAGGCGGAACGGTCACTGATCCGAATAAAACGATAAGCGGCCCGTCCGCCTTGGCGATAGATCCGGACAGCAACCTGATCTACGTTGCCAATTACGGCGGCAGCAGCGTGAGCGTTATCGATGGCAGGCAACAGGCCGTCGTTACCTCGGTAACCGTCGGAACTAACCCCTGCGCGCTGGCCGTCGATCCGGCAACCATCCCCGCCCAGATCTATGTGGCAAATTGCGGCGGCACCACTGTCAACGTGGTGAGTGTTACCAACAACGGTGGTTGGAGTGCCAGTGTGGTCGCGACTGTAACCGTCGGCACGACCCCCTATGCCCTGGCGGTCAACCCGGCGACCAACATGATCTATGTCGCCAACAAGGGCAGCGGCAACGTCAGTGTAATCAATGGGGTTAACCCGAACGGTCCGCCCGCGACCGTGACTGCAGGAATCAGCCCTTGCGCGGTGGCCGTTAACGCAGTGACTAATCAAGCCTACGTGGCAAACTGCGGTAACGGCAGTACTGCGGGCAACATTACGGTGATTGATGGAAAGAACAATCCCACCCAGCTTTCCGACCCCAAGGCCAAGAATCCCTACGCGGTAGGGGTAAACCCGGTGACGAATACGATTTATGTCGCCAATAACGGCACCAGCAACGTCACGGTAATCAACGGTTCCGGCAACACCGCTACCACGACCGTGGGTGTTGGTCTTAATCCCGTGGCGATTGCCGTCGATCCGCTAAACAACGAGATCTACGTCGTCAACACGAACAGCAACAATGCCGGTCCGCAATCTGATGTGAGCGTGATAGACGGAGTCAGCAACAGCAGCACGCCGATCGCTCCTCCAGGCAACGATGCCATCAATACCCTAGCCGTGGCCGTAAACCCAGTCACCAGCAACGTGTACGTCACCTATACGTTTGGCTCGAATGGTTACGTTTGGATGTTCAGGGGAAGCAAGCATAGCAGTACCGCCATCGTCACGGATCAGACCGCAAAGGGTCCTTACGCCGTGGCGGTAAACCCGGTCACTAACAAGGCATACGTGGCCAATCACGACAGCGGCACAGTGACTGTGATCGACGCGGCCAACTACTCGACAACGTTGAACCTGGGACCCCTTGGGTCGAATCCCTATGCGATCGCCGTCAATCCGGCGACCAACAAGATCTACCTAGTCAACAATAACACCAGCGGCGCCAACGGCGGCGGCACCGTCTCTGTAATCAACGGATCCCAGGACCAGCTTACGAGCACGCTGAGTGTTGGAAATACGCCAGTTGCTATTGCCATCAATCCGGTAACCAACAGGATTTACGTGGTCAACAGCAATCCCAGCGCCTCCAACGGCAGCGTCTCTGTGATCGATGGATCCCAGGACGTTGTCGTGGATACGGTGGCTGTGGGAGAGGTTCCCGTGGATATAGCGGTCAACCCGGTCACCAACCAGATCTACATCGCCAACTCTAAACAAGTCACCGTAAACTCAGTCATCGAAAACAACGTCAGCGTGATCGATGGGACCAACGATAGCATGAGTTACATCGCTCTCCAGATCCTCGGTGCCAGCCATGTGGCCGTTGATCCAATCAGAAACATGATTTATGTCAGCAGTCCAGTCCTCAACTGCTTCGCGGTAATCGACGGAGCAACTGTTGGCACTGCGTCCGTAAAGCATTGGATTGTCGGGGGGTTGGTTGACGTACAGACCATGCCGATGGCGGTGGACGTGACCAACGGCAAGGTCTACGTAGGCGCGGACTGCAGCGGTGTCACCCTCGCGATAATCAGCCCGCCCGACCTGACCGCCACCAACCCGGTCCCTGGGCTCAAGTGCGTTATGGGATATGCGTCCGACTACATCGCCGCCGCCGTGAACCCGGTCACGAACACCGCCTACCTGCTGGACAATAACCCAGCCGTAATGTCAGTGATCGACGGTGTCATTGGTATCATTTACGCTTCGGCCAGCACTCTCAGCATAAAGTTAGGGAGTAACCCGCGCGCCATGGCGGTGAACCCCGTGACCGGCGCCGTTTACGTGGCCAACAATGGCGACAACACCGTCTCGGTCTGGAGCCCGGCGACGGCCTCGGTTCCAATCACTGTGGCGATCACACCGCTCGCGGGAAACAGCACTGGTTCTCCGACCCCCCTCTTCGACTTCACCGCGTCAAACAGCTTCACGAGCGCGCCGGCCCACTCCGTCTTCTACCAGGTGGATACGTGGCAAGGGCCGTGGACGGCGGCAACCCCGCAAGGATCCGGCGCATTCACCGGCAA
>Ga0326728_10017459_pt1 | contig 14374 bp, 10 predicted proteins | sample MB3enrmetagenome_FD_207602 | JGI IMG/M metagenome (GOLD analysis project Ga0326728, IMG submission 207602) | Lab enriched peat soil microbial communities from McLean, Ithaca, NY, United States - MB31MN | ecosystem: Environmental > Terrestrial > Soil > Wetlands > Peat | place: USA: New York...
TCAACCGGAAAGTTCTCTGGTTCATAACAGGCGATTCTAAAACATTCGGCGCAGGTTGCACGGTTAGCCTAAGATAGCATTTACGAACCCTTTGGCAGACCGTTGCAATTCGAGAATCGAAGCCTGAGCGACCATCAGCATCGAGTCCCCTCGTGCAGCTTCTGCAGCGCGTAGACGGTCGTCCTGCGCTTTTGCATGGCGGCAATGCCCTCGGCCGCGGCCTGTGCCGCCGCGATGGTCGTGATGGTGGGAATGTGCGCTGTTACGGCTGCCCGCCGAATGGCCTTCTCGTCGAAGAACGTGTCCTGCCCGCGCGGCGTGTTCACAATCATCTGAATGCGGTCGCCCTTAATCAGGTCAACCACATTGGGCCGGCCCTCCTTCACCTTGAAGACGCGCTCGACCCTCAGTCCCGCGCCTTCGAGGGTATTGGCCGTGCCTTCCGTGGCCACAATCTGGAAGCCCAGATGCACATAACGCCGCGCCAACTCCACTGCAGCAGGCTTGTCGTGATCGTTCACACTGAAAAAGACCGTGCCCCCGGTCGGGAGCAGTTGCCCGGCGGAGAGCTGCGCCTTGGCAAAGGCCTCGCCGAAGCTCGCCGCCACGCCCATCACCTCGCCGGTGGATTTCATCTCAGGCCCCAACACCGTATCCACGCCGGCAAACTTCGACCACGGAAAGACCGGCGACTTCACGTAGTAAAAGGTGCCTGTGTCGAGGTCCTTGCCTGCTGCAAGCTGATCCGGCAGCAGTTCCCGCAGCTTTCGGCCCGTCATCAGCCGCGACGCCACCTTCGCCAGCGGTATGCCCGTCGCCTTCGAGACGTATGGCACGGTCCGCGAAGCACGCGGATTCACTTCGATCACGTACACGTTGTCGCGGCCCTCGGAGTCGCGCTGGATGGCGAACTGAAGATTCACCAGCCCCACGACTTTGAGCGCCAACGCCAACTTGCGTGTGTGCGCGCGCAGGGTTTCCAGTGTCTCTTCGCGGATGCTCACGGCGGGCAAAACGCAAGAGGAATCGCCCGAATGGATGCCTGCCTCTTCGATGTGCTGCATGATGCCGGCGATCAATACATCCTCGGAGTCGCACAACGCGTCCACGTCGATCTCGACGGCATTTTCCAGGAAGTGGTCAATCAGAACGGGACGTTCCTGCGAGTATTCCACCGCCTCGCGCATGTAGCGGATCACGGCTTCAGCGTCGTAGGCGATGACCATGGCCCGGCCGCCCAGCACGTAACTCGGTCGCACCAGAACCGGATAGCCGAGCCGCTCGGCAACTTCCAGCGCTTCGGCCGGGCTGGTGGCCGTCCCGCCCGCCGGCTGGGGAATCTGCAACTCTTCCAGCAGCTTGCCGAATCGCTTGCGGTCCTCGGCAAGATCGATCGACTCCGGCGACGTGCCGATGATCGGCACTCCGGCCGCGCGCAGCCGCTGCGCAAGATTCAGCGGCGTCTGCCCGCCGAACTGAACGATCATTCCTATCTTCGCCCCGCCCTGCGCTTCGTGGTTGTAGACCGCAAGCACGTCCTCAAGCGTCAGCGGCTCAAAATAGAGCCGGTCGCTGGTGTCGTAGTCGGTCGAGACGGTTTCGGGGTTGCAATTCACCATGATGGTCTCGTAGCCGTCTTCCTTCAGCGCAAACGACGCATGGCAGCAGCAGTAATCAAACTCGATTCCCTGCCCGATCCGGTTCGGCCCCGAACCCAGAATGATGATTTTTGGCGTAGCGGTCGGCGGCGCCTCGTCCTCTTCGTCGTATGTCGAATACAGGTACGGCGTCATGGATTCGAACTCGGCTGCGCAAGTGTCCACCAGCTTGAAGACCGGCCGCACTCCTTTCGCCTCTCTCAGTTCCCTCACCCGCTGAACGCCTGCGTGACCGTCGAGCTTCCACTCCGTGGCGATTCGCTCGTCGCTCAGACCAAGGCGTTTCAACCGCCGCAGGTGCTCCGCACTTATTCCCTCCGGAAAAGTTTGTGCAATCGCTGACTGCGCCAGCGTCACCTCCCGGACCTGGTACAAGAACCAGGGGTCCATTTTTGTCAGCCTTGCCACCTCGCGCACGCTCAGGCCGCGCTCAAAGGCGAAGCGCAGGTAGCCGAGGCGCTCCGGCCTGGGAGTTACCAGCATCTGCGTCAGCCGCCGCGGCTCGAGTACCTCGGTCCCGGTCTTGCGGCCCGTCTCCAGCGCGCGCCACGCCTTCATCAACGCTTCCTTGAAGGTGCGGCCCATGGCCATCACCTCGCCCACCGACTTCATCTGCGGGCCCAGTGTGTCGTCGGCGCCAGGGAACTTCTCGAACTGCCACTTGGGAATCTTGACCACCACGTAGTCGATGGTCGGCTCGAAGCAGGCCGGCGTCTTGCGCGTAATGTCGTTCGGAATCTCGTCGAGCGTGTAGCCCACAGCCAGCTTGGCCGCGATCTTGGCGATGGGGAAACCGGTGGCTTTCGATGCCAGCGCCGAAGAGCGCGAAACGCGCGGATTCATCTCGATGAGCACCATGCGCCCGTCGGCCGGGTTGATGGCGAACTGCACATTCGACCCGCCCGTCTCCACGCCAATTTCGCGCATCACAGCAATGGCCGCGTCGCGCATCTTCTGGTACTCGCGATCGGTGAGCGTCTGCGCCGGGGCCACCGTGATCGAGTCGCCCGTGTGCACGCCCATGGGATCGAAGTTTTCGATCGAGCAGATGATGATGGCGTTGTCGGCGAGATCGCGCATCACCTCAAGCTCGAACTCCTTCCATCCGAGCACGCTCTCTTCGAGCAGGCACTCGTGCACCGGTGAGAGGTCCAGCCCGCGAGCCAGAATCTCCATCAACTCCTCGCGGTTGTAGGCCACGCCGCCGCCCGTGCCGCCCAGCGTGAAGCTGGGACGGATCAGCACTGGGAACCCGAGTTTCGCAGAGAAATCCAACCCATCGCGCAGGTTGTTGATCAGCGCCGAGCGTGGCACGTCGAGGCCGATGCGAAGCATGGCGTCCTTGAAGAGCAGCCGGTCCTCAGCCTTCTTGATGGCTTCGAGCTTGGCGCCGATCAGCTCCACGCCGTAGCGATCGAGGATTCCGGAGTCGGCGAGATCGACGGCCAGGTTCAGCGCCGTCTGCCCGCCCACCGTGGGCAGCACGGCAAACTTGCCCGCGCCGGGCTTGGCGGCCAACATCTCCGCCTCAATGCGGATGATCTCGCCCACGTACTCCCGGGTCAGCGGCTCGATGTAAGTGCGGTCGGCAAACTCGGGATCGGTCATGATAGTGGCCGGGTTGGAATTTACCAGCACCACCTCGTAACCCTCCTGGCGGAGAGCCTTGCAGGCCTGCGTCCCCGAGTAGTCGAACTCGGCCGACTGGCCGATCACAATCGGCCCCGAGCCGATCACCAGTATCTTCTGTATGTCATCTCTGCGTGGCATTTCTTATTGTCTTTCCCGATCTTGTGCTACTCACTCAAATAATGCGGCAGGCAATTTCAACTCTCGAATCGCCATTGCCGTGGGTGGTTTCTTCCCCCAACTGCTTGCAAATTTCCTTGAATCCTCATCAAGATGGGGCTGGGAAATGGCCTTTCCATCGAGCCCGATAAATTCAAATGGAATCGCGGCGCGAAATTCTCCACTCGTCCCTAAGACCCAACGCTCATGCATCCCCCAGGGCTTACCTTCTTCAGGGAACTGGTAATTTGTCGAGTCAATCGCGGTGAGTCTTCCAACCGAGTTGAAACAATAAAGTGTTCGCTCGAAGCCGCCCATATCAAGAGCCGCATCCCATAGCTCGATAAGCGTTCGATTAGAGCTTCTCCAAATCTCAGCCGTGTCGACGAGATCCATTTCAATTTTGTCGTAGGCCTTAGGAAGGTTCTGGACAATTTTCCAGGTTCCAGCATCGTCGTTCGCAAAGGCGAACCGATGGGAAGCTCCATCCAGCTTGGCGCCGCAGATTTTCGTAAACTCCGTGGCGGCGGAATTTAGCTGGTGCGTTCTCAAGCCGTCGATATAGGAATCCAGCGGACTTTGCGTTCCGGCCTTTGACGAATCCGAGGGTTGGCAGAAAGAAATACCACTTCCTAATCCAGCAACTAGCGCCAGGATTAGGGAAAGTCCTTTCATCTCTTCCACCCCTCCATCATTTTCCGGAAGTCGCGGAATAAATAATGCGAATCGTGCGGCCCCGGCGCCGCTTCCGGGTGGTACTGCACGCTAAAGAGAGGCAGCGACTTGTGCCGCAGCCCTTCCAGCGTCTGGTCGTTCAGGTCCACGTGCGTCAGTTCCACATCGTTGGCGTTGATCGAGTCCGGATCGACAGCGAAGTTGTGATTGTGGGCCGTGATCTCCACCTTGCCGGTCAAGTTGTTGCGCACTGGATGATTGCCGCCGTGGTGGCCGAACTTGAGCTTGTAGGTGCGCCCTCCCAGCGCCAGGCCCGTCAACTGGTGGCCGAGGCAAATTCCGAAAACCGGAACGCGCCCAAGGAACTGCCGGATCGCCTGCACTGCGTAGTCCACAGGTTCCGGGTCGCCCGGCCCGTTCGACAGGAAGACCCCGTCCGGCTTGAGCGCGAAGACATCCTCGGCGCTCGTCTGAGCCGGGACCACAGTTACCTGGCAGTTTTCCCGGCACAACATGCGCAGAATGTTCTGCTTGATGCCGAAATCGTAAGCCACTACATGAAGGCGGCGCTCCCGCGCTTCTGCGCTTTGGTCAAGGCAACTGGCGAGCAATGGGTCACTCAACTGATTGCGGGGATCGCTCGGGTCCATCTGGTAGATGGACGGCGTCGTTACCACCTTTGCCAGGTCGGTCCCATCCATCTTACGGATGCTGCGCGCGCGCGCCACCAGCTTTTCGGCGTCCAGCTCGGTGGTCGAGATCACTCCGCGCATCACGCCGAAGGTGCGCAGATGCCGCACCAGCGCGCGAGTGTCGATCTCGGCCAGCACCGGAACCTGGTAGCGCTCCATGTACTCGTCGGTCACCTGCTCGGAGCGCCAGTTGGATGCGATCGCGGAGAACTCGCGAACGATCAGGCCCTCGATATAGGGCCGGACCGCCTCGTTATCGGCCAGATTGGTGCCGTAATTTCCAATTTGCGGGTTGGTGAGAACGACGATCTGCCCGGCGTAGGAGGGGTCGGTGGCGATTTCCTGATAGCCGGTAAGTGATGTATTAAAAACAACTTCTCCCTGGCAGTCGCCGGGGTGGCCGTAGCCGTGGCCGCGGAATATGCGCCCGTCCTCGAGCGCAAGAATAGCCTGCATTGCCGCTCCGAAGAGTGGATTCAATAGATTTTAGCAGGTTCGAGCGGTGGATTTCCGGGCCAAATCTTCTTGCTTACGGCAAAACCAGAGTGACTGGTCCTCTCTGGTTTGCGTGCAGGGTCGCCGCTCCCTGTCGGTCGCGTCGACTTAGTGCATTGGCGTCGAGATGCACTAACTCTGGTTTTGCGTTATCGCACGACCCCCGCATCCTGGGCCGGCCAGTACACGAATGCGGCCTTTCCATAGACCAGGGAGCGCTCCACGGGGCCGAAATCCCGGCTGTCGGACGAGATGGAGCGATGATCGCCCATCATGAAGTAGCAGCCCTCGGGCACCACTGTGTCGGCCATCGACCGGCTGTCCCGGTAGGCCTCAGGCACATAGCTTTCTCCGAGCGGACGACCGTTCAGCCACACCTGGCCGCGCTCAATGCGGATGCGGTCTCCGGGGACGGCGATCACCCGCTTGATGTAACTCTCCTGCGGGTCGCGCGGATAGTGGAAAACCACCACGTCGCCCCGCTGAATCGCCGTGAACTGATACACGAATTTATTGATGAAGAGCCGGTCCTGATCCTCCAGCCGCGGCAGCATGCTAGTGCCTTCCACCCGCACCGGTTGATAAAGTGTCGTAATGATAAAGACCGAGGCAGCGGCTGAAATCAAAAGGTCGCGCATCCACAACCGCAGGCTGCCCGACCTCCGCGCAGCGGGTGCAACAGGCGGGTTGTCGTCACAAGAAATAGGGTCGGCCACTGGAACTCTTCCCACTGATCTTCAAAATACAACATCTGCAGTCCTGGGTCGTTAGAAGACCGGCATATCAACCGCAACCTAGTCCGCCGAGCGGACATAGCACGCGCGGACGATTTGGTTTTTCCATCGGTTTCTGCTGACTGGCAGCCGGAACCAGGGCCGGAGTTCCGCCCGGTGAAGTTCCACTCGTCAGGTTCTCCTCTTCCAGCACCAGCGGCCGCTGCAGAATCATTTCCACCTGAGTTCCCGCCTCCAGATTCACATCCGCTCCGCGTGTAAAGACGGTAGCCAGCGCCATGCCGGCCAGTCCTGCGCCCAATCCGCCTGCGAGCCCTGCGATCGGGTGTCCAGCCGCTGCCCCGGCAATAGTTCCGGAAGTTGTCGCGGTCGGCAGCGCGATCTCCGCGGCCGTCCCGAGATTCCGCGTCTTGTCGCTGTCCTGTTCGATAGTGCCCTGCTCATCCCCCTGCATCTGCTGCTTCCTTGCGCCCGGAAGGGCGTTTACCACTCCGGGAAGCTCCACCAGTGTGCCATTGGGAAAAATCATCGAGGTAAAGTGCATGTCGAGCTGGGCCTTGCCCTTCACGTGTCCGGCGCGTTCCACCCGGTCAATGACTCCCTGGACGTAGACTCCCGCCGGAATCATCACGTGGTTTCCGATCACCACAGGGAAGATGGAGGAAAGGTAAACCCCGTCGCCCGCCTTAGCGCTTTTGCTGTTGATTCCAGACTTCAACTGCAGCAGCACCTTCGTCCCGGCCGGTACGGTGTAAGTCTTTTTCTCCGGCGCGACCGCCGCTGGGGTTGGCATCGCCGCTTCAGTTTGTGCCGCCTGGCTGGGAGCCGCATCAGTACTGGCGGCCGGGGCCTCTGGTGCCGACGCCGGCTGTGCTGCCGGCTCCTGAGCCGCGGCTGCTCCCATCCCGACGGTGAACGCTATAGCGCACAGGGTTTTCGAAATTTGCATGCTCGCCTTTCCCTCTGATCCGATAGACTGTTCGCTCCGCCATAAGGATAGCCCATGACCGCAAGAGCCCCGGAAAGCGCCCGTGGACGAAGGCGCGCTGCCGCTTGCTCCGGCCCTTCCGCCGCCCTTCGAATTTACAATGGCAGCGGCAGGAATGCGATGAACCTTGCGCCAGACAATTTAGAGGTTGAAACGATGAGCGCGACCGGCCGTTTTGCCTCCGCTTACCGCGTGCTCAGCCAGGCGATTGCCGGCGGCGCTTTCCCGGGTTGCACGTTCGGAGTGCTGGCCGGCGGCATTGCTTGCGCTGGTGCTCTTGGCCGTTTCACCTATGAACCGGACTCGCCCGCCGTGGTCCCGGAGACGGTTTACGACATCGCGAGCCTGACTAAAGTCGTTGCCACAACGGCTGCAGCAATGCTCATGGTTGAGCGCGGGCGGATCGAACTCGATTCTCCGCTTGCGCGCTGGCTTCCTGCCTTTGCCGGGGGCCGCAATCCTGCCGACCCTGCCCTCCGCGTCACCCTGCGCCACCTGTTGGCTCACAACTCGGGGCTGCCGGGCTACGTCGAGTTCTTCCGCACCGCGGTAACGGCCGCCGAAGTTCTCGACGCCTGTCTTAAGCTCCCCCTCGAAGCATCTCCCGGGGAACGCGCCGAGTATTCGGATCCCGGCTTCATCCTCCTTGGCAAAGCCCTGGAAGCGTGCGCCGGAGAAGACCTTTCCTCCTTCACTTCCCGCGAGGTTCACGCTCCGTTTGGAATGTCCTCCACGTGTTTCTGTCCGCCGGCAGCACTGCGGAGCTCCATTCCGCCCACAGAGGAGGAAGCGACCTTCCGCCGGCGCCGGATTCAGGGCGAAGTTCAGGATGAAAACGCCTGGCTGCTGGGCGGCGTGGCGGGGCACGCGGGGCTGTTCTCCTCCACTCCGGACTTGCTCCGTTTTGCCGCCGGGATTCTCCCCGCCGTTAGCAAGGATCTTCCCGCTCGACAGGAAAACGTGCTCTTCTCCGGGGAGACAGTCGAGATCTTCGCACACCTCCAGCCTCCCGACGGCAGTTCGCGCGCGCTCGGCTGGGACACTCCTTCCGAGAACTCCTCAGCCGGCCGGCACTTCTCCGCCCGCTCCATCGGCCATCTCGGCTACAGCGGCTGTTCTCTTTGGATCGACCTGGACGCAAGGATCGCCGCCGTGCTGCTGACCAACCGCACATGGCCGGACCGGTCCAGCCAGGCAATCCGTGGGGTTCGCCCGGCTTTTCACGACGCTCTCCGCGAGGCTCTCTGAAGGCGCCGCCGCCGTGGCTACTACATCGTAGGATGCAGTACGAGTTTCGGGTAGGGTCTGAAAAGTGCGTTGATTGGCGGGATGGCGCGGGAGACCGCGGGATATGACGGGATGGCCTAAACCAGCTTTTGGGCAATCGACTCATTTCTAAAATCTCCCGCACCGTCAGTCGCACAATGGCGCGGTGCTACCGCCGGAAGAACGTACTCACCTCGCGCAGCGCATCGGAGGAAAACTCGAACGAAACAAAGACATAGAAGAGATTGGTGATGGCCTACCTGCGCCGACTCCCGACACCGGCAAATCTTCGTGTAGTGGTGTGCTTTTTGGCTGCGACTATCGTGCCTTGGCTTCACAGACAGCAAGAGTCAGTGCCCCATTTCCCACCGGACAGATCATCGACGCCGTAGCTTGCGAAGGCGATCCGGACCGGGCCGTTGCATATCGCGGGAACAGGGGAAATGGGTATACAATGGGTGCCGTTTTTGGACTCAAAAAGGAAATTCCGGTTAATTTCCAAGTTCGTGAGAGCGCAGGTCCCGCCCGGTGAGCCGAGTTGTTTGATAACAATCGTTTCGCTTAGCCAGAGAGACGCAAAGGAGCAGAATATGAAATTTCGTGCGATGACAATGACAAGCCCTGGAAATCGGCAAACGTCCTATCGATGCCAGACGCGGTTCGGAGCCTTGATACCGCTGTTAACGTCAGTCATCACGATTCTGCCGGTAATAGCAATCAACGGAGCGGCACAAGAACACACCGCCTACTCGGTGCTTTACAACTTCATCGGAGGGGTGGACGGCGGATCTCCAGCCGCTGGCCTGATTCAAGACGAAACTGGCAACCTATATGGCACAACCTACAGCGGCGGCAGTTACGCCAATGGAGTCGTATTCAAGCTTGCCCGGTCGGGGGAGGAAAGCGTGCTGTACACCTTCACTGGCGGGGCGGACGGCGGAAGCCCCCAGGACAGCCTCGTCCGAGACGAGGGCGGTAACCTGTATGGCACAACCATGGCGGGCGGCGTTGGCTGCGGGGTGGTCTTTAAGCTGAGCCCCTCAGGGCACGAGACGGTGCTGTACACGTTTAGCTCGCCGAACCCACCATTTTGCGGGCCCGACGGCGGGGGTCCAATAGGTGGCTTGATTCGAGACGAAGTCGGCAACCTCTACGGCACCACTGGATACGGCGGCAATGAAAGCAGTTCATGTCCGTTCGGTTCGTCAGGCTGCGGCGTGGTCTTTAAGCTGGACACGCGCGGGAGAGAAACGGTGCTGTACACCTTCAGCGGTGGAGCGGACGGGTCGAGCCCGCAGGCAGGCTTGATCCGCGATGCGGCGGGCAACCTCTTCGGCACGGCCCAGTTTGGCGGCAATATCAGCGCCCCAAATTGTCTCACTTACGGCTGCGGAGTGGTCTTCAAACTGGATCGTTGGGGAAGAGAAACCGTACTGCATGCTTTCACCGGCGGGGCGGATGGGTCCAGTCCATACGCTGCGCTAGTGCAGGACGCGGCCGGCAACCTGTATGGCACAACCGGATATGGTGGCAATGGGAGTAGCAGCTCATGTATCGGCTGCGGAGTGGTCTTCAAACTGGATCGTTGGGGAAGAGAAACCGTACTGCATGCTTTCACCGGCGGGGCGGATGGTGGTCAGCCCTTTGCCGGGGTGGTCGGCGAAGATGGACTACACGGGCGAGATCTTTACGGGGAGACCTTCCTCGGCGGCAACGTCAGCGGCTCGTGTCCTCCGTTTGGTTGCGGAGTGGTCTTCAAGGTGGACGCCTCGGGAAGAGAGACTGTGCTGCACACCTTCAGCGGGACGGATGGGGCCTTTCCCGTCTTTGGCTCCTTGCTGCCGTATGAAAACTCTCTGTATGGGACGGCATCCGGGGGCGGCGACAGCGGTGCCGGAGTGGTGTTCAGGGTTGGGCCTTGAAGGAACCGCCGATACTCCATCGTTTCGGCCCGCCCTACGATTTGGAGGTGCCCCACCCGAGCCGGTTTTGCTCGGGTGGGGTAGCTTCCGTGAACTTCTCTCGCAGCGGCGTTCCCATCCGCTCCCGCCGCCGCCCTGTCCACTCCGACTCAATCTCTACTAGGCCCTCTTCCCCGTCAAGTAGTGCCGGAAGCTGCTCCACGGCCAGTCCGCTTGGCCATCACCCGGCAGGCGGTCGGGGAGATGTCTATGCCTATCCACTGGCGGCCTAGCTGCTGCGCGGCCATTAGCGCCGTGTCGCACCTGGCCGGACCGGTCCAGCCAGGCAATTCGTGAGATACGCCCTGCTTTTCACGACGCTCTCCGCGAGGCTCTTTGACGGTTTCGGCTGGGCTCTGCCCGGGGCTGCAATTCCAGTTTTGATTGTTGGTAGTGGGTCCGTTTGAAGGGTACGGGTTGAGGGGTACGGGCTTCAGCCCGTACATCAAGGGCTTCAAAAGCAGGCGGGGCTTTAGCCTCGGGGAATTCACGATCAACCTAACCCACCACCTTTTGATTCACGCGCTTGCACGGAATACAGATACAATGAGAGTGTGGGGATTAACTCGATGCTGACCGGTCCGAGCCTACCGGAAACGCCCCAGGCTCAGAAAAATGGCTCTGGCGATGATGCAGGTGCGCTGATCCATCAGCTCACGACTGAAGGCCAGAACGAGGCATCGCATGGCCTCGATACAAAGTCCGCCCTGGAGATCGCACGCATCATCAATCACGAGGACGGCAAGGTTGCCGCCGCGGTCCGGAAGGCCCTTCCCGAGATTGCGCAGGTGATCGACACGGTCGCCCGCAGTCTGCGCTCCGGAGGCCGCTTGATTTACGTGGGCGCTGGATCCAGTGGCCGCATCGCGGCTCTCGACGCCTCAGAGTGCCCGCCCTCCTACTCCACCGCTCCCGGTCAGGTGCAGTACATCATGGCCGGCGGTCCCAAGGCCCTGGCTTGCGCTGTCGAGGTCAACGAGGACTCCGAAGAACTCGGCCAGCGTGACGTGGCCCGCCGCCGCCCCACGCGCAAGGACGTCATCATCGGCGTTTCCGCCTCCGGTAGCACGCCCTACGTAGTCGCGGCCGTGGCTTACGCCCGCGCGCGAGGAGCCCAGACCGCCGCCGTCACCTGCAATTGCGGATCTCCGCTGTCAGCCGCCGCCGACGTCACGGTGGTGGCCGATGTCGGCCCCGAAGTCATTTCCGGCTCGACCCGCATGAAAGCCGGCACAGCGCAGAAGATGATTCTCAACATGATCACCACCGGCGCGCTCACCCGGCTCGGGCTGGTCTATGACAACCTGATGGTGAACGTGCAAATGCAGAACTCCAAGCTGGTGGAGCGCGGCATCCATGTCCTGATGAGTGCCTGCGGCGTCGATCGGGCCACAGCCGTAGAGACGATCCGGAGCGCTGGCCGCAGCATCCCCATAGCTCTTGTCATGTTGAAGGCCAAAGTCGACAAGCCCGAGGCCGTTCGCCGCCTGGCCAAGTCCGACGGTAATGTGCGGCTGGCCATCGAGGACGACGTGCTGGAGCTGTGAACCGCCGGGATTCTGAGCCTGCCGGCGAAACCGGATGCATTCCCTGGGCAACTTTGCCCGAAGCGCCGGTATTCAGTTCTCCCAATGCCCAACCAGGGTCAACTCCGCTGTTCCGGGCGTCTCGCCGATGGAGTTGCTGGCATCCTGGTAGTAGTTGTGCAGGATCAGCGTAACGCGCGACCCTCCGTTCACGGGCAGATGCATGGACTGGGAGAGCACGTAATGCGCGTTGGCGGTGACAGCGCCAACCTGATTGGCCGCGTACCCGATGATCGCCTCAGAACTGCCCGCTACCGTGTCCAGATACCACTCGGCGGGCGCCGGTAATGCGCGGTCGTAATCGGCCTCCGCAAACAGGTAGTCGATGACGAAGGTCTTTCCCGCTGGAATTCCAATGCAGAGATATCCCTTGCTTGCCGGGTGTTGATAGTCGTCGAATTGCGAATATTGCTCGAAGCTGCTTCGGCTGCCGCCCGGGAAGTAGCACGACTGCGCCTGGTCGGTGGGAATCTCCAGTTGCGGGTCGTTCGACGGAGAATTCGGATACCGGGAGTGGCGCAAGGTGTGAGTCTGCGCGCACAGAGAAACTGCGGATAACAGGGCGCAAGATAAAAGCGCCGACACGCGGTTTGATAGCATGGGTCAATCAACCTCGAAGCCTGATTTTTTGCTCTATGGTACACACTGGACGCACAGGCCGGCCGATCCGCTTGCACACCAGAGCGCTATGATCGAATGAGCGCAATGCGATTCGAACTTTTTCTGGCGGCAAGATACCTGAGGGCCAAGCGGCGGCAGGCCGTGGTCGGCGTCGTTACGGCCATCTCCGTCGCGGGGGTTGCTGCGGGCGTGGCTGCGCTCATCATCGCACTGGCCATTACCAACGGCATGCGCCGCGACCTGCAGGACAAGCTGCTCGGGTCCACCGCTCACGTGGAACTGATGCGGGTCGAAGCCGACGGCATCCGCGACTGGCGTCCGCTGCTCGATCGGTTGAGAAAGGTGCCCCATGTCGCCGCCGCGGCTCCGGGCCTCTACGGTCAGGTGCTCGTTTCGCGCGGTCCGCGCGCGGGCTTTGCGCTCATCAAAGGGATCATTCCGGCTGAGGAGCGCACCGTCAGCAACCTCCTGGATTCGGTCACCGCAGGTTCGGCCCGAGAACTGAATCCCGCCGCGCCGGTTTCAGAGACGGAAACCCAGCCCATTCGCGCCGCGGCTGCCGCACCCCCGCCGCCGATCGTCCTCGGCAGCGACCTCGCCGAACAGATCGGCGCCCAGGTGGGCGATAGCGTGCTTCTCACCAGCCCTCAGGGCGAGCTCACGCCACTGGGCCTGGCGCCGAAATACGAGCGCTTCCGCGTGGCCGGGATCTTTCATTCAGGCTTCTACCAGTACGATGCCGCCTACGCCTTCATGCGCCTGAGCAGCGCTCAGCAACTCTTCAGCGAGCCCGACCTGCTCTCGGTGATCAGCTTCAAAATCGACGATCTCAACCGCGCGCCCCAGATTGGCCGCACCATTGAGCAGGCCGCCGGCCGCGGTTTCATGACCACCAACTGGATGGAGCAGAATCGCGAGATCTTCCGCGCGCTGAAGCTGGAACAGGTCGTGACGTTCATCGTGATCGCGCTTATCGTGATCGTGGCCGCGCTCAACATCCTCATCGCCCTCACAATGATGGTGATGGAAAAGACGCGTGATATCGCCGTGATGATGAGCTTTGGCGTCCAGCCCGGCCAGGTGCGCCGCGTCTTCCTGCTGGAAGGGCTGCTGATCAGCGTCATCGGCACAGCGCTGGGCCTGGTGCTCGGCTATCTCGCCTCCTGGGCGGGAGGACATTACCACTTCATCCATCTCTCCGCCGAGGTCTACTCCATCGACACACTTCCCTTCGCGCCGCGTTTTCTCGACGGCGTAATCGTCTCGGTTGTCTCCATCGGCATTTCACTGCTGGCCACGCTCTACCCGTCGTCTTCGGCGGCGCGCATCCTGCCGGCGGAGGCGCTGCGGTACGAGTAGGCAGGGATCAGGGATCAGTTGTCAGTGACTGCATTTTCATGGTCTCGGATAAAACCCCAGCTTCATCCATAAATGCGGTATCTGGGTTTCATGTTAGATCGGGGAGGAAAACCCAGCGAATTGGATTTCTACCGAGCGTTTCTGGACCTTCGACGAGCGGCAAACTCGCTTGGCCCACGTCACAGACCTCGACACAAACCCCTGAGGGCTGCCTTCCTTGATCTGACGTTCGCTGATTCCTCGTTCCCTCGTTCCCCTGTTCCCTTGTGTTCCCTTATCCCCTCGATCAGGTTTGGACAAGGCGAGGCGCTTGCCCAAGAAAGAACTGCTTCACCGACTCCCATTCGATTGTTTCGAGCATGTGCGGCATAGGGTCCTTCTCCGCATCTTCAAAGAAGGTGAGAGATTTCAGGATGTGCAGCGCGCTGAAGTCGACTTTTGCGTATTTCCGGTCAAAGAGCCCGAGAATATCTTTGAGGCCGTACCTTTGGGCGCAAACGTAAAGGTCGATGAAATCGCGCTTTGTTCCGTGGCTTGCGATGGCGCTTACC
>Ga0326728_10017460_pt1 | contig 14372 bp, 11 predicted proteins | sample MB3enrmetagenome_FD_207602 | JGI IMG/M metagenome (GOLD analysis project Ga0326728, IMG submission 207602) | Lab enriched peat soil microbial communities from McLean, Ithaca, NY, United States - MB31MN | ecosystem: Environmental > Terrestrial > Soil > Wetlands > Peat | place: USA: New York...
CATAACGGATTCATCGACTTCACGAGCGAACTACACCACGGCACGACGTTTCGGGTATTCGTTCCCGTGTCGTGACCAGGGCCCTGAATGGACGCGCAACCCTCACCGCCAACGCCCTTCTCGAATGTCCCATCCTTGGGCCAGAGCCCCCCTGCGCCGATTTCCGCCGCGGGCGCGATCCTGTTTGCCCTCGAAGATACTCTTCGGCTTTTGTTCCGCCCATTTGATGTTTGGAGGTGGGCCAAGCTGGGCCTGCTTTGCCTTTTTTTGGGGGGCGGAACTCCCACGGCAGCATTCCAGTGGAGCCTGGGCGCTCTGCCTGGCGATCTGCGATTGCCCAGCCTGCTGAGCCGTACGCGTCAATTCCTCGAGCAGCACCCTTCTCTCATATTTCTGGTCGTCGTGGGGGCTCTTGCGCTGGGGATCAGCGTACTGTATCTGCGGTCGCTTTTTCGATTCATCCTGGTGGATTCACTGGTGAAGCGGGAAGTGTCTGTAGGCCGCGCCTGGACCGCCCTTCGTCCCCTCGGAGAGTCGTATTTCCGCTGGCTGGCGTCAACATTGCTCGGGCTCGTTGCTGCTTTCGCTCTGATTGTCATCCTCGCTCTTCCTGGTCTCCAAGCGGCTTCCGCATCCGGCTCCGGCAGGCTTTTCGCCACGGCATCGCTGGCTTTGATCCTCTCCTCGATCGTCCTCGTGGGTCTGGCGGTAGCCCTCCTGATTATGCTCACTGACGATTTGGTGGTTCCCTTGATGTACGCCGACCGATTGCCGCTGCCGTCGGCGTGGAAGTTGCTGTGGCAAAAGATGCGCGCCGATCCAGCCTCGTTCGCGGTTTATATCCTGCTGCGGTTTCTGCTTTCCGTTGGCGTGAGTGTTGGCGTTCTGCTCTTCCTTGTTCCCTTGCTCGTAGGTCTGTTTTCCGGCTCGATCATTGTGGCAGCGGTCATCGTCCTGGCGCTGCACCTGGTTGGTTTGACTTGGGTGTGGAGCCTGCCGACCATCGGCCTCGCCCTCCTCGCGTTGCTTTTGCTGGCTGGGCTGTTGATTGCGCTTTTGAGCGCAGTCGGAATGCCGGGCCAGGTCTTTCTTCAGGACTTCAGTCTGCACTTTATTGCAGCCCGTTCTCCTTCCCTCGCTACTTTCTATTCCTTGGTTGACTCGGAAGATGAAGCTCAAATGCCATAGGTCGGGAAGCGAGAAAATGATAAAATCTCTAACAGGATGAAACCGAAGGCCATCCCACTCTGGTGGTTCAGTCTGGCCCTCTTGATCGGAGGCTGCCCGAAGCGGCAAGCCTCCCCGCGGATCGTCTACGTCCCTTCGCCGACGCCTGCGGCAATGCAAGCTCCAAGCCCCGAAAGCCCGCCGGCACTGGTAATCGAAGAGCCGCCGCCGCCGGAACCGGTAGTAAACACTCCGAAGCCCGGAACCCAAACTCCCACGGACACCGACACGGATACGGCGCCAAAACGCCACCGCACGCAGCACAGGGAACAAACGCCGACCACCCCTGAAAGCGTTCCGGAAACAGAGGAGGAACCTTCGCCCCTGGTACCCTCGCTCGCGCCGCGAGAGAGTTTGTCGGATCAAGCGACGCAGCGTCGTGAAATTCAGGGCTTGCAGGATGACGTGCAAAAACGAATCGCCAAACTCAACGCCGCCGATCTCTCGGCCGTGGATCGCAAGACCCTCGAAGACGCCAAGGCCTTCCTTGACCAATCCACTCACGCTCTAGATGAAGCCGACCTGCAGCGTGCCCTCATGCTGGCGCGCAAAGCGTCCCTGTTAGTTTCGGCGTTGGAAAAGTAAGCCGGCTCACGCCGTGAAGAAAGAACCTGTTTCTGTGTGTCTCAGGTGAAACTTCTATAGGCGTCTCTACTCCAACACGCGCTGCTTCACGTTGATCACATCACGTGCCGGTACAACTCCCAGGATGACGTTGTTCACGCCGACCAACGGCAAAGCCCTGAAACCGTACCGGGCGAACAAATCCAGTGCTTCCTTCATGGTGCTCGCGGGAGTGAGGGTGATGACGTTTTCAACCATCAGGTCCCTCAAAAGTTCACGATCCCCGGCCATGAACAGGGTCTTCATGTCCGCCACGCCCAAGAGTGTATCGTTGGCGTCCACGATGTAAAGGTACATCACCACGTCGATTCGTTTGGCCAACTGGCGGCACTTCAACTGGGCCTCCTCGACAGTGATGTCCGGAGGGAATTTGAAGAAGCGAGTGGAAGCGAAGTTAATGATCTTTAGATCCTGCTCCTCCAGGATCTCTTCAATCTTACTGACTTGAGCCGGATCGAGCAGTTTCAGGATGGCTTTCTTATCGTCCGAAGGGAGAATTGAGAGAATATCGGCTGCCTGGCCGGATGTCATTTCTCTGATCAGTTCGGCCACCCGATCTTTCCGCAGCGAGCGGACGATGTCGCGTTGCACAGCCGGCTCAATCTCCTCAAGTGTATCGGAAGCCTGTTCTGTGTCCAAACCGTCCAAGATGGTCGCCCTCTGGGAGCTGTCGAGTTCTTCCAGGATATCGGCCAAATCCACAGGATGAATCTCCGCCAAGCGTTCCTTCAGGATGCTAAGCTGAAGATCCCCCCTCAACGCGCCGAGTTGGGGCGGCAACGGCTGGACATAAGACCAGGGAATGAGGTTCGATTCGGTGCCGCCGCTGCGTCTCGATAAGCGGTTGGCCAAGGCCTTCAGTCCGAGTTGCCGAAGCAGGCCGTAACGGCTGATGTCGACATCGCTGACATAGACTTTGTCGCCTCGGAACGCCAGCCGAATATCGTAGACAACTTCCACTTCCCGCCCCTCGATGTCCAACACTTTCTTGTCCAACAGGTAGTCCCTCAGTGGGATTTCTCCGGCCGCCAGCCCGCGCACATAGTTCTGAGGACGATCGATGTCGATCGTGATCTCTCGAGGGCCAAGCGATCGGGCCTGTTGCTGCGGCACGAGCAACGCCGGGTCGCCGAAAGGCCGGCTGATCTGAAAGTGCGTGACCTCCGCCAGCTTGCCCTGGTCCACGACGATGACGTCGGTCAGCTTTCCGATCTTCTTGCCCTGGTGGTAAGCGCGTGCGCCGATGAGTTCGGTAAGGAAATACCGCTGCTCGACGCCATTCCGGGCCGTTCTCGTGTCGCTCATTCGCCGCCTCCACTCAACGCAGCAAAGTGATAAACCTGTAGACTAGGATTCCCACCAGAAATATCAGATAGAGCCGGAGCACCAAGAGCGAAACCTTCACCATCGGCGTCATCTTGATCTGCGGCTTGGCGTACTTCTGGTTGATGCCCTTTACCGTGCTCATGGTGTTTTTGAAGAATTCGAGAATCATGTTCAGCCTCGCCACTCTGCGCCGTAGGGGCGGCCCTGGTGGCCGCCCCCGCGACGGCAAGCCGTCCCCCTACACTCGCAACCACCTCATTTCAAGATATTCGGAAACAGCGCGCTGATGCCGTACAAGGTCGAAACCAAGACGATCAGCGTCACAATCGTAATGTTGGCGATATTTTGGAACAGTGTATTCTTGAACTGTCCCATTGTCTCTTCGTTATTCAGGAGCAGGATCAGAAAAACCAGGGCCGCAGGCAGCAGCGTCACCGCGATCACCTGCACAAACAGCGTGATCAGAACCAGGGGCGCGTGAGGAATCAGAACCACCGTGCCTGCCAGCAGGATGCCAAAGAAGTAATAGGCATAAAACCACGGCGCCTCCTTCACCTTGTTGTTCAGCGAATGGGCCCAACCAAACACTTCGCCGAAAGCCCAGGAGCTGGCGAGAGAGATGCAGATCGCGCCCAGAAACCCCGCGTCGAACAGCCCAATGGCCAGGAACGTGCCCAGTTGCTTGTTGATGCCCATGAATTTGGCCGCCGCCGAACCGGCATCGTAAATGTTCTGACCGGGCAGAAGCGTGCCGGTGAGGATCACGCAGAAGGCGGCAACGACGACCGTGAAAAAGGCGCCAATCCCCGTGTCCACTTTACCGCCCGTGATATCTTTCTCTTGCAGGCTCTTGTCCACGACGGCGCTTTGTTGGAAGAAGATCATCCAGGGCGCAATCGTGGTCCCGATATTCGCCATCAGGAAGAAGAACAGTTCGTTCGTGAACCCTCCCGGCGGAAGCTGCGGGATCAGGCAACCTTGCAAAACCTGCTTCAGGGGCGGGTGGATCATGAACGCGGCAGGTATGTAAATGAGATTGAGCACGCAAAACACCATCGCCGCCTTTTCCCACGTCCAGTACCGCCCCTGAATCACCATCGTCCCCATCAAAGTCGCTGCCAGCAGCACGGTCACGATGCGCGGCACCCCGAAGATGCTGAGTGCCGCGGTCATGCCGATGAACTCCGTGATCATCGTGAGCCAATTCAAGAGGACGAGGTCCATAAGGGAAAACCATCCCCAGAAAGACCCGAAGGCATGAAAGATCGCCTCCGCATGTCCCCGTTTGGTCACCGCACCCAGCCGTACCGTCATTTCCTGCACATAGTAGGCGACCGGCCCCAGCAGGATAAGGAACCAGATCAAATGGAAACCGAACTTTGCCCCCGTTGCGGTATAGGTTGTGATACCCCCGGCGTCGTTGTCAGCGACCATGACGATGATGCCTGGGCCGGCGATCATGAGGAACAGCCTGATCACCTTCAGGAGCTTCTTGTACCGGTAATAAGCCTTGGAAAGAAGATTCATGGACGCGTCCCCGCGGCGGATCGGGGACTTGCCGTCCAGGACCGGCAAGGGTGTGCTCGCGCCCTCAATCACGGTTGGCGCGGTGTACTCCTTCTCCATTCCACTTCCCCTTTGGTACCACCGCCGCAGCGGCGTCGTAGGGGCGGCCGTTAGGGCCGCGCGTGGGCAACCGCCAAGATTGACCCTACGAGGCCTCCGCCTGCGCGCAGACGCTTCCGCGAGGCTCCGGCCTTGCTGCAGGTTGCGGCGTACACTGGTTGTTATCAGGAATCGAAGGGCAACGGCTGTGGGAGGCGTGATCGGGAAGGACGCTGAGGAGGGTCACCCACTCAGATCCGTTTCTAAGACGACCTACAGCGCGAGGCTTCGTTCCAAGGCTTGTCAATTCTGTTTCGCATATACCTTTCCGGAGGTGAGACGTGAATCCAGGGAGGGATAGTACCCCCTCCCCGGAAGACGGAGAAGGGGCTAATGCTGAGGGCTGACCGCAAGGCCCGGACGTGCAGCCTCTGTCGAACTGGTTGTCCTCACTCGCCCGAGTTTCAGCACCGCGCGCCGTCAGGTCCCGCCTCGCGGGATCAGCCACCTTAGACAAACCCTTAATCCGGGAGTGCCTGTTCTACCCTGCTTACAAGCCTCTTTCGATGCTCTTGGGCAGTGGCTTGTGTGTCGCGCGGACGCCTCGCCTACCGAGGATCCAGACGCTGGGTGACCAAGAAGTGCCAGAAATCCAACGTCCATTCGCAAAGTAAATCAGAGGTTTAAAACGTGTCAAGAAAAATCGTCAGGCAGGGCAAAAAAACCGCCTTCACAGCCACAAGTTTTTGTTGGAGTAGAACGTGACAGGTCCGTCAGGGTGTTTCACCTTGTACGCGCGAAACTGCTTTAAGATAGCGGCATATCTGCGGTCGGAAGTCTTGAGCTTCTTGTGAGGCAAGTTGATCAGGGCGCGTTCCACTTCCCAAACGTTTTTCTCTGAGAGCCGCCAGTCACCTTTCACCAAAGTCCGCAAGTCAGCCACGCCGTAGCCGGTGATTCGGCCCGACCCGTCCACGTAAGGATCAACGTAGCTCATCACCAATTGGCGGACGGTACGGAAGACCGGCTTGCGCCCGTGCAGGCCGGCGTCGCGGGAGCGCGCCACCGTTCCCCACAGTCCCCGCCGCCGGAATAGGAAGAGAACGTGGTCTAACTTGTCTTGGGACTCGAGATCGAGGAGCAAGGGCGGGTAGCCGTGCTGATCGAGAATGGTCGCCGCCGCAAGGGCACCCTCCAGACAATGAGCGCTCCAATGCCCCACCACGCCGCGGAACGTACGCAGCGTCTCTCCGCCTTTCTCCCAGTTATAAGGCAGGTCGCGAAGAAAGGCTTGAACCTGGCGAGGGGTTCGGTACTTTTGAATGACCGCCCACTCCTTGGCGTTAAATCTAGTAATCGGGTAAACGTAATCAGGTGATCGGGAGATCGGTTGATCGGGCGAACAGCCAGCAGCGCCGGGCCTATGCGCACCTGTGCTCCTGGTCTTTCCGCCCCGCGCTTTCCTGATTTTCGGACTTTTGTTCACCCGATCACCCGATCACCCGATTCCCCAACGGTCGTACCAGAGCTGAAAGCAGAAGAGCGCCCACAGCAATTTCCGGTGGTCCGCCCGCTCGCTCCAGTGTTCTTCGAGCAGCCGACGGACATGGGGGGCGTTGAAAAGCCCCTGCCGCTTCAACCTCTCTTCTCCTAGCGCTTCGTCCAGCCAGGGACGCAATTCTCTCCGCATCCAACGGCTGATGGGCACGGAGAATCCGCGCTTCTGGCGGTAGACGATTTTGCGCGGCAACCACTTCACGGCTGCTTTCTTAAGAAGGTACTTCAGCTCGAACCCGCGAACTTTCAGCTCCGCCGGCAGGCCGGCCGCGAATTCAATCAGGCGGTGATCGAGGAACGGGGTCCGCATTTCGAGCGAACAAGCCATGCTGGCACGGTCGACTTTTACCAGAAGATTATCTTCGAGATAGAGCCGGAAATCGAGGTAAAGCATCTCCGCCAGGTCGCATTCGAAGGTCGCTCCGCCCAAAACGCGTTCGAGCGGCGCCAAGGCTTCCCCACTGGGGGACTCCGGACCGCCCCAGTCTGCGGCAAAAAGTCGATCCAGTGCCTCCGGACTCGTTATTCCGAACCAGATCGCGTGCCGTTCAGCCGGCGCCATCTCCACGTAATTGAAGAACTGCAGGAGGTACCAGCCCAGGGGCACCGCACCCGTGGACAACGGTAGGAATCGTTTGAGCCGCGCGACGAACTGATGGCGGAGGAAACGCGGAAGGCGCAGATAATGGCCTGCCAGCAAGGCTCCGATGTAGGTCGGGTAGCCGCCAAAAAGCTCGTCGCTGCCCTCGCCGCTCAAAGCCACTTTGATGTGCTGGCGCGCAAAGCGCGACAACAGGTAGGTTGGGAGGACCGCCGGGTCGGCCAGAGGCTCGTCCAGGTGGTTGGCGAGAGCCTTCAAGGCCTCCCGCAGGCTCGGCTCGTTAGCCGTAGTCACGTGGTGCTGGGTATGAAAATGCCGGGCCACATAATCCGCATAAGGCTCCTCGTTAAATGACTTCTCTTCAAACGCCACCGAGAAGCTGTTGACATTCCCGGGCGTCAACTGGCTCATCATCGCCACGAGCGTGGAGGAATCGATTCCGCCGCTCAGGAACACGCCCAGGGGGACGTCGCTGACCAGCCTCGAAACGCAAGCCTCGTGTAGCTTTTGGGAAAGTTCGTCGACGAGATGCTCTTCCTGCCTGGCCGTGACCCTGGGCTTGCCCGGCGGCAGAAGATGGTCCTGAAGCCGCCAATAGGCGTCGATTTGCACCTTGCCGTCCCGGATCACCATGCGATGGGCTGCCGGCAGTTTCCGAATCTCGGCAAAAACGCTGCGGGGCGAGGGGAAATAGCCGTGCAGGAAATATTGGGCTAGGGCCGTGCGGTCGATTTCGCGGCCAATCGCGGGATAGGCCAGCAGTGATTTGATTTCAGAAGCAAAAACCAGAGTGCTGTCCCGATGCCAATAAAAAAGCGGCTTCTCGCCCGCCCGGTCGCGCGCCAGCGTAAGCTGCTTCCTGCGGTCGTCCCAGAGCGCCAGGGCAAACATCCCGTTCAGCTCGCTGACGAAATCAGGCCCTTTCTCTTCGTAGAGGTGAACGATCACTTCCCCGTCCGAGTGGGTTTTGAACGCGTGCCCGGGTTCCAGGCGCCGGCGGATTTCCCGGAAGTTGTAGATTTCGCCGTTAAAAACGAGCGTAACATCGCCGGTTTCGTTCGAGAACGGTTGGTCTCCGGTTTGGAGGTCAATGATGCTGAGTCGCCGGATGGCCAGAGCCACATGAGGCAGTTCGAACTTGCCATGGCTGTCGGGGCCGCGATGCTCGAGGCAAGCCGACATCTGATCGATGCGCTCGCGACCAGCCACAGGCTCGAGTTTCAGATTCAGAAGACCGCAAATGCCGCACATGGTAAATCAGTGACGAGTGACGAGTGACGAGCGGGCCGACTAGGCCTGGCCTCCGATGTCTGCGGTTTCTCCCTGCATGGGCGCACGAACCGCGAACCTAGAATGCACGCTCGCGCTACTGGTTTTTCCCGCTCGTCACTCGTCACTTGTCACTCGTCACTGCCCTCCCCGGATTATCCACACCGAAAACCCCCAGCCCGTCCACAATGGCTCAACGCGACCCACGTCGTTGGCCAAGAGGCTGACGTGCGTGTTGGGAACTAAGACCAGCCAAGGCTGAGGCGAAGAACGGATTAAGCCTAGGAACTGGGTGATCTCCAGCAAGCGTCGTTGGTCAACCGGGATGGGATCGAGATCCTGGAAGGTGCGCGACAGGGCGCTCGGCAATGCCTCCGGTGATAACCCGCGCCGAATCTTGGCCACCCGCCACGCCAGGTAGTTGCTGGTCAACTCGTTCGCGTCCGTAGTCACCAGTCGCACCGGCCGCCGAAGATAAAATGGCAGGCTGGTACGGAAAAAGTAATACCCGTAAATCGGAAGATCCTTCTCCGGGCTGGAGAGAATTGTGCTCGCCAAACGGCGGCTGGAATTGACGTCCGCATAAGCCTTCATTGGGCCAATCCAGCGCGCCAGAAGCGCAGGCGTGGCCAGCGCCAGAAGCGCCAGAGTGGCGACCGAAAGCCATTTTCCGCGCGCCCGGCCTGCCACGTTCCTGCCCACCACGGCTAGGACGGCCAGAATCAGCCCCGTATAGAGGACCGACGGCTTTAACATGGCGAAGACATCCGGATGGAGCTTGCTCGCCAGATGGGAACGAGGGGAACTGAACATCGCCAACTGTGAGCAAGCAGCAATAATAAGTCCTGCTCCCAGCAGCGTGGCGAAACCTGCGGTCAGCCAATCCGGGGCTCGCGTCCGCCCCAGCTCACCGGCATCATCCCAGACCTTTGCCATCAAAATGCCCAAAGGCACAATGGCGGGCAGGAAATAGCCTGGAAGCTGTGAGCGCGAAACCGAAAACAAGGCAAAAGTAACCGCCGACCACGTGAGAAGATACAAGGTCGCTGAGAACGACCGGACACGAAGTTCCCTCCAGCGCTTATGCCGACTCCATCCCGCCCAAAGCAGAAAGATGCTCCACGGAAAAAACCCCGCCAGGTACACCGGAACATAGTAGAGGAGTCCACCCTGGCGATGCGCCAGCCTGCCTGAAAACCTGGCGAGGCTCTCCTCCAGAAGTGCGTAACGAGGGAAATCCGGATGCCGAATAGAAACGAAGATGAACCACGGCAGCACGGTGGCGAGAAACGCTCCGAATCCGAGGCCCCAACGCAGGCGTTTCAATTCCCGCCACTCACCACGCACCGCCTCATAAACAGTGATCGAAAGCAGCGGAAGCAGGAAACCGATCAGACCCTTGGTGATGGTCGCCAACCCCATGGCGACAAACATGAGGAGGTCCAGGCCGGGATGCTTAAACTCCGCTGCCTCCGCGAACCAGAAACACACCATGGCGAGGGTGATGAGGAAGGCGAGCGTCATATCGAAAATGACTAGTCGCGAAAAGACGATGACCAGCGGCGCAGTGGCAATGACGACCACGGCACGCAACGCTGCGGAATTGTCGAACATCCTGCGCGTGAGGATCCAGGCAAGAATCAGCAGGCACAACCCCATCACGGCGGAGGGCGCTCGCGCCGCCCATTCACGCAATCCCCCAACTTTCAACGAAAGCGCGACCATGCAGAAGAAAATCGCTGGCTTATCCAGGTAGGCCAAGCCGTTGTAATGCGGAACGATCCAGTCGCCGGAGGCAAGCATCTCCCGGGCCACTTCAGCGTTCCGCCCCTCGTCCGGCTCCAGCAAAGGCAAGCTTCCCAGGCCGGCGAAGAAAAGAGCGCCCGCCAACAAAAGAAGCAAGAGAAGGGGCAAGGCTAGCCGCAATGTCCGAAATTCACGCGATGCTGTCATTCCGAGGCCGTCCGTGGCCATTCCGAGCGGGGCAACGAACCCGCCCTGGTTATCTCTCCAGGGGTCCATTCCGAGGCAGAGTGAGATTCTTCGCTCCGCTTGGACTGACGCCGGGCTCCACAACCTCGAGGACATCTCGATATTCGATCCAGTTCTTTTTCATCCAGCGCACGGCCCAGACATCGGCCAGGCCCTTCTTGAGCCTGCCCCACGTCCCGTACTTGGTTTTTCCGCCCAGGCGCGGATGGTGACTTACGGGCACTTGCGTGATTCGGAAACCGCGCATCTTAAGGAGCGTGGGCAAAAACCGGTGCATGCCCTGATAAAGTTCCAGCCGCTCCAAACATTCGCGCCGGTAAGCCTTGAGCGTGCATCCCGTGTCAACGATATCGTCGCCGGTCATCCAGTTTCGAAAGCCGTTCGCGATGTGCGAGGAGATGCGTTTCCAAAGCGTATCCTGGCGGCGAACTCGGATTCCGCAGACGGCGTCCCATTCGCCGAGCATTCCTGCCAGGCGCGGTATTTCCGCGGGATCGTTCTGAAGATCGCCGTCGATGGTCACCAGCGCTCTCCCTCGCGCCAGTTGGAAGCCCGCGGCCATGGCCGCGGTTTGGCCGAGATTGCGGCGAAAGTGCGCGATGCGGATGCGCGCATCCTTCTCCTGGGCTTCTTTGAGCAGCGTCAGAGTCCGATCCGTGCTTCCGTCGTCCACAAACAGCATCTCGATCGGTCCGGCAAGGTCGCGCAGAGCCTGCCCGAGCCGCTCGACCAGCGGCCGGATATTCTCCGCTTCGTTATAAACGGGAATGACGACACTCAGTTCGATACTTTCCACCATCCGACTGTGTAATTCTAGCATGCCCAGACTGCCCACATGCGGATTTCGCTGCCCTGCTGCAACTCGTGCATCCAAAATGTGGGGAGTTGAATCCTAGCACATTGACGCGCTATAACTGATGCTTGGGAGGACACCGATGCCAAGGACAGAGGTCTCGAGACCGCGATTAATGGTGGGCAGTATCCTAATGGCGGGCTCACTTCTCGTTGCCGGGTGCAACAGCCTAAAGCCGGGCTCTTCGCCGGACGATAAAGCCATCACAACCCAGATCCAAGCGAAGCTTTTTGACGACTCGGTTTTGAAGATGCGCGATATCCATGTGGCTTCCGACAAAGGTACGGTTACGCTTACCGGGACGGTCAACACGGATTTGGAGAAAGCCGCGGCAGAGCGCGTTGCCGGCCGTGCGGACGGCGTCAAGAGCGTCGTCAATCAACTCGTGGTATCGCCGGTGTCCACAGCGGACCAGTCTGCGGTGACCCAGCCCACGCAAATTGTCAAGCCGGCGACGCCGCGGCCACACGCCAGAACCGCGGCGCAGACGGGGCGCTGGCAAACCTTCAAGCGTCAGCCTCAAGCCGCCAGCGCAAGCAACGAGGAAACGCTCGCCGAGCAGGCTTCCGCGCCGGAAACACCAGCCGATCATCCGCCAGAAATGGCGGCTCAGGCGGCGCCGCCGGCACCAGCAGTACCCTCACCGTCACCGGCTGTGCCCACTGCTCCCGTCGTCAAGCCGCCCGAGCAGATCACCATTCCGGCCGGCTCCTTCCTTTCCGTCCGCACGATTGAAAGCATCGACTCAGCTCGGAACAAGGCAGGCGATGAGTTCGCGGCCAGCGTCGAAACGCCCGTGCGCGTGGGCAATCGAGTGGTTGTACCCCGCAATTCCGATGCGAAGGTCCGATTGGTGCAGGCCACCAGCGCAGGCCGCATGAGCGGCCACTCCGAACTCAAGGTTGAGTTGGTGAGCGTCACTGCGGGCGGGCAGACCTATCCACTCGAGACCGACTACCACGAACAAGCTGGGGCCTCTCGCAACACGCGCACTGCGGAGTCCGTGGGAGGAGGGGCGGTGCTGGGCGCCCTGATCGGCGCGATTGCCGGGCGAGGGCGCGGCGCTGCCATCGGCTCGGTTGCGGGCGCGGGAACAGGAGCCGCAGTGGAAGCTCGCACCCACGGCGAGCAGGTGAAGATTCCATCTGAAACCAAACTGAGCTTTACTTTGAAGAATCCCGTGACAGTCACCTTGAAACCGGACGCTGAATCTCAGCCTTCAACCGCTAACCCGGGCGGCGGTCCTCAGCCCTCAACGGCTAACCCGCCTGCCGGGTCTCAGGCGCCCGATGCCAATCCGGGTGGCGCGCCACTGCCGTCAACCCCCGACCCCGGCGCCGGCTCCCCGCCATGAGCCGCGCCCTCAGCATTTCTCGTCATTCCGGCAGTTCCAGGGCATTCCAAGCGGGATAGCGCAGCAACTTGCCTTCGCAGACGTTGGCTACATACCGCCCATTGCACCTGAACTGCATGATCCGATTACCTTGACGGGCCAACTCCGCCCAGCGTGATGCCGTCTTGGGGTTCTGTTCGATGCCCACGATAGCGTGCGGGCCGAACTGAAATTCCACCACGCGAAGTCCTTTCGACCTCAAGACGGCCACTCGATAGGTCTTGCCTTCCAGTTCAACCTCGTCGCGCCTCTCGCCCAATGCCTGATGCCATGCGGAAATCAACACATCACTCAAGGTCACCCGTCACCTCCTGAGATGCCGATAAGACACGGCATTAGAACATTATTGTGTCACATTCCGTCCGGCAACAAGCTGCCGCACATCGAATTTCTACATTTCATAGCGAATATCACGTGACTTCAGGTAGTCAGCGGCTCTGCCGCCCTGTCTTGCGGAAAGGCTTCGCCTTTCCGGGGTTGGCGGCCCTTTAGCTTCTTAGGTTGAGGCTGCGCCTCAACCGGCGAGGCGCAGCCTCGCCGAAAAATCAGCTATCGGCAGTACGGGTTCGGAAAGGCAAAGCCTTTCCGCAAGACAGGGCAGCAGAGCCGCGCGTGCTACTCAAGCAAAATGTGGAAACTCCAGCTGCCGCAGCAAACTGCGGCACGCAAGAACCTCATCCAAGATCACCGCTTTCCAAGATGCGGCTTGTAATGCGGTCCTGAGAAGGATAATCTCTTCGACACCCGGCGTCCGGCGGAGTATTGATTTGCGCTTCGCGCCGATCTTCGAAACTGCACCGTCGAGGTTCGTGATGATTCTGCGACTCTGTCTGCTGTTCGTCTCCCTCCAGCTTGCGGCCAGCCTTCCGGCCGCAGACCTCTCAACAGCCCCTTCCGACGAACTTCTGCACCTCTATCAGCAACTTCGTTCTCTGCAGGCGAACGAACAAGGCGCTGTAACAGAGAATGTTGAGTGGAAGCGCGACGCGGCGACTTTCACGTTCATCGACGGACGCCTGACTTTTGCGCAGCCGGTCGCAGGGCATGTGGTGGCGGCGGTTTTCGAAGGCCGCGGCCGCATCGAACTCAAGCCGCCGACTGAAACCGAGCAGCACCAGTTGGCGCGGTTCACCAAAACCCCGGAGCTGAACGAGGAATTCAAGGACGCCGTCTTTTTCTTCACAGACCAGTCCTGGAGCCAGCTTCAGGAGTTGGTGCACGTGACGGGCGGTGCGAACCCCGCGGTGGCAGGCAAAATTCTCGCCGCTGCCCAGCGCAAATACTCCGAGAGATTCAACGATTGGTGGGAAAACCGGCGGCTCGATAATCCCACCATGTGCAACCTGGCGGCGCGCATTCTGGCGGACCTCTCGGACCCTTCCAGCCGCGGCTTCTTCCTCGCGGATTTCAAGGCTGAGCACGCAGGCTCCTTGCTCTACGACATCAGTTGGAACCGTGATCCCCTGTTTTTCCCCGAAGCGGGCAACGACGAGGAAGTGCAATTAATCCACTACAACCTGAATAGCTACTCGGAGTGGTGGTCCGGTTTCCATGTGGGCGACGAGTATCGGACTGCGACGCGGCCCGAGCATCGGAAGCTCCTTGCACATTGCCGGATGGAGAAGATCGATGCCGAAATAGCCAACAACAACCGCCTCTCGGCTGCAGCGAACCTGGAGTACGAAGTGCCGGGAGGCACACCCCGCCTGCTGCCGTTAAAGCTGCGCGGCGTGCTTCGCATCAGTTCCGTCGTGGATGGCAGCGGCGAGAAGGTCGCCTTCATTCAGGAGGACCGCAACCTGGACAACGATCCCTGGGTGGTTCTCGCCGAGGCTCCGGCTGCGGATAAGTCCTACACCTTGAAAATCGCTTACTCCGAGGATTCGACGCACGATAGCCGCATCATATTTCAACAAGGCGCGGGG
>Ga0326728_10017461_pt1 | contig 14372 bp, 14 predicted proteins | sample MB3enrmetagenome_FD_207602 | JGI IMG/M metagenome (GOLD analysis project Ga0326728, IMG submission 207602) | Lab enriched peat soil microbial communities from McLean, Ithaca, NY, United States - MB31MN | ecosystem: Environmental > Terrestrial > Soil > Wetlands > Peat | place: USA: New York...
CCTGTCCTCTTCAATTCGGCCTCCCCCTCTGGAAGCCTTCAGTTTAGGGGACATTTCTATCCGGGACAGAAGGGGACATTATCATCCGGGCGCAACAGGGTGCAACCAAATATACTTTAGGCTGGATGATTCTGTTGTACAATACGAATCATTACCCACGACATCATGGCCGTTCGTAAACCGACTGCAAAGGAGCCGACCGATGGCGAAAAAACCGACTCGCAAGCATCCTGCAAAATCCAAGGCCCGTGTCACCCAAAGCGGGCAACCGATTTTTGCCCAGCCCAAGCCTTCGCCCGATCCTACCGGTTTCAAGGACCCGGTCAGTGACCAGAAATTTCAGGGCCTCTCCACGCTCGGAGTTGTTCCCGAGCCTACGGGCGGGGCAATCGAACCGGTCCTAACCTTGGAGCAGGTGTATGGAAGTATGGGGGCAGCCAAGGCTCAGGCAATTCAGTATGCAGGGCAGATCGTCTTCCATTGCGCCGGCGATACGGGGAGCGCCGCCGGCCCCACCACCCAGTCGCTGGTTGCCGACAAGATGGTGACCGACTTCAGCGAAGCGAATGCGGCTGATGTGCCTTCGTTCTTTTTTCATCTCGGTGACATCGTGTATTACTTCGGTGAGGCTACCTACTATTACGACCAATTTTACGAGCCCTATCGCCAATATCCGGCGCCGATCATTGCCATTCCCGGCAATCACGACGGGGTGGTCTACGCCAGCGATCCTCAGCCCACTCTGACCGCTTTTCTGCGCAACTTCTGCGCTCCCAGTCCTGCGCCATCGCCCGATGCGGGGGGTCTGTTCCGCACCACCATGATTCAGCCAGGCGTGTATTTCACCCTGGAGGCGCCCTTCGTGAGAATTCTCGGCCTCTACAGCAATGTCCTGGAAGACCCCGGCGTCATCTCGGGGGAGAATGGCAACAACACCGTGCTCGACAACCGCCAGGTTACCTTTCTCACTACGGCGCTGATGCGAGCCAGGAGCGAGAACTTCACCGGCGGGTTGATCATTGCGGTTCACCATCCACCCTTTACCGGAGCATCCGATCACGGGGGCAGTCCGCTGATGCTGCAAGATATCGACAACGCCTGCCAGCAGGCAGGGGTTTGGCCCCATGCCGTCTTCTCCGGCCATGCGCATAACTACCAACGGTACACACGCACCGTTAACGACTACCAGATTCCCTATATGGTGGCGGGATGCGGGGGGCACTCGCCACTTTCGAAAATGAGCGCGACTTATCGTACTCCCTACAAGATCGATGACACGCTCACGCTCGAAAGCTATGACGACACCGACTACGGTTACCTGCGGGTGGTCGTCAATGCCCAGACCATGAGCATCGAGTATCATCCCCAAGGCGACGGGGGCACTACCAAGACTCCGGATGACAATGTGACCATAACCCTTGCCACCCACACGGTAAGCTGATGGCAGGCAACGGCGCCCGACGAGCCCGCCGCAGGAATTGCCAGGGCGTGCAGCCTCGTGCGAATTGGTGTGTGCCGCCAAGTGACGAAAGGGAATCAGTGGGCAACCGGCGGGGAATAATGACCCTTGGGCGGCCGCTTGGTCAGGGCAATCAGGGTAATCAAAACGAGAACCAGCACCCCCAGATATTGAATTGAAAGGCCCGGATCAGCGCCCCCATCGCGGCCTCGCCTTGCACGAATCCAAAGATGGCGGCATATGCCTGCTGTTCGGCTAGGGTTCCCCCAAGGCATAGAGCCTGAATATCCGGCGCTCGGGTTGAGGGCTTAGGGCTACTTGCCAAGGATGGTATCGATTCCCACGAGAACCAAACCCAGTTGGCAGGGGGATTGAGAAGGATCCGCAGGGGCGGGGCGCGGAGCGGAGTACCTTGACTATTCAATTTCCCGATCCGGGCGGTCTCACCCGCGGCTGACCGGGACCACGCAGGGAAGGCCGGCGGTCTTCCACGCGTCGAAGCCGCCGGTAAGGTTGGCGATATCGCGAAAGCCGGCGCGCCGCAGCAAGCTGGTGGCGATGGAACTGCGATAGCCACCCTTGCAGTGCACCACCAGAAGCCGCTCCCGGTCGAGTTCGTTCGTGCGCCTGGCCAGTTCGCCCAGGGGGATGCGGATGGAGTTTTCGATAACTCCCGCGGCCAGTTCTCCCGGCTCGCGCACGTCCAGCACGCTAATGCGGCCGGGTTCATGTTCCTGAAGTTCGGCGAATTCCTGAACGGTGATTTGGGGAATATACTCGAGTTCGTAGCCGCTCTTGATCCAACCGGCCACGCCGTCCTCCAGGTATCCGGCCACCTTCTCCAGCCCCACTCGGGCCAGGCGCAACTGCGATTCGCGCACGTGCTCAGGATCTTCTCCGACGATGATCAGGCGCGAGTCCAACCCCAGAATTCGCGCCGCCCAGGAAGCGTACTGGCCGGTGAGGGCGATGTGAACCGACGCCGGCACGTGCGCCACGGCGAACTGCATGGCGGGCCGCGTATCCACCACCACCACGCCCTCCTGCTGCAAGCGCAGAACCTCCGGCGCGGTGAAGGGGGCGAGCGGCGGCAATTCCGCCAAAGGCGCCGCCCCCCGCCGGTTCAGGTCCACTTCCCGCGCGAAGTACTCGGGGCGTGCCGGAAGATTGTCCGTCAATAGGCGCACAAATTCCTCGCTCGTGGGAGCAAGCAAAGCGTAATTGGTCTGCCGCTGCTTCCCGATCGTGGAGGAACTCTCCGAGCTCATTTGCCGGCCGCAGAGCGAGCCCGCGCCATGGGCAGGAAAGATTTCGGCCGCGTCGGGAAGCGTCAGGAGCTTTTGATGAATGCTCTCATAGAGGAGCGCGGCAAGCTCCTGTGGGGTGTGGTGGGCAGAGAGGTCGGGCCGCCCCACATCGCCGACAAAGAGGGTGTCACCAGTGAAAACCGCAGGGGGCCGGTCCGGCTGCCCCAGGTCATTCATCACAATGCAAATGCTCTCGACGGTATGGCCAGGCGTCTGAAGGAAGCGGAAGCGGCAATTCCCGAACTGAACCTCATCGCCGTCCTTCACCGCGACGTGGGGGAACAGTGCTCCGGACCCGGCTCCAAGGTAAATGGTCGCTCCGGTACGCTCGGCAAGTTCGCGATGGCCGGAGACGAAGTCAGCGTGCAGATGCGTCTCGATAATATGCTGGATCTTCCACCCGTGGCGGGCCGCCGCCTCAAGGTAGATATCCACATCCCGCTGCGGATCGATGATCGCCGCCACGCCCTCGGAGCAAACCGCGTAGGAGGCGTGGGCCAGACAGCCCAGATAAAAGCGCTCAATCTGCACAGGTTCCATGCAATGCCTCTCCACATGAGCGAACCACTCTGGTGGTCAACTCACGCCGCTGCTTTGAAAATACTCCCCTCCTCAGTTGAGGAGGGGGTAGGGGGTGGTGCTGATTGCGGCTTCAAGTCTTAAGTTTAAGCGGGTAACCACCCCCGCGCTCGCTGCACCACCCCTCCTGAATCAGGAGGGGAGCTATGGCGCCCGCAGCGTGCCTAGTTCGGCTGAGGAACGATGCGGATATAGGGCCGGGGCGCCTTCCAACCGCCGGGATATTTCTGTTTGGCCTCATCGTCCGACACGTTGCCGGAGATGATGACATCCTCGCCCGGTTTCCAGTTTACCGGCGTGGATACCTTGTGCTTGGCAGTGAGCTGGATCGAATCGAGTACGCGCAGCACTTCGTCGAAATTGCGGCCGGTGCTCATCGGATAGCTGAGCATCAGCTTGATCTTCTTGTCAGGGCCAATCACAAACACGGTCCGGACGGTGGCATTGGTCGCGGCCGTGCGGCCTTCGGAAGTGTTGCCGGCCTCCGCCGGGAGCATGTCATAAAGCTTGGCCACCTTCAGTTCCGGGTCGCCGATCATGGGGTAATTCACCTTGTGGCCCTGGGTCTCTTCGATGTCTCCGGCCCACTTGAGGTGGCTGCTCACCGGATCCACGCTGAGCCCGATGATTTTGCAGTTGCGCTTCGCGAATTCCGGCTGCAATCCGGCCATGTAACCCAGTTCGGTGGTGCAAACCGGGGTGAAATCCTTGGGGTGGGAAAACAGGATGGCCCAACCATTGCCGATCCAATCGTGGAAATTGATTGTGCCCTGCGAAGTTTCCGCAGTGAAATTCGGCGCTTCGTCGTTTATGCGTAACATGGTTTGTCTCCTCTAAACTCGCGAGTTTGAATAGCCCGGGTTGGATTTTGACTTTGCAGCCGAGCCACCTGGCTTATTTAATTCAGCCGTATCTGTTTGAAATTGGTTCTCCGGGTTTCGGTCCCCCAGCAACTCCAGCAAGCGGCAGAGGAGCCACCCCCGGATTCTCCGGCTATCCAGCATTGTATGGGTTATTCAGCTTCAAGCCCAAGATTACTATATAGGCGGAGGACTGTGAATTCAAGGTGCAAGCGAGATTTTTTGGAGAGCCGGACTTGCCGCCAGGGCAGGAGAAAAATCTGTCCTGAGAATTCGGGATGGGGCGCACTCTAAAGCTTCAGACCACTCAGAAAGGAATATCCTTTTCCTCCAGGAACTCAATTCCTTTGGCGGTGAGCTGGTAGGAGGCCAGGTGGCGGGAAGGTTTGTGATTGTGCTCGACGGCTTGCACGTACTCATCCTCATTCAGGTGACGGACGAGAACTTTATCCTTCACGACCTCCATTTTTCCGTCATAGATATCGCGGCTTTCCCAGAGCGGCTTCAGGTTCTGCCCATCGAAGGAGTAGAGAATCAGCGAGAGGCGCGGCTGGCTCTTGCCGAGGCGGTAGCCGTAAATGAAGAAGCGGAGATCGTCCCACTCAAGCTGGGGCAGCATTTCATAATGCAAATCGGTGCGAGGGATGAAATTGGTGACCGTCACCAGGTGGCTCCTGGCCACGCTGCTGGTAAAGATCGCCACCACATTTTGCCGGTCCTGGTCCGTCCAGCCCAGCGTGTAGCCGGCGCCAATCACCATCTGGCCTTTCCAAGGCTGCGCGAAAGCCGCCGGCAGACCCTCCAGGGGATAGTGCAGGAGTGAAAAAACTCCTTCCAACTCGCGGCGCACTTCCACGTCCGTGGGCGTGCGATTGGACATCCACTCCACCATGTGATCAACCACCAACTTTTGAATCTGGCTGGTAATGGGATCGGCGTCCACCAGCATGACCCCGGGAAGTTGCTTCGCCAAGGCGTTGACGCGCTCGGGCAAAGAAGTGGGCGGAGGCGGTGGAGCCTTCTTTTTCCCATCGGCCGAGCCCCCGCCGAATGCCGCGGTGAGCAGTGACACCATCAAGACCTGGAACAGGATAGATTTTCGACCCGATAAAGCAAGCATGCCGTTTACCCTCATGCGAGCGGAACTTTCACGCGCCCGTCGTTAGAGATGAAATTCGAAACTGGAAAATCGATGTCTCGTCGGCGATTTTCGAGTTTCGATCTTCGAGTTTCGTCCTTTCCTAGCCCATCTTCAGCAGGGCTTTCAACGCGGAAGTCCGGTCCAGATACTCGAAGGCCTCCAGCCCACGGTCCAAAGGAAAAATTTTGGTTATCAGGTGGCGGACCGAAACCTTTTCCCGGCGGAGCAGATCGAGAGCGGGAGCAAAGAGCCCGCAACGGGAACCGAGCAATGTAATCTCATCCACCACCAACTTGGTGGCATCAAAAGTTGCCGCGCCATGGAAGGTGGATTTCATCACCAGGGTGCCGCGCGGCTCCACCAGGCGGAGGGCCTCACTGATTCCGCGAGGGGAGCCGGTTGCTTCTACCGTCACGGGAAAGCTGCTGGAGACAAGCTCCTCATCACCTTCACTCAGAACTTTGACGCCCCACGCCCGCGCCAGGTCCAATTTCCATGCATGCCGGCCGACCAGCGTGACCTGCGCTCCGGCCTGCTTCAACACCTGGGTCACCAGCAGCCCCAGGCGGCCGTCACCGATAATCGCCACGCCAGTCCCGGGCGCGAGGGTCATCTGCTCGAGGATTTCGCAGGCGGCGGCCACCGGTTCGGTAAACGTCGCGGCTTCGTCCGAAATCTCCTCGGGAACCCTGCGAAGATTCTCGACCGGCAGGGTCACGTATTCCGCAAAGACGCCCGGGCGATTCACTATTCCCAGCACCGTGCGCTGGGGACAATGCCGGCCCAGACCCCTCGCGCACCATCGGCAATGGCCGCAGGCAAGATTGATCTCCCCCACCACGCGCTGACCCCGCCACTGCGCGTCGCTCGATTCCACCACGCGCCCGACAAACTCATGCCCGGGAATCCCGCGGAAACCCGAATAGCCTTTCAGGATTTCCCGGTCAGTGCCGCAGATACCCGCCAGCAAGACTTTGATCAGCGCCTCACCCGGAGCGCACTGCGGAATGGGCACGTCGCGAAGGCTGAGTTTGCCATCGAAATATAGGGCCTTCATAATTGTCGATTGACGATTGTCGATTGACGATTGAAAAACCCTTCGTCAATGAAACCTCCTATTGGTGCCTACTGCCTCCCGCCTACTGAATTTTCTCAAAGGCCTGGGCGATCTGATCGTCCTGGTCTTCCATCACCGTGCGCAGGTCGAGGATGAATTCATTCTGCTCGACGCGACCCACGATGGCGGGTTTCTGGCGACGAAGCGTTTCCTCTAGCTTCGCGGCGCTATGCCAGCCGTGGCGAACCGCCACCAGAGAAGTGGCGAGCGACTGGCCGGGAGTAGCGCCGCCGCCGATGACCGATTCTCCATCGCGGACGACCGCCGATAAATCCGGTAGCGCGGAAATCCTCGCGGCCAGCCGTCCCGCGCGCAAGGCAATTTCCTCCCGGGAAAGGCGAATCATCCGCAGCACCGGGATGTTATCCAACCGCTCCTGCAAATAGATCGAGACGGTGGCTTCCAGCGCGGCGACCGTCAGCTTATCCACCCGCAGCGCGCGAAACAAGGGATTCTTCCGGATGCGCTCCAGGGGTTCGCGCTTCCCCACCAGGATTCCCGCCTGGGGGCCTCCCAGCAGCTTGTCGCCGCTAAAGGTCACGACGTCGACCCCGGCCTGCAAGCTTGACCCGGCGGGCGGTTCGTTGCGCACGCCGCAGGAGGCAAGATCCACCAGGCAGCCGCTGCCCAAATCCTCCATCAGAATCAGTTTATGCCGGCGGGCGATTTCCACCAATTCATCCAACCCCGGGCGTTCGGTGAACCCCACCACGCGGAAATTACTGGGATGCACCCGGAGGAGCACGCGGGTGCGCTCGTTGATGGCCGCGGCGTAATCACCGGCGCGCGTGCGGTTGGTGGTGCCAACTTCGCGGAGGATGGCCCCGCTTTTCACACAGACGTCGGGAATGCGGAACGAGCCGCCGATTTCAATCAACTCACCCCGCGATACAACAACTTCCGAACCCTCCGCCAGGGTGTTCAGGGCCAGAAAGACGGCAGCGGCGTTGTTATTGACCACCAGCGCCCGCTCCGCGCCCAGCAGCCGGGCGAAGAGCCGGTCGGTGTGGACGTCGCGGCGGCCGCGCTCACCGTGCTCCAGGTCGTACTCGAGGTTGGAATACCCCGCCGCGGCCCGGACCAGGTGAGCAAGCGCTTCGGGAGCCAGCGGCGCGCGTCCCAGGTTGGTGTGCAGAATGACCCCCGTGGCGTTGATGACGGGCCGCAAGGAAAACTCCGTTTCAATCGCGGTTTCCTTGATGATTTCTTCTTCCAGCCATTCTGCCGAAACGTTGGCCGGGCTGGCGCGTGAGATTTTTTCGCGCAGCTCTTGGAGAACCTTCCTCGTCACCTCCACCACTAGCCGATGGCCCACCCGCACATCCAGCTCACGCAGGCCTGGACGATTCAACAACTCATCCACCGAAGGAATCTGGCGGAGTAAGCTGCTGTCGGCGTGTTGGGGACCACTCGGGGGAGAGTTCATAGCACATAGGACGGGACACGGGGCATGGGGTTAGGAATTCGGAGTTAGGAACTGGGGCGCAACGCCGATCTCTGAATGGCTTTAACCCAAACTTCTTAGAGCCTAAGTGCTGGAGTAAATCCCGAATTGCGTATCCCGGGTCCCGGACCCCGTGTCCCGTATCCCGAATCACGTGTCCCGTGTCCGCTCGCCATTTCAACACAGTCGGCTATGCCCGTCAACTTTCCGATTGACGCGGCGCGTTTCAAAAGGGGTATAATTTTGACTCCTGGACTGGACTTGAGGCGCTCCTGTGACAGTGGACGAAGATTTCAACAGGCTTGAGGACGATCTCCGCCGCCTCAAGATCGAATATGAAGTCTACTTTAATGGTGGATCTCCCCGGCCGCCTCACGACACCCTGTACCGTGTGGAAAAAACCATCAAACGATATTCCAGTGACCAATCCAGTTTGAATTTCAGCCAGCGCTTTCGTTTTACAAGTCTGGCGCAGAAGTACGCGGTTAACTCCAATCTGTGGCGGCGCAAGCTTCAGGAAAAGGAAGAAGGCCGCAGTGTGACTGGAACGCAGAAACGCGCGGCCGAATTTCCTGTGGATAGCGGCGTGGTGCGGGTAGTTTGTTCGGACCCGGATCAGGAAACGGAGAAGGTGACCCGACTTCTGCAAGCGATGCGAGAGGCCCGGAGGCGGGTGGGCGAGAACCCCGACAGCCTTGACCCTGCCGCCTTCCATAAATTCATCAAGAATAAGATCAAGCAGGTAAAGGAGACGTTGCACTGCAACAAGGTGCAGTTCACCGTCTCCATTGAAGACGGCAAGGTTAAGTTTAAAGCCGCCAAAGGAGATTGAGAAAAGCAGGAGACAGAAGTCAGGAGACGGGAGTCAGGAGGCAGAAGTCAGGAGATAGAAGGCAATCCCATATCCCTGCCACGATCAAGAAATCATGGTGGGTGCTGCATAAAGATACATGATTGGTACCAGCCATAATCCTGAATTCTGACTCCTGACTCCCGACTTCTGTCTCCTACCTTCTAGCTTCTATATTCTGACCTCTAGCTTCTTTCCAAGGGGGGTTCCATGCGCAAAATTTCCCGGGCGCTTATCAGCGTCAGTGACAAGACAGGTATCATAGATCTGGCCGGCGGGCTTGCCTCGCTGCAAGTCGAGTTGCTCTCCACCGGCGGCACCGCGAAACTGCTCCGCGAGAAGGGCCTGAAGGTGCGGGATGTCTCTGATTTGACGGGGTTCCCCGAGATGCTCGATGGCCGGGTGAAAACCCTTCATCCCAAGGTCCACGGCGGCCTGCTCGCCGTCCGCTCAAACCCTCAGCACCAGGCGCAGGTCAGGGAACAAGGGATTGAGTTCATCGACATGGTGGTGGTGAATCTCTATCCCTTCGAAAAAACCGCAATGAAGCCCGGGGTGACCCTGGAGGAGTTGATCGAGAACATCGACATTGGCGGTCCCTCGATGCTGCGCTCGGCCGCCAAGAATTTCGAGGATGTCACAGTTCTTGTGGATGCCGCCGATTATCCCGCGATCCTGGAAGAACTCCAGAGAACCAGCGGAAGTGTTTCGCGGGAAACGCGTGCCCGGCTAGCGCGTAAGGCGTTTGCGGCGACGGCAGCGTATGACAGCGCCATCTCCACCACCTTGCAGAAGATGGCCAATGGCAACTTTCCCGAGACGCTCCACCTGACCTACCGGAAGGTGATGGATTTGAGGTACGGGGAGAATCCCCACCAGAAGGCCGCGCTTTATCGCAACCCCAGCGCGGCGGGAAGGGGTCTGGCATGGGCGCCGCAACTTCAGGGCAAGGAACTTTCTTACAACAACCTGGTGGATCTGGAGGCAGCTTGGCGCCTGGTGCAGGAGTTTGAAGAACCCACCACGGTCATCGTCAAACACACCAACCCTTGCGGGGTGGCCACGGGCTGCACGCTGGTAGAAAGTTACCAGCGCGCGCTGGATGTTGACCCCGTCTCGGCCTTCGGATCCGTAATCGCCTTCAACCGCGCAGTGGACGGACCCACGGCAGAAGAGTTGTCAAAGCTCTTTGTGGAAGCGGTGGTGGCGCCGGGTTTTGGGGCGCCCGCACTGGAACGGCTGGCGGGCAAGAAAAATCTTCGGCTCCTCGATATGTCTGCGACGCTCGGCGACGATCTGGGGCTCCAGTTAAAGGTTGTGGGTGGAGGGTTGCTCGTCCAGACGCCGGATTCCGTGCCGGCGCAACCTGAGCAATGGAAATGCGTCACGGAACGCGCGCCTTCACCGGAAGAGATGGAAACCCTGCTCTTCGCCTGGCGAATCGTGAAGCACGTCAAATCGAACGCCATCGTTTATGCGCGGCCAGGAGTGCTGGTGGGCGTGGGGGCGGGCCAGATGAGCCGCGTAGACTCCGTCAAGCTGGGGGCCTCGAAGGCGCGCGATTTGAAGCACGCCCTGGAAGGCACAGTGCTTGCTTCTGATGCCTTTTTTCCCTTTCCCGATGGAGTGGAAGAAGCGGCGCGGGCGGGCGTTAAGGCGATTGTGCAGCCGGGCGGTTCGGTTCGCGATAACGAAGTAATCGCCGCCGCCAACCAGCACGGCATGGCGATGGTCTTAACCGGCGTGCGGCACTTCTCGCATTAGGACTTCGGAGCGTAGTACCCGTCGCGCGCCACGACGTGGTACTTCACCTTCTTGCCTTTCTCATTGAAAATCGTGAGGGGATTTCCCTGCTCATCCACCACCGCCACCTTGAGCTTGTGGAACTGGCCGTCTCTGGTGTTATTGGTGGGAACGAAGCCCAGGCTGTATTGCATGCGCAACGACTGCGCGATTTGCTGGTAATCGCCCGGCACTTCCTGCTCGAAGCGCGGGAAATAGGCCTGGCCGCCGGAGTAGTTGGCCATGGTCTTGAGCGCATTTTCCGCCTGCAAAGCCGTGATGCCCTCGCCCCGGGGGCTGCGCTCGGTGATGAATTCCATGATGCTGATGGGGTAGATGGGGGTGTCCGAGGCCCGCACGATTTTCAGGGTCTGGTCGTAGGTCAGCTTGCTCATGGAATCAATACCGGTTACCACAGCCACCACGGCTTTGCGCCCATGCACTTCTTTCATTCGATCCAGGACAAAAGTCAGGGCATCGTAAAAACTGGATTCACTAAAGCCGGGAACGCGCAGTGTATCCAGAGCCCCTCGCACCTCGCTGCGGTCCTGGGTGAAATCGGTGAGAATTTGATGATTCAAATCGAATGAGACCACCGCGACCCAGTCTTTGGGATGGATGATGTCCAGGAACGAGTAACTGTAGCGGAGGGCTATAACCAGGAACGGCCACCAGCGATTGGCGAATTCCACGAGCAAACAGACGGTCATGGGTGCTTCGCCGGTTCCGAAGTTGGTGATGGCTTGCGGGACGCCATCATCGTACAACTGGAAATTCTTTTTTTCCAGGTTATGGAGCGGGTTTCCATTGTTGTCGACAACCATCACATCCACGTTGACCAGATTGGTGGATGTGGAGAGCGTATAGATCTCGTTGGGATTAACCTTCTGGGGTTTCGTCCCCGGCTGTCCGGGAGTTGGTTGTGCCGTGGTGGGCGCAGAGGGAGCAGACGGCGTGGGGATCGGCTGGGATTTCTTCGGAACCAGAACTGTTTCGCCGACGTCAGGTGTCGGGCCCGTGGTTTGCTGCTCGGAGGGTGTTGGCTCCTGGCCCTGGGCAAACCATTTGGGCGGGAAGCTGGCAAGAAGCAGCACCCCCATCACTCCCGCCACCAGAGTAAATGGTAAATACCGACTCATGCTTCTCATACGGCACACTCCCCAATGCACTCACAATGATAATCAGTATGATGCCATTCGCCCCCGCCGGGGTCAACTGCGTAACGGCAAAAGTTTATAGGCGCCTCCGGGCTTGCAGCCAGGACGGATTGGAATCCCATGCCGCCCTTTGCGACCAGTACTTTCGTACTATTGCCAAAGTACTGCGAGCACCTTATCGTGGTGCCTGAAAGTTGAAGTGCGAATGGATCGTAAGTACTAGATAGTAATGGACGTAATGTCCGGTTTAGTGAGTATTCAAGGACTGGGCGAGGTGTGTAAAAAGCTATTGACTTGGGTTTCGTAGTGGCATAGGCTTTCCCCCCAGATAGTGATTTTATTCTGGGAGGAAAGTCGTGAAAAATTTCAAGCTGGCATTACTGCTCGCGTTGTTGGTAGTATTAACCAGTGTTACGGTTCGCCGGAGCGCGGCAGGCATCGGAACAAGTCCGGCACCGATACCGCCCTTATCAATTGGAATTGGAACGAGTCCGGCCCCCATACCGCCGTTGAGCACGATTGGAATCGGAACGAGCCCGGCGCCGATACCGCCACTGGGGAGTGGAATTGGAACGAGTCCGGCCCCCATACCGCCACTGGGGAATGGAATTGGAACGAGCCCGGCGCCCATACCGCCGTTGAGCTAATTGGCTTCCGTCGCCAAATTTGAGCGGCACGGAAGCAAGCAAGGAGAGAGCACTTTCCGCCCCGCTCATGAGCGACAAGCTTCTTACCTGTAGTCTTCAATACACGGGCTATATGCTTGAGGCCGCAATCTGCCTGCTCATCATGTGGCAGGGGAGATGGCGGCGGCTCAAGGTTTTTTGCCTATATGTCGCGGCGCTGTTCGTGCTTGACGGCGTGGCGCGATCCGCAGTCCTCAATTTCTTCGGCCAGGCCTCCTACCAATATAGCTATTTCTATTGGTTGACGGACGTGGTGCTTGCCATGGGCGCATTTGTGTTGACCTGCGCCTTCTTCCGACGCGCGTTCGCGAAGGAAGAAAAGATGTGGGGATTCGTGCGACTGGTACTGGTTTCAGTTTTTATCCTGGTTCTGGGGGTTTCGGGCCTCGCTCTTACCCGCAATTACGCGCATCTCTACACCAACTTCATAGTCGAATTCAGCCAGAACCTTTATTTTAGCTGCCTGGTTCTGAATACCCTGCTTTACGTAATCATGCAGCAAATCGCCATTGATGATGACGAACTCGGCCTGCTGGTGTGCGGAATGGGACTCCAGTTTGCCGGCGAGGCCGCCGGTCTGGCCATGCTGCACTTGACTTCCGGGGAGAATTTTGCGCGCCTGCTTTTCAGTTTCTTAAACCCGGTTTGCACGGTGGGAATGTTGCTCATATGGATTTACGCCATCGAGAAGGCCCCCCAGGCCGTCCCAATTGGGTCGCGCGTGGGGAAAAAAGCTGCCTTGCTTGAGGCCGTTGCTGACTAAATGGTGCAACGAGGTGGATTATGTTTATGGCGGCCCTGATCTTGATTCTATCCACTGGGCTGTTTTTCTTCTATTTCCAGGCGGTTTGCCAGAAGATCCTGCGCCGGCAGTTCGCGCAGGAGTTTTCGCAATCGCTTGTAAACGCCAATCGCTTGGAATTTCCGTCGATCCGCAAGGCCATTGAGGAGTTGGGTTCTCCGACGGAATACCCGAGGCTGACGCTGACCCTCAAATGTGATTTCCTGGCCCTCACCTACCTCCTTAAGAATGCCGCCAACGTCAACCAGCGCTATACGTTTGAAGAGCGTCTTTTGATCTTCTATTTCAAGCTGGTCTTCGCTTCCCTGGCCACGCGCCACTTGCTGAAATTGCCCGAAGCGCCCGCCGCCTTGAAGTTGACCGCCATTCTTGAGTACTTTGCCAATGTGGTGGGAGAACGCGTGAATATGGTGAGATTCGGAAACCTGACGGCTTCCGACTATCTCCTGAACCTCTAATTGCCTCCTTCCTGAAAGCAACCCATTGAATCCCTGCCTTCACGCGGGTATCTTTCGGCACTTGCCTCACGCTGGCACAACACCCCTTTTTCCGCCAGACCACTTTGATTTGACCCCGATCTGAATCCGGTGTAAGAATCTTGGCTGGTGATGGGTGTACCTATTGGCGGAAGAGGTGCGTGCCTATGTTCAAGACCGCCCTTCGAGTTGTGACTCTCGCGTTGTGCGCCATTATTGGTCTTTGGGCCGTAGGTCATGGATTTGCCCTGGCGGCTACGGTTCGCGCCCCCAGCCACGAAGACATGCTGGAGTACCTTTTGGAGATAAGCGTTTCCATTGCCGGTGGGGTGTGCGTCTTGTCGGTGGCGGCCGAGCAGCTTTATTGCTGGCGAACGCACCGCAAGGACGGCGGACTGATCTGATGGCTCTTCCACCCCCCCCCATTCACATGGCCGCGAAACGTGATCATCGCGCCCGTGACGCCCGCTCTTGCAATTGGCTTTTAAGCTGTTCTGCCTGCCCGGAAGTGACGTGTATCTCCCCGCCCAAGACCACCGCCAAATGGCCGCTGCCCCCATCCTTGAATCGCGCGCTTCGAACCGTGGCGAAGCCCTGGGCTGCCGGGGGGAGCGTTTCACTAAAGTTGGTTCCCTTTTCCGTGGCGGATTCCATGGCATGTCCGACTTTTTCGCGCAACATCTGTTGTCGGCGTTGTGCAACATCTCATTCT
>Ga0326728_10017463_pt1 | contig 14370 bp, 11 predicted proteins | sample MB3enrmetagenome_FD_207602 | JGI IMG/M metagenome (GOLD analysis project Ga0326728, IMG submission 207602) | Lab enriched peat soil microbial communities from McLean, Ithaca, NY, United States - MB31MN | ecosystem: Environmental > Terrestrial > Soil > Wetlands > Peat | place: USA: New York...
TGCTCGAGAGCCTGCTTGGTCCGATAGTCGCGGGCAGCCTGGTACGCGTCCATCAGCTTGCGGCTGGTTTCGGTGAGGGAAAGCCGGAAAGTGCGCCGGTCCTCCGCCGGGGCTACCCGCCGCAGCAGGCGGCGGCGGACCAGTTTGTCCACGGCCTTGCTGGCGGCTCCGCAGGTCACCCCAAGGAAAGCGGCGGCGTCGCCGATGTTCAGCACATCGGTGTGCGCCACCAGGTAGAGCAGCTTGAGCTGCGAGAAGGTCAGGCTGTCGCCGGCCACCTCGCGGAGCACCGTCCTTTCGATCACCTCGCGCACGGACCATGCGAACACGCGGGCGCTGCTCAGGAACTCGTTGCTCAGGTCCGCCGTGATTGTCTCTCCCACAGTGCCCGACTCACCCGGCTGCATGGCCCTCTCTCTCGCCTGTCGTGAATGTTTAACCAACTCGAATGTAGACCCATTCAATAATTGGCGCAAGATTGTTTTGAGATATTCAGATAATTTCATCTTAATCCTTTCGTGCGATCGGTGTTTTATGATTTTTGGACGGGGCGGGGCGCGGGCGGAAGTTACGCCGGAGGCTGCTCCGTAGTCGCCTTCGACACAATCCTTATATATAGGGGCGAAATGACGCCTCCATTGGTCAAAATCTCAGAAAATCCAGACGATGTTGTGGAACGAATCCATAAACCACCGATTCGAAGAGGGCGGGCCGGGAGTGGCAGGAGAAACGCGACAACGCTTGCTGACGGGGTGCCTTCGGAGCCACGACCGTGAGGGAGTGGTACTCGGGGAATACCTATACGGGTCTGGCGGTGACGAGCTGCGTTCCGCCCAGGATCGGCTCGGCGTCCACCATCCGCAGGCCCAGCGAGTCCAATTCGCCGCGAAGGCGCGTGACCGTCCAGTTGCGGCTGCCGCCCTGGATCACGTGCCGCCGGAAGGCCGGCAATACCACCTCCGGAGGCAAAGGCGATTCCGATGCCAGGAACGAATCGTGCAGGGCCAGCATGCCGTCCGGCCGCAAGGCGCCGGCGACGCGCTCGAGCGTGGGCCGGTACTGGTCCCTCTCGCAGCAGTCCAGCAGCCCGGAGAGCAGCACCATGCCGTACGGACCTTCGCCCGGCGTTACCCACTTCGAGGCCTCGGCCGGATGCTCTGCCTGGAAGGGGTTGCGCACTTGGATGTCCAGGTTCGGCCAGCGTTGGTGCGCGAGCTCGCGGTATGCCTCTCCGCCCCAGCCGACCAGAAGCACGGGCGCGCGCCCTGCCATATCCAGCTTGTCCAGGACCAGCGGGGCGGCGTACCGCGCCAGGCACTCGCAGGACTGGCGGTGCAGCGCCTCGAATTCCGGCGGCGCGCCATTCTGGCGCCCGTTGAGCACGTATCGGCCAATGGAGGTGGCGGGCGCCAGGTGCGCCGCCAGGCCCAGCAGCGCCGGCCGCAGACTCTGCGGCGAATCGGCGAGCAGATAGCGCGAGGCCAGTTCCAGGTTGCGGTATCCCTCGGGTCCGCATTCCAGCAGTCCGAGGGAAACCAGGCACTCCAGCACCTCGGCCAATCCCGTGGTGTTGACTCCCAGGGTGCGCGCCAGTTCCCGCGCGGTCTGCCACTGCTCGAGGCGCTCGAACAGGGAAGCCGCGAGCGCGAACACCAGCACCTGGCTGCCGATGCCCGCGGCGGCCATGCGCAGCAACTGGTCGGGGCCGGGCGAAGGCGCGAAGCGCGAGCTGCCATCCGGCCGGCGGCACAGGTCGCGTTGGGAATGTTGCAGCTTTTCGCGCAGCCTTACGGCCTCGCCGATCACCAGGGTGGCCGGCGGACTGATACCCCCGCGCTCCACCTCGCCGGCGATGGAAGCCAGCGTCCCGGTCACCACCTTCTCGCCGTGCCAGAAAGCCATCTGAATCATGGCGGCGGGAGTCTCGGAATCGCGTCCGTGCGCCATGAGCTCGCGAGCGATGGTTCCGACGCCGCGCACCGCCATCAGGAACACCAGCGTGTCCATGCCCGCGAGAGCGCTCCAGTTCAGGCGGCTCACATCGCGGTCGGCCTCGTGGCCGGTTACGATGGCCACGCTGGATGCCGCCTCGCGATGAGTCACGGCGATGCCCGCGCTGAGAGGCGCGGCCAGCGCCGATGAGACCCCCGGGATCACTTCGAAGGGAATCCCCTGCTCTGCCAGGAACTCGGCTTCTTCGCCCCCGCGTCCGAACAGGAACGGGTCGCCGCCCTTCAGACGGACGACCGTCTTGCCTTCGCGAGCCTTGCGGGCCAGCAGTTCGTGAATCTCACGCTGCCGCGACTCGTGACGCCCCACCGTCTTGCCCATATAGATCCTCTCCGCCGAGGGTTTGGACATAGCCAGGATTTCTTCCTGGATCAGACGGTCATAGACAATCACATCGCAGGCCTCGAGCAGTCTGACAGCCTTGACAGTCAGCAGTTCGGGGTGGCCGGGGCCGGCGCCCACGAGGTATACTTTTCCAGGCAGCACGAAAGCCTTTCGCAAAATTTCTATTGCGTCTCTGAGAATACCGAATACCATGATAACATGACCTGCAATTCTGAAATCCGACTTAGGGCGGATTTCGATTTTTTCCGGGAGGGTTACTCATGTCAGTGATTACGATTTCGCGAGGCTCTTTCAGCGGCGGCAAGATGTTCGCCGAGTGTCTCTCCAATTCCCTGGGCTACCGCTGCGTGGACCGGGAAGTCATCGTGGAGAGGGCCGCGGCGCACGGAGTCTCACAGGAGGAACTGCGCGATGCGCTCCAGAAACCGCCCACTTTCCTGGAGCGGTTCCAGCATAAGAGATACCTCTACCTGGTCTTGATCCAGGCCGCGCTCACAGCCGAAGTCAAGGACGGCAAGGCCGTGTATCACGGCAACGCCGGGCACCTGCTCCTGAAGGGCGGTCCGCATATTCTGCGCGTGCGCATCATCGCGCCCATGGATTTCCGCCTGAGAATGGCGCAGGACCGGCTGAAACTGAGCCGCGCGGAAGCCTTGGAACACATCACGAAGATGGACCAGGACCGGAGAAAGTGGACGCAGTACCTGTACGGAGTGGATTGGGGCGACCCCTCCAACTACGACATCGTGCTCAACCTGGAGTTCATGGACATCGCCGAGGCATGCGAAGTGGCCAGCACGCTGGCGCGGCAGCGGTGCTTTGAGTTCACGCAGTGCTGCCGGTCGGCCATGGAAGACCTGGCGCTGGCCAGCCGCGTGCGAGTGGAATTGGCGCTGGACGATGCAACCTCGCATCTCGAATTCGACGTGCAGGCCAAGAACGGCTCGGTGAGCGTCCATGGCGCCGTGTCCAATATGCGGGAAGTCGGCGAAATTCAACGCATCGTCGGCGCCGTACCCGGCGTGGTCAACCTGAATCTCGACGAACTGAATTCGCCGGTGCGCTCCTGAAAGGGCGCGGCGGACCATGGCTGCCCACGATCCGCCCCGCACCTGATCACAGCCCGAAGTCTTCTCCTTTATCTGTCGCAGGTCCATGGCACGGATCGTGCCGTTGTCTATGCGTAAGACGTAAGTCTTATCCGTGCGCCCGTCAGTGACGGTCAGTACATTGGTTTTCATGTCGGTTCCTCGGCGCCGCCGAAGCCGGCGCTAACTGGCGTGAAACAATTTGTTTGTTTCCTAGGTCCGAAGTATGCTATAAGTTTGTCGAAGGTACAAGACTTTCAGGCCTGATATCCGGAATCAGGCGGGGGTTGACACCAATGTCGATTTTTCTGCCCGTCGCCGGAATCAGTATCAACGTCTGGATCCTCATTGGCGCCGGGGCGCTCGTAGGCTTTCTTTCCGGACTACTGGGGGTGGGCGGAGGTTTTCTGCTCACCCCGATTCTCATGATGGTCGGTATTCCTCCGACGGTCGCGGCCGCCTCGGATTCCTGCCAGATTGTGGCCGCCTCCTCTTCCGCCGTGGCGGCTCACTTCCGCCTGGGAAACGTCGATTTCAAAATGGGGTTTGTGCTGTTGGCAGGGGGACTGACCGGAGCCGGGCTGGGAGTTCAGGTCATCAAGTTTCTACGCGTCCTCGGCGGCGCCGATCTCCTGATTACCGTCACCTACATCGTCGTGCTCGGATTCGTCGGAGGCGGCATGTTTGTCGCCAGCCTGAAGAACCTCCGGCGAGGACCCATGGCGGTCCGCACCCATCGCCCTTCCTCCGGCGGAGCGTTCCTCAAGCGCCTGCCATTTCAGATGTATTTCAATCGTTCCGGCGTGCGGCATTCGGTGATCGTGCCATTCTCTCTTTGCGTGGTGGTGGGTATGCTGGCCTCCATTATGGGCGTGGGCGGCGGCTTCATGATGGTGCCGATGATGGTCTACCTCCTGCGCATGCCCGCCCATGTGTCCGTCGGCACCGACCTGTTCCAGATTCTGTTCACCTGCGCCGGAGTCACTTACATGCAGTCCACCACGAACCATACCGTGGACCTGGTACTCGCTTTGTTGCTGGCGCTCGGTTCCACCATCGGCGCGCAGATCGGCGCCCGGCTCACGCGCTTCATGCGGGGCGACCAGTTGCTGATCATCCTGGCCTCGCTGGCTTTACTGGTGGTGGTCAAAATGATCGTGGGCATCCTGGTGACGCCGTCCAACCTGCTGAGCCCGGCCGCCCACGCCAGCCTGATCTGGCGCCTGCTGCCTGCTCTTGGCGGACGCTGGCACGGAGGCCCATGGGCCGGCTGACCCCGATGCCACAAGGAGACCCCCAGTCCGGAGCCGCAACACCCTTGCTGCGCGCTATTTCACTGGCGCTCATTGTCACATATCTTGCGGCGGCCCAATGCATCGTGGATAACCCTGGCGGCAGCAAGGCCAATATTTACCGGCCGACCGACTCAGATGTCCCTACGGCTACGTTCTCCCCCCTAGCCCATGTGAATGAGACGCTCCCGGACTGGCTGTGCTTCACCGCCGGATATCGCATGCGATACGAAGGCTACACCGCCGGCAGCTTTCAGACCGGCAACTCCGACTCTTACCTGCTCACTCGCTTTCGCCTGGGCATGTTGCTCAAGCCCCTGCGGTGGCTCAGAGTGTATACCGAATTACAGGACGCCGACGCCTTCTGGAAAGATCCTAAAGTGCCGCCTTACCAGAGCACGTGGGACCTCCGCCGCGCCTATGTCGATCTCGGGGACATCGAACAGGACCCCGTCGCTTTTCGAGTCGGGCGCCAGGATCTCAGCTTCGGCTGGCAGCGGTTGCTCGGGACGTCTTATTGGCGCAATGCCTCCAAGGGCTGGGACGCGGCCATGATGATTGTCAATTGGAAGATGCTCCGCCTCAACGCCTTTGCCGCCGCGCCCGTGATCAACTACGACAATGGCCTCAGTCACCACCAGCCCGGGAACGACCTACACGGCGTTTATAGCCGCTGGCGAAACCTAATCCCTCAGTCGGACCTGGAGCCGTATGTTTTGTGGCGCCTTACTCCCGGGATCAAAACGGAAGCCGGCCCGCTTTCCAAACTCGACGAAAAGACCGTGGGCCTTCGCTGGGCGGGCACGGCATCCCACTGGGATTATGATGCCGAAATCGCCGATCAGTTCGGCAATATCGGCACGGACCGCATTCGCGCCTGGGGATGGAGCGGAATCGCCGGCTACACCTTAGGTTCTCCCGCGCTGAAACCACGCCTGTCGTTCAAGTACGACTACGCCTCCGGCGACCGCAATCCCAAGGACGGCGTGCATGGCACTTTCGATCAGCTCTATCCCAACATCCACGACCACCATGGCCTTGCGGACCAGGTGGCCTGGGAGAACCTGGTTTCGGTGCGCACGGTATTCCGCATGTCAGTCCGGCGAAACTGGATGATCTCGGGAGCCTTCAACGACTGGTGGCTGGCCAGCGCCAAGGATGGATTCTACAACTCGTCGGGCAGCATCGTAGCCCGCGACACGAGGGGGATGTCAGGGACTCACATCGGCACGGAGCTGGACTTACAGACTTCGTACAGGTTTGACCGCAACCTCGAGGTGGGCGCCGGCGCGGGCCATATTTTCTCGGGAGACTTCCTCCTGAACACCGGCCATGCCCGCGCCTATACTTATCCGTACGTGATGCTCCAGTATAACTTTTTCTGAAATGGGAATCGGAATCGAACAGACGCTTTCATCAAACTCCGCCGCGGCCGAGCGGCCGGCGCCTGCATCCTGAGGAGATTTGAAGCATGGATTGGCTGCACATTTCGATGCCTGTCGCCGGAGTCGTTATCTTCTGGCCGGGCCTGGTCATTCTCGGCTTTGGCGTGGGGATGATCGGCGGTTTCTTCGGCATGGGCGGCGGCTGGATGGTAACGCCCGGCCTGAACATTCTCGGCTTCCCCATGGCATTCGCGATCGGCACGGATATCGCGCCAGATGTCCGGGCCGTCGCTGGTCTCCACGCTGCGTCACGCGAAGTTCGGCAATGTGGATTACAAGCTGGGACTCACCATGGTGGTCGGCACGGTGGGGGGATTCGAGTCCGGCGCCCAGGTGGTGATGTGGCTGGAGCGGATCGGCAAGGTGGATCTCTATGTCCGCTCCGGGTACCTGGTGTTATCATACTGACCCTGATTGCGTGCCTGGTTTTCGCCGACCTGGCCAAGGAGAGCAGGAAACTGCGGGAAGCCAAGGCCGCGGGCCGGTCCCTCGATCCGATGACCTGCGGCATCGAATGGCACAAGACTCTTCACAAAATCAAGATTCCTCCCGTGGTTTATTTCCCGAAGGCCGGAATCCGCTGCTCGGTGTGGCTGCCGATCATGGTCAGTTTCATGACCGGGCTGCTGGCGGGCGTGGTGGGCATCGGCGGCGGGCTGATCCGCATGCCCGCGCTGATCTACCTGGTAGGCTGTCCCACTCACGTGGCGGTTGGCACTGACTTGTTCGAGGTCGCTATATCCGGACTCTATGGCGCTGCCTCTTACAGGTACAAAGGGCGCACCGAGCTGATGGCGGCGTTAATCATGCTGCTGGGAGCCTCCATTGGAGCCCAGATCGGATCGGTCGCGACCAAGTATGTAAAGCGCAGCGGTATCCGGCTGTTTTTCGGAATTGCCGTCGTGGGCTGCGCCCTTTCCGTCCTTTTGAAGCTTGTGGCAGCGGAGTCTCCGGCGCTGAAGACGTTGCTCGACAATGCCGCCACTGTGTTGCTGCTCGGCCTGGTGGGAGCTTTGGCTCTCTACATTTTCGTCCGGTTCGTCCGCGGTGTCCGCGAGGAGCGCGCCTTGAAAAACAAACCCGTTGAATCCCCCGCGGTGCTCACATGATCGCACTTCCAGTGCTTGCAGCTTTGCTCTACGGCGGAGGCGTCCCGCGCGAGCCGTTGCAGTCGAAGGTCTCGCCGCAGACCATCCCGGTTGGAATGTTCTACAACGGCGCAGACGTCACGGTGGAAGGCGCGGTGGCGGCCGGGTCGGGCGCGATCGTCACCGTGACCGGCTCCGAAAGCGAAGCGATCTTCAACAAAAAGGCGCGGTTCGGTCCGGTCTGGGTCAATTCCGGCAAGGTGCGGATCTCCGGCGCGCCCTCCCTCTTTCTACGTTTCAGCAGCGCACCGATCGCGGGACTGCTGGGGCCCGACGTAATCGCACGGTACCGTCTCGACGACAGTTCGCTGGTCCGCGCCATGCGCATCGAGCCCCGCTCGAAGGACGAACGTACCGAAGCGGCCTTAGGCAGGGACTATCTGTCCTTGAAAAAGAGCGACGGGACCTACATTCTGGCGGGCGGAAGCATTGATTTGAGCGCCGCTGGCGGCGGCTCCTCGTTCGCGCTGCGATTCCGGTGGCCCAAGCAGGCCCCTCCCGGCGCGTATCAAGTTCACGTGTACGAAGTGACTGGCGGCGCCGTGGTACGCACAGCGGAGATGCCAGTTTCTGTCATCCGAACCGGGTTCCCGGCCTGGCTTGCCTTCCTCGCCGGGAACCACGCCTCGCGGTACGGCATCACCGCGGTAGTGATCGGTGTCCTTGCCGGATTTGGAATCGACTTTCTGACGACACTCCTGTTCGGCAAGAAACGGGCCGTCTCTCACTGAGGCGACCCCGGGAGCCGCCGGCGGTCAGTCCGGCACGCCACTGCCTTACATCAGGCCGACCGCCGACGGCTTGCTACCGGACCTTCCTCACGACTTGTTGAGGTCGGTCCTGGTAACATTCATCATGCGCAGCGCCTGCGCAGGATCTTTGTAGTAATAGCGGACCTCGTCCCCCACCTTCCAGGTGTCGGCGGGCATGGCCAGCAGGTCTTCAGACGCGGAAAACGTCACCGCGGTCTTTTCCGGCGGCCAGTACACAGTAATAGTCTGCTTAGCTTTGTCGATAGCCGGAAGACCGGTGCCCCTGGCGACGTTATGGCGCTCTTCGAGGGGCGTATACTGAATGCTCCGCAACTGGTTGGCGGCGGCGTCAAAGACGACGATTTGCCGGTTCTTCAGATCCACCCGCAGCAGCTTTCCGGCCTGCGGGTCGGGACCCATCTCGCCGGGATCCTCGGGCGATTTGACTACCACCGGCGGCAGCGCGTCGTATGCCGGCTTGGCCGCCTGTCCCGCCGTGGAGTCCAGAATCAGAGTGACCTGATGACTCTGCTTGTTGTAAGTGATGACCCGGCCCTGCTCGACCTTTCCGTATTCTCCACAGCCGGCCGTAGCGACGGCGGCGGCGCCCACCAGCGCCCATATGAGTGTTCTGGCACGCATGTTATTCTCCCTGGACTCAAACATGAGCGAGATGTTCCCTGGCAGCCTTGCGCTCTTCCCGGACGCCTTTCACGAAATTCAGGACGATGAACAGCGAAAGCGCCGTGACCAGCCCGAGAATCAGAATCGTCGCCATGAGATCCGTGGTTGGCTTCACGCTGGCGAAAGAGGCGCCGATCAGCTTCAACAGAACGGAGATTGCGCAACCCACCACAGCCAGGCCGAAGTAGACGCGGATGGCGTATCCTTTGACGTACTTTGTGGCGACGGCGCCGATCTGCGCGCCCACCGCGGCGCCCAGCAGCATGATGAACGCGGCCAACAATTCCGACCGCCCTTTGTAGCTGTAGGTTGCGGTGCCATACAGCCCGGAGACGGCCACCTCGAACAGATCGGTGCCCACCGCCACGTGCGTCGGGCATCCGACCAGGTAAATGAGCGCCGGCATTTGAATCAACCCGCCGCCGATGCCCAGAACTCCCGCCAGACAACCGGTGAAGAAAGAGATGCCGATGGGCAGCCAGGCCGAGCAGCGCACGCCCGCGCGCTTGAAGGTCACCATGGGCGGAATATTCAGCCGTTGCAGTTTCTTCGACCAGTCCAGGCCGGTGGAAAGTGGATCGAGCGTCCGGCCGGCCGCGCGGGCTTCCATCTCTTTCCGCCGTCGCTTGCGGACGTCGGCAAACACCATCCACGCGATCAGTGTCAGCAGGACCAGGTAGCCGTAACGAACGTAGGCATCTACCTTCCCGATGCGCTCCAGCCACATCACCACCTGGGCGCCGCACTCGAACCCGGTCACTGTGCCGGCCACCATGGTGATTCCCAGTTTATAATCCACATTGCCGAACTTCGCATGACGCATGGTGGAGATGAGCGACTTGCCGGCCATGTGCGTAATGTCAGTCCCAATGGCAAACGCCATGGGGAAACCCAGGATGTTCAGTCCCGGAGTGACCATCCAGGCGCCGCCCATCCCGAAGAAGCCGCCGATAATGCCCACTCCTAGTCCCAAAATCACGAGGCCGGGCCAGAGAATCTTGATTCCGGCGACCGGCATGAGTACATATAGCCAATCCATATGGTGTTCCTGTGACTGCTGATTACTCTAGCCTTCTCTCAAGGCCCTGGATCTCAGATCGATCCCCAGCCGGCCCATCGCAAGATCCGCGAGCGATCCCAGAATCACGCCGGCCAGCGGGATCAGGACGATGGTCATCAGGGTGAAGTAAATGTGGCTATCGTTGTACAGATTCCCCCACCACGCTCTCAAGCCATGAAGCTTGCGGGTGTCGGCGACGATGACGATCGCCTCGGCAGCCTCCGCGGCCGACAGCAACGGTGCGGCAAGCAGAAAGATCAGAGGGAACTTCCCGCGGGCTGACAGGTACTTAGTTACGCTCATTATGCAAACCTCCGCGACCGTGAGTCGCCAGCCGCTCAGATGAAGTTAATCTGGATGCGGAAGATGATCGCCTTCTCGGGCGGCCGGTTGATGCCCGCCGCCACCGTGGCGCCGCCGCCAAACGCCGTGTGTCCGTAGTCCCCCGAAAGGCGCACCAGCCGGTTGAGATACCAATTGACTCCGCCGACCCATTCGCGGGCAGTGCGTGGGGTTGTCGTGGCCGAGGCGAATCCGTAGTTGTAGATACCGTCTTCCGCGGCGAACTCTCCCACGCGGGCCGCCACTTCGACGGCTCCCCAGCCGTTGTTGCGCGGGTCGAAATTCCTCTTCGGCACAGGGCTCAGGAAACTTTTCCTTTCACCCGTCAAAATATAGCTTACCGCCGCTTGGTACGCGCGGAAGGCGATATCCCGCCGGACCGTGCCCTTCTGCAGGCCTTCCTCGGTGAGACCGTATTCCGAGTACAGGCCGAACGGCCCCAGGTAATAGTAGGCGCCGGGCGCGAGGCGGGTGCGATGGCCGGCTTCGGCCACCCCCGAGGCGAAGGTAAAGAAGCTGTTCTGGCCAAACGTCTTGTAGGAAGGCAGCGCCTCTCCGTCCACGTTGCCGGAGGAAGCGCCCGCGCCAAATCCCAAGCCGCTGAGAAAATTCTCGTCCGGCTGGAACGGCGTGAGGAACAACCGCGCCGTATAATCCCGGTGATCGCTCGCGGCGCTATCGCTCAGGCTGTTGTCCGGGACTCCATTGAACACACCGACTGCGTAGGTCACGCGGCTATTGACGATGTCGCCCGAAACCTGGTAGCCAATGTCGCGGCTGGCCACCAGCAGCGTGGGCAGGCCGCGCTCGACAAAGCTGGTATCGTCATCCGACTGCAAACGCTCTAACCCAACCGGCGGCTTGAATTTGCCGGCCCGCACCTTGAATTTGGAGAAGTACTTAAGCTCCACGTAGGCGTCGTAAATCACGGTGGATCCCTGGCCGAAGTCAGGCCGGAAGAAGTAGTCCACGTACTGGAAGACCGTTCCGGAGAAAGTCGGCCGGACGCGGCGCAGCAAGGCGGTGTCGCTCAGGGTGCTTTGCGCGTCCCCCAGGAAGGTGCGGTTATCCAACTGCAAATCGGCGCCGATCTTGAGGAGAAAGTTCTTGTCGGCGGACTGGATGGTGAATCCGCTGAGGTCGGCTGTGACTTTGGCCACGCTTCCGGCGCTGGCGCCTCCGGCCGCGGGCGCGCTGTTGGATGCGGCCTCGAGCTTCTTGTCCAGTTCGTCAACTCGTTTTTCGAGTTGTTGAATTTTCTGATCGGCATCTTGCGACGCGGAAGACTGTGGCGCCGGCGCATCGCTGTCGCCGTCCTGGCTGGCAGTCGAGCTGGTGGCGACGGCGCCCGCCGTATTCTTGCCGGCGTTATCGTTCTTGGCCGGATCTCCGGCCGTCTGCGCCAGCCCAACGATTGTAATCAGGCTCGGTAGAACGAGCCATTGGATCGTACTGCGAATTGTTCTCATTCTGTTGCTCCCGGGGAAACAGGCGATCGAGAGCTTGGAGGAAAGCGTCCCTGTAGGCACACTACTCCTCGCATGGCGCGGAGCTTCAGTCGGAAACTCCCAGATGGGCTACCCGGTGGCGTGCTCGCGGTGGCCGCATCTCTGCTCTTCGCCTGCCTGGTCCAATCCCATGATGACCAAAGCGCTCAGAACAGTTATCCCGAAATTACTCTACAACCAAGACGCGCTTGAATTCAAGTAATTAAGACAAAATTATCTTGAACTATAGGTAAACCCCACAGGCCAGCCAGCTTGGTTGCAAAATCCATAAATTGATGTGTCAGTGAGTTCTACAGGACCAGCAGTACGGTCAGTTGAGTCTGTACACCCAACAGATCGGAGTGGCTTCTCATGGAGCGGTGCAATATAGTGGTGTCCAAGACGTATGTGGTTCTGGCATCGCAAACCCTCCGCCGCCGCGGCGCCCGCCGAGGTGGCCGACAAGGTCCGCACCAAGTATGCGAGCTTTCGGGAACTGCTGGCTGCCAACAACGAGAGCCTGGAGCTGATGGCGCGCCTGCAGGAGGACCTGCAACACGTGCCGCCGCGCCGCGACGTCATCGAAGCTCCCATCGCCGACATTTTCGAGCGCGTCCGGCGGGTCGTGGGCGCACTCGAGAAACTGGCTGGAGCGCGGCGCGCTGTGCTGTTGGAGGCGCTCGCTTCGCAGCAGCAGGAGATTGAGCGCTTCGCGGCCACCCTGCAGGAAACCGCCCAGCCTCGCTTGTCGGCCTGGTTGTCGGAGGTGAACGCCGCGTCGGAGCAGGAAGTGGGCGCCAAAGCGTCAGCCCTCGGCGAGGTCCGCAACAAGCTAGGTCTGCCCGTCCCCGACGGCTTCGTTCTCACTACCGAAGCATACCTGCGCTTTTGCGGCCTGCCGCTTTGGGAGGAAATCCGCGACGCTACCCATAACCTGGATCTGAACGACCTCGACGCCGTGCACCGCGTTGCCGAGAGACTTCATGCCAGGACCATGAACAGCCCGCTGCCCCGGGCCGTGGAGGTCGCCATCACAGCCCGGGTGGAAACGCTGTTGAAGAACGGCGGCGCGCTGGCCGTGCGCTCCAGCGCCAAGGGCGAAGGCGGCGCCAGAACGTTTGCCGGACAGTTTCTCAGCGTCTTGAACGTGCCCCCCGGGGAAGCGGCCGAGGCTTACAAACAGGTAGTCGCCAGCCGCTTCAGCGACACGGCGCTGTTCTACCGTCTGTCCACCGGCTTGATGGAGGTGGATAGCCCCATGGCCGTCCTTTTCCTCCCGATGCTGGCGGCAAGGGCTGCCGGCATCATGTATACCCGCGATCCGAGCGATCCCAAAAGCAAGGACCTGTGGATCACCGCCACCCGCGGCCTGGGAGCCGAGATCGCCAGCGGCCGCACGCCCGCCGACCTGTTTGTGGTTTCGCGCTCACGCCCGCACACGGTCTCGAGCCGCAGCATTGTCGCCAAGGACCAGCAACTCGTCCTGCGCGAGGGCGGCGGAGTGGATCGCGTTCCTCTTCTTCCGGGCGCCCGCGAAGAGGCCAGCGTGGACGACGGGCACTTGCATACGCTGGCCGAATGGGGCGTGCGGATTGAGGCGCACTACCAGACGCCGCAGGACGTGGAGTGGGTCTTGGACCAGAACGACCGCCTGTGGATCGTGCAGTCGCGCGCCCTGGCCAATATCGACGCTGCCCACTCCAGGCCTCGCGCCAAGTCAAAGATAGAGCCGCGCATTCAGGGCGGGCGCACGGTCTACCCGGGCCAGGCTTCGGGAAATGCGTTCCTGGTGGAAGAAATCCAGCGCATCGGCGATGCCCCGCAGGGGTCCATCGTCTTCATCCGCAAACCTTCGCCCGAGATTGTGGAGATCTTTCCGCGCATCGCCGGCCTGGTGGCCGAATTGGGGAACGTCACTGGACACGCTGCCTCGCTGCTGCGGGAATTCCAGGTTCCTTCGGTGTTTCAGATGTCCGGCGCCTTCGACCGCCTGACTCCCGGCGAGCCGGTCTCGCTCGACGCCGCGCAGGCCCGCCTTTATCCAGGCATCCTGTGGCCGTCGGGAAGAAGAGAGGCGCCGCTTCAGGAGCGTTACGGTGCGCGCCGCGGCGACCCCATCGCCGCTCGTCTGCTCACCCTGAACCTGCTGGATCCGGCGGCGTCGAACTTTCGGCCGGCCGGCTGCAAGTCCGCCCACGACGTTCTCCGCTACTGTCACGAGAAGGCCATCGAGGCCATGTTCGCGGTCAACGACTACGCCCAGGAGCTCGGCGGCAACTATTCCAGAAAACTGGAAACGCCCCTGCCTTTCAATGTGCTGGTTCTCGATCTCGGCGGCGGGCTCCACGGCGCCGCCGAGGATGCCGCGGGCGTAACGCCGGCGCAGATCGTCTCCCGGCCCTTTCGAGCCTTGTGGAACGGCATCAGCCACCCGGACGTCACCTGGACTCGCGAAATGCCCGCCAGCTTCGGCGATCTGGCATCCGTGCTGGCCAACTCACTCACCCCTCAGGGCGGCTCCATGCGCGCGCTGGGCGAGAAGAGTTATCTGATGGTCGCCGACGAATATATGAACCTGAACTGCCGGCTGGCGTATCACTACAGCCTAGTGGATGCCTGTCTCTCCGATATTCCCGGCAACAACTACATCTCCTTTCGCTTCGAGGGCGGCGGCGCGGCCCGCGACCGCCGGAGCCTGCGCGCGTGTTTTCTGGAAC
>Ga0326728_10017464_pt1 | contig 14370 bp, 11 predicted proteins | sample MB3enrmetagenome_FD_207602 | JGI IMG/M metagenome (GOLD analysis project Ga0326728, IMG submission 207602) | Lab enriched peat soil microbial communities from McLean, Ithaca, NY, United States - MB31MN | ecosystem: Environmental > Terrestrial > Soil > Wetlands > Peat | place: USA: New York...
TCTCGCGTTGAGGATGTCGGGGGCAGCGCACACCAGACAAATAGCCACATAAAACGCCTCTTCACCGTGCCTCGCACTTCCATGCTTCTCGACGATCTTTTGCAAAAAAGCTCATGGTTTGCCATTTTTTACTGCTTTTTACCCCCTTTTGCACGGATGTGTGACTCACCGTCTCATCACCCCCTTCCGCATTCCCAACTCTCACAAGCCTTTCAGAAGGGGGGTTGACTTTTACAAGCTATTTTTTCGACCGATAGAGGGCTTGGCCCGCCCGTCCCCATCCATTGGCTCCTTCCTGGAAGGTTCGCTTCCGTAATTGGCTTGATTTAAAGAGAATAAACGTGGTAATCAATACGTAGACAAAAGAACCTGCACGGTGCCCCACGCATCCCCCGCGCAAGCCGTAATGGAGAGTGCAAGATGAACATAGAACGAGCTGTTATTCGGCATGGTGTGCTTGCGGTCCCGTGCGTCATACTGGAGCCTCCGGCCTCCTGTGGTGCAGCAGTCATAGTCCACGGTTATGGGGGCTCCAAAGAAGAACAGCTTGGCCTCGCATGGCGCGTCGCTGAAATCGGCATTACGGCCTGTGCCATCGATCATCGGGGTCACGGCGAACACGAGCTGTCTCTGGATGAAGGAGTACTGCAGGATGTCGAAGCGGCAATTGCATATTGCCGACGCTTTGGTAAAGTCGCCGCCATAGGCCATTCTTCCGGGGGCAGGCTCTGTCTGATAAGCTCCGCAGACTTTACCATCGGCATATCACCTGCCCTGATGACAGAGGTGAGTCCGGAGACAGAAAGGATCGTGAAAAGCATGAGGAGCTATCGGGCCCGTGAATCCTTTGCCGGAGCGAACTTTGAGATTCTCCGGAAACTTCCCGTCCCGCAATCTATCGATGCCACGCGGACGCTCATCTTGTTCGGCTCCAGAGATGTTCCCGAGATAGTGTCGGCATGCAAGGAGCTGGAGAGGGAGAGCCGCGCTATCGAAATCAACCAGGGACTGCACGCCGATATGTTCTTGCTCGAGGAAACGTTCCAGCAGATAGCGAAGAACTTGCGAACCTGGTTCGGGCAATAGGGTCGGGGCTGGAACCTTTCGGCCAAGCCTTCGGAGGTAATGGCTGATCCACGGATCAACCATTCAGAGGGGAAATAAATGACGGCAAATAAAAAAAACCGTGTCTGCCCGGTTACGTTAGCCGGTGGTCTCGACAATAGAATCCGCACATGGTTGCAAAACCCTCGCAAAATACTCGGACCGTATGTTAATGAGGGAATGACGGTCCTGGATGTAGGTTGCGGTCCAGGTTTTTTCTCTATTGGACTGGCTCAAATGGTCGGTAAATCAGGCAGGGTTATTGCTGCGGATTTGCAGGAAGGCATGCTCCAGAAACTCAGAGACAAAATTCAGGGAACAGATCTTCAAGAACGTATAACGCTCCATAAGTGTGAAAAGGGCAAGTTGGGCCTGTCGGAGAATGTTGATTTTGTTCTGGCGTTCTACATGGTCCACGAGGTCCCTGATCAACAAGGCTTTCTCGACGAGATAAAGTCAATACTCAAACCAAACGGGCGCGTTCTCATAGTAGAGCCGCCATTGCATACATCAAAGGCAGGATTTGATGAGACCATCAGAAGAGCACAGAATGCGGGTTTAAAGGTAATTGATCGGCCAAAACTATTTCCTAATAGGGTTGTGGTCTTGGAAAATGGTGAACAGGCACATCAGGCCGACACCACAGAGCCGCGCCCCTGATCCACATCAGCACCTATTCTTGGGAGACAGACCAAAGGAGCCAGACGTCTCCTCCAGCGGGCAGTTGAGGATGGGGTTGCCCAGTACATCGAGCGCTGGAAACACTCAGGGACGATGAGGGTCACCGCATGGCGGTGAGAATGGGCGACAGAATCTTCGTATGCCCAAACAGATAACTGCTCCGGAGAAGAGAAGTACGAGAAGTGTCGAAAGAGCCCCAACCTTCAAGCAGAGGTAAGCAAAAGCCACTGCCGGGAGCAGAAGGGTTCGCACGATCTGTTTCGTGGTCTCTCTGGTTCTTATGAATTCGGCTACGGGAGGGGATACCCTGTAGTACCAGTTGACAAAAGACTGGCCGACATAGTTCGTAAGGAGGAGCGTGTCCCTAAAGTCTCTCAATATCTTCACATACGGGTGGAAGTATGAGCCGAAGGCCGCGGTTGCAATGAAACAGTTCCCACCCCCACTCCCACCCCCACCCCCACTGGAGGATGGAGACGTCACCGTCGGTGCAAGAGGAAATGTAATGGTGTCGGCAATGACCGGCGGGTCATAGACTGTAGCTGTCTCAGAATCATCTTCTTCCACCCAGGCGACGAAAATCTCTTGTGCTGTCGCCGTGTTATTTGCCGGATCTACAGTGACTTTAAGATATCCCAACTGCCTTGTTGCTCCGAACTGATACCACACCGGAGGGTTACCGGTAAGGTCTGCAAATTTCCCCCCGCCATTACCGACGATGAAATAGGGTATCCCCGCTACTGAATATCTCTGGTAAGTATGGGTATGGCCTGCAAGATTTGCGCTGATATTGTAGGTATGATACAGGGTTTCCCATGGTTGAAGGTTAGGATCAATCGTGGGATTGAAATAATCCCAGATGGGATGGTGATGGATGGTAAACACCCCCAACATAGTATCTTGCAGGAGCGCCTCGAGCCAGGGTGCCTGACTCTGGGCAAGGGGCAGGGAAGGAAGCGGATCATCACCATTGGCATTATTCGGGTCCGGGGAGTTAAGAATGATAAACCGGATGCCGGAGCAGTCAAAGAAGTAGTTCAGGGGTCCATTGGGGGCTATATCATATGACCAATGGTACTGATCGGCGGCAGTAGGCGGGCCATCTGGATGTCCGTTATTATGATACTCATGGTTTCCGATAACGGTAAAGATGGGGAATTTCGCTAACATCCCGTCGGCATACTGGAAATACGTGGTCCAAAATACCTCATCATCCCACCCTGCGTAGTCTCCACCATCGAGGATAAAAAGCACACCCGTTTCATTTGCAGCAATGGCATCCGCCACGTATTTGAACCGTTTCTCCTGAGCATGTGAATCGCTGATGACGATAAAGGTGAATGGACCGCTGACCGGCATTGTCTGGAAGGTGCGGTTGCTGAACTGGTTGGGACTGTCCGACGGTTTCGCCCTGTAGATATAGGACGTATTCGGTTGAAGGCCGGTCAATTGTACGTGTTGATAGGCACCCGCTATCTGAGACGATGCCGTTTTGTCAAAACTATTATTTTGGTTGTAATAACTCGACGTGGCGTAATCGACTGTGCCCGACCCGAGGTCTCCGGCCCGCCAGTTGATGGTCGCAGAATTTGTCGAAAGGTTTGTTACCCAGGGAGCCCAATAATCCACCTGCGCGTCGGCAATGGCCGGAACGATGCAGAAGAGGCAGAAAAGTATCAATACTAATAGATATCGGTTAAGATTTCCTGACAGAAAAGCCGGTTCATGCGGAATAAGACGGAGGGGGTGACGGGTGTTCCCGGACAGGCGTTCTGGTCCATTAAGACATGCAACCGGGCAGGTCTTGCTGATAGACATTGCAGGCCTCCTGAAACTCTTCAGTCACAGTCGGACAGGTAAGGCGGAAGGGACGCTCTTCACCGCTTTCACGAAATGACGCAAGATGGCCCGCCCTCCCGCCCTGTGGGCGGGGTAATTCACTTACTGATCTGTCGACCCCCAGCCTGCCTACCTATCAATTGCCTACCTATCAATTACCACTTGTGTCCCAGGAACGCAAGGGAAACTTGAAGAGGGAAACTTGAAGATTATCGATTGCAGGAAGTTCGTCTTCCCCGCTACCCCTCAACATACCTCTCATATTACATCATGAGGCCCCGAAAACCATACCAGGAGGTGTCTATGACATTACGGGACGCAATCGAGCTGTTCAGAGACCATCAGAAGAACAGCGCGCGAAACTGTGCCGCTGTTTGTAGAACACCTTGTTCTCTCCGTCGATCATAGCCACGTAAGTGTTTGTTGAATGAAGATCCAATCCGGCATAGACTTCCATCAGGGCATCTTCCTGAGAAGATTTGGTCGTTTTTTCACCATAGTACAATGTTCCGTTTACTATGGCGAGGTGCCCTTTAGATGATTATCAGGTGGAGCCGGTAAGTTTTTGCATGCAGAATGCCCGGAAGGTAATACGCCGGGCTTTCTACGGGCTTCTTCCTGTAAAGCTAGATTTTTCTCGACCGAGTCGATAGCAAGTGTTAGAATCGGTAATGATTGCGAAAACTGAGAGGAATTTGTTAGTCAACAAAACAACAACGTCCCCTTGGAGGCCCCTTGGAGGCTTATGGCATTTGGATACCTTTGGGGGAGTCACTGTTAATCGAGATGTTCTCACCTGTTTGGAACGTGCTTGTTGACGGATTCGGCAACCACGATCCCGGTAAAGGCCGATACAACCAACAGCGTTCCCCCTGGGATGAGATACACCCCGGCCGGTCCTGGGTCCTGAAGTGTCAACCCAACAAGAAAAGCGCCGAGGAAATATTCGAACAAGTACGGGCGGCGTTAAAAAAAATGGGGGACGGGAGGAAGGCGACGTAGTTCCGTTAATTGGGATCGGGCGGGGGACGTAGTCGGCTATCGTGACGTGCCGCTTCCGAGCTTTTGTCAAATGAGCCAACTACGACTTTTGTCGTCGCCCCCCCCCGTTGCCGATGGTAATGAATGAGGGGTGAGGCTGGCTAGATGGAGATAGGTGGGGCGGAACGACCCACCGCGACGATCAGTAACCTGAGAAAATAACAACATCCCCCTCGTCCTACCTAAGTCACGTTAGTCAACTACGGCCCCAAGGCGCTCTCATCATGGGCTGGCTGATAGCTGCAACTCACGGAAGCTACGTCGCCGACTTCGCTTTCCTGGCCGCAGCCGCTTTCCTCAGCGTTCTCTTCTATTTCACGCTGTACATAAGGGAAAGCAGGAGAATTGGTGTCTGGCTTGATCAGGCAGTTTCAGAGGCAAAAGCCGTTTAGGCAACGATAGACCGAGTCAGTCCCGAAGGAGGTTATCATGGCCGATTCAAAAGAAGCACCGAACAAAGTTTTTCCCCATTCGCCGTTCGTGCCTTACGACCCGACCGGCGTCAGTCTGTACGTATGCGATAACCGGCCGTTCGCGGTGCCGTACGAGTACACTGGGTGGCGGGATGAGCAGATGTCGTGGAAGAAGACATGCTACATCCACGGCAATCTCAACCCCTCACCCACCTATCGCATTCATGGTCCAGACGCCGTCAAGTTCCTGAGCGACCATCTGGTCAACACTTTCGAGAACTTCCCCGTCGGCACCGGCAAGCACGGCATCATGTGCACAGAGGAAGGCCTCAACATGATGGACGGCGTCATTATCCGTGTGGCTGAGGACGACTTCATAACCTACTGGATGGCACCGTATATTGCTTATTCCTTCGAGAAAAGCAGCTACAACGCCACCGGCGAGACCCTGACCGGCAAGGGCTTTTTGTTCCAGATCGGAGGACCGCGTGCACTGGAGGTCCTGGAGACAGCCAGCGGCGAGTGCCTGCACGACGTCGGCATGATGGACCACCGCATGATCAGCATCGACGGAAGGAAAATGCGTATCCTACGGGTGGGCATGGCGGGGTCGCTGGCCTACGAGCTCCATGGCACCGTCAAGGATGCCTGGCCCGTCTACAGCGCCGTCTTTAACGCAGGCCGGGCCTACGGCATTCGCAAGCTGGGCATGCGGGCTTACATGATGAACCACACCGAAGACGGCTTCCCCCAAGCCTACTACCATTTCCCGTATCCCTGGGGTGAGGACAAGGCCTTCGCCCAGTGGGTAATCAAGAACGGTGGCGGATGGAAGTGGCCCCCGGTGCTGGCGGGCAGTATGGGCCAGGACGTCAAACTCCGCTACCGCAACCCGGTCGAGCTGAGCTGGGCAAAGATGATCAAATTCGATCACGACTTCGTGGGCCGTGCGGCGCTCGAGAAGGAAGTCGCCCATCCGCAGCGCAAAATGGTTACCCTGGAGTGGAACGTCGACGATATCATGGATGTGCACCGCTCGCAGTTCGAGCCCGGCGAGCACTATCTCCCCATCGATACGCCCAGTCACTCGTACCCAACCCAAGGTGCCGGTCAGAAATATTGGGCGGACCAGGTGCTGAAGGGTGGAAAGCTGGTCGGGATCAGCTCGGGCCGCGCCTACAGCTACTACTACCGGCAGATGATCTCGCTTTGCTCGATCGACGTAGCCGAGGGTGACATGGGCAATGAGGTCGCCGTGCTGTGGGGCGAGCCGGGCACGCGCCAGAAGGAAATCAGGGCAACTGTTTCCCGGTTTCCCTATTTTAATGAGAACCGGAACGAGGTGTTTGACGTAGGTCAGATACCTTGCGTTGCACCAAAGGTAAAGTAAGCAGCGATCGGTAGCCGCCCCGTTCAAAACCGGGAGGGGCGGCTACCGATCTAAATCCTTTTCTCGCGTGGCCCTGATTGCATGTCTTTTCTTTCAATAGGCAATCCGTATTTCTTGACGCAATGTCGAGGTCGTTCTTCGTAGATGCAGACCGCAGATTCGCGTGCGAGCGTAATCTTCACCCTTCCGCGCTGCTTCGCGCGCGCGTAGTCCTTCCTCTTCTGGTGTTTTTGATACACGACCATCGCACGTTGTGTGACAACTGGCACCCATCAAATGGGCCGAGCCACGCCACCCAACGGATGCAATTACAGCTTGCTCACGTCGAGCTTCAATGTGTGCTTTTCACTTCCTCGTTAGAAGAAAGTTCGGGCGGGGATGAATGGTACGCGATCCTCCCCTTGCTCGTCAGTCCGTGTCTTTCTGACTTTTTGCAAACGGTTCATTTGGAGGTCCCCGGGATTTCTTAGTCTAGCTTTTTCACTCGAGATACATCTCACCAAGTTCCTCAGATCCGTACCTCACGTTTTTTTCAGATTCTACCGGCCCGTAAATGAACGGGTCAAGCTCAAATGGTAAAATGCCATTTACAGAATAGCTCCTTTGGATGCGGCTCGGGAGGCGCAAACAGGCATTCGATTTTAATGTCCTTGTCGACTTCTTCAACAATGTTCCTAAATGCCCCATAGTGCATGTTCTTACAGTCATACTCCCCCAGACCCTGCCTTATTCGGGCCTCTTGAGAAAGACAATGGGGCACGGAAACAATAATCTTCTCGTCTTTCGTTTCGACTTGATATCCCATTATTATGGCCCAAGGAAAATACCTGAGTACTTTGACCAGACCCTCCAGCCCCTTTTCTTGAATCGAAAATCTCTCTTTTATCTCCCGAGTCATAATTCTTGCCATCCTATGCCACACTTCCTCATTTATCCTAATGGCGGCAGGGTAGCTGCAGGTATTCTCTGCCCCAAGGAACCAGAAACCATCTGCCCTTCTGACTACGTTTAGCAAGAAGTAAACATACGATCGAAGCTCTTCGCTGGTGAACTGAGTTATATTCATATCATCTTTGCCTCCTTTGCCCCAACCCTGTCAATTACCCCACTCTCACTTCCCCTTACTATTTCTTTCGAAGCCTGAGAATCTGGCTGCAGGGTGCCATAGCATCCTTTGCAGCAACAACCTCAATATCGTCAGCGATCAGAAAATCAAACCTCGGATCCTTCTTGGTGACTCCGAAATAGAGGGGCCTTCCAAGTTGATGATCGCAGGCCCGTATAGTAAGGTGACCAAGAGGGCTGTCAATACTCCATCCTTCGATAGCATTTATGAAGGCTTCCTTATCTATTTTCCCCGCCTTCTTAAAACCTTCGGCGATAAACATTGCGGTTATATACCCGTCCAGACTCGACTCGGTGGGATATTTCTTGTACTGCTTATAGTATTCGTTGGCGAACGTCCTGTTTGCCGGCGTAGCAGGATAGTACCAGAGGTAGCTTGTCCCTCCGTAAACGTTCTCTGGGGTCTCATTCCCTTGGGAGCAAATCACTCCGTGTTCTATTGCTGTCTGCTCATAGTACGGTATCTTTTGTGTCAGTCCTGACATCTTGGCTGCCCTCGGGAAACCGGCCGCAGTCACTGCCGCCACTGCTGTAATTATGAAATCCGGTTTTGCTGCCATGATCTGCTGAATGTAAGGGTAGAAGTCTGTTTCACCCATCTTCCACCACGACTGGCCGATCATCTGAACCTTCGGGTTGTTCTTCTTCAGATTTTTCCACACTGTCTCTGCAATGTCATGGCTGTACCCGTCGTCATCACCCGCGATCCAGTATTTCAGGAAAGGCTTTTTGGCGAGAACTTTACCCGCAACCCTTCCTGCCATATCACTATTGTCTGTCATCTGAAAAACATACCTGTGGCCCTTTTCCATTGTGACCTTACTTATCTTTGTGTGGGTGACGAAGAATGGTATCTTCTCCTTTTTTGCCAAATCAGAAACAACGAGTGCGGACCCGCTGTTAATGGTGCCCATCAAAACGTCGACATCCTCCTTCAGGATAAGTTCTTTTGCCATGGTAAGGCTGAGATCGGGTTTGTATTCATCGTCACGAGTGAAGTATTCAATTTTTTTGCCCAAGACCCCACCCTTGGCGTTGATCTTGTTCACCGCGAATGTGAAGCCATCCAGGACATCCAGAGAGAAATAAGAGGCCGGTCCTGTGTAAGTGTCGACAATGCCTACCTTGATCGTATCAGCAAGCGCCGAATGTGACGGTGACGCCAGTATGGCCAGACATATGATGAAGAAAGAGGTAACCGTCTGCAACGACCCTGCCCCCTTTAAAGCTCTCGTCACACTGGCACCTCCACTATGACCTGAGTTCCGAAACCGGGACTCGACTCGACTCGGAAGGAACCGTTGACTGCTAATGCCCGCTCACTCATTGTGGCTAAGCCCCAGCCGCGTTGGCTTCCCGTTTCCCTAAACTGGTTCTGATCGAAGCCCTGCCCGTTGTCCTCGATGGACAGATGCAGTTTAGCGTTGTTAACATCGACTGTGATGATCACCTCGGTCGCGTGGGCATGCTTGAGCACATTAGTCAACGATTCTTGGACGATCCTGAATAGGGCGCTTTCACAACGGGCGCGGATCATAGGGCGAACATCCGGCCCCCGAACCTGCACGGCAATACCCGTGCGTTCCGAGTACTGCTCGCTATAAAACTGAAGGGCAGCCACCAACCCATAATCATCGAGGACTGGGGAACGAAGCATGCCCATCAAGTTTCTGACTTTTTGCGTCGTCTGTTTTACCAGTGTCAAAGAATCGCTTATTCTTGACTCTATAAGATCCGATCCCTTTTGAGGGATAATGGAGCGAAGAATGTTTAGATTCACGCCAAGCACCGTGAGGTTTTGCCCGACCTCATCGTGCAGTTCCCGGGATATGTTTTTCATTGCCTTCTCTTCTATTTCCGCCAGGCGGCGACCAAGGGATCGCAGCTTCTCTTGTGAGGTTTTCAGCTGATTTTCCGTCCTGCGCTTAAAGCGGATGATTAACAGGAGCACCGAAATAATTGTCAACAGGATAAGGAATATGGCCATTACGGTGTGAACGAGATTCTTATGCTTTTCGTACAGTGTTTCCGGACCGTTCACAATGAGGGAGTTCTCTGGCAATTTGTCTTGGCCGATGTTGAATCGTCGCAATTGATTGTAGTCGAATATGTACTGGTTTCTCGGCTTTACTATCTCCGGCATGGTCTCGTATTCTGCGCCTCGTAGCAGCTGCAATACCTGCATCCCCGCCGCTTCTCCCTGAGAAAACCCGGCTTTCATAGCGCCACCTACAATTCCATAGCCCAGATTAAAATCCCAAGGACTGTAAATAGGCACTTGCGTATTCCTGGAGAGGAGCGTGACAATTTCCCTGTAATCGAAAACGCGACCTACTTTGTCCCGGCGGAAGACCCCGTAAAAAATCACGCTGTCTCGCGTCAGTTTGGTTATAGACCGGAAGATTTCTTTCGTGTCCACATCCTCGAAGAATTGAACTGTCAGGGACGGGAACAATAGCATGGCCGTCAAAAATTCCTCGTGCAGTCGCTGGCCCTCATTTGTCGCCTCGTTAATAAACACGACATTCTTTGTGCCCGGGTGAAGCCTTAATATAAGATCGATGTTAGCCTTGACATCCGGTTGCGCCCGCACGCCTGTAAAATTGTGTATCCGCTTCAGGTGGGACTCGTCGATGTAGATAATGCCGGAGAAAGCAACAGGCGCACCCGGGAACAGTCTCGGGCCATAGTCGATCATGAAACGAAGGGCGGGCTCGTCCGTGACGCATACAGCATTGAACTCAAGCCCTCGGTACTTCCGCTTGTACGCCAAGTAAAGGTCATGAAGATCCTCGTCGTGAACCATCCTGTCTGCGTCCATGTACTCGACATAGATCTGATTTTGGTTAACGCTTCCCTTGAGCGCCGCCTCGATTCCCGCGTTCTGATCGTCCGTCCACTTATAGCCCCGATGATAGGAGTTGAGTATTAATACAGTATAAAGCGGATGCTCTCCTGCAATGGCTGAAGGGATCTGCTGGAGACAGAGACAGACCAACGAGATGTAGCCAATGGTAAGTAACCTGAGCGAAAGAGTGTTATTCAAGTGAAGTGAGGCCATGCTGGATGGCAAATTTCACTAGGGAGGGAAGATCATTGATTCCTAATTTCCGCATGAGGTGACTACGGTAAGTCTCGACTGTTTTCGGTGATACAAAGAGAAGTTCGGCAATCCGTGTGTTAGATTTGCCTTCCACGAGTAATTGAAGTATCTGTCTTTCGCGATCGCTGAGCTTGGCCAGTGGCCCACAGGCTTCGGCCATATCACGGCTCGTAACGTAGTCGCACATGACCACTTCAGAGATTTCTTTGCAGAGAAAGAGTTGACCCCGGTGCACTGCCCGTATGGCGGTTATCACGTCGTCTCCTGCGGACTCCTTGAGTATGTACCCTCTGGCGCCCGCCTTTATTGCCCGAAAAATATGTTGTGATGTGGAGTACATTGACAAGATTATCACTTTCGTCGAGGGAAGGGGCTTGGATATTTGCTGGGTCGCTTCTATGCCGTTAAGCTCAGGCATGGCGATGTCCATTAACACGACGTCTGGTTTCAGCTTCTCAGCCTGCCTGACCGCATCTCTTCCCGTACCTGTCTCGCCCACGACTCGTATGTCCTGTTGTGTCTCCAGCAACAGACGAATGCCTTCCCGGACAATCCTGTGGTCGTCTGCGAGAAAGACGGAAATAGTCATATTACCTACTATATCATATCACGCCGAATTATTACTCACACATTGTGTCAATCTGGACCACAAGCCCCCTGGAAGTGGTATTTCAACTTCGCCCTCTCTTCCCCGGGCTTTTCGTTGCTTTGATGGCGCGGCAAGGGATCTTTATGACGTCCACATGCTCATTTCGTTCTTCATCAAGGTATGGGAAACGTGCTACTTTGGCCCTTATTTCCTTCTGCTTCGCTCCTGGATCACCCCATAGCACCACTACTTCAGCGCCAGTCGGGCAGTCACCATTGATTGAAGCCAGCGAGATCATCTCATGATAGTAACAACTGTATGCCCGACCCGAGCTAATTCCGATCTGTTTGCCGCCGTTTAAGACTTGGTCGGCATAAAGAACACGTTCCCCGTGCTCAATTAAGAAGTGGTAGGGTTGATCCATCGGTTGATAAGGGTCGCCAGGCCTGAGCTGCGAGGCGTATACGTCAGTCACGTCTTCCGGGTTCCAGACAAGTGTGACGATCTTGCGATCAGGACTCTTCGCTATTTTGTCAAGCGCTTTACGTCCCACGAATTGGTGGTCGAATTTAACGAGACTGGACCACCCAAGTTCGAAAGGGTTCCGGTAACGCAAGCGAGGATCAGGCCCCATGCTGCCACGAAACGTTCTGAACCTGATGCTGTAGCCGATCTTGTCCAGATAGTCTGCGAATTGCCGGTCCTCGTCCCACGGGTAGGGGAAGTGATAGTACGCTTGTGGGAAGCCGGCTTCCGTGTGGTTCATCAAATAAGTGTGACGGCCAAGTCGACGGATCCCGAAAGATTCTCCGGCCTTAAAGATAGAATCATATACGGTCCGCGCCTTCTCTATGGGTCCATGAACCTCATAGGCAAGTGTTCCCGCCATGCCCATTCTAAGAATGCGTACCTCCGTCCCGCCTATAGCGCTTAACCTGTGATCTTTGAACCGTATATCGTGCAGACATTCCCCGGTTGCCGTCTCAAGTACCTCAAGCGAACGCGGGCCCGCTACCTGAAAAAGAAATACCTGTCCGGTCAGATTTTCCCCAGATGCCTTATACTTGTCTTTCTTCTGTACCTCAAGCATGTAGGATATATAGGGTGCCATCCAATAAGTGATATAATCATCCTCGTCAAGTCGGGCGAGGACCCCATCCATCATGTTAAGCCCTTCCTTGTTACACATTACTGCATGCTTGGCCGTCCCTATAGGGAAGCTGGCAAAACTATTCACGCAGTGGTCAGACAGGAATTTAAGTGCCTCTGGCCCCTTAATCCGGTATGTGGGAGTTGGATTAAGGTTGCCATGAAGATAGCATGTCTTTTTCCATGACATCTGCTCGTCGCGCCACCCCGTGTATTCCCAGGGGATGGCAAAGGTTGTGGCAAAGCCGTAAACGGCGCCCAGGTAAAGGTCTACCTTAGGGTCGTGGGGCACGAACACAGAATGAGGAAAAACTTTTTCCCACTGACTGTTAGGGTCAATCTTGCCCTTACGACCCTTTTTCGTTGTCATCGCCATGCTCCCTTCTGAATTGATGCCTTGATGGGCCGAGCTTGCCCGGTTCTCAAGACGTTACTTCCAGGTTCGTTTATCTACGATCAGGCTGTCTTTGTCAGAAAGAGTTCCTTTCCGCAAAAACTCCACCCGATCGACCTTGACCGTGCACACCTCTTTCACAAAATTCTCGAACTCCTTTTGAAACGTGGCGCCTTCGGCTCCTTGGTGTTCGGCCTCCACGCGCATGGTAAGATGATCCTTGAAGTTTGCCCGATCCACGACCGCCTGAATTCGCAGATTGTCGAATCGCGACGATACCTTCTTCAGTTGGCTGGGAGCGATGAACATTCCCCTGACCTTTGTGGCTTCCCCGACCCTGCCCGAAATGCCGGCGAGGCGAAAAGAAGTGCGACCACAAGAGCAGGGCTTTTCGATAAGGCTTGAGAGATCTCCGGTGCCAAACCGGAACAGGAAAAAACAGTTGTTGAGCCTCGTTACGACCACTTCTCCCAGCACACCCGGGCCTACCTGCTTGCCCGTAGCTGGGTCAACAATCTCGACGATTACTTCTTCACATATGTGCCAATGGCCTTTTTCTTTACATTCGTAGGCCACGTCCCCCACCTCTGTCGCGCCATACATCTGATAGGTATCAATGCCGTATTCCTTTTCGAATTTTTGTCGTAAAGAAGGTTGGAGGGGCTCCGCTAAGAAACTAGCCCGTTTCAGCTTGAAATCGTTTTTAAACTTACATCCCATGTCTTCGGCCTTACTTATAATGGCCATGAGAAAGCTCGGCGTCCCTACATATCCGGTGACGGCCAGATCGCGGATCAGTTGCACTTGGTTTTCTGTGCTCGCCGTTCCGGACGGTACAACCGTTGTGCCTACCCGCCTCAGCCCGCTGTGGATTGTTAATCCGGCAGCAACCATATGGTAGGAGAAAGTATTGAGAGCGATATCGGCCTCGCCAAAACCTGCCGCATGAAAGGCCCTGGCCCATATAAGATCCTTCTCATTCAGATGGGGCTCGTAGACAGGACCAGGCGAAGTGAAAATCCTATCTGTTCTTACCGGCTTCTCACAGAAGCCTGCAAAAGGTGGGTCCTGGATCTGCATCTTGACGAGTTCCTCTCGTGATATGACCGGTAGCTTCTCCAAGTCCTTGATCGAGCGTACATCTGACGGTCTAAGGTTCCTGTTTTGAAATATTTCCCTAACCCTGCCCGATTTTCGATAACCAAGTCCGACCATACGCCTAAGGCTCTTCTCATAGTAAATTTGCCTTTCGGCCGGTGACATCGCCTGTTTTGCATCGAACATATCGATCTTCTTCGCCATCCCTGCCTCCTTTACAACCAGCGTTTACGTCGCTTGTAGGACTTGAGGTCCTTATAGGATTTTGCAGCCCCCGAGGCAGCTGTTCCCAGGTAGAATTCTTTGACGTCTGGGTTCTCCCGCAGCTCAACTGCCGCATCTTCCATGACAATCTTGCCGTTCTCCATCACGTAACCGTAATGCGCGATTTGCAGGGCCATATTCGCGTTCTGCTCGACAAGAACTATCGTCGTACCCTGCTCT
>Ga0326728_10017465_pt1 | contig 14368 bp, 13 predicted proteins | sample MB3enrmetagenome_FD_207602 | JGI IMG/M metagenome (GOLD analysis project Ga0326728, IMG submission 207602) | Lab enriched peat soil microbial communities from McLean, Ithaca, NY, United States - MB31MN | ecosystem: Environmental > Terrestrial > Soil > Wetlands > Peat | place: USA: New York...
TTCCGCCCATCCCTGCTCGGGAGGTGCCCAGTGCGGCCGCCGTCGCCTGAACTCAAAAAAGAAAGAAAATTCTCCTGGACCTCTTTTAGAAAGAAAAAACTCTTCAATTCAAAGAGAGAATCTACCCTGCTCTGCTGCGAAGGAACCTTCTTTACCGCCAAGTGCGACGTGACGAACCGTCAGGTAATTGCACTGCACCGGGCAGTTGAGGTCTCCCCCGCCTCACAGCGCCGGGCCGGTGAGATATAATCGCATGGTTGTTGGTAGCGATTCCGGTGCCGTCACAACCCAAGAGATTCGGAGGCCACATGGGAGAGGACGAGAACGAATCAATCAAGCGCCGAATCGAACGCATTCGTGCACTAGCAGGCAGCGACGTCATCAGTAACACAGGGCCATATGAAGCTGCGAACTTGGCACAGTCGGTGGTCTACGACACGGTTGGCGGCAGTCATCCGATTATGGCCACGCTCAAGGACGCACTCAGAGGTGAGTTCTGGAGAGCACTGGCCGCAAGCCAGGCGGTGCTACAGTTGTACGACGACGGTGCTCTCAAGAGTCCGCGTTTGACCATTGCGCGGGAATTAGAGGGCAGCATTTTGGATATTGCTCAGACACAGGCTGAAGCGGCTGAAACCACCAAGGACGCTACGCACAAACAGGTTCATCTCGGTATCGCCGCTTTTCTCGCAGGAACCTCGCTGGAAGATGCATTACGGCGGTTGTGTGATGTTCATGGCATCGTCTACGACGCACAGCGGACAACCATTTCAAAACTGCAAGGAGCACTCTACCAGCCCTCAAACCAAATCGAGGTGATCAACCAATCTGAGAATAAGCAGATCACCGCCTGGGGCGACACCCGAAACAAAGCTGACCACGGTAAGTTTCACGAAATCACGCAAGCTGAAGTCATCTCCATGATTGTTGGAGTCAGGGCTTTTGGTGAGCGTCATCTCTCATAAGCCAAGCCCGATGCCTCTCCATAGCCCCGGCTCGGCCGACGAAGAACCTCCATGTCACGGCGTTGTGGTGGGGAGACAAGAACGATGTTCCTTGCGTCCCACTGGCGCGGTGACGCGACTGGCAGCATCATGCAACCGCTCGGGCGTGCTTCGCGTCATCGAAGGAGGTGCTTGTGCTTTACACAACGGCTGACAACTCCGTGATAGATGGGAGGGGGCGCATAATCTTCTTCAGTATTCGCCGGTTTATTTCGGACGTTTCTGAGGGGAATTGTTGCTTCGTTTGTGGAGCGCCCGCAGGCACGGTCCCCTTCAATGACGAACATATCCTTCCCGACTGGATTCTCAAGCGGTTTAGCCTGCATAACAAGACGATTGTGCTTCCCAACGGGACTCGATTCCGATACGGAGAGTACACAGTCCCGTGCTGCTCGGAGTGCAATAGTGCGATGGGACGCAAGTTTGAACAACCGCTGAGTGAAATGTTCGCAAATGGGCAAAAGGCGTTGTCGCACGAACTGAAGCAGGAAGGACCGTACCGCCTTTTCTGCTGGATGGCTCTGATCTTCCTTAAAACTCATCTCAGAGACAAGAATCTCAAGCTCCATCGCGATGCCCGCAAAGGACATGCGACGATTGGTGAACTGCACAGTTGGGAAGACCTGCACCACGCTCATTGTGTGGCGCGAGCCTTTTATACCGGGTGTGAATTGACGCCCGAAGTTATCGGGTCGGTGTTAGTGGTGCCCTCGAAGGTCAGACCTCATTTCGACAACTTCGATTATGGAGATTTTTCGTTTGCCCAAACAATGCTGCTGCGGATGAATGACACTGCGATTTTCACGGTCCTGAATGACTCCGGGGCGACGCTCACAATAGTTCGCGAAAGGCTAGAGCCGATAGAAGGGCCATTATCGCCTCTCCAGGTCCGCGAGATCGCTGCCGATCTTGCTTCCGTCAACGTCCAACTCGTAGAGAGGCCGACCTTCTCGTCTGAGTTCAACTATCTGACAGAGGAGTACAGAATGCTCGCCCATCGCCCGCACGAGTGGTCCTTGGACGGTTGGGAGGATGAAATCCGAGGGGAAATTATGCACCACCTCTGTAGCGATTATCTCAACAGTATCCCTAATGGCAACCAAATCCTGCCTCTTCTAAGAACCGGGCGCTATACTTTTCTTGTGGACGATCAGGGCAAATTTGCCCACGACCATATGGAGCTTCAATCGTAGTCAGCTGCGAGGCAACCCAATAACCGGCTCTGAACCTGTATCCCCGTAGCCTACCAGCCCAGAGGAGTGCACCTCCGCGCCACTCCGCAATAACCGTGACCGGCGAAGTTCCGCGTGCGAAGTGATATTCGACCCCTGCGGGGTCGAACATGCGTGGGCGACGCCTCCCGTGGGTTTCACCCACGGCTAATGATCTTCGGGCCCTGCCGGGGCCGACCCGCCGACTCCCCGGCCGGTTCAATGCTACAATAGTGGGAACGGTGTCGGCGCAGGAGGCAGCTTGAAAATCAAGGTGGTGGTTCACCAAGCGGAGGAAGGCGGCTACTGGGCAGAGGTGCCGGCCATCCCCGGTTGCGCAACGCAGGCCGAAACCATGAAAGAGCTGATGGCGAACGTCCACGAAGCCATCGAGGCCTGCCTGTCGCTTGAGGTCGGTCAGAGGTCGGTCCGATGCGAGACATAACGATTAGGAACGTCCCCTGGAGGCTCTATAGGAGCTATCTCAAGGAAGCGCGCAGGCACAACCACAGCCTTGAGGATGAAATTCGCGACACGATCTTCCAGTACGTGATGGAGCGGTATCCGAGCCAGCGTGGTCTCCTCATTGGTAGGCTGAGTCGCAGCGCCCGCCTTCGATTTCTCAAGCGCGAACGAGCTTGCGCGCATCCAATACACTGAGGCTTGATCCATGTGGAATAATTTGAAAACAACGATACTGCTTGCCGCGATGACCGGCTTGCTGCTGGTTATTGGAGAAGCCTTTGGTGGCCAGCGGGGACTAACGTTTGCCCTGGTGCTGGCAGCGGTGATGAATCTGGGCAGCTACTTTTTCTCCGACAAGATCGCGCTCAAGGTGAGCGGCGCGAAGCCGATTGCGCGCGACGAAAACCCGCGCATTTACCAGATCGTGGAGCGCCTGGCGGCCAAGGCGAACGTTCCGGTGCCCAAAATCTATTACATCCCCACGGAATCGCCGAACGCTTTTGCCACTGGCCGCAACCCCAACCATGCTTCGGTCGCGGTGACGGGTGGCATCCTGGAGATTTGCGACGACGAGGAGATTGAAGGCGTGTTGGCGCATGAGCTCGGCCACGTGAAGAACCGCGACATCCTGATTAGCGCCGTGGTGGCCACGCTGGCCGGGGCCATTACCCTGATTGCCCGCATGGTTTATTGGGGCGAGCTGTTTGGGGGCTTTGGCGGTGGTCGCGGTAACAACCGGCGCGGCGGAGGGATCTTCTCTGCGCTCGCCATGATGATTGTGGCGCCCCTTGCGGCCACGCTTATTCAGCTTGCCATTTCCCGCTCGCGAGAGTACGAAGCGGACGCCACCGGCGCACATATCACAGGAAACCCGCAAGGTCTGGCGCGGGCGCTCGCCAAGATCGATCAATGGTCGAAGCGAATCCCCATGCGGGCTTCGCCCTCCATGGCGCACATGTACATTTGCCAGCCCCTCACCACAGGTGCGGTTTTCTCCAGTTGGTTTTCCACCCACCCGCCCATCCGCAAGCGCATTGAGCGGCTGATCGGACGGGATCTTATTTAGGCGTCAGTGGTCATTCGCCAGGCGCAAGAGGGGCTAGGGACTGGCGGCTAGGAAAAGACGCCCGGGTGTAGGCAGCAAGCGGCGCGCAAATCACCCTTTACAATTCACAATTCCCTCCTGGGGCCTGACCCCTGAAACCTGGCACCTGACCCCTCTCAGGCTCGTTTGGCCTATAATGGTTTATCATGTCCTCCGATTCCAGCAGGGATTTTGAAAGGGCCACGGCGGGCTTGGGAAACATTATCACACGTATCGGAAAAAGGATTGAAGGCTTCTGGCAGCGAGTGACCGAAGGGATCGCGGTGCAACTCCTCTGGTCGCAATTCATGTCGGAAGCGCGGGAGAGCTACAGCCTTTACTCTCGGGAGATTGACTGGGAGGCGCTGCGCAAGGAAAGTCGAGGCCGGCGATTCAGGAAGACCACGAGCGCGCTCTTTTGGGCCATGCTGATGAAGCTTTCGCCGGCCCGCCGGGTCTTCCTGCTCATTGCTTTATTCTTTGCCATCGTTGCCTTGACCAGTACCCAAGTAATGATTTCGACTTCCGAACATCACTACGAGCTAGGCCTGCCCCACAATTTCCTGCCCGTCGTGCTGGCCGTCGCCGCCCTGCTTTTTCTGCTGGCACTGGAACTTGCCGACCGGGTCACCATGAAGCGCGACCTCGAAATTGCCCGCGAAATCCAGCACTGGTTGGTGCCCGAGTCGCCGCCGGAAGTGCCGGGAGTCGAGATTGCGTTTGTTTCGCGGCCCGCCAACACTGTGGGTGGGGATTACTACGACGCCTTCTTGCGCGCCGTCCCGGGCGCTAAGCCCGGCTCGAAGCGCTTGCTGCTGGTGGTGGCGGATGTGGCGGGAAAGAGCGTTCCTGCGGCACTGCTCATGGCCACGTTTCAAGCCAGCCTGCGAACCCTGGCCGAGGCCAGTACTTCTCTCCTCGAGCTAGTGGAAGGTTTGAACCGCTATGCATGCGCACACAGCCTGGGCGGCCGCCGCTTTACCACTGCATTTTTCGCAGAATTGGAACCCGAGACGCGCGCACTCTCTTACATTCGCGCGGGGCACAACGCGCCCTTCATTCGCCGCGCCTCCGGGAGCCTCGAGCGGCTGCAGACCGGAGATCTGCCGCTGGGCATCGACGCCGGCGCCCGTTTCACTTGCGGCACTGTAACCATGGCCCCGGGCGATCTTCTGGTGATCTTTACGGATGGATTGATTGAAGCGGTGAACGGTGCCGACTGGGAATTTGGAGAAACCCGCCTCCTGGAAGTGCTGAAATCAAGCGATGGCGCGGGTGCGCAAGCTACGCTGAAGAACCTGCTTTCCACTGTTGACGCCTTCGTGGGTCAGACCCGCCAGCACGACGACATCACTTGCCTGCTTTTGCGCACCGGCTGAGGTTCGCCGCCATCGCTGCCGCCCATCCGTGTGTAGCCACCCCTGCGGGCCGGAAGGGCGAGGAATCAGAGTCTGTGTGAGAACTCAGCCGTCTCCCCCTTGGGGGAGAGGCTGGCCCGCGACGGCGTATTCACCAGCCGTCGCGGGTCGGGTGAGGGGGAAGCCGCCCAGGGCTTGGAAGCTGTGAAAAAATCACGATGTAGGGGCGGCCCTTGTGGCCGCCCGCGGCCCCCCGCCGGAAGGCTCTGGGCCGCAAGGGCGGGCAACCATCCCGCGCCTGTTGGACCCCTAGAACATTCGCGGGCCGGCGCAGTACGAGCCAGGACCGACTCACTTGCCCTCGATGGTGCGGAGCGCAGCCCGGAAGGGGCAGGAAGCTGCCGCACTCCAATGCTCCGTGACATAATATTGCTGCATGCCCGAATTGCCGGATATCGTTGTTTACCTCGAGGCGCTGGAGCGGCGCATCTTGCATCAGAAGCTCGCGCGGGTGCGTCTGTCGAGCCCGTTTCTGTTGCGTACCGTCACGCCGCCGATTGAGGAACTGGAAGGGAAAACCGTCCGGGGCCTGCGGCGAATCGGAAAGCGCATCGCGATTGGTTTTGAACAGGAGTACTGGCTGGTTCTGCACTTGATGATTGCCGGACGCCTGCACTGGCGGGATCTCGGCCTGGCTGCTCCGGGGACACGCGTGAAAAAGGTCGCGGGACGCAGCAGGGACGCGGCCGCGTTCGATTTTGCCTCCGGAAGCCTGACACTCAGCGAGGCGGGATCACGCAAGCGAGCTTCGATTCATGTGGTAGCAGGCGCCGGGAGGCTTAAGGATTTCGATCCGGGTGGTCTCGAAGTGCTTGAATCCAGCCTGGAGGAGTTTGCGGCGCGCCTCACTTCCCAGAACCATACCCTCAAGCGCGCGCTCACCGATCCGCATCTCATAAGCGGCATCGGCAACGCCTATTCCGATGAGATCCTCCATGCCGCCCGGCTCTCGCCCGCAGCCCTGACCAGCCGGCTGACCGGCGATGAAATCGCGCGCCTCTACGAAGCCACCCGGACAACGCTGCGGGAGTGGACGGAGAGTTTGCGCGAGCAAGCACAAGGCGGTTTTCCTGAAAAGGTGACGGCTTTTCGCGAAGCCATGGCCGTGCACGGCCGCTACGGCCAGCCTTGTCCGCGTTGCGGCACCAAAGTGCAGCGCATCCGCTACGCCGAGAACGAGACCAACTACTGCGCGCGCTGCCAAACGGGCGCAAGGCTATTGGCGGACCGCTCGCTTTCGCGCTTGCTCAAGCAGGACTGGCCGCGCACTCTCGAGGAGCTCGAGGCATTGAGAACCAAATAGGTGGTAGCGCAGAGCGAAGCTCGGCGATCAGCGGACCTGCTTGATTAGCCATACTTCAGCGACCTGGCAGCCGCGGCCGTTGCCGCCCAGGCCCGCTTCCCGGTTCCAGATCAAGCTCAGCTCGCCGCCCGCAGCGGCTTCAGGGGGGATGTCGAATTCGAGCGGTCGAGGGGGCCAAGGCTTGTGCGTGAAAGGATGGATGTCCAGATTTCCGTTGCACCTCATGCGGATGACCGCCGCGGGCTCATCCCCGGAGTAGACGACGCGCACCTTATATCGCCCGCGGGGATCGAGGCCCGAGTAGCGCAGCTCTAGAGGGGCATCAAAAAGCGATTCAGCCCAGCGTTTCCAGGAAATCGGCGTCTGCTCTCCAAAAGGGTCAGGATAATCGAACCCGACCAGCGACGAGGCGCGAAACTCCGGGTCCTCGACGCCCCCGAGGCCTCGAACCAAGTGAGGTTGCCGGGAGAGATCGCCGAGATCATCGTAAAATCCGCCCGGCCCCGGGTTCGCCCAGTCTAGGATTTCCTGAACCGCTTTCAACTGCTCTTGTTCAGAGGCGAGCCCACGAATCTGCCTGATCTTCCACCGCAGCCAAGGCAGATTGGTGATCGGCGCATCGAGTGTATCGAGGTTTGCTCCCCGCGAAACCGCTTCCGCCTGGTATCGCTCCACGGATAACTGCATACGAATACTCTGAAAAAGAGCTTCTCCCAGTTCGAGAATCCTGCTTCTCCAATCCTGGGCCACGGAGCCCGACAAGCCCTCTTCCGTGAGGGCTTCTGCCTGCGAGAGGATGGCGGAGACGTCAAGCGCGCTGGTGCGGCGGCGGGGTTGCCCGGAGTCAATGTCGAGAGGATCGGGGCGCACGCCGACGCGCCGGATTTCTTCGAGTTTGTTGGCGACTTGGTTTTCAATCTCCGTTTCATACAGCAATCGACGCCGAACGTACACGTCGTAGTACGCTCGGTAGAGGGCCTGCTGGAAGCGCCACTTCAACAGGTCGTGGGGAGAGGCCGAGTCCTCCATCGCCTGGAACTGGCGCAAGGTGATATCGACATTCTCATTCGAGAGCAAGGGCCCCCGCCAATTCCGCTCCAAGCTGAGCAGACCTTGCGCAAAACCATCCGCGTACTTCTCTCCCATGAAGTAGCGGCTATAGTCACGCAGCACGTCGATCACTTTTAACTCGGGATCCCACCCCAAGGCGCTCCAGACGATCTTGTTGACATCGTCGTTGCACCCTTCCGAGTAACTGAGAAAACCAATTGAATAGGGCGCCTCGCGGCGAAGAATGTTTGCCGAGCCTTCCGGCCGCGGATTGATGACCTCGCGGCCCTCGGTGTAGGCATAAGCTGTGTCCCAGTCCGGAACCGGAAACTGGCATTCCAGGCTGTGGGTAATGTCCGGGTAAAGCCGGATCGGGTATTGCTGGGGAACCTGCTTTCTCAGGGTCGGCAGGTCGTCGCGATTCTGAGGGCCGTACACCACTCCGCTTAGCCAAGGGGGTTCGTCTTTTTGCAGGATTTGGTAAAACTCGCTTGTCCATTCCCTATTGAAAGACTGCGGGGAGACCCACACTTTTCCCTTGGGATGATATTTGCGCAGGTTCTCCGCTTGCTTCTGCAAAAGCGCCAACAAGTACTTTGGCTGTGTGTGACCCGGATCTCCACCAGGGACAAATACCGCGTCGACGCGCGGCAGCGCGCGGAAGACCTGTCCCCATTCGTTCAGCGCAAATTCCACGGTTTTTGGATCAGCGTAATTCGCGTCCATGGCGGGGTACCAGATCCACACATCCAATCCGTACTCGTCACAGATTCGCGACATCTCGATCATCATTTGCATCGGTGGTAAAGGAAAATGAGGACTGTCGGGTGCATCGTCGGAGCGGGGAGGAATCAACTCGATGGCGTTTGTTCCGAAGACGGCCAGATCGCGAATGTATTGGTCCCACATTGGAACGTCCCAGCCGTCGTAGGAGTTGGTCTTCGGACGGTATCCCAACTGGTGCCCACGGAGTGGATACTTCGGGCTGGTGGAAAGGTTCAATTGACTGGAGATCGTAACCTGTCCCTTCGCCATGCGCAGCCTGCGCAGCAGCCCCCCCACCCCGAACAGAACGCCCCGCTCATCGGCTCCCAGGACGGCGACGGCCGGCCCGCCGGCTCCAGTCCAGGCCCGCAACACAAAACCTTCGGCGGCCACGGCCGGGGCGCGCGCAAAGAGACTTGCGGAAATTTCAGGTTTGAGCGCCTGGAGAGCAGGGGCCTGCCCGATCATGATCGCAGCGACGGCTGACCCCGGCCAAGAATTGACCACCTGCCATCGAATCCCCGTCCGCCTTTCGACTTCCTCGACGAGCACCGAGGCCGCTTTTTGTTCCCGCCGTGAAAGGGTTGGAGCCTGAACGATGATCGCTTGGCTCAAGTCTAATGCTGCTTCGCTGGCACTTGTCACGGCTCCGGCTTCCCGGCACACTGCGCCCTCGAGCGGACCTGCCTTGAAAAGATGCAGTCCACTTGCAAGCCAGGCGGATGCCCCGCCGCGCTTCAGAAAACTCCGTCGGTTCATGAGTCCCCCGTAGGCTCCAAGGCCTTCAGCCGGGTTGAATTGTTCTCGTCGAAGTGCCTGGCGTGGCGGGCTGGCGCTGAGTGTAGGTTTTCGAATTAGCGTGGATCAAACAAGCCTGTGGGTCACACAACTGCGCTCTCCGCCAGAGTCTGTGTGACAATCGCGCCTAGGCTGTTATTCCGATCCGTCAGCCGACGGAGAGGAATCTCGCTCTGAGTGCTTTCATAGCAGTGCAAGATTCCTCGTCGTCCCGATCAGATCGGGACTCCTCGGAATGACACGCAAACTAGGGTTTTCACACAGACTCCGCCAGCCCCGCAACGCAATCAAAAGAGAACTAGCGCCCTCGCACAAGGTCGATTGCGAGCCGCCTGGTGACACGATGTTGCCAACTTGAGGGCGCTCCGAAATTCCAGCTTGGGAGTTTCCACCTTGATTCAGAAGTCATTTGAGCCTATCCGGCGACTGCCCCAGAATGATGCTAATTTAATACGCGATCCATCAAGCTGCACCATCCAGCTTGGGGTCGACTCCCTCGGACGCGCTATCGGCCGGAAGCCCAAGGGCAGGCTTGCCGGGAGTGATCAAGGGCGGCCTAGCCACCGCTCCCTCTGTGGTGGAGGGTCCCGCGCGATCACTCAGCAATCTGTTCAGAAGCGGGATCTTCTGGCGGTTCGATTCCACGACGTCCACGCCTAGCGCCGTTATGGTGAAATCTGAGTTGTCCGCTATGGTGATGTATTGTTTGCTCTTGAGATACCACATCGTGAAGTCCAAATAATCGCGGGGGAACCCCATGCGGCGCTCAACCTCGGCAAGTGAAACTTCCGGGGCGAAGGGCTTGATGCGGCGCTGAATATACAGCAGCGCCAGCACCGCCACGCGCCGGTTCAACTCGCCGTCGTTGCTGCTCATGAAATCAACCGAATTGGATAAGGGAACCGGCTCGGGCGCCTGCTTCTTATAAGTGGCATCGTATTGGGCGCGACGCTCCGGATCGGACAAAACGTCATAGGCCTGCTTCAACAAGACGAACTTTTCAGCATCCCCGGTCCCCGGGATGTCCGGGTGAAAACGGCTCGCCAGAAATCGATAAACCCGAGAGATTGTGGTGGACTCGGCGTTGGGACTGATTTGGAGGAATTCGTAGTAATCCGGAACTGTTTTAGCGCTTTCCCCGGAGAGGTACAGACCTGCCACAAACCTTCCATTTCGCGCCGCTGAGCACCGACGCACGTAACCCTGCCGGTCCAGCGGTTGGCGGCCGAGGGCCCGTTCGACCTCGCCGACAATCTCCACGTACGATCCCTCCGGCAACCCGCTCTCGGTCTCCACGGTCATACACTCCTCGCTGAATTCGAGGAGTTTGGCCGCCAGCATGCTCCGGCCAGCTCCCACCTGGCAAATGATTGTGAGGTCTCGCTGACCTGGAAAGGATTTAGATCGGGGGTGGCGACGGCGTTCTGGATTCGTGGACATAATGCAACTCCACCTCAAGGTGCGTCCTCGCGCTGAAAACCTCAGCCAAGACAACGCTGCCACGGCTAACATAAATCGTTCCCCTGAACAGGTCAATGGTTTTATCTGCGGCGCTATTTCCCTAGTCATTCCAAGGTCAGCTCCTTGGGCTGAAGGATCCCCGCAGCACCTCGGTCGACTCAGGCCGCTGGAACATTAGCGTACGGCGGTAACAGTACCCACGTGCCCTTGAGGGCTCGGAGCGGGCAAGCGAGAATTGCGGTGCGCGAAAATTTGTGGTTCGCTCCAGCGAGGGCAGAGGAGGTTGTGCCGTGAGCAGCCCGACTTATCTAAATCAATTCAGACAGTCATTACTAGCTAAGCAGCGGGAGTTGATGGCCGCCAACGGCGGCAGGCTGGTTTTGGGAGCTGCAGGAGGGTTGGCAGGGGCTGATTTAATGGACCAGGCGTTTGCCGAGAGCGCGGCGGCAGTTGATGCCGGCCTGAACCAGGCCCGGAGCAGCGAGCGGCGTGCCATCGAGTGGGCACTGGAACGCCTCGAGAAGGGGAATTATGGGATCTGTGCTGGTTGCGGAAACCCCATCAGCCGGGCTCGCCTAAAAGCCATTCCTTGGGCCGATTACTGCCGCGATTGTATGGAACAAGAGCCGTAGCCCGCACCGGCAGCATAGGTGCGCATCGAGTGGCCAGCGGTATTCGACTTTATCAGCTTCACCCTCGCCAGCGGTAGAACACATGCGCCGTCTGGCTCATTGCCGTTTGCCAGCACCTGAGCCAAGCTCAGCTAATCCTCTTCCCCCGAGGCCAGACTGTCCCCGCCGGAAGACATGGACGTTATTCAGGACCATTCCCACCATCTCTATTAGGTTATGAGTCAGCGCTCAAAGACGGACAGCGGTTTCGAGCGGTGCCGGAGGGGGGTACCCTTGTACTATTGCCGCCTGAGTTGACCTGGGCTATTAATGATCTGAAAGATACTGGAGGAGGAAATAAGAGCAATGATCCTTGCTGCACTCATCCTGATACTCTCGACCGCGATGCTCTTCTTTTACTTCCAAGCCACGTGCCAGAGAATTCTACGCCGGCAGTTTGACCGGGAATACTTCCGATCCATCGTCAACGCGCACGGCTTGGAGTTCCTGGCGTTGCGAAAATCGCTCGGGGAGGTCGGCGCACCGTTCGATTTTTCCCGGCTGCGCATGATGCTCAAGTGTGACTTCCTCGCCTTGACCTATCTCCTTAAGCATGCTGCGGGTGCCAAGCGGCGCTATTCAAAAGAAGAACGTCTCTTGATCCTCTATTTCCACTGCCAGTTGCTTTCGCTAGCGGTGCGACGGTTACTGAGGGTGGGCGAGAAAAAGGCAGCCTTGCGGCTGACCTCAGTTCTTCAATACTTTGCTAATGTGGTCGGCCAACGCGTGGACACCATAGGATTTGGGAACTTGATGGCTACTGATTACCTCTTTTTGAATTCATGAGACTTGAATGAAAAATGCAGACTACATGCAGAAACTCATCTTTTGGCAGGTGACCAAGGGATGCATTCGTTGTCGCGCCAACGTTTCAGAACTCTCATCACCACCCGACCTACCTACAAGCAGAAGCCCTGAGCTTAACAATGCAAGCCCTTCAGCCACCCCCGCCTATCCCAGTTTTGACCGGTGGCGAAGCTTTATTTCGGCACGACATCCTTGGCCTTGAGCTTTAGTTCCTCCTGCCTCGGGGCGCACCTGGGCCGGACCTTTCTACTCGGGTGTGCCCCCTCTTTATCCATCATGACATCGAATCGCTGGGACGCCAGAAAGACCGGGGGCGCAGCGAAGCCGGAGCTACCATCTCTGCAAATCAAATCTCCGGCAGGTTCTGGTCGTCTCAAATCCTGCGCCCTTCGGCGACCCTCAGATAGACTCTCCCACGATCGGCCATTGACTTATTAGGTGCAGGGTTGTATCGTCTGGCGACGCCAAGATAGATCAAACTCTTAAGGGGGGAAAACTCATGGCCGAGAACCCATCTGCCAACCCGCAGGAAATGGCTATTTCCTCGAAGTCCGAACCCAGCCGCCGGGATTTCTTGAAGGGGGCCACGACCGTTGCGGCCAGCTTGATGGCCCCGGCGTCGCTCCGCGCCGAACCCGCGCCCCTGCTGCCCCAAGTGAGCCTGGGGTCGCACCGCGTGTCGCGGCTGATCGTGGGAAGCAACCCCATCTACGGCTATTCGCACTTCAACCGGCAATACGACATGCACATGCGGGAGTGGTTCACGGACGAGCGACTTGTCAAGCTTCTTCTGGATTGCGAGCAGGCTGGAATCAACACCTGGCAGGCCAGTTTCAACTGGGACATGAAACGGCAATTCCCGAAGATTCGCGGGGAGGGATGCAACATTCAGTTCATCTGCTTGGCGGCTTCGTGGCATTACGACGAAAAGATGGGACGCACGCCGGAAGAGGTTCTGGAAGGAACTATCAAATGCGCGCAAGCCGCAGCGGAATTCAAACCCATTGGCATCGCTTTCCACGGTGGGGCCACCGACATTCTCTTTCGGGCAGGCAAGATCGACCTGCTCAAGACCTATATCGATAAGGTCCACGACCTGGGCGTGGCCGCCGGCATCTCCACGCACAATCCCAAAATCCTGACCACGCTTCATGAGAAAGGATTTGCCAACGAGTTCTACATGACGGGGCTACACTATCTCACCCGCCATCCCGAGGATTGGATAAAGGAAATTGGCACGGTTCCTATCGATGAGGGCTGGATCGCTTCCGACCCGCCGAAGATGGCCGAAGCCATCCGCAAAGTCGACAAACCCGCGCTGGTCTATAAGGTTCTAGGAGCAGGCCGCAAGTGCAATTCCGAAGAACAGAAACGCCAGGCCATCGCATGGGCCTACAAGAATATCAAGCCGATTGACGCCACGATTATCGGGCTCTACCCGCGCTATTCGGACCAAGTCACCGAAACCACCAAGATGGTGCTGGAAGCTTTGGCCTGAGGATTGAAGGAATTCCGAGATAGGTCGTTCTGCTCGAATGGACGCAGAACTCCGCAGAGCGACAAAATGACCGACCCGTGGGTCCGCTTCACAGCTTGCCGAGACTATTATCTAGGCAGAACTGGCGCCGTTCATGGCATCGTCCTTGTGGCTGGAAGGCCACGCTAAGCGGGCGGCGGGGAGTTCTCTGGGGTTGGCCGGAAACGGTATCCCCCCTGTCCCCCTCCTAAGCTCGCGTCAGGGTCTTGAAATCTCGCTCGCTAATATCACGGGTACATTGGACAAACCAAGCCCATGATTTGTCCGGGTCGCGCCCGTGAAATGCCTGGAGCTTGCCTCGCATCGGGGCATCAATCATGACGGGCATTTCAAGATACAGCCGAGTCTTGTCCACGCGAAAAGTCCAGTCGTACTTCTTCGCGTTGCGCACCGCGCGGTGTGGCTTTTTCTCAGGTTTCGAAGTAACCCGGGCGTGGGCGATTACCCCTTTTCCTGTGGCATAGAAGCAAATCCAGTCTCCCGGCTTAAGACGCTGCCGACCAGGTGTCGTTTCGCTGAACGCATAGATGCCATTTTCCCCCACTAAGGATTCGATAACCTCTTCAGCGGTCTGCGATTTGTCGCCCTTGACAGGCGTGAGCCAATAAACCACTCCGCCTTCCTCTGTCGGTTCCGGCACAGCTACAGGCTGCGCGGCTGGCCCCTCATGATTTCGATACTCTGAATTGGCCCCTTTTGATCGTCTGATTTGGCCCCACCTGGAACGGCGGGCCGACTACTCTGTCTTGGGCTGTGCCCAGGATGGAGGTGGCGGTGGATTGGAGAGCTAAGGT
>Ga0326728_10017466_pt1 | contig 14368 bp, 14 predicted proteins | sample MB3enrmetagenome_FD_207602 | JGI IMG/M metagenome (GOLD analysis project Ga0326728, IMG submission 207602) | Lab enriched peat soil microbial communities from McLean, Ithaca, NY, United States - MB31MN | ecosystem: Environmental > Terrestrial > Soil > Wetlands > Peat | place: USA: New York...
GGCGCCCGTTGGGGAAGGAGACGTACGCGGGAGAAACTTGAGGGCCAAATAGCGGGCCACATAATCGGTCAATGATTTGGCGTACCCGATCTCGGGATTCCCGCTCCACCCGCTCGGCTCAAATCGCGTGTGGCTGAACTTGTCGCAAAGGACTTTGAGGGACACGCCGTACTGAAGGGCAAGTGACACAGCCGTGGCAAAACAATCCATGAGGCCCGAAACGGTCGAGCCTTCCTTCGCGGTGGTAATGAAGATCTCGCCAACTGTCCCGTCCTCATAGAACCCAACGGTCAGATACCCTTCGTACCCACCAACGTTAAAATGGTGCACGATGGCTTTGCGTTCGTCGGGCAAGCGACGCCGGACGGGTTGCCCCGCCGGTACACTGACGGCATCGACAACTGTAGTCGTATTTCCCACTGTTGAGCCCTCCTTCCCCCTTTACCGCCTTCCCTTGCGGCTCTCCCCTTGAGCCTTCAGGAGGAACTGCAATGGCTAGCTTTCGGCGAATGCCTCAATGCTCCTCTGCCGCGAGTGCTTAGTCCCGTAATCTGTCAAGTTGGCTCTGTCCTGAGCCCACATAAGTAGAGGCTCCCATGTTAGTTCCACAAGCTTCCAGGACCTCGCCCTCTTGCGGTTTCATCCAGCACTCCGGGATCAACCACATATCCAAGCTTCCCGAAAATGACTTCAGGCGCACCAAACGACTCGGTTTCGCACTCACCCGTCTGGAGTTCCTCAAACTCTAGACCCGAATCCGTTGCCCGGAAGGGAAGAGTGGCAATGGCGGTTCGCCTCTGCGTTTGGGTAATGACGAAGATAGAATCCCATTGCTCCTGGGCACAGTAGCCGTTCACCCTGACCATCGGCCGGCGCAACATCAGGCAAAGCACCTCGGCGTGGGCTCGATGAGCTTCCTTTTGGGCCTCCTGGAGGATCCGCGAGAGTGAACTTGCAGCAGCCCGCGTGCTCAGCGTGAACTCCTCCGTCGTGCTCCCGACGTACAGCCCGCAGCGCTGCTCGAAACCGCCCGACATGGTGAGCCGTAGGCGGCATAACTCCACGGCGCGAAGTGTCAATTCCTTCATGCCTTCTCGGGTTGTCGGATCAATTGGGTCCATGTGCGCTCCTCTACTGCTCTGTTGCACCGACGAACCGGGACCTGGCATTCCCTCACGGATCGTGGGCCACCGTCTTGTCTTCGGAGGCGCCCTTTAGACGTCGCCGTACTGTAAGTGCAATTCGGCGAGGACAGTGACCATTTCGGGCGACCTGAGGGCCTGCCGAAAAGCTCGCTTAATCGCGTCCCACTCCTCGGGTGAAAAGCCAAAGGCCGTCCCCGCACGACGAAAGTAGAACCGAGTGACTCTGCCCCCCTCGCCCTGGGCATTCGTGTAGCCCATGAATTCCACGCCCTTCCAATACCCGGTCTCCGGCAAATGCTCAAGGAGCGCCGCGAACTCCCGAATCTCGGGATAGGGCCCCAGCGAAAACACTGCCTCTCGGCTGGTCATGTCCAGAGCCATCGCCAGGTCGCCATCACTGGTGAGCACAGTAGTCAGTTGAAAGTCGCCGCCACAAACAGGAGCCGGAGAATAAACTCCAAACCGGCGAGGATCTTCTCCCCTCCAAACCGGCGCGTGCAGCGGACGGACCGGGCGATGCTCCTGCAGCCAGTGCCCGCGCGCCGCCAACCGGAAAAACGTGGGAAGAAAAGGCCGGAGAGTTTCGTGCACCGCCAGGGCACTCGGATATTCCTCGGTGCGGAGGGCCACGTGCAAGGCGCGACCCACATAGATCGGCACCACGTGCGTGCCGGGCGCGCTTAACTGTGCGATCAGCTTGTCCGCTAAGGCGTCAACGTTGATCGCTCGGGGGTCATTTCCATCTTTCTCAAACTGCGCGAGAAGCAATTTCTTCAGGTAATAGGGGTCCCGGCTGGACGGCTGCTTTATCCGAAGCTTCAATAAGGCCCGAAAGGCTTTCAGCAGTTCCAGAAATGGCTCCCCTTTCGGCAACGTGGGATCCTCCGCCGTTCCTTCACAGGCCACTTCCATATAGCGCGCCAGCACCACCCATTCGGCCGGTGCCAGGACTGCCTGCCGCTCCCACTTGGAGCGAATCGCGAGCAAGGTTCCGGTGGGGTCCCGCAACAGAGAGGCGACTTGCAACCGCTCATCCAGCGGTGCACGCTGCGCCTCCTCCAGCAGCACCTTCGCTACTTCGGAAAGGGAAAGTCGCTCCCCCCGTCCATGGGCGAGCGCCGCACGTGCCCGCTCCACGTAATCACGAAGTGACGGCGAAATCCGAACCGATAAGGTGCTCTGCTGGGGTTCGCGTCTACGGTCCATGGTGGTTCACCTCCTGATGGGTCGACCCTCCCGGTCTCCGACGTTCGCATCATCTGGCCCTGCACCTCTTCCCGTTTCCCATCCTATGATTCATCCGTTGCCGAACGGGCATGGCTGCCGCACTATCGTTGATTTCAGGCATAGACTCCTCGCAACAAATCCGAAGGTTGCTCTTTCCTGGTCATAGACCCTATGGCCCGCTGGCGTTGGACGTTCCTGGTAAGGCAGGTCATGTCGCATTTAACCTTGGGCTTGGATGGCATTTTCGGGTTGTGGCTGCGGGCGCAGAGCCGTCCAGTGGTCCAGAGTGCCATTGCGATGTTGCTCGACCCAGCGGCGCGTGTAGATCTTCAGCCCTTCCAGCCACACGCGCGAGTTGCGGGAATTGAGCAGGCTTTGCTCGAAGTCAGTGATGCTGCCGCACAACTGGCGCCCGCTCGCCACACGCATGTACTCTTGAAGTTCGCCACTCATCCGCGCCATGGGGAGATACAGCCAGGCGGGCGTCATAACGAACGCAAGCTTGTCCGCCAAGCAGAGCTTGGAGTACCTTTTGCCGACGCGCTTTGCCCAATGCCGCGAATGGCAGCAAGTGAAGTCCCGCCAGTACGCATCGAAAAGCCAGCCCATGATGCGGCCGCCAAGAAGCACGTGGCGCTGGCCATCGAATCCTTCCATATCGCGTTTGCAAAGGTAGCCAGTGTCATGGACAAAGAAGGCGACCCATAGGCGGAAATCCCAAGGAAACCCGAACAATTTTCCCCATGCCCAGGCGACGAAGAAAGGATGAATCCAAATCGCATGGACTCCAAAAAGTACACTCTTGGTTCCGACTCTCATCCCGAATGACCTCCCGCAGTGGTTGTGACACCTTTTTGACCTTGTTCTTCCGAAGCGATTGGCTCCTCGACGAGCCACACCACCACCGCATGTGCCTTATTAACCGCTTCCGACAACTGCGTAAGATCACCCGCTCGCCCGCGCAGAGCAATTCGAAAGACGATCTCAACTTCGATTTCGCCAACGGGTGTCACGCGCGCACCTCGGCAACTTTCGTCTCGATCAGGTACTGACCGTCTTGGCCGGGCGCCCGAAGGTAGTGCGAATGCCTACACGCAACACAATTCGCCGCGCCCGTTATGGCTTTAACAACGGCCTCAAATTCAACCGGCACTTTCAGCACTTCCCCGGCCCGCGAGTGAAAGGCCGGTATGACCAACCCTCTCAGGTTCTTGTTCTCCTTCACCATGTCCAGCGCAAGATAACCTTCATGCGCACGAAACAGAATCTTGCTTTCAAGTGGTGGACGTTTCCTGTTATCAAAAAGTCCGGGGGCATGCTGGGTAATGAACAGGTTGTAGGTGTGGCCCACGCGAAACATCTCAACCCGCACGAGGGATGAAGCAATAACCAAGGCGTGGACGCCATTCACTCCTACGGAGTCAAGCGGATGAAGCCAAACCAGCGGCGCACCGCCCTGGTCGCAGAAGGTCACGTAATGGCCGATTTCTTCGACAGCACCGCCCGACTCGATCCCGCGAACCACATAGCGATGTCCCCGGTGCTGGTGTTCCAAGCTGACAGCGGGGTTTGCGTAAATCCCGACTTCGGTCAGCCTTCGTAGTGCACGCTGCGGTAGGGTCAGTCCCTGGCGACCTTCGTCGCGTCCCTGGGTGCTGCGTGTCATGCCTACCTCCTCACAGTCAACTGATCGGATCGCTGGAATCAACCTTCGCATGGCCGGCTGAGACGTCTGTTATTCCCTCACGCGCTTCAGCTCAGCATGAACATCTGCCAGCATGAGGCCGTTCGGGCCACGCTGGTAACACCGGCCTTCGGAATCGAGCAACAGATAACGGCGTGTGCAGATGTGCTTGTAAAACTCAATTTTTCCCTCGCGCCACATCCACATAAAGGCTCCACACCCCTCTGGCCCCACGAGCTGCTCAAGCGGCTTCCAGTTTGGTGGCTCGAATGTCTTGTCAGCCATGGTTTGCCTTTTGCACGCTGTTTCCGCTCGGCCTCGGGCATCCCACTGCCGCCCGAATCATGTCGCGGGTGCAACCAGCCCAGCAGATGTATTTGCGCGGGTCCTCGATCGAGATCGAAAGGTTGTCTCCGCCACGGTCGTGGCCCTCGGCGGCGCAGGATGGGCACTGGGTCACATGGTTCCGGCCAACCTTGCGCAGCTTCGTTCTGATGTGATCCAGGATTCGGAATTCCGGCCCTCCCGCGCGCCCCTTAAACTCCGTTTCAACCTTGGGTTCTGCGGGCGCAAGCCGAGGTGGAATCGCCTTTCCGGCGATCAACCGGGCAAGCTGTTCACCGGTCATCTTGGGAAGAGAATTCAGGTAGCGCATCTGCTTCTCGAGGTTGTAGTCAGCACCGTAAAACCAGAAGCGCTTTGCCGCGCCCCGGTGAATGCCCAACGGGCCACGGATCGCATTGCCATACTCACCGGGCTTCAACTCATCGTGCCTGGGGAAGACCTCGATCCCTTCCCGCAGTCCGCCCCCCTTGACCGGCACCCCCAACCGCAGAGCAAGGTCGTACACATAAATCCGGCAGTCCCGCGCCGGCAGTGGGTCCGCCATAAAGATCCAGAGGTGCCCGCCACGATTGCTATCCTCAAGCGCCGACTCCACGCCATCCTGTTTCAGGTAATAACCCAGCTTGATGAGGTCGTTGAGCGCATTCTTGTAATCCGCGTCGATGGCCACCCACTTACACCGCTGCGTGGAAGGGTTGATGACATAGAGGGCGACAGTGATTTCGCCCTCGATGTGGCCCCGGAGGGTGTCCGGCGTCAGGCTGAGGCCTTGGCCGGTCTTTTTGTCCGAGGGCCGGAAGTAGTAGTACCGGCCGCTTTCCGCGTGCGGCCGGTCGGACTGGAGGGTGTAGGCCCGCCGATTCACAAAGAGCCGGAAGTAGTCCGCCACCACGCTGGCGGGCGCCTTTAGGCGAAGTTTCCGCATTTTCTCCTCCCGGAAGTCAGGTGGGCGCCACATCTCCATAATCTGGTGATAAGGCGAAAAGCGTTTTCTGTCAAATTTCCGAATGGCGCTTATCTGAGGGCTGGTTTTTCAAGCACTTACAGCCGGCAAAGAATGCAGCCTTTTTGGAGTTTGTGAGGGAGCGGTTCTCAGGCAGGGAGTCTTCCCAGGACTTTTGGGCCCTGGCCGGGCGTAATCATCCATTGGACGGGCGATTCGAGCAACGCGGGGGACGACGCGAGCCGGAAGAAGTGGCATTGGTTGATTAGAACATCGAACTCTGACGGGCTATACCCGCCGTAGTTCTGGTCGTTAAAATCCACCCAGAGCCAGACACACTTTTTCCGGTCATAGACATAGACCGCTCCGGAATCTGGGGAGTCAGCGTGGGCGACAAAAACCACCAGGGCCGCGGGAAACTGGAACCAACGAAAGATCTGGGGATATTCGGCGAACTCCAAGAGCTTGGCAACGGCTTCGTCCACGGTGTCCAACTTACTCAATCTAAACAGCTTGGTTACTTGCACTGGGCCAAACATATTTCCTCCTTTTATTGGTGTGGGCTTGCAGCCTATACTTTACAACTTCGTCCGGGGCCTTCTTACCTCCGGCCTCGGCCTCTGTGGAACTGCCCGGCCAAGAGCCGTACTCAGGGGAGGGGTACGCGGCAAGTACGTGAAGTTATCCCATGCGGGTACAAATCTCGTTCTCCTCAACCCCGATGTCGACAGGGCCTATCGCATCGAAAAACCGTTAACGACGCCTTACGAAGTGTGATCGAGTTGCGGTAGGTGGGAAGCTACTAGCGCAGAGATGACCGTTCGAACTGCGCCAGAGGTTGTGGGACCCTGAGGTGGCCACGTCAAACCGTTTTGGGAATTGACCGTGGGTTCGTCGTCGAAGGAAAGCCGAGAGGGCAAATGGCGTGCTCCAGGCATCGATTCTTCCTCCCTACCTGTCATGATCACAGGAAACGGAAGCCAGCGTAAACGATTCCGGCAATCCCCATGATTGTGAATACGACATCATAAAGTGCGTCCAGTGGACCCCAACCAGCCGAGCTCGTCCGACATGCTCTCGCGCTTCGAAATCCTTTAATTGCAAGGCTCAGTGCGAGCAGGACTACAACGATCCAAGAAAGCGGCGCTCGCAGCCAGCGAAACAGCACCACTGCAAACCACATGGAAACAAAACCAGTCACAAATCCGGCGAAAACTTCATTGGCGAAAAGTATGATCAAGACTTTCGTTGAACGTTTTGCACGTACCTCGCGATCTCTGGCAGGCCCTTCCCGCCCAAGGCCGAAGACCACGGAGGTAAGCGGCATTAAGATAAAGGAGGCGACCGACACGAAGACGGTCGCAACAAGGGGAACAACTAGGATCGCGATTAGGTAAGCCAGGACTGTCCGCACAGATTATCTCCGCGCGTCCGCCGACGGTCGCCACTCAGCCTCTGCGACCGCCCGTTTTTGGACTCCGTTCCAGCATCGCATGACGGCAGCTTACCGTTCTGTATCGGGAGATTCCACAAGATGCGAGTGGTGAGCCGCGAACTCCCAAAAGTCTCTTCACGAAATTGAAGGTCCAAAAACCTTGGATTCGATTCAAGCCGAGCTGAAATGAGCGAGCTAGCGGCACGAGTTATGCCTTGCCTGAGGTTGAGCGATTATCATAGAGTTTCGCGGGCCGCAGGCCCTAAGTCACAACCCCCAATGATCAAGAGGATTTGCGCCACCCCACTCCTCTTAGCAGCGGGAATAGAGCATGCCCCGAAGAATTGGAGCCACAGACGCTCCATTGGGCTACACACCTTCGTCGCATTTAATACGGTCGCCCTTCTTCAGCATAAAGTGCATCTCATGCGCGAGCTCAATCAGTTTTTGGTTAAAGCGTTCCAATCTTGCCTCTGCCTCCGCCCGGTTATTAGCTGTTGTCTCCAAACTTAGTGGCTCGCTGTACGTGTATGTGAATTTCGGCATCCTGCAACTCCTTTGCGGGCGCCGGGGGGCGGCGCGTACAATGAATTCGATATTGGCCGAACCGCACCACGGGAATTAGTAAGACAAATGCGCGGGTATCCTACCACGTGAAGTATACGCTGTCATATTCCTGCGCCGATGAGTCCTGCACCGATGAGGCGCTCGTAATTCCGCTTATAGTCCTCATTTTTGGGGTCAAACACGTAGGCCGTGCGGATTTCCTCCAGTGCTCCCTGCCGGTCGCCTTTGTGCTCCAGTGCGAGGCCGAGACGGTAGTGCACACCGGCATTGGAGTACGCCCAGTCAATATTGGGGCGCAAGCGGAGCGCCTCACGATACTCCGTGATAGCGCCGTCCCAGTCGCCCTTATTTCCGAGCGCCACGCCAAGGTTGTTGTGCGCTAGATCATTATTGGGGTTCAAGCGGAGTGCCTCGCGCAATTCGGCGATTGCACCGTCCCAGTCGCCCTTGTTTTTGAGCGCCGCGGCAAGTTTGCAGTGCGCCTTATCATCATCTGGGTTCAAGCGGAGCGCCTCGCGGTATTCCGCTATCGCCGTAAGGCACTCATAGGCCTTCCGGAAGTCGGGGTCTTGAGGGTTAAGCTCGTAGGCCGCGCGGTATTCCTGCAAAGCCTCCCGGAAATTGTGCTTGTGTTCAAGAGCGACGCCGAGGCTATAGTGCACGTTGCACGCATTTTCATTTTCAGGGTCCACGCGCAGCGCCTCGCGGTATTCCGCTATCGCACCGTCCCAGTCGTCCTTCTCCTCCGCAAGCGCTTGGCCGAGGCGGTAGTGCGCAAAGTCATCATTGGGGCTCAAGCGTAGTGCCTCACGGTATACGAATATCTCACCGTCCGGGTCCTCCTCCCCCCTGAGCCGGAAGGCGAGGCCGTTGCGCGCCATGTCATTATTGGGGTTCAAGCGTAGCGCTTCGCGGTATTCCGCTATCGCCTCGTCATAGCGGCCAAACGACCCGAGCAGGTGACCGAGCATGTAGTGCGCCATTTCATTACTAGGGTCCAAGCGCACTACCTCACTGTATTCCCCTATCGCAAGGCCCTGGTCGCCCTTCTCCCCAAGCGCGACAGCCAGCTTGTAGTGCGCTGTCTCACGACGGTCACTTGAGCGAGGTGCATCATTAGGGTTCAAGCGTAGCGCCTCGCTGTATTCCGCGATGGCCCCGTCCAGGTCCCCCTTGTAGTGGAGTGCGACACCGAGGTTGTAGTGCGCCGTTGCGTTACTCGGCTCCAGGCGGATCGCCGTCCCGAACTCAGGGATGGCCGCGTCAACGTCACCCTTCTGTTGAAGTATCTTTCCCAGTTCGCAGTGTGCCCATGCGTCACGGCGTATCCGGACGATCTCACGAGACTCTGCAATTGCTTCGGGAAGTTCGCCCTTCTCAACAAGCAGATCCCTCAAGCGCTGATGCAGAAAAGGAGAGCGGGGAGACAACCCCACCGCCCGGCGATATTCCGAAATGGCTCCCTCAAGGTCGCCATTGAAATGAAGGGCATGTCCCAAGACTGCATGCTTGACGCTGTCATCCGGGCTTTCAAGCATCGCCTCGCGACACTTGGCGATGTACGGTTCGATCACACGATTAGCAGCCTCATGTTGCCCTTGGCGACGCAATTCTCCTGCGAGAATGAAGCATGTGGCCTGGTCATGCGGCTTCAGCTCACGAGCCTTGCGATATTCCGCGATCGCCCCCTCCACGTCGCCACTCGCTCCAAGAGAGTTGCCGAGGGAGAGGTGTGCAAGAACGCTCTCAGGATCCAAGCTGATGGCCGCCCGATGCTCAGCAATCGCCCTTTCGTAGTCGCCCTTTATGGTATGAAGAGTAAAGCCAAGATTCCTGTGGGCCGAAGCTAGCGCCTTTTGGATTACACTGCGAACCCCGTCAACACTCTCACGTTCTAATCCCGATTCAAGATTTGAAATCGCGGTCTGTGCCTCAACGCCGATATTGCCGAGACTCTGTGCTGCATAACTTCGCAGGTTGTAGTCCGAATCCGACAATGCCAGAACTAATGCCGGGACAGCGGGTGCCGCGAGATCCCCATAGTGACCTATAGCTCCTGCGGCGACTCGAAGCCACTCTTCGCAATGTGGGGAATTTCGAGCTGAGGGATCGCGGATGGTTTCTAAAACAGCGATCAGGACTGGGATGGCTTCTTGGGGATACTCTCGCCAGCGGGCCAAACATTCGGCCGCAAGGATTCTGACATGAGCGTCCGTAGCACCGAGGGCACAAAGTAACTGAGAGCGATTTGCCGGAGTATTACCTCCACCGCGGATTTCTAGAATCTCTTCTACTGTCCATCCTCCGGGCTTTTTAGGGAAACCAGCTTCGAGTCCCACGAGGCTCGCGGCCAAAGACAGTCCTCGCTTTATAAGGGTATCCGACCTTACAGCAAGGGCCTTGGTTCCCACGGCGACAAGACCACTCGGAATCTGATTATCGTCCTCGCTCATAAAGTGGCGTCCCGTCCCTTGATCGATCTTAATCGTCCTCTTGCCTCCGCAACTTGTTGGTCCACCCGTGCTGCCATCTCAGCCAAGAGGTCACGCCCTTCCTCCTTGGCTTGGTCCACTTGCTTTTTCAAGTGGTAGAGGTCGGATTCCTCCAGCCGGACGATCTCGGCATCAATAGCCTTCAGCCGATCTTCGACCTGAGCAATCTTGCGTATGACGCGAACGAGTTCTGCTCCCGGCCCTTCACCTTTCACAGATTCCGGGCTGGATTCCCAATCGCGGAGGATTGTCTCCAAGCGACCCTCATCGCCCTCCTCGTATGCGCGGTTTGCCTCAGTCATCAATTCATGTCGGCGCTTGCGCTCGCTTTCGTCGGTGGCAAGGTCGGGATGAATACGCTTAGCCACATCACGGTAGAGCTTTTTCAGATTCTCCGATGGCATGAATGGTTCCCGCTTGCCTGCGGCTTGTTCAGATTCCACGGCGCGGGCCGATTCTTGAGCCTGGGCGCGGGCTTGCGACGCTCCCTGTTGCGCTTCTAGGTCTTTAGGCTTGTTGCGAGCCCCAGCCTCCGCAATTTGAGCTTTAATCCCATCCAACTCGGCGAGGCGGGAGCCCACGATGCGCAAGTAGGTTCCCTCGAAGCTATGAAGTTCGGCCTGAAGAGTCGCCAAATCCAACTCACGTTCAGCTAATCTCGCTTCCAAACTTGCCAGTTCGGCCTTTTTCTTCTCTAACTCTCTGGCCTCTGGCGACGTAATTTGCGTGATTCGTGTCGTCATTGGGTCAATCCCGCATCAGTTGCGTTGGAGGGGGCAATTGTACAACGAATTTCCGCTTTGGCTCCCAACAGCCCCAGACTATACACCGCGCGAGGGGTTGAGACATATATTGTTCTTTGGCTGGGTCCAGGGGCACGGGACATCAAATTTGAACAGCTCTGATCTATGACTGGGCGCTTTTGCTTCAATAGATTCCCGCGCACCCTCCGCCGCGAGACAGGTGCCGGTCGCCGCTTCAGCGAACTGACCCACTAACCGCCGGCTTGAGGCTTTGGAAAAAACCCTCCGGGGGGTGAAATCAATCCCGCTCTGCTCGATACTGGATTCAGGTGCATGTATTCAAACTGGTCATTAAAATCTTGGCCGTTTGGGGGCGTAGCGACCCAAGCATTGACGCTGCCACAGCGGCCCTCGACTCCTCCACTTTTGGTGAGGCTGGAGCGCCGGCAGCCGGGTGCCGGTCCAAAGCGCCGCGATTAGCCGACGCTCCAGGGGGTGGTGGGAGTTGAGGCAGGGGTTCAACGTGGGAAATAGAGAAGCTCTCAATCAGTGAGCTGTGCTGGCGACGGCTGACGCCATGAGTTCCGTGGCCGCTCGCAGCTTCGGGGTGTCGGCCTCCGTCATTCGGCCGACGTCCCCGTACTTGAACGTGCCGCCACTTGCCCATTCCACCACTTCGCCGATGCCTTGCTTCTTGGTCGTGGCAACGCGCCGTGCCGCCGTAAGGAATTCATTACGGAGTTGGTTGAACCCGGAACCTGCGGCAGATCCATTGCCATTGTTGTGCTCAGGAGGTGAGGCAGCACGGTCGGCGGGTGGCTTGCCCGATCCATTTTCACCATTCCGGGGAGTACTGTTCTCAGGGGGCGACGGCTTCATCGTCGGATGCAGTCCGGCAGCGGCGGGGGTCGCATCAGAAGGAGAACCTGCCGCAGCGCCTTCGGCAGCCCCAGGGCCATTCCCTGACGCCGGGTAGAACTCCGCCGCAACCTCCGGCGCCTGCTCTTGCTCGTCCTCAACGACCTCGAAGACTTTGCCACCCGACCCGAGCAGCTTGCGAGTCTGTGCGAAGAGGCGGGCGTTCTCCGTCAGGTTGGCGATCAGTTTCCGCATGTCGTCGCCTTCGACTTCGAGACTAAGCGCCCAGATGGATGAAGTCTTCTTCCTCTTCTCCTTGCGGTCGAAGTAGGTGGCCTCCTCCGGGCGAACCGTCAGCTTGGCCGTGATCCCGGCCAGCCGACCACCTGTGAAAGTCTGGATCTCCTGCAAGGCGGAGTGAATCTGCCGGATCGAGCGGTAAGAACAGGTGTGGATGCGACAGACACTCCCAAGCCGCGGGAAGTCCGCCAACACGAAGCGTAGATCTCCACCTGGCTTGCACTGGCCCGCCGTAAGCTCCGGGCATCCGCTGCCACAGGTGGTCCAAGGCTGGCCGCCAGGCTTCTCAGCCGTGCGCCGGGTGGCCGAGGTTCCGTCGCCCCAGCACTTCCGCTCGGTGGCTGTCCACCAGGCGTAGGAACTGGGAAAGACGTTCTCGATGTCATCGTCGATCAACATAATGTGGAGTTCGCGGCACTCGTCTCCGTAGTGCTCGGTCAGTTCCGGATCGACTTCCCACCCAACCCGGTTGGCCGACTTCTTCTTCCGCAGGAAGACGAAGTGGTCGAGCTTGGTGGGATGGTTACAATCTCCATTGGGTGGTAGCCCGATGGAGACCTTGGTGGATACGGACAGCCGCTGGATGACACGGCCGTCTTGGTCGTGCGTAACGCCAATGATCATAGGGATTCTCCTTTTCAAATAGGTTTTAGCCGACACAGCGCGTCGGCGGGGTAATGACGGGTCGAGGCGCTTCCACTCAGACATTTCCTCGAAGGTCGGTTGAACTTCGAACCTGATCGGCGCGGGGCCGGCCACCGGGGATCTCGACAGGCAGGCTGACCAGGGGAAGGGTGACAGTTCCAGACAGCGAAGGCGGGGCAGTCGGAGAATGACGAGTCAGCGCGACTGAACCTCAGATCGTCGCGTTTACGTGCGCAGCCAACGTGTTCAGCAGCCGGGCGGCAACCTCGGCCAGCTTGGACCGGGGATTCAGATAGCGCAGTTCTTCAGGGAGCGTAGGCACCGGCCGCGCGGATCGAGCGAGCCACGCAAGGTATCCAACCATGCCTTCGGGAACGCGCCAGACGAGCGAGAACGACTCGTGGCAGTCGAACCCGAGATGGTTGCTCCACTCATGTCCAAGCGCTTCAAGTAGCTCGCACGAAGCTTCGAGGTGCGACCAGAACTTCATCGCCTCGATGTCTTCGAGTCGGCTGCTAGAGAAGTCAACTCGTTCGAGGAGTAGGGCCAGTTCTTCGAGGCTTACTTCCAGACGAACCGCGTGGCCAGTCTCCAAGTCTCGGACGGCATCGAGCCACTGACGACTGGGACGTCGTTCGAGGCGTGCCAGGGCCTGCTTCACCAGCAGGTCGATGGGCGGAGCGACGGTCAGGTTGCGCTGTCCGGGCAGATCCACACAAGGTAACAGTTCAAAGAGTTTCATGTTCACCTCCTGTAGGGTTTGGGATTCAACTCGCTTACTGCTCAAGGGGGGAGCTTTCAGATCACGGCGTTTCAGGGCAAGGGTTCAGGGACATGACAGTCACACCACGGATTTGCTCGCAACTCCAACTGGCTATCTGGTGATCACAACACGTAGAGAGCACGGTTGTGACCCGACGCTCAGTCAGGCTCGCGCGGGGTACGACACCGCGCCGACTCGGAGGCCAACGATTTGCCACGGACTCACGTGAACACAGGATCCGCTCAACTCGCTATCACGCTCACTCATCGTCATGCACCACACTCTCTCGGGCGGGCGAGAACACACGTGGCTGACTCATGGCTCGCATTCTCGAAACTGCTCACACTTCTCTCTCCAGATCTCCGAGCCATCAGTTCAGGCAACACTACGCGGTCGGACGAAGCATGGCTCTCACAAAGACACCACGAAGGAAAGCGCGTCGTTTTTCGGCAGAAAAACGACGCGCGGGGATACTATAGTCAATCGATAACTCGCGAGGGGTCAAAGGTTTACGGGACCCTACGAAAGGGCAAAGTGGGGCAAAGAATGGCAAAGTGGGTCAATTGAAGGGTAAATCAGACGTATGTGGGGTGGCTCCCAGCAGTTCAAGAAAGGGTCGCGGACCGAAACCATTGCTCGTTTCGACCGGCATGGCGAGAAGGCGGTTGTGCCATTCGCGCACCAGCCCGAAGACCAACCGGTCCGAAACATCCGTAAACCCCTGGGCCAAAAACTTCAGCAGATCGTAGTTGGCAGTGAGGTAGAGGATCAGCGAAACGTGTCCCTCACCGGCCACTTTCTCAGCTACCCAGTCATAGTCAGACATCGCCTTGCGGCTTCGCTCGTACTCTAGCGCAAACTTCCTCTTCTGCCCATTTACCGGAACCTCGACCACAGCGTCGTACTCCTTGGCATAGCCAAAGGTTGTGAGCTTGTTTAGGGAACGAATTTCGGTAGTGGGGATCCAACGCGCGGGGACATTGGCGTGCAGCAACGACAGGTGAATGTTGTTCAGCTCGACGGCGTGGAGGAGGTCATTCGTGCTGCGGTCCTGGCCTGGCTTGGCCGATGCCACGAAGTATTCCTCCAGGCCTTGGAGTTCCTGGGCGGCCTCCGCACGGATGGAGTAGACGGGTTCGCCGCCAAACCAGGTTGTCCGCCGCCGCTTGACCAAGCCGTGGCTCACGAGGCGGCGAACCCTCCAGGCAAACGACTGCCGGC
>Ga0326728_10017467_pt1 | contig 14368 bp, 12 predicted proteins | sample MB3enrmetagenome_FD_207602 | JGI IMG/M metagenome (GOLD analysis project Ga0326728, IMG submission 207602) | Lab enriched peat soil microbial communities from McLean, Ithaca, NY, United States - MB31MN | ecosystem: Environmental > Terrestrial > Soil > Wetlands > Peat | place: USA: New York...
TTTTGATGAACGATTAGAAAAACTCGCAAAGAGAGCGTTCGAGAATCGTTGGATCGACGCTGAACCTCGTAACGGCAAACGTGGGGGAGCATTTTGTATGGACGTACCTGGAGTTGAAGAATCTCGCATACTTTGTAATTTCGATGGTTCTCTCGACCAGGTGTCCACCGTGGCTCATGAGTTAGGCCATGCTTTCCACAACGAATGCCTATCCGGAAAACAAATGTTGCAACGGACCACACCGATGACCTTGGCGGAAACCGCTTCGATCATGGATGAAACAATCATAACCAATGCAGCACTAGCACAAGCAGCGAACTCGGAAGAAGAACTAGCAATTTTGGAAACCTCCCTGATAAGCTCCAGCCAGGTAATCGTCGACATAACCTCACGCTTCCTATTCGAGAAGGAAGTATTCGAAAGACGCGTCAACTCCGAACTATCGGCGGACGATTTCTGTGAAATCATGTTAAGATGCCAAAAGGCTACCTATGCCGACGGATTAGACGAGAAGTTCCTTCACAAATACATGTGGGCTTGGAAAGTCCATTACTACATTCCCAGCTTCTCATTCTACAACTACCCTTATGCCTTCGGCTTACTCTTCGGCACAGGCCTTTACGCAATTTACAGAGAACGGGGGCAGCAATTTGTGAAAGACTACGAGGCCCTGCTAGCAAGTACCGGAGAGGCGACACCTGCAGAACTTGCTGCGAGATTCGGAATCGATATACATAAGCCAGATTTCTGGCGTAGCAGCATCCGCGTCATCGAGGAACAAATTCAGCGGTACATCAAACTATAGTAGCTATACTTAACCGTCAACTCTCGCTCCTACTGCTCGCAGTTCCCTCTTCATTTCCTTGAGTGCACCGCCAACAGCCTGCGCCCCTCTCATTTGCTTGCTAGAGAAAGTCGAGAAGTGTAGTTCAATGTGGGGTCTACCACTCGCTTCGACTCCGCGAGGATGCGACTTGATGTAGACCCCAGCCCAGTGGCTCATGACGCGGTCTATGATTGGAGCGAGTGCGGACTCCATGATGCCACTGATCTTAAGCCATTTCTCAGAGAACGCCTTCCCACCAGCCTTTGCGCGTATCCTTTTCGATATCGACTCTCGAAATATCCCCTTAGCTTCGGAGGGGACTCCGGGGAGACAGAAGATCTGAGTCCCACCCACACTCAACGAGACTGCTGGGGCTGTTCCTAACGGATTGTGTAACGGGGTCGAACCAGTTGGTATCCGGCCCATCTTCAAACGCGGTTTGGTGAACTCAATTGATTCGTGGAATCTTCGTGCGTAATGCTCACGGATCAGCCGTACAGCCTCTTTATCCAACTTAACTCGTCGCCCTAACGCCTTGGCCACGCCCCGTGACGTCATATCATCGAAAGTAGGTCCGATTCCTCCAGTGGTAATTAGGAAGTCAGGTCTCCGTTGTAGTGCCTCCTTAATCGCTCCTGAAATCTCGCCCAACTTATCTCCGACAGTCGTTATTCGCGTAACCTCGCCTCCTAGAGAGGTTACCTGCGACGATAACCATGACGCGTTCGTATTGATCGTGTTTCCGAGTAACAACTCGTTGCCAATCGACAATATCTCAACGACGCAACTCAATCTAGCTTACGCTCGGAACGAACAATCAAGAACTCCTCGAATAAATGATGTTTGTATAAATGAAATAGATAGATGGATCGTCCGTACGTTTCCAGTATTGCCCCGGGGTTACTCAGGTTTCTTGGAGAGCCACCATTTCAGGTACTCGTTCTGTTTGCGCCTGCGTTGTTCTTCTGGAGATTCGCGTTCCCTCAGTTTCAATCGGCCCTCCATGAGTTGCTGTGCGCTAGTTGTAAGCCCGCAGCTCTTGCAGGTGTAATGCTTCAGGGCGCTATCGTAAGTCAATATTCCTCCACATTCTAAGCAGTAGTTTGTTGTCACTTGGGTTTTGGTCTCCAAGTGGGTAGGTTTGTGGCGCGCTAGTTAAACCTGTAGCACGTCGTTCTTTGGCGGCAACGTAGTAGAATTCTCCGGAACTTTTCTGCTCCTTATCCAACTTGCTATCCAGTTTGTTTATTCGCGGGCGGTGCGTGTCGGGGTCACGTCTAAACGTGATTCCCATTTCGGAGAGAAAAGTGTTCATCGCCTCGCGCAATGGCATGGGGTTTGTACTGCGGCCGTCGACGCTCGGTGTTCCTTTGAAAACCATCATACGGTCCGCGATGAAATCTTGAGCGACAATGTCATGTTCAACGACAAAAGCGAAAGCTTGCCGAGAGTCAACCAAATGTCTGACCGCCTTGGCTACGTTCAGCCTCTCCTCAACGTCGAGGAACGCGCTTGGTTCGTCCAGCAAGTAGACTTGAGCTGACTTTCCGAGGCACGCGGTAATCGCGACTCGTTGGAGTTCTCCGCCGCTCAGTTCGGTTATTTTTCGGTCGAGAAGTTTAGTGATGGATAAGGGGCGAATCACTTCTTCGGTGAACATTGCAGACGAATAGTCGTCTACAACACTCATTAGAAGTTCCTGAACGTTCCCGTCGTAGGTTGAAGAAATGTATTGGGGCTTGTAACTAACTTGGAGTTGATTCTGACTTGATTCTCCGTAGTAATCTAGAAGTTCTTTTATGAATGTGGTCTTTCCGATTCCGTTGGATCCAAGTATTCCGATGATTTCGCCGGCGGCAACGTAGCCTGGGTCAACTTGAAGATGAAAGTCTCCAATCGTTTTCGTTATCTTTGGCCATTCAAGCTTAGTTTGGGATTCGAAGTCGATCTCCCTTGGCGGCCTAACGTGGAATCGGATTGGGTCGTCCCTGAACCTCATGTTTTCGTCGGGCAGGAATCCGGAGAGGTAATCATTGATTCCGCTCCGTGTCGGGTGAACATGTGACACTATGCCGTAGGATCCAGGCTGACCATAAACTAGGTAGATTTCGTCCGAGAGGTAGTCGAGCATTGCTAGATCATGCTCGGCAACAAGTAACGTCTTTTTCTCTTCCAGTAGTTTCCTTATGCTCCTTGCGGCTCGAATCCGTTGGTAAACGTCCAGGTAACTTGAGGGTTCGTCGAAGATGTAGACGTCGGCTTTTCTGCAAATAGTCGCTGCGATGGCGACCCTTTGCAGTTCGCCGCCGCTTAGCACTTTGGCGTCTCGTTCGAGTAACGGTTTCAATTCAAGGTCGTCAATCAATTCCGAGAGCTTGTCACGTTCGTCGACTTTATTCAGTAACCCACCTATCTTTCCTTTGATGACCTCGCTGAGTTTGTCGACGTGTTGCGGCTTGTGAACGATCTTCAAGTCGCCAGTGGAAATGTTAGTGAAGTACTCATGAAGTAGAGTACCTCGGTACCTGTTCAGGACGGTATCCCAGTCTGTCACAGTTTCAGGTGTGCCGAAGTTCGGTTTCATCTCTCCGCCTAGTATTCGGAGGGCTGTGCTCTTTCCTGTGCCGTTTCTCCCCACGAGTCCGATGAGCGTTCCTGGGCGGGGCACGGGCAGTCTGAAGAGTTTGAATTCGTTTACGCCATAACTGTGAATGCATTCGCCGTCAAGTTCTTGCGGGAGTTTCACTATGCTGATCGCGTCGAAGGGGCATTTCTTGATGCAGATTCCGCAGCCTGTGCAGAGGTCCTCGTCGATTATGGGTTTCTCCTGTCCAGCTACGAATTTGATCGCATATCTTCTATTGAGAACTTCGGGGCAGAAACGGTAACAGGGTATGCCGCAGTCATCTGGCTTGCAATGTTCTTTGTCCAGTGTGGCGACGCGTAGCAAAATTGATTCATCCCTCGTATCAAAGTTGGCCTGAGTTAGGATGAAAGATCAGAATTAGGCAGATCGTAGCTCGGCCTTACCAATCCTCTTCTTCTCCCCAGCCTTCGTCCTCTCCCCACTCATCGTCGGTCCAGTCGTCTTCTTCGCCGTTCCAGTTATCTTCTTCACTCAAGAGTCGGACCTGCGATGCGACTTCGTTTAAGCCGATAAGCAGGCTCCTTTAAACTTTTGGCCGAAGTCAGGCAATGCCGTGCAATCGCACCGTTACCGGGCTCGAGATGCATGACTGGCCCATCTAACGCAAGCGGGATACTATTCTCCCTCTGAAATTTGCTTTCGGTAGTTTCATCGAAGGAGTAGAGTAGGCCCAGGGCATGTAGGCGGTGTTGTGAACGGCCGCAATCTTTCCCATTCGATCAATCGCGATTATTCCTGCATGGCCACGCAACCTTTCTGAGGCCATCCGAACGCAGGTTTCAGCCGCCTTGTTGGCGGATAACCCATCCCCCATCATCAAACACATCGTCCTCGAGAGGGAGAGTTTCACCGCGATTTCTCCCCACCCGGTTGCGATTGCAGTTCCCGACTGGTTGTCTGAATATAAGCCCGAACCTATCAGGGGGGTATCTCCAATTCTGCCGGGCAATTTCATCGCCATTCCTCCAGTAGACGCAGCCGAGGCGAAGTTTTCATCCGCGTCGACTGCCACCGCCCCAACAGTATCATGTTCTAGGATTCCTGGATGCGCACGAATCAGTCTAGGATTCTTCTTCAGCCATGCAAGTCTTCCTGTGGATGGATCTTTCTTCATTGCATCGAAGGCCTTCCGCCGTTTAGCTGTGATTGGGTTGGCGGCGGGGAGGCGAAACGCCTTGCCTAAATTTTCCGCTGTCTTGCCTGCCAAGAGTACATGGTCGGTGTTTTCCATTACGACTCGAGCTAGATGGATGGGATTCTTGGTGTTGCGGATCAAGGCAACGGCGCCCGCGGAAAGATCTCGTCCATCCATTATTGCTGCATCCATCTCCACCGTACCGATAGAAGTCAACGCGGAACCCGTACCCGCGTTGAAGATGGGGTCGTCTTCCATCACTGAGACGGCGGCTTCAACAGCGTCAAGTGCGCAACCACCGTCGGCGAGTACTCTCGATCCCGCTGACGCCGCCTTCTGCACCCCTTCTCTGCCCAGTTTGATATCTCTTCTCCAAAATCCCGCCCCACCGTGAACAACAATCTTGGCATCCAAACAGGATCACCTATTCTTCGCTTCGGTCCGAAAGCGATTGTCTTTGACTCGCGGACTAATGTTTAAGCTGTTTGCGAAAGGATACTTGTTCGGGGTTGTGGTTCTCTTTGGTACGAGTGTTGAAGGCAGACTTGGATGGCTTGGCAAGCGCTGCAGATACCGTTGCCAAGGGCGGAGTAATATGCTACCCAACAGACACTCTGTACGGGTTAGGATGTGATCCCCTAAATTCCTCTGCGATCAAGAGGACGATGGAGGTAAAGGGAGACCGGACGAAGCCTATGCCGGTCTTGGTGAAAGGCCTAGCTGAGGCTGAGAAGCTTGCGTACGTAACTGACTATGCGAGGCGAGTAGCTGAAAGATTTTGGCCTGGACCATTGACCATGATTCTTTACTCTCGAGAGATTGTTCCTACAATACTCACTCCCGAGAGAAGGGTGGGCGTGCGTTCACCAAAGCACCCCATCTGCCTGGACCTATTGGGACTTTGCTCGGGTGCACTGATTGGGACGAGTGCCAATCTCTCGGGGAGACCCCCAGCGACCACAGCTTTAGAGGCTTTGAAGGAACTCGGAGACCGAGTAGACATGATACTGGATGGAGGCAGGACACCGCTCGGTGTAGCCTCCACGGTCATAGACCTAACCCAAGCCAAAGTCACCATTTTGCGGGAGGGCCCCGTAGAAAGGTCGGAAATAATTCGTTGCCTGCGGCAACGTAAGCCAAGATAGGTATTAATGTACTGATATCTTTCGCTAGGTTCGGGTCATCTCGTTGCTGAAAGATTTCAATCTGGTTATATCAACTAGCCGAGGAAACGAGAGAAACACTTGCAGCGAGATGTGGTACCTCCTCGGGGAAGTCGGGGATAGGGGGTCGACTATCGAAACCACCTCCGTCATAGGTCTGGTTGTCGCGAAGACGAAGATTGACGTGGTTAAAGCGATTCATGACCTTCGTGAGCTCCTGAAGGAAAGGCCATGGGAATTCAAATACACGCTGAAGTTAGTTCCGATTCAAACTGTTACAGAAGCGAAGCTTGAGGCAATACAAGCCTCTGCCCTAACGCTGGCTGAGGGAATTGCAGAGAAAGAGACGTTCAGGATAACGGTTGAGAAACGTCACACGGGCCTCTCGAGCAAGACGATAATTGACACAATTGCGAAACAAATTGAAAGAACCGTCAACCTTGAGCATCCGGATAGGATACTGATGATAGAAGTCATCGGAGAATTAGCCGGCGCGGCTTTGCTTAGGGCCGAAGATACGCTTTCGGTCGAGCGCGAGAAACGAAAATCCTGACTATTTTAATTCCTCAATGCAAGCATCGCCGATCGCTCTAGTGCCAGACGTTCAATTGCGCTAGTGATAGGTTCCTTTGTGCGGATTATGGCTTTCAGCTCTTTGTCCCCAATCTCAAACCCTGAACGCACGTTCTCGATCCTCGAGCGTGGCCAGTCATCGAGTAGATCGTCTCTTCCTTTTTGGCCAAGCACCTGTTCTAGGTAGTCTCCTGTAGCTGAGACTTGATTACTTGAGTTTCCGACGGCTAGAGCTGCGGTTCGGTTTGTTTCCGCTGTCACTCCCACGCGGGTTAACGCTTCATTGATCTGTTTGTTGCCTGAGATGTAGAGAAGAAGTTCCATCCCCAGAGATTTCGCAATTGGTTGCTTTGAACGGTAAGATTTGAGCGCGTTAACAGTTGCCAAAAGCAGGTAGTGACTCCCAGGTACCCTATCCAAATCCACGCATTGAACGCTAACATCCGGATACTTCTCGGCAGCGCTCCGAAGTAGGTCCTCGATACTTTGCGGTTTAGTGTCGAATGCCGACATCCACAAATATTGCCCGAGTTCGGGTAGCTCTGAGAGCACTATGAACCGCCGTTGGCTAGCTGGAGAAGGGCGCTCACAGTCTTCTTGTCAATCCCGCATTTGATGAGTGTGTCGCGGACACTCTCCATGTTACGTCCCGCGGCCTTTGCTTCTTGAATCAGGAGGATTGTCGTTTCCAGCCTTTCCCACGGAAAAACGATCCAGTTGCTCGTCGTTTCTGCGAAGAAGTCTGGTTTGAGCCTGCTGTGAGGCTTATGGTAAACTGTCACAGTCTTAACTTCTCCCGCGCCTCTTTCGTAGACGTGGTCTAATGCTACTAGGAGGCTTTCGCCCGTGTCAGCCACGTCGTCGACGACGAGAATCTTCTTCCTGGATATGTCTTCACTAATTGGTTGCGTTACAATTGGCTTCCGCGCCGTCTTGTTGATGCCCACATAAAATTCAATTTTGATATTTGCCGTGTGCGTGTTAGCCAAAAGGTCTGAGAGAATCCTACCAGGCGCCCAGCCTCCTCTAGATACTCCTACAATGAGATCTGGCTTGAACCCCGACTCCTTTATCCTGATGGCTAGGGTTACGAGCATATCGTAAATTTCGTTCCAACTGGGCGCAACATACTCGCGAGGATCTGACATTAGGGCACCTTCGGAATCGAGGAGTTTCAGGTATCACTTAGTATTTGTTGCGGTCAGCGGAGATGCATCTCCTCATCTGGCGTGAGGGGCCTCGGTGCAGGTCAATCCACGTCATGCCGCAGCTATTTTGGCTCGAATCGCATTAACAAGTCTTACTGGGTTATCTGGGAAATTCATGTGCAGTAATCAAGTCGGTTTCAGGAAGTGTATGGCTTGGGAGGTAGCATACATGAAAGCTAACCCCAGCACAATGGCGAAGGGTAGCCCTGGAAACATATCCCTTCCCTCTAACATCTTGAACCCGAGGTATGCTCCGATTACGACACCCAGAGCGGCTGCAATGAATGGGAGCAGGCCAAAGTTCATCATTGAAATGCTCGCAAGCATCGAGTAAAACACCATATCCCCCATACCAACGGTCAGGTCGCCGTAAGTGAAGACGGCGCCCGTGAATTCTTCAAGGTCTGTTGATTCAGCCATTTTTCCAATCGGGCCTTTGTAGACCGCGAAGAGGTCGTATCCGGCTAGGGCGAGTAAAAGCACGATTCCCGTCAAGGTGGGTATGGAAACGCCCAGGAATGTTCCAGTCATCCCCCCGACTATGATAATTGCGGCAAAATGCGGCGCGCCCTTCGATTTGTAAATAGCTAAACCCAGCGCGACCGCCCCTAGCAGGCTAACTAGAAGCCAGGGCAACAGCGACGAAGTCAACACAGCCGGCAGGACACTTGCATAAAGCGTCCCGTACCAAGTGAATAGAAAGAAAACCAATGCGAACAGTGCTAAATTAATCAGGTATCTAACGATTCGCTTCAACCCGAATTTTATGAACAGGTACATCAGTGTCCCGGTTGCAGCCATCAAGATAACGAAGATGCCTGCGTTGAGAGTGATTCCGCTTGTGGTTTCCGGAAAAATTGTAATCGGCACAATTGGGGCGTTCGATGATTGAAGACTGTAGGTCAGTACTCCTGCAAGAACGATTGCCAGAACTTCAGGGATTAATTGTTGCGGCTTGGCTTTGAATTTGTTCTTACTCAACTTCTATCCACTTCAAATTATGATCGCATTCCGCACAGAAGTCTTCCTGTTTTCTGTCGGTGTCTGCTAATCGTTCGGAAAAATACATGACGCACAAGGGATTCGAACAATGTTTCAACCCTAACATGTGTCCGATTTCATGCGCCGCTTCCTTGGCTACTCTGTTTCCGAAAAGGTTAGGATTGTTCGCGTGAAGAGGCTTTAACCGGACAGTGGAAATTACGGCGACTCGCCCAGGGCATCTAGCTTCACCGAAAACAAAATTCATGCTCGGGACGTAAAGGTCTAGGGGAGTAACGCCCAGCATTAGCTCCACGGGAGCAGTTTGAATTAGTTCATCAAGGATTACTAAAATGCGGGTTGAATGGTATTGGTCTCGGAATGAATCGTAAGCCTCCACAGGTTCTCTAATGGGCTGAAGTACCTCCACCTGATAGCGTGGGAACCTTCGTGAAACCTGTTCCTTCAGAGTGTTGAGGGAGTAATCGGTTGTCGGACCGATCTGAATTAGGCCCAAATTGTCATACATCGAATACTTCACCAGGCTTTGGGGTTGCAGTTTGCAGGCCCAGTTCTTGGGACGCCCAGTCCGCGAGGCCTTTGCAATTTGCTTCGTCGCCGTGAACAACGAAGACTCGTGTTTTCTTATCGAGTTCCTTGAGTGTTTCTTGGAGCTGTGTCTTCCCTCCATGGGATGAGAAATCGTACTTCTCGACGCGAGCCGTCACCTTTCTTGTCTTACCATGCAGTATGAAGTGGCCATCGTCGAGTAGGATTCTGCCTGGTGAACCTTCAACCTGATAACTAACTAGGAAGATGCCGTTGCCTTCTTTCAGTGCGATGTTTTCCATGTAAAATACTGAGGCTCCACCTTTCAGCATGCCCGCTGGTGAGACAATTACGCCTGGCATGCGGGCAGCGCGTCTTCGTTCGTGCCAGTTTCTTATTTGGTCGGCGTCTCTCATCGCTGATCGGAAGAGTTGTTGGTCCTTCAGGGCGCTGGGGTATTCCTCTAGCATTCTAATTGCGTCCAACGCCATGCCGTCCACTGAAACCGGGTATGTGAAATTGTGGCCGGCGAGCATACAGATTATTTCTTGTGAGCGGCCAACTCCGAAAGCTGGAACAAGAACGGTGCCTCCGCCTTCAACGACCTCCTTGCAGGCTAGTACGAAGTTTCGTTCCGATTCCGCCCTGTCGGGGTGGTCTTGTGCCGCGTAGGTGCTCTCGATAACTATGGCGTCTAAGTTGTTGTACTCTCTATCCGCTCCGCTTACCAAATGTGTTGGCACGAGGTTGTAATCCCCCGTGTAGAGGATGCGCTTTCCATCATTCTCGAGGATTACCTGGGCGCTCCCGGGTATATGACCTGCATTTACAAGAGTAATCTTTGTGTCGCCGACCGAGAATTGTGAATGATAATCTACCGGAATCGCATGGCCCATCATGCTCTCCAAATCAATGTACTCGTATGGTAGATAGTAACCGCTGAGTTTGATCATATCTCGGACCAGCACCCCCGTCAACTTGAAGGTTGGCTCAACAGCGTAAACCGGCAGTTTTAGTGCATGAACATAGAATAGGGGAATCAAACCGCTGTGATCTAAGTGCGCGTGGGTGAGAACTACCGCATCCAAATCCTTGGGTGACACATGAACTGGGAAACCTACTTCGTGATTTATCATGACACCGTAGTCCATGAGGATCTGACTGCGCGCGGTTTTCGCGGCAATGGCGGAGCGTCCTACTTCCTGGCAAGCTCCGAGAAACCGTAATTGCATCCGTAATCAGCTAATCTTTTCGTGAACCGTTAACTTTCACCAAATCGAGTACGCAAATGTAAGATTACCGGCCTAGCCGTACATTCCACGCAGCGATCTGGCTGTTTGCTGTAGCCGCTTGTCTATCTCTTCCTCAATGTCAGCCGCATCGTATTCCAAATCCTTTACGTCCACTTTAAGACCGTAAGCTTTGGAAACGGCTTTGATCGCCGTGGCCGCGGCCTTAGGGTCCGCATGCTCAGCCGAGGCGTAGGGAAGGACAGCGACGGCTGGGAAGTTTTGTTTTTCGAATTCCCCAAGCATGACGGCCAGGGGGCCGTAAACGAACAGGCCGGGTTCTAACGTTGTGTGCTTCATCTTCACGGTTTTAGGGGGGTAACTGGCAGTTGGAACAATCCGTATCCCGTCCGACCCCTCCTGCAAACTCGCGTCCAAACCACCTATCATAACGGCGTCTCTGAATCTATTGTTCATAACCCAATTCGCGAGTGTCTTTGCAAACTCCGACTCTTCGGTCCTGTGCGGTGAGAATTCCAGCTTCACAAGCACGATCCTCCCCGCCCTATAAACTTCGAACGGCGTGACCAGTCCCGTCTCGGAAGTGGCGATGAACGGCGGTGGATGAGCTACGTCTACGAAACCAATCCTCTTGGCGTTCAAAGCATGTACGAGGTATGAAACCGAAATGTAGCCTGTCTCGCCAACGCCGTGGAACCCAGTTATCAGGGTGCTATTCCGCAGGCTCTTAGATTCAACCATGAAATTAACAGGCAACGTATTTTCCTCAAACGTTCCCGAGAATTGTGAGAACGATTTCTTGCGCATGTCCGGACGAATATAATAACTTCGCTAGCTTCTCGTGTCGGAGACGGTGAGCCTTCAAAGAAGCAACTCGAAGAAATCAGTCATCAAGCCGATCACAACGGGCTATTACGAAGGGTTTCCCGCAGCCAAAGAGGCCGCTTTGAGTCGCTCAGAAAAATACTTATGTACCGCCCATTTTTATGCTGTGGTAGTCACCTGAGGTAACAAAAATGTCGTATTTGACAGGTCAACCCGTACTCATATTAAAAGAAGGTTCTACTCGGAACCGCGGCCATGATGCTCAGCGGAGTAACATCACTGCTGCAATCATTGTTGCCGAAGTCGTCAAGACCACTCTTGGTCCGCGTGGAATGGACAAGATGCTCGTCGACAGTTTAGGCGACGTAACCGTCACAAATGACGGTGCAACCGTGTTGGACGAGGTGGACGTACAAAACCCTGCGGCTAAGATGATGGTTGAGGTCGCGAAGACGCAGGACGATGAAGTAGGCGACGGAACCACAACTGCCGTAGTGCTTGCTGGTGGCTTACTCAAGCGAGCGCAGGATCTTCTCGATGACGAAGTTCATCCGACGACAATTGTAGCGGGCTACAAGAAAGCCGCTGATAAGGCGATCTCAGTTCTCGACTCGCTTTCTGAACCCGTCAAGGCTGATGACAAGGCCACTCTGAAGAAAGTTGCCATGACCGCTATGCACAGTAAAGGTTTGGGTGGTGCGCGTGAACACTTCGCGGACATCGCAATCGAGGCGGTGCAGCTGGTAAAGGAGAAACGAGGCGATTCCTGGTATGCGGACATTGACAATATTCAGCTTGTGAAGAAGGAAGGAAAGAGCCTGCTGGATACTCAGCTGGTTAGGGGAATTATTGTTGACAAGGAGGTTGTTCATCCGGGCATGCCGAAGGAAGTCAAGAACGCCAAGATAGCCCTGCTCGATGCGGCATTGGAGATCGAGAAAACCGAGATTTCAGCTGAAATACGAATCAACGACCCGTCCCAGATGAAAGCCTTTCTCGATGAAGAGACGCGAATGATGAAGGAGATGGTTGACAAGATTAAGGCTTCAGGCGCCAACGTGGTCCTCTGCCAGAAAGGGATCGACGACACTACACAACACTACCTCGCCAAGGAAGGAATGCTGGCTGTGAGAAGGATCAAGAAGTCCGATATGGAAAAGCTCGGCAGGGCAACTGGAGGCAGGATCGTAACAAACCTGGACGACCTCAAAGCCGGGGACCTAGGAAAAGCAGACCATGTCGAAGAAAGGAAGATTGGAGACGACAAGATGGTCTTCATAGAGGGATGCAAAGATCCGAGGTCCGTCAGCGTCCTAATTCGAGCAGGCCTCGAACGCATGGTAGACGAAGCCGAAAGGGCTTTGAAAGATGCGCTCTCAGTCGTTATTGACGTCGTTCAGAAGCCCAAGGTTGTAGTTGGAGGGGGCGCGATTGAGGCTGAACTCTCCAAACGGCTGAAGGACTATGCCAGTAAGGTCGGTGGGCGTGAGCAACTCGCGATAGAAGCTTTCGCCGAAACTCTTGAAACCATCCCGAAGACGCTCGCGGAGAACGCGGGCCTTAACCCCATCGATATCATGGTCGAGCTCCGATCAGCGCACGACAAGAAAGAGGGCGTAAACCAAGGCGTAGACGTGTTCAAAGGCGGAGTGAAGGACATGAAGAAACAAGGAGTCGTAGAACCAGTGAGGGTTAAGGAACATGCGATCCGGTCGGCCGCTGAAGCCGCCTCGATGATACTCAGAATCGACGATGTCATCGCCGCCGCAAAACCACCACCAACGCCGCCACCAAGGGGCGGCGGAGAGATGCCTGAATACTAAAACCCACTCTCTCCTCCCCTACGCACGCTTAAAATAGATTGTAACCGCGTTAGTCGGCTTGCTCCGGGCATTAGGGCTCCGGTAGAAGCCTAAACTACCGAATATAGCCCGGTCAAGGCGCGCGACGCCGAAAGTATGTTGGCCTCTCGAGTAACGGAGAGAGTCAGCGACGCGGGTTCAAAAGCGAAGAGCCGTTCGCTGAAAATCCCGCCCGGAGCACCACAAAATCGTCGTTTTCCGATCTAATTCAGATATGGCCAGTTCGAGTTAGATTGTGGATACCGCTACCGGTGCCTTCGGTCCCTTCCCGCCCTGGTCTGTTCTCTTTGCCAACTTCGCTTCCGGCTTGTTTCGATCCTCGTCCTGCCGGAACCGAAAGATCCTGTTCCGCCTCGGTATTGCTGGACTTGAGAGTAAAAGTCTGAGAATCCATCTGCATTGTCGGCCAGGGTTGATATGAGCCCGTTGAGTCTCGATCTCGCCTCGTCGGAAGCATTTTCATCCCAAGCCTTGGAATAAACCTCATACGCAAGATGGAACTTGAAATCCTGCGGCCGATCAATCGCTAGCTTGATCGGGGTCTTCTTTTCCTCGTTCCCTTCTTCCATATCGCACAGTTCCGCGTATCCAGATAGCAGGTCGAGTTATTTAACGCCACAGGAAAGCCGTCAACGAGCCCTGAAAGCTACGCTAGAAGATCGTAATCATTGATGCCCTTGGTTCAGCTTGCGTCCTTGGTTATGCGTGAGTCTACGACCTCTTTGTCCATTTCAGGCAGTTCGTACCATTGTTTCTTTTCGCCTATTTTCGATCTAAGCTTCCAGCGAGTACTCTTAGGGGCATTGTCTATTCGCGTCTTCAAGTCTTCAATGCGCTTTCGGACAGTTTTCTCTCCTTCTTCGTCGAGTTGATACTGAGCGAGCGCGTTCAATATGTTTCCCAGATTGATCGTGAAGGTCTTGTATATCCCCCAATCTTCGGCGCATAGCTTGGCAAGATATTGACCGTTAATCGCATCCGGAGTCTCTGTATCGGTAATCTCGTGGTCGTGGACGAGCGCTATTATGTCCCGGTACTCTCTCTCGGTTATTTCCACCACCTGAAGCTTCGTCGCCAGGAGGTCCGCGAGGGGGATCGTATATTTGTCGATTAATAGACGGTCTTTGAAATCCAGCTTATGGCACATTTCGAATACGTCCAAGAAAACGTCGACTCGTCTTCCATTTTCAATGTCATTGAAGATGAGTCGTGTGTCTCCATGCAATGCGTTGAAGATATCCCGCGATGTGTATCCGAGGTCTACAAACAACTTCTTCATGCCCCGCGCCTGCTTCTTCAGGCCCATGAAATCGATGTCGGCGTATTTACGAGACAAGGCCCTGTGCGTT
>Ga0326728_10017469_pt1 | contig 14366 bp, 10 predicted proteins | sample MB3enrmetagenome_FD_207602 | JGI IMG/M metagenome (GOLD analysis project Ga0326728, IMG submission 207602) | Lab enriched peat soil microbial communities from McLean, Ithaca, NY, United States - MB31MN | ecosystem: Environmental > Terrestrial > Soil > Wetlands > Peat | place: USA: New York...
GGGACGGAAGATGGATTTTCTGATTCTGTGATAATTGAGCAGCCCGAGGAAAATGAGCAGCAGTCCTACTGCAACCATGGCCCACCAGATCGGAGCCAGATGGACTGCCCTGCCGTTTCGAAGCAGCGTTCTTCCGATTACCATCAGTGTGAGACCGCCACGCAGGAGGCTCAAGTAGGTTCTGACCCTGGCGAAATCCGTCCTGTAACCGGCAAGCTTCGTTCTCCACCTTGCCATTGAATTGCGCCAAAGCGCAAGGGCCGTCCTTTCGTTTCCGATAAGGTGCGCGGGATCTGAGTTCAGGAAATCCTGTATAAAGTATGAAATATCTTCGGCGAGGGCCACGTGGAACTGAAATTTATCAGCCTTGAGGCAGTCCCTTGCCTCCTTTTCAATTAACGGATCGCGGGGATTTCGGGCGGCTATGACGACGGCGCCGTCGCTGCTGTCCAAAGCTACTGGAAACCAAAGCGCGGCACAGAGCTTTTGCGCATCCAGGCCAACGAGAAGCTCCGGAGGCACGGGGAGTCTTTCATCGTATTCGACCCACTCGCAGCCGTAGTGTTCGGCGAGGGCTTCGACCAATCTGCGGCGCGGAATGCCCCGTTCATACCGAAGCACTTCCTCCACTTCCATATCCCTGATTCGGGCCGCCTCGCCCGCCGAGCTGAGTTCCTCGTCGCTCAGGATCCCCCAGCCTACAAGGGGCTCAAATTCTTTTATGGATTCAGCCGCGGGATTCGTTGTCTTCATAGCTGAATATCACCTTTTTCCAAGACATAGTCGGCTTGCCAAAATCGGGCATGCGGATCTCGAGGTCTTCGGACGTGTAAGGGAGCTCTTTTCTGGTTCGTTCGGCGGATATGTACCAGTAAAGTCCGTCGGCAACCAGAAACAGACCGGCCGCCATCGCCACGAAATCGAAAATCGTCCAGAGAATGCCGCCCCAGCCAAAATAGACCAGCAGCCCCAGGCCTACCGAAAAGATGCTGGTTCCAGTCCTGATGAAAGAGAGGCCCGTTCTGGATCTTGCCATTGCGGTTCTAAGCCTCGATTTGACGTTCCGTCTTTCGGCAAGAAGGGTTCGTTCCAAGGCCAGGCCGGTAGTTCCCCAGATCCCGGGCGCATGAGTGCCCTTGATCGAAAGTCTGGGGGGCAGGTCGTCGACACGGCTGAAGGCGCGGAACATAAAATCCCATATGGAAGTGCTCTCCTCGATTTGGCGGATTGTCATCAGACTCTCACGCCCCGCGCGCCTTCCGGGGAAATACCACCCGGCGCCTTCCAAAAACATTGCAAAGCCGGCGAGGATAAGGGCGCCGTAAAAAATCGACCATGGGCCGAGAGGAAACTGCCTGATAAGGAGAGTCCCAAGACCTACGAAGGAAATGCCGGTTCTTGTGAAGGCGAGGCCGGTCCTCGCCCTTGCCATCTTCGTGCGGTAGACTGCAAGGAAGGTCCTCTCTTCAGCCAGATCGGTCCTGTCGATCGCAAAAAACCGGCGCCTCATTACCGGAGAGAGCCTGTTCCATCTGGTGCGAAGCTGTTCTGCTCCCTTCACCGGTTCGGATCTCGTCATCACCGGTCCGTTCGGCCCGGATTCGAGCGCGGGAATGGTCGACCCGAAGGTGGCGCGTGTAGGTGAGTAGTGGATTTCACTCGGTTCCAGTTTTCTGGCGGGCAGGTACCAACTGAGGCCCTCTATGGCCATAACCAGCCCCACAATCAGAAGGGGGGCCTCCATAACGGTCAGGTAGCCGATTCCAAAAATTCTTAGCAAAGTAAGACTGATCGCGATGAACGAAACGCCCGTCCGAATGAGCGCCAGGCCCGTCCTCCCCTTTGCCATCGAAGTTCTGTACCACGCAAGAACCGTCCGGTCTGCCGCCAGCCTTGTGCGAAGGCTGGCAAGGGGCGTTCTTCCTGCGGCCGAAGGGAAACCCGGATTGATGTCCCGGCTGTGTTCGACCATGCGGGTTATGTCACTGGGAAGGGCAATTATGAAGCGGATGGAAGGGACACCCAGTGTCGATTTTATCTTGTCGTGGAGTTCGGTGTCACATGGATTGAATGCCGCAACCTGCGCCTGCGATCTGCCTACTGAAAGCGGAAACCAAAGATCCCGTTGTAATTCATCCGGATCGAGACGCTGCAATATTTCTCCGGGCGCCGGCAAACTCTCGTTAAACTCGACAAACGGAAGACTAAAATGCTCGCTCAAGCTGAGCAGGATTTCATGTTTCGGGACGCCCAGGCTCAATATGGCTTCTTCGATGCGATTAACCGAGCCGGCGGACTCACGGACGATTTTTTCAAGGTCCTGTTCGGGTAATATTTTCCGGTCTACGAGGCTGCTAAAGGCTGTAAATTGGGCGCCGGAGTGCTCTTCAAGTATTTCAACACCTTGTTGAATCTGGAGTTTTGGCTGCAGCATCAGTCTCTCATAAAAATACGGGCAGCCGGCAAGCAAGGCCCTGTGCCGATGACACGCAAAAAGCTACCGAAAATAGCCCGTCAATCTAATTTCGTAGAAGTTTTATAACCACGACGAGCACGAAGGAAACCGTTGGAAGAAGAAATTGTCTAAAATAAACAGAAAAGCATCGATGCATCAGGATCAGTGCTGCCGGACATCTGAAGAACTTAACCGATCCGAGGGTGCTTTTCAACGAAAACATCGGATCGCGGAGGGAATAAAAGTCACGAAAGGCTTATCCGTCCAAATTTCAAGAGGTCCCCTGGGGAGATGAGAGAGTGGAGTGAGATTCCCTGAGCGCGATTGCGGGTTGCGGTCCTGTTGCCTGCGTTGCGGTCCCCGCCTCTTTTTCGGCGGCCACGAATTTCCTCTGCCTTTCGCCGGCGAAAGGAATGCTGCGATCGAAGCGCAATTGAGTGATTTGTTCCGATACGAGTCCGATGAGAAAGATGAGAACGGAGAATACGATCAGCATTTGCGAGGTCGGACCGTAGCGTCCGTCAAGCATGAAGATCTTGTAGACGCCGTAGCACAGTCCGGCCAGGAAGGTGAAAAAGCCGGCGGGAAGGAATATTTTCATCGGTGAAAACAGGGTGGTTATTTTAAAGAGGATAAGGAAGAAGCGCGATCCGTCTTGAAAGAGTTTGATTTTGCTTTTGCTGCCGGCGGCGCGTTTTGGGCTTTTTATTGGAAGGTAAGCGAGGCTGTAGCCGGAGCGAACCGTTGCCAGCGTTATCGTCGCAGGATAAGAAAAGGTGTTGGGAAGGAGAGCTATGAACTCCTTTGCAGCCCCTGCTCTTATCGCCCTGAAGCCGGATGTGAGATCGTCTATAGGACGGCCGCACACGTATGATGCAAACCGGTTGTAGACCCTGTTCGCCAGGTTGCGGTGAAAGCTCGTCTCGGAATCCGAAGTTCGCGCTCCCACCACCATATGGTACTTATCCAACATTTTGAGCAGCTCCGGGATCGCTTCCGGCGGGTGCTGGCCGTCCGCGTCGAGCATTACCAGCGCCCCGCCCCTGGCATAACGAACCCCGGTTTTTACGGCCGCGCCGTTTCCTATATTGTATGGATGGCAAAGGACGACGGCCCCGGCCTCAGCCGCCTTTTCGGCAGTCCCGTCGGTAGATCCGTCATCAACCACAATGATTTCATGCTTTCGGCCGATCTCATCGAGGACCCTGCGGACTCTGCCGATTATCGAGCCAATTCCCTGCGCTTCGTTTTTTGCAGGGATTATAATGCTTACCAGCGAATTTTCGGCGGAACCGTTCCTGTAATGGAGCATTGTGACTCCTTAAAGGGTTTTGAGTTTCACCCTCAGGTAGCACAATTCGTGCCGCGCAGATGGCAAGCGCCTGTTTAAGAACGTTGAAACCGGCGGCCCAACAATTTACAATAAGCATACGAAACTTTTTTTTGAGGAAACACCAATGCCGATTCTTCCCATACTTACTTATCCCGACCCGGTATTGCGCCAGAAGGCTGAACGGGTCGAAAACATCGACGATTCCATTCAGCGTCTCATAGACGACATGATAGAGACTATGTACGACGCGCCGGGAATAGGCCTGGCGGCAAATCAGGTCGGTCGTCCGATCAGTGTTATCGTGGTCGATATCCAGCGCGATGGATCCGAATATGGGCTGATAGTGCTTGTAAATCCTGAAATGGTGAGCGCTCGTGGAAAAATTACGTCCGAGGAGGGCTGCCTCAGTGTGCCGGAATATTTTGCCAAGGTGACGCGGCATGAGGAGATAGTAGTGCGCGGACTTGACCGGCACGGCAAAGAGGTCGAGATAACCGCGGAGGGATTGCTCTCTATTGCGCTCCAACATGAAATGGATCATCTGGAAGGTAAATTGTTTATCGACCATATAAATATGGTAGCCAGAGATATTTTCAAAAGAAGGTGGAAAAAGAAGCTCAGGGAGGAGAGGGAAGAAGAGCAGACGTGGCTGGACTAGTGTTTCTCGGGACCCCGGATTTTGCCGTGCCGTCCCTGCGAAAATTGCTGGATTACAAGGCCGAAGTCAGCCTGGTAATTACTCAACCCGACCGTCGGAGCGGCAGGGGACGTAAGGTCCATGAATCGCCTGTCAAAAGGTTGGCGATCGATGCAGGGATTCCGGTATACCAACCAGAAAATATTCGCGGCAGCGAAGTTATCGAAAATATACGGCCATACGGTGCGGAATCCGCCGTGGTAGTAGCTTTCGGGCAGATTCTGCCACAGTCCTTTCTCGATGTTTTCCCCCTTGGGACCTTGAACGTTCACGGGTCTCTTTTGCCCCGGTACAGGGGACCGGCGCCCATCCAACGCGCAATACTGGCGGGCGACGGCCTTACCGGCGTGTCGATAATGCTTCTTGACGCCGGGATGGACACGGGACCGGTGCTTTCACAAAAAGAAATCGTCATATGTCCTGACGATACTTTCGGAGTGGTTTACAAGGTTTTGGCCGAAATAGGCGCCGAGCTGCTGGTAGACACCCTGCGTGAGTGGAAGGCTGGACGGCTTGTGCCCGGGACTCAGGATGGAGGCCGGGCGACCTACGCCCCTCCGGTTCAGAAAGAAGAATTCAGGATTGATTGGAATTGTACGGCAAATGATATTATAAACAAAATCCGGGCGTTCGATCCTGCGCCGGGTGCGTGGTTTTTGCTTGGAGACAAGAGGGTCAAATGCTTCGGGGCAGCCCCGTTCCCCATGGGGAAGCCGGCAAGTCCGGGCGAGGTGGCCGGCGTCGCCGAGTGCGGGTTGATAGTTTCGGCGGGAGGCGGGCGCCTTCTGTGTATCGGGCAGCTTCAAATGGAAGGGCAGCGGCGAATGCCGGCTTATGAATTTACCCGCGGCAGGCCGATACCGCGAGGTTCATCCCTGAAATGACTCAGGTGCGCGAAAAACAGATCATAATATCTCTGGTGGCGCTTTTCGGGGTCATTTCAATTGCCCTTCTGGTCCTCCTCTACGTGGTGCCTTATTACGGCTTCGGCAGGATTTCAGTCTACCTTCCGCTTGCAATGGGAATACTTACCGCTCTGGCCTGCATCACGCTGGTCGCAAGCCTGGGTCTGCTGGCGGCGGTTTTTGCCCTCGGCCGCGACGTTCCCTTTTCAAGAAAGCTCCGCAGTGTTGCCGTCAGATTGCTGCTCCCTGTGCTTATAGGTCTCGGCAGGCTGGCAGGCCTCACCCGCGAACAGGTCCAGCATGCCTTTGTCGCTCTGAACAACGACCTGGTTCTGGCCCAGTGCCGCAATGGAAAGCCTCCCAAATCCATCCTTCTGCTGATGCCGCACTGCCTTCAAGATAAAGACTGCGAGGTTAAGGTCACACACCGCGTGGAAAATTGCAAACGTTGCGGTAAGTGCAGCATAAAGGACCTTTTGGGCCTTTCGGAAAAGTACGGAGTGCACATGGCGGTGGCTACGGGAGGAACGATTGCACGCAGGATCGTCATCGATACCCGTCCCGACCTGATTATTGCCGTTGCGTGCGAACGAGACTTGACAAGCGGCATTCAGGATACGACTCCACTTCCGGTTTACGGCATTTTCAACCAGCGGCCCTTTGGACCGTGCCTGAATACCAAGGTTGCGGTGGATAGGGTCGAATCCGTCCTGAAAGAGGTCCTGCGGCCGGGATCGGACAGCTCAGGGAAATGAACTTCAGGGAGAAGAGTATTGCGGGAGGCCGAATTTGGGTGGCATTCGTCCAAACGATATCGGCGACCCACTTCGACCTTTTGATGTTATGGCCGCGCGTACATATTTAAAAGTTTAGGCGCTCTTTGGATAAATGGTTTCGTCACGAACTCTGGCATATCAGATCCTGCTCCACATCGAGCAGAAAGCTTCCCACCCCGACCGGTTGATCCGGACAACTCTGGAACGCCACTGCAATCTCGACGAGCGCGACAAGGCGCTTTTGACCGAACTTGTATACGGGGTGACGCGTTGGCGGGGGCGCCTCGACTGGCACATAGACGAGCTTAGCAGAACAAGGCCCGACAAAATAGCTCCTGTCGTTCGGGTCCTTCTTCGGCTGGCCCTCTACCAGATTCTGTTTCTCGCCCGGGTGCCGGCCCACGCAGCCGTAAACGATGCGGTCGAGATCGCCAAGATAAGTCAACCGCCCCATATTGCCAGATTTATAAACGCAATTTTGCGCGAGGCGGCCAGGAGAGGTGCAGGCGATCCGGAGAACGTTCGCAGCGATCTCACGGGGCCCTCTGCTGATCCCGGCCGCGGCGGTCCGGCGTGGAACTGGCCGGACAAACGGAAAGACCCGGCGTTATATATCGCGGTAATGACGTCACACCCGGTCTGGGTCGTACGCAGGCTGATCGACGAGATCGGCGCCGAGGAAGCGGAGCGTTTCTGCGAGTCTAATAACCGAATCGCTCACGCGGTTTTCCGGGTAAATACTCTTAAGACTTCGCCGGAGGAGGCCGCCAACTCCTTGAAATCGGAACACATCGAGGCGGAGCCTTCACCCTGGCTGGATGGGGCGCTGAGGGTGAAGTCGCCAAGACGGGACATGACGGAGACGGCGGGTTTCAAAGAGGGATTGCTGCAGGCCCAGGATGAGGCCTCGCAGTTGGTGTCCCTGCTGCTCTCTCCCAAGCCTGGCGAGCGCGTCCTCGACCTCTGTGCGGGTTTGGGCGTCAAGTCTGCGCACATCGCCATCCTTATGAGAAATGAAGGAGAAGTGCTAAGCGTTGACAAGTCGGCATGGAAGCTTGAGGAGGCGCGCAAGAACGCCGACAGGCAGGGGATAACCATAATACGCGCATTGGCCGAAGACGTTTTTGCGCTTCGGCCCGAGTCCATCGGCGCGTTTGACCGTGTTCTGCTGGATGCGCCCTGTACCGGGCTGGGGACGATACGGCGAAAGCCGGACATCAAGTGGCGTACGCACATAAAAGATCCCTACCGGCTGTCCAGGCTGCAAAAGGAACTGCTTTGCCATGCATCGCGGTTCTTGAGAGCCGGCGGAGTGCTTGTCTATGCAACCTGCACGGTGCTAAAGGATGAAGATGAGTCGGTTGCCGAACAGCTCAGCGAAAAATCAGGGCCTGACCTCGAGCTGGAGCCTGCGGCCGAAAAGCTTCCATACACCTGCCGGGAAATGATATCCGGACCTTACTATCGTTCCTGGCCTCATAAGCACGAGGTTGACGCTTTTTTCTCGGCCAGATGGAGATCGCGGGGGTGAGTTCTCATCAGGAAATTTTGCGGCTCCTTTTGAGCCGATGGGTCTCATGATAATCCTGTCGCGTTCTGCTTCCGGCGACAAAGTATTCTTGACATGCGCACTTTTTTTGTAATAAAATCTAATGCTACATTGAAAAGGAACTTATGATGGCGGCCGTTTCCAAGAATTCTTCCATGGTTTGGTGGTGGCAGGCTTTGCGATGAGCCTGTCCACGTAAGTCCCGTTACGATAATTGAGGGCCGTGGGGCCAGGTTCGATACTCAGAACCCGGCCCCACGGCTTTTTTTATGCTCTGGGCCGCCGAGCGTCAAACAACCAACAAGATACGAGGAGAAATGGAAATGAATCAGAGAAAAGTTGTCCTGGCGGACAGCGAGATTCCGAAGCAATGGTATAATGTTATTCCCGACCTGCCTACGCCGATGAGTCCCCCGCTGCATCCGGGAACGGGTAAGCCGGTGGGTCCGGAAGACCTGGCCCCTGTTTTTCCCATGAATTTGATCGAACAGGAGGTGTCTACGGACCGTTGGATCGACATCCCGGAACCGGTGCTGGAGAAATACCTCTTATGGCGCCCCACGCCGCTTTGCCGGGCTGTCAACTTCGAAAAGGTGGTCGATGCCCCGGTAAAGATTTACTACAAATACGAAGGGGCAAGTCCGCCCGGATCTCACAAGCCCAACACGGCCATCGCCCAAGCCTACTACAACAAAGCTTTCGGGATTAAACGGCTGTCGACGGAAACCGGCGCCGGTCAGTGGGGTAGCGCTCTCAGCATGGCCTGCGCGATGTTTGGCCTCGAGTTGCGGGTTTTCATGGTGAGGATCAGCTACGATCAAAAGCCTTATCGCCGCCTTATGATGGCAACCTGGGGGACCGAGTGCGTCGCGAGTCCGAGTGAGAGGACAAATGCGGGACGAAAGATCCTTGCAGAAAATCCCGATTCGCCCGGCAGCCTCGGAATAGCCATCAGTGAAGCTATCGAGGATGCGGTGGGAAACCCGGATTCGCGGTATTCACTTGGCAGTGTTCTAAATCACGTGCTGCTCCATCAAACGGTTATCGGCCTGGAGGCCCAGAAGCAGCTAGCGCAGATAGGCGAATATCCCGACGTGGTAATGGGATGCGCCGGCGGAGGCAGCAATTTTGCCGGGATCTCTCTACCCTTTGTGCGAGACAAGATCCACGGCAAGAAGATATCCGTGGTTGCCGCAGAACCTGCGTCCTGCCCGACCCTGACCCGCGGGCCGTTTGCGTACGATTTTGGCGATACGGCCATGACCACGCCTCTTTTGCCCATGCATACTCTTGGCCATGACTTCCTGCCCGAACCGATCCACGCTGGCGGGTTGAGATATCACGGAATGGCCCCGATCGTCTCTCATCTTGTTAAAGAAGGCATAGTCGAGGCGAGGGCCTATGACCAGATCGAGACATTCACGGCGGGCGTAAAATGGGCAAGGTCCGAGGGAGTAATTCCTGCGCCGGAGACCAATCACGTGATAGCCGCAGTGGTCCAGGAAGCGGAGCGGGCTAAACAGGAAGGAAAGGAAAAGGTGATTCTTTTCAACTTCAGCGGCCATGGGATCATAGATCTGTCAGCCTATGACGCGTTCCTTTCGGGAAAGCTAACGCAACACGAGCTAAGTGACGAGGAAATCAAGCGGGCGCTCAAATCGATCGCAAATTTTCCAAAACCGTGAGGTTTTTGCCGCTGAGACGCAAAGGGTGCGGAAGCGTTATTCAGTCGCCCGGTGTCCTTTGCGTCTCGGACTACCGATACAGGTACAAAAACATCGAACTGATTCCCTGATCGAGGGGGCGAAAAAGGAATGGAACCGCACGAAGAACCTCTGATAAGGTGCCCCAGGCTCGGCGGAGAGGCTCCTTTGACATATTGTCTTCAGGAAGCCGGAGATCTTCCATGTCATCGGATCGTCCTCTGCTGGCAAGCCTTCTTTCCGGTTGAAGCATTCTTGAAAAAAGTGCTTTCACCTCAAAAATGGGAACAATTTACCGGCAGAAAACCTAAGGAAAAGATGACCTCTTTGCTCGAGTTGGTTGAAGAGGCCAAACAGGTGAGCACCCTCCGGTGAATGGAAGTGAAAGTCCTCACTAAGCCGTTGCCTCGACCGGAACGACCTCGATTTCGAGGAGATCCTGTCCGCGGATGACGGTGAGCGATAGAGAGTTTCCAACTGACCACTCGGCAAGAAACCTGTGAATGTGATCCACACTGGTCGTCTTGCGGCCGCCCACGGCCACGATGATATCGCCTTCTCGAATGCCCCCCAGGGAGGCCGGGCTTTGCGGCGCAACCGACATCACCTCGACGCCGAACTCCGTGTCCAGCCTGAAGAAGCGTACCATGCGCCGTGCAAGCGGGCGCTGCTGAGCTGTAATTCCCAAGTGCCCGCGTCTTACTCTCCCAAGCGTAAGCAACTGCGATACCACCCACTTTACAGTGTTGGAAGGGATGGAAAAGCCTATCCCTTGAGCGACTGCTATTATGGCGGTATTGACCCCGACGATGCGGCCCCTTGAATCGACGAGCGGCCCCCCGGAATTGCCGGGATTTAAAGGCGCCGTATGCTGAATGATGTTCTCTATCAGACGTCCCTCGGCGCTCCTGAGCGCTCTGCCAAGCGCGCTCACCACGCCTGTGGAAACCGTTGACTGAAACCCGAAAGGGTTTCCTATTGCGATCACGAGCTGGCCGACTCTAAGGTCGGATGAGTCTCCAATCGAGGCATAAGGCAGGCTCGACCCGCCGGCTCGAACCAAAGCAAGGTCAGTGGCGGGGTCTGCGCCGATGAGCGCAGCGTCGAGGCTCGTTCCGTCCCGAAGCGTTACAGCCAGCAGTTTTGCGCCCCTAACGACGTGATCGTTGGTTAGAATGTAGCCGTCCGGGGTGATGAGCACCCCCGAACCCGAGCCTGCCCGGTCCGACTGTCCCCCGGGCCTGGCGCTTATCCCGACGACCGCCGGTCCCACCGAATCCACTACGGTTATGACTGCCCGTGAATATGCGTCGAGGAGCTCGACGTCCTGTCTGCCTTCCGCGCTGACTTCACAGCGCTGGATCGGCGCTTCGCTCTCCCCGTCTCCCTTGATAAGATTCAAAGCGCGCTGTAGTTCTTCCAATTGTTTTCCTCCTCGGTTCTTATCCCGGCTTGCAGGGCGATTCCGTTCATGCTTTCATTATATTAAATACTTTCGAGAGACTTGCTTGCCGACGCGTGTAATATCTTGCCCCCCGAACGGCTTCGTCTGTCAGGGAAAATGAGGTTCGTTCGAACCGCCTTTAAGCATGCGGATGCCCCTCGAAATAGCCGATGCGAGTGCTTATCAGATGATAATCTTTGTATGATCTTATGCTAGAACTAAAAAACGGGATATTTTGATAAGGAGGCGCCGATGGCCAACCATCTGGCAACGGAAAAAAGCCCTTACCTGTTGCAGCATGCCGATAACCCCGTGGAATGGTATCCGTGGGGAGAAGAGGCATTTTCAAAAGCAAGGCGCGAAGACAAGCCGATATTCCTTTCGGTTGGATATTCCACATGTCATTGGTGTCACGTGATGGAGCGCGAGTCTTTCGAAGACGGGGAAGTTGCAGAGCTGCTCAACCGGAGCTTCGTTTCGATAAAGGTGGATCGTGAAGAGCGCCAGGACGTCGACCAGGTTTATATGTCCGTATGCATGGTCACGACGGGCGGTGGAGGATGGCCGCTTTCCATTTTCATGAGGCCTGACGGAAAACCTTTTTTCGCCGGGACTTATTTTCCCAAGCGATCACGTCTGGGGACGCCGGGGCTGATGGAAATCGCCACTGCGATCTCCGACCTCTGGGCCAATGATCGTGAGAACCTTGGCCGGATAAGCGAAGAACTGACCCGTATAATCCAGCCGAAGAAGCCGGAAGTCTACGGTAAGCTTCCAGGGTCCGAGATGCCGGAGATGGCCCTGCGGGAACTGGCTAGGTCGTTTGACCCCATCTGGGGCGGATTCGGCAAGCCTCCCAAATTTCCCAACCCCCATATCCTCACTTTCCTTACGCGATGGCATAGAAAGAATCCGGGAGCCTACACGTTGGAGATGGTGGAAAAAACACTCCAGTTCATGCGTCGCGGCGGAATTTTCGACCAAATAGGCTTTGGTTTTCACAGGTATTCGGTCGACGAAAAATGGCTTGTCCCCCATTTCGAAAAGATGCTCTATGACCAGGCATTGCTTGCCCTCGCATATACGGAAGCTTTTCTCGCAACGGGTGATGAACGGTATGCGAAAGTGGTAAGGGAGATTTTCGAATACGTGAACCGTGAAATGAGAAGCGGGGAAGGCGGATTTTATTGCGCCCAGGACGCGGATAGTGAGGGAAAGGAAGGGGTGTTTTTCACCTGGACCCCGGCTCAGGTGAATGGCGTTCTTGGAGCGGAAGCAGGGGAAATCTTCTGCAGGGCATACGGCATAAGCGATGAGGGGAACTTCGAAGACGGGCTGAGCGTCCCTTTCATGCCCAGGTCTTTTGATAACCTTGCCGGCTCCCTTGGGATGGATTCATCCGAGCTGGAGAGACTTCTCGATGACTGCCGTAAAAAGCTCCTGGCGGCACGCGAAAAGCGGGTGCACCCGCTGAGAGACGACAAAATCCTTACCGCATGGAACGGACTGATGGCGGCAGCACTCGCCAGAGGCGCGCAGGCTCTTGGGGAAAACTCCTTGGCACAGGGGGCCGTTGGAGTGATCGATTTCATTTTGGAAAAAATGCGAACCCCTTCGGGGCGGCTCTGTCGCAGGTACCGGCAGGGGGATGTCGCGGGTTTGGGGTATGCCGACGATTACGCTTTCCTCATTTGGGGACTGCTGGACGTCTATGAAACCGTTTTCGATTTGAGCTACCTATCTGAAGCGATCAGACTCCAGGAAGATATGACCAGGATTTTCGGAAACCCAGATGGTGGTTTCGATTATACAGGGACCGACGGCGAGAAAATGATCACCAGCGAAAGGGTGATCTATGACGGCGCTATCCCTTCGGGTAATTCCGTTGCCGCCATGAACCTCTTGCGGCTCGGAAGGATGACCGGGAATCCGGATTTCGAAAAACAGGCCGATTCTCTCATCAGGTCCTTTGCCGCGCAAGTTGGCGCTCATCCTTCGGCTTATACGCAGTTTATGCAGGCGCTTGATTTCGCGCTCGGTCCTACCCGGGAGATTCTGATCGCCGGCGACTTTTCATCCCCGTTGACTAAGCAGATGATAGAAACGGTTCACCGTGTTTATTGGCCAAACAGGGTGTTGTTGCTCAAGGAAAGTGGACAACAGGGTGAGGATTTATCTCGACTGGCGCCCTTTACGGGGTCGATAAACTCAGGTGAAAGCGGCCCGGCAGTATATCTGTGCGAGAATTTCAGTTGCCGAAATCCTGTCAGGAGCATCTCCGAATTGGAGGCTCTCCTGAGGTCGTGAACTTGTCTGGCGCGATCATGGCGGCATTAGGGAGGAAGATGGCGCGATCATGGCGCGATTTCTGGAGTATTTTCCCTTAGCTAAAGGCCATTGACATCCAGCTGACTGCCAAGTCAGCGGTTTGGCATGTATATTGCTCATCTTCCCGTGCAAAGAGAAACCAACTCTTTCCTCCTCGAAGCTAACCGGTTCTAGCCCCTCCGGTTAGCTTTTTTTGTGGAACACAGAAGGAGCGGGTTGGAGGTGAGGCGGCGTTAAGCGGCGAGAATGCGCTGGAACCTGATTCCGTTTGTTTTTGGGTCTTTTGTAATATATTTAATTGTTTCTCTCCGCCATCTCTGCGTTTCGCAGCGAAGTTCGGACCCCCTTGGAGGTCGGTAAAATGGGAAAGACTCTGCTAGGACTGTCTGCTTCACCCAGAAAGTTCGGAAACTGCGAGCTTTTCATGAAAGAGGTTTTCGCCAGGTTGGGAGGAGGCTGGGATTTAAAGTTGGCGCGCCTTCCGCAACTCGACATAAAACCATGTCTGGCGTGCTATCAGTGCCTTTTCGGCGAGATGAAGTGCCCTCAGAACGATGACTTTCTCACGGTCCTGGAAGAGCTTGCCGATGCTGATGCCTATGTAGTTGCAGCTCCGGCGTATCTTCTTTCGGCAAACGCCGGGCTCAAGAAGTTTGTGGATCGCGGCCTTCAGTTTTACGCCTTTGTCGATCGGTTGTGGGGTAAGCCGGCGGCAGGGGTAGCGATCGCCGGGATCGAAGGTATGGAGGGGAGCACCAAGCTGGGCGTAGACAGCTTTATAAAGCTTACGATGGGAGATCTGCGCGGGTCCGCTGTAGTTTATGGGGCTCTGCCGGGGGAAACGCTTCTTTCTGCGGCTAACATAAAAACCGCTGAAAAACTCGCCAACGCCATTCTCGATCCCGCCCAAAGATTCAGCCCTGAAGTTCCGGTTTGTCCGATTTGCGGCGGCGACACTTTCAGGATGCTCCCTGACGGCAGAGCGAGGTGTATGCTCTGTTCAGGGTCAGGGCGCTGGGAAGTGGATGACAAATCTCTCCTGTTCCATATCGAGCTGATGGAACACCCTCTTTTCTTGAGCAAGGACGGAGTGCAACGACATGCAGAATGGCTCAGGGGAATGAAGGAACAATTTGTCGAACGAAAACGGGAACTCAAAACGGTAGTCAAACAGTA
>Ga0326728_10017470_pt1 | contig 14365 bp, 13 predicted proteins | sample MB3enrmetagenome_FD_207602 | JGI IMG/M metagenome (GOLD analysis project Ga0326728, IMG submission 207602) | Lab enriched peat soil microbial communities from McLean, Ithaca, NY, United States - MB31MN | ecosystem: Environmental > Terrestrial > Soil > Wetlands > Peat | place: USA: New York...
TCCCCGACACGTTTCAATCCACGCGCCCCGCGCGGGACGCGACCATTCGTCACCGTTCCCGCGTTGCCGTCGATACTGTTTCAATCCACGCGCCCCGCGCGGGACGCGACGCCGCCTGGCTCGAAAAGTATCGCGGTTGCGCGGTTTCAATCCACGCGCCCCGCGCGGGACGCGACCGATTCGGCGCATAGCTTTTCGGTGTCTCCGGGAGTTTCAATCCACGCGCCCCGCGCGGGACGCGACGAACGCGACCAACGGCCTTTACGGGATCACCGAGTTTCAATCCACGCGCCCCGCGCGGGACGCGACGGGCAACCCGCAAGAGATTACCAATATCCCGTTGTTTCAATCCACGCGCCCCGCGCGGGACGCGACATGGCCAGCGCGCCGAGCGTCACTGCCGTGCCGAGTTTCAATCCACGCGCCCCGCGCGGGACGCGACGCGGTTTCTTGTCACCACTTTCGCAGCCCTAAAAGTTTCAATCCACGCGCCCCGCGCGGGACGCGACTCATCATCCGCAAGCAGACTCACGAGAAGTTCGGGTTTCAATCCACGCGCCCCGCGCGGGACGCGACACGACTCTTGCAGCATGCGCGCTCGATTATCGACGTTTCAATCCACGCGCCCCGCGCGGGACGCGACGAGTGCTTTCATCGTGACTCTCCCTTGTACTGAAGTTTCAATCCACGCGCCCCGCGCGGGACGCGACGCAACTTGATCCGCTGGACAACGTTGATGCTCACCGTTTCAATCCACGCGCCCCGCGCGGGACGCGACGGAACGCCAACGCCAACGGATGCGTTGAGGAAGGTTTCAATCCACGCGCCCCGCGCGGGACGCGACGATCGTCCAACGTCAACCAGAACCGTTCTAGCGGTTTCAATCCACGCGCCCCGCGCGGGACGCGACTTGAACCAGCCCGGCCCTTAGCTCCGTCAATTCAGGTTTCAATCCACGCGCCCCGCGCGGGACGCGACGAGTCCCCAGCGCCATTCCGGCGGCCGATAGAGCGTTTCAATCCACGCGCCCCGCGCGGGACGCGACTCGTAATCGAGTTGGTGTTCGTTCCGGCCGGGATGTTTCAATCCACGCGCCCCGCGCGGGACGCGACCACTCCCCTAACAAATCCGTCATCGAGCACGCGAAGTTTCAATCCACGCGCCCCGCGCGGGACGCGACGCGATACAGGGGTACGAGGAAAACATGGCAAAGTACGTTTCAATCCACGCGCCCCGCGCGGGACGCGACCAAAGATGGCCAGCGCCATGGTGGATTCCGCGGTGTTTCAATCCACGCGCCCCGCGCGGGACGCGACCCGTGACGTTGCAGTCCTTGGACGCAACCCCGAAGTTTCAATCCACGCGCCCCGCGCGGGACGCGACCGTTCTGCAATCGGTCTTCGGCCAGCCCTCGACAGTTTCAATCCACGCGCCCCGCGCGGGACGCGACTACAGCAAGCGTGCCGTTCCCGAGAGGCAGATGGTGTTTCAATCCACGCGCCCCGCGCGGGACGCGACTCGAAAGTCCGGTCCCGAATCTCTCCGCGCAGATAGTTTCAATCCACGCGCCCCGCGCGGGACGCGACTGGGCGAGGATTTGCGCCGCATCCTGGAGATCGGGGTTTCAATCCACGCGCCCCGCGCGGGACGCGACGCGATAGGGGGTATCCAGAATTTCGTTGTCGGTGCCGTTTCAATCCACGCGCCCCGCGCGGGACGCGACTTCGAGCTTCGGTACACCTTGCCGCTTTTGAACCTGTTTCAATCCACGCGCCCCGCGCGGGACGCGACTGGGCGGTTCGATAGGCGTCAGACGCTCGGAGCCGGTTTCAATCCACGCGCCCCGCGCGGGACGCGACGGGGGCTGGCTTTGCCGGCACCAGTGGGTTCCGGTTTCAATCCACGCGCCCCGCGCGGGACGCGACGGCGCTGACCGAACTGAAGGCGGATGCGGCAAAGTTTCAATCCACGCGCCCCGCGCGGGACGCGACGTTCGCTCAGCGGCAATAAGGGCGCGCGCCTCGCTGTTTCAATCCACGCGCCCCGCGCGGGACGCGACGCTACCGAGCCGTTGCGCAAGCGCCAGCGCTCATTGTTTCAATCCACGCGCCCCGCGCGGGACGCGACGTCAGACGGACTATCGAAGCCAACCGTCACCGCCTGTTTCAATCCACGCGCCCCGCGCGGGACGCGACTTGGAACTTGAAGACGGGCGCGAAAATGTTATCGTTTCAATCCACGCGCCCCGCGCGGGACGCGACGGCCCTTGCGTTTCTCGTACTCCGCGCTGTAAGGGTTTCAATCCACGCGCCCCGCGCGGGACGCGACAAGCCAGGCGGCCCAAAATGGAGTCGATTTTCTCGTTTCAATCCACGCGCCCCGCGCGGGACGCGACAAGCTGGAATGGCTGCGTTCCGTGCCATGTCCCGTTTCAATCCACGCGCCCCGCGCGGGACGCGACGCCCGCGCTACCGGAGAGGATCCGAGCGCTGGCGTTTCAATCCACGCGCCCCGCGCGGGACGCGACGCTGCAGGTATTGCTCGTGGCCGGAGCCGTCGGTGTTTCAATCCACGCGCCCCGCGCGGGACGCGACGTCGGCTTTTTTTCGGTCCGCTTCGAGCTTCTTGTTTCAATCCACGCGCCCCGCGCGGGACGCGACAGCGCAGCAGCCGGGAAACCGGGTAACTGGTTTTGTTTCAATCCACGCGCCCCGCGCGGGACGCGACCTTATGGAGGCGGAGGAATGACTATTGCGGGGCGTTTCAATCCACGCGCCCCGCGCGGGACGCGACCTGCAATCAACTGGTTCACCGCCACGGCATTGATGTTTCAATCCACGCGCCCCGCGCGGGACGCGACGGTCCAGGCACAAGTGCTTGAGCCGCTGACTGATAGCCTAGCAGTTGCGCGGACCAGCGGAAAACAGTGGCTGGCTATCCGTTTCAAGATTGGATCAGCGAGGGAACAGATCTGGAATGAGCGGCATGCCGCCAACGCGGACCGACCGGGTTTGACCTGTGTACTTGGGGTTCGCGTCACAGGATAAGCGGACCTTCCGGGTTGTAGCCGGGCTTGGCGCCGGCATGTTCAACTCGCCGCTGCCAATTCGCACCCAAGAAGTAGAAGCGCAGGCTGTCGTTTGCGGGATCGATTATGCCCATTAGCTCTGCGCGAAGCTTGACCCACTGCGCGGAATCCAACAGGCATTCAAAAACGGAATACTGGACCCGCTGACCGTGATTCTGACACACTTTCGCGACTTGGCGCAGGCGGCGTTTGCCACTCTCCGATTGCGTTTCGACATCGTAGGCGATCAGGACCATCATGAGCGATTACCTCCAAAAGAAGGAAGGATAAGCGTCCAGGTCGCCGCGCAGATGCCGCGACAGCAATAACGCCTGGGCGTAAGGCACCAGCCCGATAGGAATGCGCTCGTTGAGAAACGGGTGGAGGATCTCTTCCTGTTTCCGCGTCTGCCAGCCCACGAGTACCTCCTTGCGCGTCGCATCGTTCATGATGACGGCGCCGGAATCGGAGCGGGTGAAGCCGGACCCGGTTACCTGGCGGCGGTTGATCAGTGTGAGGGCTAGGCGGTCGGCGAGCACGGGGCGCAGTTCCTCCATGAGGTCCAGGGCAAGGCTGGCGCGGCCCGGACGGTCGCGATGAAGAAAACCGACGCCGGGGTCCAGGCCGACCGTCTCCAGCGCGGAGGCCATGTCGTGCCCTAAAAGCACATACAAAAACGAGAGCAGCGCATTCACGTTGTCGAGCGGCGGACGGCGGCTGCGTTCGTGAAAGAAGAACGCCTCCTTTTGCTGCAAAATGAGTTCGTCGAAAACCGAGAAGTACCCGTGAGCGGCATCACCTTCGACGCCACGCAAGCCATCCAACGTCCGGGTGGATTCGAGCGCTCGCAGTGACTCGCCCATTTGGGCGGCGGCCCGGTCGAGCTTCTCCGACGGGTTCTCCCGCGCTGCACGCAACAGAGCAGTGCGGCCATTGGCGACCTTCGCCAGAAGCACTGAGCGGGCGATGGGCACTGAGCCGGCCTCCGCATCGGCCCGGCGATACTGCTCCCGGCGCAGCAGAACGTTGCCGTGGATCGGCCCTTGAATTCGCGCAAGAAAGCGGCCGTGCTCGCTGAGGAAACTGACACCGACGTCCCGCTCGGCGCAGAAGGCCATCAGCGCGGGACTCATGGAAACCTGGCCTACGCAGACTATGCCTTCGAGCGCCAGGATGGGCACGCGCAGACGTGTTTCGTGCTCCTGCCGCACAAGGACGGTCTCGCCTTCCTTGCTCAGGTAAGATTCGGGCAGTGTCACATAGAGCGTGTTGAGCAGCTTCCTCATGGATTCGCTTCCTCCGTGCCATCGGTTGTCTCGGCGGCGCTTTGCCGGAGATTGGCGCCGACGGCGCGGTTCAGATAACGCGTGGCACTGGCCGGGCCTGCGACCGTGGGCAGGCAGACGGGCCTCATCGAGCAAGCCTCGCACTTCTTCTTCTCGTAGACCGGCGGCGGTGTCTTCCGCGATTGTTGAATGGCGTGCATGCGCGCAGCCGCCTGCTCGACCTGGCCGCGCAGAGCGGTATCGAACGTCACCTCGACGCGGCGGTGGGCGCGCCCGTCGAAGACAGCGCCGCACTCCACCGGAATTTCGAGCATCTCTTCCAGGCAGAGTGCCTGCGCGCAGAGCTGGACCCGGTAGGCCGAGCCGCCCCGGTCGCGGCTCCTCTTGTATTCGATAGGGTATGGCCGCCAGAGGCCTCTGCGGCGCGGCATGACGATACCGGGCTGTTCCGGCGCGCAGGGCTGGAACTCGACCACATCCGCCTGGCCAGAAAGGCCGAGCCGGAACGAATGCAGAGGGAGCGTGCGGCGAACCAGCACCTCGGGGCGGGATTCAACCTCGGCCGAGTGCGCCTTCTCATGCAATAGTTCGCCTTCGGCGGTAAAAAGGTTGTCCTCCCACTGCTGCTCCAGATGGATGAGCGCCCAGCGGCGCTCGCAAAACGTCAGGTGCTGGAGACCGGAAAGCGGGAGGAGATCCTCTTCCGTGTACATGGCGTGCCGCCAGTCAGGCCAAGCCGTCGGTCAGGGTGACTCCCTGCGGCAACGACGTGGCATCGGGCAGAGTCACCTTGTAATCGGCAAACGACCGGGGGTTTTCGACGCCGTTTCTCTTCTCCACGCGAATGGCTTCGAAGAGCCGTTGCGCCTGCGCGTTGCCGAGCTTCGACCCGTGTCGAAAGATATAGAGACCGCGGGTACACATGGTGCCGCGCGCCGCCGAACGGTCGAGCTCGAAGAGATTGGCCAGAGCCTTCCAGAGCAGTTGCAGATCCTCACCGTCGAAGCCGGTTTTTTCGGCGAACACCGGGTTGATGAAACCGTGCGCGAGGTAGAGGCCGTAGGAGACCGTGTGCTTGCGGCCCAGCGTTCCGGTACCGGATTTAATGTCCTTTTCGCCGGTGAAGGCTTGGCGGGAGATGGTGTGCTCGGTGGTGAGCACGCGGTCGATGGAGCGCGCGAAAGTGAGTTGCACGGGGCCGCGCACCTGGCCGCAATTGAACTCCGTCGTGCTCATCACCGCGCCGAATGCCCGGATGTCGAAGAAGTTCCTGCACATCCACAGGCGGGCCTTCTCGATATCGCCGGGCCTGGTGTCCTTGCCCTTCGCCTCGATTTTGTCGCCGCCGGTCAGCGTTTCAAAGGGCTTCCGCTGGTTGCTTTCAAGCGTGTTGCCACTGAGCACGAAGATGCCGTAGCCGGGGACATCGTCGCCGGATTTGGCATAGAGGACGTAATCCCGGATCTTGCGTTTCAGGCACACATCTGAGACGAGGCCTTGAAAGGTCTCCGGATCGAATCGCGGACTGTTGTCGGAGTCCGGATCGCCGTTCGGGTTGCCGTCCTGGCAATCGAAGAGTAGTGAGAAGTCGTAACGGTTTTCAACGATGCTCATGGTAATCAATCCTCTTGTTCGGCGCCGTTGCCGGCGGATTCATTCAATTGCTTACGATCCTTCGCCTGCGCGATGGACCATGCCTTCTGGTGGTAGTAACCGAGCGCGAAGAGCCCTTGCTCGGGAAGGTCCAGTTTGGCCGGAAAGGCACCGGCGGCGGACGGTTGCAACAGACCGTGCAGTTCCTGGAGCCGCGCATCGATGGCATAGGCGGCCTTGGCTTTGTCGCGCCGGAGCTTGCGAAGGTGCTTTTGCGCGAGGCTTTCGATTTTCGGAAAGGCGACGGCCGGGTAGGTCGAAGCCAGCGCAAAGTACCTGTCGATCACCGATGAGTTCACTTCGCTTTCGCTGGAGGCTCGTTGCAGATTTTCGAACTCTGCCATGAGCCGTCCGCAGACATAGGCGGGCAGGACGCAATTCGGGTCCAGTCCTTCACTCATTTCTGCTTCTCCTTTCGAACGTGAAATATCGTTTACACACATACGGATCAAGCCCATGGGGATGCGCAGCCGTGGCAGCGAGAGCGGATCGCCCTGCTGCTCCTTCGCGCCGAGCGGACTTCCCGGGTGCCGCAGCCGAGTGAGTGCGGCGGCCAGCATCGCGTAGCCCAGAGGTTGCGCCGCGCCTTCGATGCCACGGCGCAGCAGAGCGAGCGTATCATGAGAAGGCGGTTTGCCGTCCCGGTCGATGGCATAGAGTAATTGCCATAGACGAATCGGCTCCGCGTCGTCCCAGGGGTAACGCACGCGCAACTGCTCATGCCAGTGCTTGAGGTTCTCTTTGACTCTAGGGAGGGTTTCGGTTACCCAATAACGTACGCGCAAACGGGCGCCATTACCGGAAACTCCCATCAGATAGAAGCGGTTCGGGTCCGGGTCGGCACGCGGATCGAGTTTCAGCAGGGCTGCGACTGCTTCCGGGGCGGCCCGTTCCAGGATGTCCAGGGCATCGAAATCAGCCGGATCGCGCAGCCAGGTCAGGAATCCCACGCCGGCGATGTCCCTGCGCCGGCCCTTCCCGGCGCGCGCGTCATCGGGACGCAGTAGGTCGTTCAGCGCGAGCACATAGGCCATGGCGCGGCCGGGTGAGACGGGACTGTTCTGGTTCTGCTCCCAGCCGTAAGACCGAAAGGCCTCTTTATCGAAGGACATGAGGGCCACGCCGGAAGCCTGGCCGCCAAGGCTGGAAACACCTTTGATCTTCTCGTGCGTGGGCGCGATGACACCGAGTTTCCCGGAGATGAGACACTCGCCGACGTGCCCCTCCATGCGTGCATCGAAGGCGTCCTGGTAGTGTTGGCGCCAGAAGGACTGCACGGCATCCCGGTTCACCAGAAGGTCGCCGCAGGAAAGAGCGACGAGCGCGCCGGCCTTTGCTTCGCGTAGCGCCGCGCGCGCTTTTTCCACCTCCTCCGGCCGGTCATAGAAAAGGGCGCACGAGGCGAGCCCCTCATCGCCGGTTGCTTCCGCCGCGTGGCGCAGGAGGGTGACGAACGCTTGGTGGTGCTTCTTCGCCTTCTCCTTGTCCGCGGCCTTGTCCGGTGTCCAAGGGCCGGGGCCGAGCACATATCCGATATCATCGGCGCCAAGCAGCGGATGCTCGCCGCTGTTCCGGTTCACCGGCGAGCGCGGCACGCTCATCGGCATGGGAACTTGCACCTGTTTCCTGCCGCGCGCCACCGAAGTCATGCGCGGAACCGCCGACAGGAATGATCCGAGCCGGGAGATTTCGAGCGCCCACGGCACGGCTTTCTCTTCCCACGCCGCGTCGTTCAACTGATCTTTCAAATAATGGTCGGCGTATTCGGCTAGCGCCTGTACGAGCATGCGAGCACCTCCTGGCGGCGGGCCTCTTGGGCGAACACTCGCTCGGGCCGGGTATCCAGCATGCCGTTTTCGAGGCGCGCTTCGAAAAATACCGCGCGATTACCCTCGGGCAGAAAGGCAATGTCATAGAGCATGCGGCCGATATCGAGAGAGTCCTCAATAGGGTGATCCTGCGCTTGCGGCTCACTGAACTCGGCGGCAAACTCGCGGCATCCCAAGTACGGCCGGGTGAAGCATTGGCCCCTCTCGACGCGGCGTTTCATCATCTCGGCGTACTTAGTCGGCGAGTTATCGCCGGAGTTGTCGAAGATCAGCGGATAGGCGTCAATCCAGTACGCCACCTCGCGCAACAGCGTCGTATTCCGCGGCGTTCCGTCGGTGCCCTGGCCGGCGCCGGCGATGAGCGGGGCGAACTCGGATGGTTTGCGCATCCACTTCTTTACGGCGCCAGGCGAAAGCTTGCTTTGGACTTCGTTGCGCAGCACGCTCAGGAATCGGATGGGCTTGAGCACCGTGATCCGCGTAACGACCCAGCGCATTTGCGGCCGCCAGCAGATTGCATCCAGCACATTGCGCGCGGCCGATGGCGTCATGACTGGGTAAGAGAAACGTTCGACTTTGGTCTCTGGCCGGGTAAAGCAGGCGAATTCGCCCGAGACCCGGACCTGAATGCTAGGCATCGACATGGAACCTCCTAATTTGTCGGTTGGGCCGTCCCTTTCAGTTGCGTGTCAAAAGGAGTAGGCTGTTAACGACATGTGGACGGAGGGTGCTCCATGGCTTCCCACGCGGGTCATCCTCCGTCCGGTAGGTGCCGGCTGATGGCAGACTCCGCTTACCGGGTTTGTGGTCCGCCCAGCGGCTAGCACCGCGCGACGCGAACTAGGGAGTCGCTATAGGATCATAGGATAAATGCCATTGGCTCCGCACTAAAAACCAACCCCAATTCATCGTCGTACGCTTGATCCACCGCGATCCAGATCTCGCTCGCCGGTGCTAGCTCGCTGAGAACGGCTTCGGCTTTTTGGAATTCCGACGGATTCAGTCCCACTGTGTGGCGCTGTAGTCGGCGGCGCAGATCCCGCGTCAATTGTTTGGTGGCATAAAGACTCTTGATGGCGTCGCATGCCTCATCGTCATCCGGCACGAAGACATCGCGGGCGCGGCTGGAGATCATTTCGAACCGCCGGGAAAGCTCGGCAAACGACTGACTCTGACGCAACACCACGAGTTCCTTGCCGAGAACAATGTCGTCTACGCCGTAGTATCTTTCGAAATACTGCTTCATCGTCTCAAAAGAATCGACCTGGATGCTGGCGCCGCTCTCCAGCGCTTCTTTTGCCATCGCCTCAGTGATGCGCGCCGCTTCGGCGTACTCAAGGGGCGGCATCCTTTTGTCCTCGGGAAGGAAGACCACTACCGTGCCGCCAGGTCTGCCCAATGCGGCGGTGAGCCGCCCTTCGCGGTCGGCACGGCCAGCGGCTTGGATGATCGAATCGAGCGGAGCCAGTGCGCGCAGCACAAGTGGGAAATCCACGTCCACGCCGGCTTCGACCAACTGCGTGGAAACCACGTAGCAGGGATCGTCGTCCCGCAGCCGCTGGCGAATTCGCTCGAGCTTACGCAAACGGTGCGCCGCGCACATGCGCGTCGATAAGTGGAAGACGGCTTCCGCTTCAATCCCGCGCTCGCGCGTCGCGCGCAGGACTTCGCGGTATAGTTCACTGGCGTGGTCCCGCAGGTTGACGATCGCCAGGCACTGCGGCTGGCTCGTCGCGCGTGCGGCCACCTGCGGCCAGGTGACGGCGTTTTCTATTTCCCAGTGGATTTCGGCCCGCTTGAGCGCGGCGCGCAGGGGCGCGGGATCACGCACAATCTCGGTAAGAGTTGCCGGTGGCCAACGCAGATCCGGCTTGGCCGATTGGCGTCGCTCGAAGGCCGGCTGCGTGGCCGTGGAGAAAACGAAGTCCACGCCCCAGTCGTCGGATAACTCGCGGATCATCCCCAGCAGCGGACCGAGCAGGCGGCGCGGCAGGGTCTGCACCTCGTCCAGAATTACGATGGAGCGGGCAATGTTGTGCACCCGGCGCAAGTCGCTCGGGTGGTTGGAGAAGAGACTCTCGAAGAAACGCACCGAGGTGGTGACAATCAACGGCGCGTCCCAATTCTCGGTTGCGTTGCGCAACCCGCTGAGCTGGAAGCCGTCTTCCTCGTCTTGCTGCGTGACTGGCACGAACTGCTCCTCCGTCTTGCGCTGCAGCTTCAGAAGGCTGCCGGAATGATGTTCCAAGATGGCATCCCGGCCGAGTACGTTGGCGTAAATTGCGGCGTTCTGCTCGATGATGGAAAGAAACGGAATCACCACAAAGATGCGCCGAAACCGCTCCGTTTGCAGTGACGCGCGGCGGAGCGCGAAGGCCATCGCCGCCAGGGTCTTACCGCCGCCGGTGGGCACCGAAAGAGAGAACAACCGGGACGGGGAAGCAGCCGCCGCCAAACAGTCTTCCAATACGGTGGCGCGCATGGTCCGGACGGGACCGTGGCGCGCGCGCCGCGCTAACTCCTCCAAATGCGCGAGCAGCAAGCGGAGGCGCTCTTCGGCGCGCAGCGGCGATTGCTCAGGCGCGCGTCCGGCCGAATCCAGCCGGTCGGCGTCCGCTAGGCAACTGCACAGCATGCGCGTGTAAAGGTCGAGACGCGCCGCTTCCGGTTGCTGCGGAGTAAGACGCATTTGGGGCAGCCCTTCAATCGCCTGGGCCAGGCCTCTGCAATCGCGCGTAGCCCGGTCGAGTAAGTCAGCCGCCTCCTTGACGTACCGCTGCTCCTTCAACCGGCTCGCGAGAGAGTTACCGTCTCCTGTAAGGTCCGGCAGTCCGGCATGATGACCCGCGATAGCCGCGGCGACATGGGAAAGGGCTGGTCTGGCGCCACCCGCTCCGAGGTAAGATAGCAGCGCCCCGTGAATCGCATGTTGACAGCGTCCGCTGCCCGTGGCGAGCTTGCGTTGAAAACATTCGGTGTACTTGCCGTAATCGTGCAGCAAACCGCTTAGCCGCGCGAGTCTGGCGAAGCGTTCGTCTCCCGGCTTGGCGGACGCCGCCAGGTCTCCAGCGAGCGCGGCAACTGCCTCCAGATGGACGGCCAAGCATTGCCATCCAATGTGCGAATCGGCATCGCCTGACTGGCTTTTTGCGGAATGCGCCCAATAAGCAGACCCGGACATAAAGTCGTTTCTTTCGCTGGAACCGCGCGACTCAAGATGGCTCTTTGACCGCCGCACCCAGCTCGCTTTCCAACTCCTCGATAGTAGGTAGGCTGCCCTGGATCTGCTCGGGAAGACTCTCTGCCAGCCGGTATTCGGATACGCCAATCGGCTTGGTGTAGTCTTCAAGCGCGTACTCAGCGACTACCCGATTCTTCGTTTTGCAGAGGATGAGGCCAATACTGGGTTGGTCGTCGGGGTGACGCAGCTGATTGTTCACCGCCGAAAGGTAGAAATTCATCTTTCCGGCGAACTCCGGCTGGAACGGAACCGTCTTCAATTCGATAACTACATAGCAGCGCAGTTTGAGGTGATAGAAGAGCAGGTCGATGCGGAACTCTTCGCCTCCCACAATCAGCGAATATTGGCGGCCGACAAATGCGAACCCGACTCCCATCTCGAGCAAGAAGTTGCGCAAATGCTCCAACAATCCCCGTTCCAGGTCGCGCTCGCGGGCTTTTTCACCGAGCATCAAGAAATCGAAGTTGTAGGGATCTTTGGTGACCTCCTGCGCGAGATCGGACTGCGGCGGCGGGAGGGCGCGATCGAAATTGGTGATGGCTTTCCCCTGTCGCCGGTGGAGACCACTCTCGATCTGGTGGACCAAGACGGCTCGGCTCCAGCCGTGCTGGATCGCGGCTTGCGCGTACCAGATACGCTCGTCGCGGTCTGCCACTTTGTCGAGCAGGACGCAGTTGTGGAACCAAGGCAATTGTGCAGCAACCTGCTGCACAAACTGCTCCTCGGTCCAGACTTCAGCAAAACGACGCATATACTTGAGGTTGCGCGGCGAGAAACCCTTCATATCGGGAAACGAGCGCTTAAGGTCTACGGCTAGGCGATCGATGACCTTAGCGCCCCAACTTTCCCTTCTCTGCCGATCGAGAATGTCGCGGCCGATCTGCCAGTACAGCAGCACCATCTCGCGGTTGACCGCGAGTGAGGCGCCCAACTGCGCCGCTTGAATTCGGCTCTTCAGGTCGGCAAGGAACTGCGCGTAGCTGTCGGGCGGGAGCGGTGACATTGTCGTTGAACTTCCATTATCGTTCAACCAGCGGCTAGTGCATCGACGGATTCCATAGTATGCCGATTCGCAAGTGAGGGAGCCTTCGACTGACTCTCACCCTCGAAAATGTCCGATTGCGCAATTCCAAGGACACAACAGAGCATCCGCAATCTGTTTCCCTCATCGTTCGACTGAGCGGTCCCGTTGCCGCTTCCGCGGGCGAGCCATGCTCCGTGCCTTCCGCTCCTCGATCTCACGGGTGGTTTTGAACAAAGCTGCCTGATACCGCCCCAGCCAGCCTCCCCAACCGTCCTCAGTTGGCATGATGCCCCGTTTGATGAGGTCGCGCGCCCGCTCACCAAGATGGCGCGGGTTGGTCAATAGCCTCTCCGCATCGCCCAGATCGTTGACTTCGAGCGTCAGGGCTCCATCCCTCCATCCAGGGACACCTTCCGCAGCCGCACGAAGGTGTTGGTCCGCAGTTCGCCGCGGCTGCGGGCCTCCTCCATCTCTCGGCTGTAATTGATGAAATACACTTTGGCGTCCGTTCCTTCCAACATCAGGTAGCTTCGCCCGGATTGCTCATCCTGGCCGTGCACCAGCACCCGACCTTCGACGGACGTGATCTGCCTCAAATCGAGCACTTCAATAGGCAGGCGTTCGTCTGACATCAGCGATCCGTGTGCCGCGATCGTCCTTTGTCTGTCGTTGGTCCTCTGCATGGCCCGGAGGATTGTGTCGAAATCCTGGCGCACGCGCCATTTGTTTGTTCCCATGGATTCCGCCAGACCCATGCGGCCGAGTACGGCAAGGCGCGCCAACTCGTGTTGCGCACGAAGGTGCGCCATCTCGGTCGAACCAGCCCGCATCGGGTTCCGCACGACGGCGAAGTATGACGGCCCGAGGGCGGAGCCAATTTCCTGCACGTCTCTCAGCAGTCTGCGGTCCAGGGAAGTGAACCGTTCTTGGGTAATCTCACGCCGTTCCGCCTCAGCCGCATCGCGCTGGCTCCGATATCCGAGCTGGCGGGTGCATAAGTCCTGGGCGATATTCCGAATCCCGTGCTGCATGTAGTCCCGTCTTAAGCGCAAAGATTGACCATCGTCCCTGACGCCCCGGATCACGAGGTGAACGTGCGGGTGCTCCGTGTTGTGGTGCTCCACGGCGGCCCATTCGAGGTCCGTTCCCAGATCCTCCTTCATCCGCTCGATCAGACCGCGTGTCAGACGAGACAGGTCTACCCGCTCACCGAACTCGGGCGAGACAATGAGTTTAAACACTCGCTCGTCTCCCGCACTCTGCCAGCGTTCGAGTTGCCGGGCGATGTCGATTGCGCCGTTCTCTCGCTCAAATTCCACGGCCTTTGCGTCGTTTTCGAAGGTGGCGCTTTCGCGCGCCAGGTAGCGCCCATGCGCCTTCCACTGTCCCCGCGTCTTGTTATTCAGATAGGTCACTCGAACCGCGCAACGCTGATGGTACGAGCAAGCGGCTTTTCCTTCGCCGCCTGTGCTGCGGTTGCGGGTCTTGCGGCTGCTGCGGGCGTAGTGCATGAGAAGCCGGAAGCCGCTTGACCACGCCGCTCTTTCGTTCCTCGAAACCCGAGGCTTTGGTGGCCGGAGTCGGGTTTTTCGCTCTCCGTCAATTCGTGTCATGGCCTACCAAGTCCTCCATGGCGGCGCGCGCATCGCCTGACATCGCCTGGCCAGCAGCCTTCATGAGCCGGTCGTAACGTTCCCTGGCGCGAGCAGTGGCCTGGGGCCTGGCCTCGGGAGGCGGTTCCGGCACGCAGGTCAGGACCGCCTTGGCAAAAGCGTCCACCAGTGCGAAGAGTGCCTGCTGTCCGCGGTCCACGCGGAAAATGTCTCGCGAGACACCATCAAAACCTCCCGCAATCCGCTTCTCAGTGCCGGTGAGCTCCGCTCGTCCCATCAACTCGTTTCGAATCGCCTCCCGGATGAATGCACTGGGACTTGCGTAACCCCTCGTCTTCGCTGCGGCCTCGACTTGATGGTGCTCTTCGCCGCTGAGCCGCACCGCGATCCTGGCACTTCGGACAGCACTGCCGCGTTGCCGCATGAGTTTTCCCCTCAATTAGCAAGGCGATGGCAGAGACACTTTGGGACAGGGATTCTTCGCTCGGGGGCAAAAATCTTGTTTATTTTGCACTGAAATCTGAGCGTCGAACATGGGTGTGTCAAGTGATTTGTGTAAACGGCAGTTCTTTTCCTTGCGCCGCAGGCGGTTCTGGGCGGTGGAAAAGTGGGAATCCTGCTTTTGGATTTCCACTTTTCCACGGCTCACAGT
>Ga0326728_10017472_pt1 | contig 14364 bp, 17 predicted proteins | sample MB3enrmetagenome_FD_207602 | JGI IMG/M metagenome (GOLD analysis project Ga0326728, IMG submission 207602) | Lab enriched peat soil microbial communities from McLean, Ithaca, NY, United States - MB31MN | ecosystem: Environmental > Terrestrial > Soil > Wetlands > Peat | place: USA: New York...
ACTTCTCAAGCCACTCCTCGATATCGGCGATCAGCCCGCTTTCCGCGTCGTTCACGTAGACGCCGGCGGTGATGTGCATGGCCGAAACAAGAATCAGGCCTTCCTTGATTTGTGACTTCTCCAGCGCCTTCTGAACTTCGTCCGTAATGTTAATGAACTCGCGTTGCTTTTTAGTGTTGAACCAAAGGTACTCGGTGTGTGATTTCATGATTGATCCTTTGAGAATCCGCTGCTCCGCCGCCTTCTGTGCGGAGGCGCTGCGAAGAATTGGAAAATCCAAAACAGCTCACGCCAAGGCGCTAAGGCGCAAAGAAACGCGAAGCGAAAGCCTTTGCGCCCTTTGCGTGCTTTGCGGCTTTGCGTGAACCCGATTCTTTCCGACCTTGGCGTTACAACCGGTCAGCGAGCAGATCGCTGTCCCATTATAGCGGCAACGCCGTTGCTCGACGCAGTTGAGCTACGGGTTGCCTTCCGGCGATGGCCAAATCGCGTCGGCCTGGAAGGCAAGCACGGTTTCGAGTTCTGGATCCCAGAGGCGCCAGTCGTGTCCGCCAGGCAGTTCGCGGTAACGATAAGCAACGCCCAGCCTATCAAGTGTTTTCGCAAACTCCCGGTTTGTTCGCAGATATTTGTCCGAAGTTCCGATGGACAAGTAAAGCTGGGGCATCTCTGAAGGCGGAACTTGCCTCGCCAGATTGAAAAGGTCGTTTTCATCTCGCGCCTGGCTGCCGAACGGGCCAAAGTCACTTTCGATGACCTGCTCGTCGAGTTGGCTTGTCACATACTGCACGAAGGAGCGGTCCGGTGTGGTCACCACGCCACTCAGGCTGGCAGCCGCGGCGAACATTGCGTGGTACTTCAAGCCCAGGAGAAGCGCTCCGTAGCCGCCCATGGAAGTCCCGGCGAGCGCGCGGCCCCGGCGGTTGGCCTGGGTGTGGTAATGCTGGTCGACGTAAGGAATAACATCGTAGATAAAATAGTCCTGCCATTTGAGCTGCGGATTCGCATAGTTATTCACGTACCAGCTTGTTCCCGCCTCCGGCATGACGATGATTTCCTGATAGCGGCGCGCGTACTGGATGATGTGCGTACTGGTTGCCCAGTCTGAGTAGTGCGCGGTGTACCCATGCAGCAGATAAAGCACCGGATAACGCCTCTCGGAGGCGTCGTAGCCAGCGGGGAGGATCACACTAAGTGGCACCTCCTTGCCCGCGAGGTGTGGGGCTCGAAACGTGACTGTCTCGAAGTCTTTCCCGGCAGCAGAAAGAGCGGTTTCGAAAAGCGTTCCCAAGATAAGCAGCAGGCTCAAGGAATTAACCCAGCATTGATGTTTGGGGGATGGCGGAAGGGTCGTCATCAGGCCTTCACGAGGGCGCGCCTCCGGCGGAACGCGGCTGCTATTCATGTTCGATCCTTCAGGAGCGGGCGACAACTTCGTATCGCGGGGTTGTCGGGTAGGGGGCGGGACCCCCTCACCCGCCTCATCACAAGAACTGCCCACTGCCCATCGCCTCCTGCCTACGGCCTTTCTCCTAGCCCCCGACCTCATCGAACCGCACCGCCCGAGTGTCTTGCTCTTTTCCTGTCGGCATGGTGAGCGGCTTGTACAGTTCCGGGCGGCGGGTCTTGATCCATCGCCGGCCGGTGCTTTGTTCGAGCAGGGAAGCGTCCAGATCGGCCACCACCATATCGTCATCGGCCTTCCAGGTTTCTGCCAGGATGCGGCCGTAGGGATCGAGGATCATGGCATTGCCCGTACGGACCTCGTCGTCATCAATGCCGACGCCGTTGCTGAATACCAGGAAAAGTCCATTGTCGTGCGCCCGTGAGGGGAGCCAGCGCATCAGCCAGGCGCGTCCCTTATCGCCGCGGAGTTCAGCCTCGATCGCCTGCGGATCGGTATGGCGATCTTCCCACAGCTTACGATCGATCCGTCCCATGAGATGAGGATTCTTGGAGGTGACGCCGCCCGTCTGGTGAGGCGCCAGCAGGACCTCGGCTCCCTGCAAGGCGACGATGCGAACGTTCTCGTTAATGTTGACGTCGTAGCAGATCAGGACGCCCACGCGGCAGCCGTGCGGATCGTCGAACACGGTGAACTCGGACCCGGGAATGACCTCGTCATGCTCGAAGGCGTGTATCTTCCGGTGCCGTCGCCAGTCGCCGTTGGGCATCGCCACCACGTAGGTGTTGTGGAGTTCGCCATGACCGTCCACTTCCAATAGACCGGCGCCGATGGTCAGTCCGGACTGCCGAGCGAGGGCCAGAAGCGCCTGGGAAGAGGGGCCCTCGGGTACGGGTTCGGCCAGTTCGTGCAATTGCCGGTGCGAAAGGTTTCGCAGAAACCAGTAGCCGACGATGCAGCACTCCGGGAAGGCGACGATTTCCACCTTTCGGGCGGCGGCATCCTCGACAAAGCGCTGGATCTTCTCCAGATTCTTCATCTTGTCGCCGGGCGCATGCTCAAATTGCACGGCGCTTACCCTGATGTTTCTCATAGAAGTCCTCAGTGGTCAGATCACCACTCCCTTCATGCGGAAGCGCCGCTTGACGGGAGTGAACGGAGGGACAGGCTTGGGCTGAACGAGCGGGACACTGTTGCGCCAGAAGGTGCGGAATTCACCCTTTTCTCCCGTGCGATAATAATGCAGGAGATAGGCCTCGTCGCACGCCGCATAGTCGGAAAACCATTGGTCAATGTCTGTGATTCCGGTCTGGTGAAGCATCTGGAGCGCATAGGCCGCCGCCTCGCGCTCGTAGTCGAGGATGGCGGGAATCGCTTTCTTCCCGACCGGGGGCTGATAACGGGTTCCCAACTCGAACGCGTGCGGGTCGACGTTCCACTGAGCGGTGTGGCCGAAAAGGTGGGCCGCGAGGAAGAGTCGTTGTTCAGGGTTACAAGCCGGATCGATGTGAATTTCCGCGCCGTCTAAATCGCCGATAAGCGGGTCGGGGATATCCCTGATGACGACGCGAATGCCATAGATGCGTTCCAAGCATTCCTGCACCCGAGCGAAGTATTCTGCAAAGGGAATCGGCACACAGCCATTCTACTCGGAATTCACCATTCCTTCTGCTTCTTGGCAAATCACGCGGACTTGTGTACGCTCATTTCCATGCAGCGGAAATTTACCATCGGCCTGATCCAGATGATGTGTAGTCCTGACCCGCAGGAGAACTTGCGTCGGGCGGAATCGAGTGTCGACGAGGCGGCGGAGGAGGGGGCGGAGGTTATCTGCCTGCCGGAGCTTTTCCGCTCCCAGTATTTCTGCCAGCGGGAAGACGCGAAGCTGTTTGACCTCGCGGAAGCCGTGCCAGGGCCCAGCACGCAGGCGCTGGGAAAGATCGCCAAGGAAAAGCAAGTTGTAGTCATCGCGCCGGTATTCGAGCGGCGCGCGGCGGGGGTTTATCACAACAGCGCCGCGATTATCGACGCCAATGGAGAAGTGGCGGGCCTGTACCGGAAAATGCACATCCCGGACGACCCGGCCTATTACGAAAAGTTTTATTTCACCCCCGGCGATCTTGGCTTTCGGGCTTTCGACACGCGCTCGGGACGCATCGCGGCGCTGATTTGCTGGGACCAGTGGTATCCGGAAGGCGCGCGCCTGGCGTCGCTCCAGGGCGCGAGCGTTTTGTTTTATCCCACGGCCATTGGCTGGCACACGCACGAGAAGGCTCAATCCGGCGATGCCCAGCGCGATGCCTGGCGGACCATCCAGCGCGGCCACGCCATCGCCAATGGGGTGTACGTGGCGGCGGTGAATCGCGTCGGATTTGAGAAGCCGGCCGATGCGCAGGGAGAGGGGCTGGAGTTCTGGGGAACCTCCTTTGTTGCTGATCCGTTCGGCGTGGTGCTTAAAGAGGCCTCCACGGATCGCGAGGAAATTGTGCTTGCGGAAGTCGACCTCGAGCGCCTTGAGGAGGTACGCCGCAATTGGCCATTCTTCCGCGACCGTCGGATCGACGCGTATGCGGGAATAACTCAACGATTCCTGGATGAGAAAACGTGGCACGAAGAGGAGTAAAGTAAGGAACGCGAAGAAGCCACGCAATCCCAAGACCCCCTTACCCCGCCCGATCCGCCCTACTGCCCACCTGCCTAGCTGCTCATCTGCCCACCTGCGCACTGCCCCCCAAGGCGTTGGCAAATCTCCTCGACGAGTTTCCCCAGGTCCACAGGGCGAAACAGGAGCCTCTCGAAGCCGCGGCCGTCGAGGCCGCCCGTCACGCTTGAAGTGTGGCTGGCGATGATCCAGATTGGGATGTGTGTTGCCCAACTCGCCAGGGAATCGACATCTGCGGAGGGATGATCGCTAGCGGAGACATCGGCGACGAGAAGCGCCGGCCGAACGGGATAAAACTCGAGCTGCGCCAAGGCTTCTCGAACGGTCTCGAAAGCTTCGACGCTGATGCCGTCCTCGAGCAATTGGGCCCGAAGCAGGGCGCGAGCTTGCCAGTCCTTGCCGGTGAGAAACACTTGAGCCACGAGCACATTATAGGAGGATTCAGGAGTTGGGATTCAGGATTCAGGGTCTTCCACCACAGAGGCCACAGAGTTCGCGGTGAGGGTCAGGAGTGTTTGTCTCAGTGGTTTCTTTGCGCTCTGTGGTGAATCCGAATTTCTTTCCTCCGCCGCATTGACTTCCATCGGGCCTGAATCCTGAATCCTGGATCCCGAGTCCTGCGTTTGCCCTGCCTTTATGCTAATCTGATTGATGGGGCGGCGAGTCGAGAGGCGACGGCATGCGCATTATTCTATACACAGGAAAGGGCGGGGTAGGGAAGACAAGCATCTCTGCCGCCACAGGCCTGGAACTCGCCCGGCGGGGTTATCGCACCCTCGTAATGTCCATCGACCCGGCCCATTCTCTAAGCGACGCTTTCGATCTCGAAAAGCGCTTGATGGATCACGAGGCCGGAAGACTGGTGAACATTTCGAAAAACCTCTGGATTCAGGAAGTGGACGTCCAGGAAGAGATCTCGAGGCACTGGAACTCTGTCTACGCCTATGTTTCAGGTCTGCTGAATGTTTCGGGGCTCGAGCAGACATTGGCGGAAGAGCTGGCTATTTTTCCGGGCATGGAGGAAGTCAGCTCGCTCTTATACGTGAATCAATACGTGCGCGAGAAGCAGTTCGACGTGATGCTGCTGGACTGCGCGCCCACGGGCGAGTCGTTACGCTTCGTCAGCATCCCGACGACGCTCGAGTGGTACATGTCCAAGCTGTTTAAGATCGAGCGGCGGGTGATGAAGGTGGTGCGCCCCATGATCGGCACGGTGGCCGGCGTGCCCTTGCCCCAGGAGGAGTACTTTGAGAACCTGGAGTCGCTCCACCGCAAGCTGGCCGGCATCGACCAACTCTTGGCCGATCCGAAGATCACCACGGTACGCCTGGTGACCAACCCGGAGAAGGTGGTACTGAAGGAAACGCAGCGGGCCTTTACCTATTTCTGCTTGTTCGGGTTGACCATTGATGCCGTGATTGTGAACCGGATTCTGCCCGATAAGGTGCACGATAGCTTTTTTGATTCCTGGAGGGACACCCAGGAACGCTGGACACAGTCTATCGAGGAATTCTTCGCGCCAGTGCCGGTTTGGAGGGTGCCCCTGTTTGAGGACGAGGTTCTGGGCACCGAACGTTTGAGAAAGCTGGGCAGGGCGCTCTATGGCGAACTGGATCCGTCGAGGCGGTTTTTCAATGAATCGCCGTACCGCTTTCGCAAAGTGAACGGCAAATACGAACTTCACCTCAAATTGCCGTTCGTGTCGAGCGACGATATTAACCTTCATAAGAAATTAGACGAGCTCATCATCCGGGTGGGCGGAGTAAAGCGGCATGTGTCGTTGCCGCAGAGGATCGCCCACTGTGAACCTTTGAGCGCTCGTGTCCAGGAAGGTGAGCTGGTGGTAGTCCTGGGGAGGAACAATGCCGAACGCGAAACGAACTCGCCGAACCCGCCCCCGGCGTGAGCCGGCCAGCGCGGGGATTCCATCCTGCGCCGTTTGGATGTTGCGAGAACTGGGCCCGCTCCTGAGCCGGCTCAAACCACCACGCACCCGGTCGGCAAAGCACTTGCGCAACGCCGCGATTGAAGTTCTGGAGGCCGTGCGCGCGCTCCTTGATGAGAGCATTGAATGGCTGCGCAAGGAAGGCCGGTCGGAGGCGGAGTTGAAGCGGATTCGCGTGAGTGGATAGCGGCTGGTGTCAGTTGTCCGTGGTCCGTTGTCAGTGGTTGGGTGTCCACGAACAGTTGTGGGCGCTCAGACGTGGACGCCTGATGATCAGTGCGTTCTGATGAGCATTCAACCCTCAGCGCCCAACTGACCACGGACAACGGACCACGGACGACCGACATCTGGTTTTCACATGCACATTCTTATCAGCGGCTCAAGCGGGCTGATTGGGCAAGCGCTTATTCCGGCACTCAAGAGCGGCGGGCATAGCGTGGCTTCTTTAGTGAGATTCAAGCCGCAACCCGCGGCGCCCCTGGTGTACTGGAACCCGGCCGGAGGGGAAATCGACAGCTCGAAGCTGGAAGGCTTCGACGCGGTCATTCATCTGGCGGGAGAATCTGTCTCCGGCCGGTGGACGCCTGCCAAGAAGCAGGCTATCCGTGAGAGCCGCGTGCGAGGCACACGAGTCCTGAGTGAAGCACTCGCGAAGGCTTCCCAGCGGCCGAGGGTGCTGGTGTCGGCGTCGGCCAGCGGTTACTACGGTGATCGCGGCGATGAGGTGCTGAGGGAAGAGAGCGCAGCAGAAACGTCCTTTCTTTCCCAGGTGTGCCAGGAATGGGAAGTTGCGACCAAGCCTGCGGCCGAAGCCGGGATTCGAGTTGTGAATCTCAGGATCGGATTAGTCCTGAGTCGCGCCGGCGGAGGGCTGGCGAAGATGCTGCCTGCGTTCTCGATGGGCGTGGGTGGCAAGATCGGACCGGGAAAGCAATACATGAGCTGGATTGACATCGATGACCTGGTCCGGATATTCCTGTTCGCGGCGACTACCGAGACACTCAGCGGTCCTGCGAACGCCGCGGCGCCTAACCCTGTCACGAACTCGGAATTCACCAAGGCGCTTGGCCGGGTTCTCGGGCGCCCCACTATCGTCCCCATGCCCGCCTTCGCGGTACGCCTGGTATTCGGAGAAATGGGAGAGGAATTGCTCCTGGCCAGCGCTCGCATGGAGCCTGCGCGACTCCTGGGCGCAGGATTTCAGTTCCGATTTCCGCAACTCGAAGGTGCATTGCGACATTTGTTGCGGGGCGCCTAAGGCCCCGCTAATTCTTGAGGGACATGAGCCGAGACGACCGCCTACGGCCTACTGCCAACTGCTCACGGCCGACTGCCCATTGTCTACTGCCTACTGCAACTCGACTACTGCGCCTCCGTGGGCAGGTTCGAGTATCAACGCCAGGACTAACCCCGTGAGGAAACCTCCCACATGAGCCCACCACGCTACTCCGCCGCCGGTTGCGGATTGAATCGCCAGCGTCTGGTAGCCGGTCACGAACTGAATCAGGAACCAGTAGCCAAGCACCAGAACGGCAGGTAGCTCGACTCTCCAAAAGAAGAAGATCAGGAAGAAAAGGGTGGTAATCCGGGCGCGGGGAAAGCAGATGAAGTAGGCGCCGAGCACTCCGGCGATCGCGCCGCTCGCGCCGATGCTCGGCAGGTGCGACCCTGCGTTGAGGAGAATGTGCAAAATCGCGCCGGCGAACCCGGAAAGGAGGTAAAGCAGAAGGAACTTGAGGTGGCCATAGCGGTCTTCCACGCTCCGCCCGAAGACAAACAGGAACAACATGTTCCCGAGCAGGTGTAGCCATCCCCCGTGCAGGAACATCGACACGAGGATCGGAACAAAAAAGCCATCCAGGGTCAGGTTCTTGAATCCATGAAGACTGACGTATCGCGCCGGGACAATTCCGTAGAGGAAAACCAGACGGTTAATGCCCCGGCCCTGAGCCAGTTCAAGCAGGAAGACCCATACATTGGCGATGACGAGCGCAAGGGTAATGGTCCAGAAGTTCCGCCGCCGGATGTGGTCGGTGAGGGGGAGGGGAACCATAGAAAAAGCAGTTCAAATGGCAAAAGGCAAAAGGCAAATGTGAAAACCCTTTGAATCTTCCCGTTTGCCACTTGCCATTTGAAATCGACTTCCGAGGCGGTCGTGGCTTGGGGAAGAAGAAGGTGCGCCGGGAGACTAGGTCGTCTGCTTTGCCTTGGTCTTTTCCAACTCCAGTTCCAGTTCTTTCATCTTTTCTTGATGCGCCATTTCCTTGCTGCGCATCTCTTGCTGGATCCGGAGTTCATGCTCATGAAACTTAAACCAGCCACCAATCGCCACCACCGCGATGATCATCACCCAAATGCCGTTCTGGCCGATGATCGAAATGATATCGTGCATCTTGCCCTCTCTGCTGAACTACTGACCGGTTGACGCTGACCAGCACTGTTGGCATGCGGGTTGCCAGACAAACCACGAAGCACATGCTAGCATGCCCCGAACGCCTCGGTCGAACGCATTATACGCCGAGCCATGAGCGAAGTCGAATGGACTTTTCGAACTGGATAGGCTATGAGGCGAATCTGGGCAGGACTCTCAGAACGCTGTATACAAGCGCTTGGCGGGCCGCACGAACGGCCCGCCAAGTCAGCCGCCAAACCTTCAGCGGAGAAGCTCAGCCTGACGTGTTACTGGTTGAAAACCAATATCTTGTTTGAAGCCGCCGAGTGAATCTCGACCAGGGACGTGGTTCCATCCGGCGCCGTGTTATAGACAACTGCGAGCGGGTCGGAGACGTTGGCTCCTTCAGATGCCTTGTCGGGCGTTACCAGCGTCATGCTGCGGTAGTTGCCCTTGCGGGTCAGAACCGTGCCACCCGTGGAGAGGACAACCTTGCGGTGCTGAGAGAATACCACAGTGGCTTCAGGATTGTGATCATCCCAACGGACAGTGTAGTGGCCTGCTGGAAGAGTGGTCCCGTTCACAACGACATTACGAGAAAAGGTGACATTCTCGGAGTTCTTGGCTAAGCACGAAACCCCGGCTGCCAGAACCAGCGCCACTGACAGAACTGACGTTCCGATATACTTTGTGAAATTCATCTTTGTTCTCCTCTCCGTCTCCATTTGATTTTTCGCGGTCCGGCCCTGGTTGTTTGCATCTGAGCGCGTCATCCGCTGTGGCCTCTACCGGTTTTCCGGTCGCCCCCGCGTCTCAACTCAGGCCGTGTCGCCGATCGAGCCCTGTCTTATGAACCCACTTTCGCGCCGTTCCGCGGCAGCGTCAATGGACGGGGGATGAATTCCGGATGAACTCCGTATGAACCGGTATTCTCAACAAAGCCTTGGACTTCCTCCGATAGTGTGAAAGTAGCGCCGGCCATCAGAGCCTGCCCTGAGCAAAGCTTATGGTCGGCACATGCGGCCTAAACAGGTTGCGGAAAGGCCATTGAAAATTGTCATTCTGAGCGAAGCGAAGAATCTCAGCAGTTTCAGTTTCAACGAACTGCGGAGATCCTTCCTTCGCTTCGCTCAGGACCGCCAGCGAGTCCTCAGGATGACACTCAGACGCGTTTATCCGCAGCCTATAAAGGCCGGCCCTACGAATCAAACTAGGAGCACTATGTATCCTGGCGTGAACTTTCTTTTCAGCGAAAAACTTGTTAGAGTTGTAACGGATTCCATGGAAAAGGGAACAAGCCGTGCGAACGAGGTTCGCTTCGCTGCGTTCGAACTGGATCTTCAATCAGGTGAATTGCGCAAGCACGGAGCGAAGGTCAGGCTCCAGGAACAGCCCTTTCAGATTCTCTCGGCTTTAATCGAGCGCCCGCGCGAGGTTGTGACGCGGGCGGAACTTCGGCAAAAACTGTGGCCCGGTGACACATTCGTGGATTTCGAGCAGAGCCTGGCCACGGCGGTCAAGAAGCTCCGTCGAGCTTTAGGCGATTCTGCCACGCATCCGCAATTCATCGAGACTCTGCCGCGCCGCGGCTATCGCTTCGTGGGGAGCCTGGAAGCAAGACCTGACGCCGCCAAACCGATTGTGGCCGTGCTGCCCTTTGAGAACCGGACTGGCGATGCCGGACAGGAATACGTCAGCGACGGCATGGCTGAGGAGATCATTGCGCGGCTGGGACGCTTAAACCCGGAGCGGCTGGGCGTAATCGCGCGAGCCTCGGCCGTGCGATACAAGAATGTGGACAAGGATGTCGACGAGATCGGGCGCGAATTGGGCGCGGATTATGTTCTCCAAGGCAGCTTGCGCTGGGCGGGCAAACGGATGCACGTTGCCGCGGAGCTCGTCCAGGTCAAAGACCGAACCCATCTGTGGGCCGATCACTTCGAGGGCGATCTCGACAACGTTCCGGCTTTCCACGCCGCCATTGCGCGCCACATCGCTCGCTCCTTGCAGATTGAAGCGCCCCCCGCCAAGCGCCTGTTCGGGACCGGGACGTCGACCGTAACTCCGGAGGCGCAGGGAGCATTTCTCAGAGGCCGGTACTGTCTAAACAAAGGAACCGCGGAAGGAATTAAAAACGCGATCGCGTACTTTGAGGAGGCTGCGGCGCATGACTCCGGGTATGCTGTGGCGCACGCGGGATTAGCGGTCGCACTGAACCTAGCGGACCACTTTCGAATCCTTCCCGGAAGCCGCGCCTTCCCTCGAGCCAAGGCGGCGGCCATGAAGGCGCTGGAGCTTAACGATTCGCTTCCCGAAGCCCACAACGCCTTGGCTTTCGCCACCCACTCTTACGATTGGGACTGGGACGGCGCCGAGCGGGAATATCAACGAGCCATGGCGCTTAACCCGAACTTTGCGACGGCTCGCCATTGGCATGGGTTCTTTCTGGGAATACTCGGACGAGTTGACGAGGCCATCGCTGAGTTGCGGCGCGCGCAAGAGCTGAATCCGTTGTCGATCATCATCCGAACTCACCTGGGGCTGATGTTGTATAGGGGGGAACGTTACGACGAGGCAATCGGACAGCTTGCGCAGACACTTGATATGGAGCCGTACTTCGCCGCGGCACACTACTTCCTTGCTCTGGCTTTTCAACAAAAGAGGAAGTACGAAGAAGCGATTGGGCACCTGGAAACGGCGCTCCGTGCTTCTCCAGGCAGCCCGGATCTGGTGGGGGCGCTCGGCCATGCACATGCCGTGTTCAAGAGAAAGTCCGAGGCGCGCAAGGCACTCAAGGAGCTTTACGTGCTGGAGGAGCAGAGATTCGTTTCGGCCTTCGATTTTGCAATGATTTACGCCGGCCTGGGCGAGGCGGACCAGGCTTTCGAGTGGCTGGAAAAAGCTCGTGTGGAACGTTCCTTCTCGATGCTCTTGTGTCTCAAGGCAGAACCGCGGCTGGACCCGCTGCGTGCGGACTCGCGTTTTCAAGATTTGCTGCGCCAGGTGGGTTTGCCACCTTAGCCCCCGGCAGCAGTTACCAAGTTGCCCTCCCCGCACCCTCGCCCGCCTTTCTCCTGGTGGAGAGAGGCGGGCAGTGAGGGGTTTCAAACCGCGCGGCTTCAATTATCGATTGTGGCTCGCGCTGCCACGTCTCATTCGCTGAACACCAGTACCTCGCTTGATCCGGCGAACCGGATTTCGCTGATGGTGTTGGATCCATTCGGGTTGGTGGCGTAGATCACCGTGCTGGAATCATATTTCTTGCCACGGTCCTCGAGTTTGCATGGCGCGGACGCAACGACCTTCCTGTTTCGTACAAATTCGACGCTGGCTTGAGGGCTCTGAGCCTCCCATCGCACAGCGTATTGACCGGCCGGAAGAGTTGTGCCACTCACCACCACCGCGTGCTCGATGTCCACATTCCGAGCGGTCTTTGCAAAGCCGGAGATTGCGTGCGCCAAAACCAGAACTACCGATACAAGAAATATGCCAAGATACCTTCTAACACCCATAGAGTCCCCCTTCGAAGTTGATAGGTCTGCCTGGCGGCGTCCTCATTTGACTCGTAGCGCCTTGGCGCCTCGTGCCCGCTAACGGCCTGAAGTCCGGCGCCACCTTCAGATTGAAACGCTGCCGGTTGCCTCTTGCATTTGAGTTGCAACTACTTCTAAAATCAGATGGGGTTAAATGAAGGGCCGGGACTACACAAGCCCCAGCCTTTCCGGGGGGATAATCTTCGCTCAGGCCCCTAAACCTACAGCGAGGAGAATCCGTTTAACCCCATCTGTTTCTTTCTCACTACCATTCTCGTAGACGAGCGGAGCCTGCTCGGAGTTACCGAATTGCCTGCTGCCCAATGCTCCGTTCCGTCATTCTTAGACGCCCGCTCGGCATTTTAGTTAGCTCTTCTCGTAGCTTCAGGCCGTACTAATCGAACACGAGGACCCGATTCGAGTTGGCGAAGCGAATCTCAATGATGAACAGCGATCCGTCGGGCGTAGTGTCATAAACGACAGCATTCTGTTCGTACTTTTTGGCGCGCCGTTCGACCCTGCCCTCGGCGAAGAGAGAGACCTTGAAACGCTGCGAGAATTGCACGGTCGCCTGCGGGCTATGAGTCTTCCACTCCACCGCGTAACTACCTGCCCGGAGAGTTTTTCCATGTAGGGACGCGTCATGGAGAAGAGTTACAGTCCCGGAGTTCTTGGCGAAGGCAGGAATGCCCGCGGCCAAGAGCAGCCCCATTACCAGGATCTCAGTACCGAAATACTTCCTGAAATTCCTTTTCAATTCTTCCTCCTCTCTGGTCTCGTTAGTCTCCGTTCGACCTTGATGGATCCGGCTTGAACAAGCCGTCGACTGGCCGCTCCGCATTTGGGCATTCGCACCTCGGGCAGACTGAGTTGTGGATTCTGCCCGCCCAATCGTCCGGCGAAACTCACGCCGCGCCGCTCCCGATCAGTGATTGAACACCAGAACTTTGTCGGAGCCGGCGAAGCGAATCTCAAGGAGGGACACGGACCCGTCCGGCAGCGTTTCGTAAACGACAGCGTCGCAGTAAGAAGTTTCGTCGCGCTGCTCGACTCTGCCCTCCGTGGATACGAGTAGCTTGCGATCGCGCAAGAATTGCACGGATGCCTCGGGGCTGTGAGTCTGCCACTCCACCTTATACCTGCCGGCGGGCAGATGTGCACCTTGCATGACAATCGCGTGGTCAAGGTTGATTGTCCGCGAGTTTTTTGCCGCAGCGGGAATTCCGGCGGCCACCAGCAGCCCCAAAGACAGAACTCCTGTTCCAAACCACTTTCTGGTCAACGTCTTCATCATTTCCTCCTCTTCGGTTCCCTTCTTTGTTTAACTTGGTTGAATCAAGCCTTCCGAGCCATCGGAGGCTGAGATCATTTCTTTTGCTCGTCTGTTGAGTTGCGGGCCTCTTGAGGGTCTTTGGCAGCATTGTTTTGCGTTTGATCGTGCTGGTCCGAGTTCAGCGCAGACACCTCGGCGCATATGTGTTTGGACTGCTCATCGGTGAAAAACAGATGCGCTCTGGCAATGGTGTTCAGTTCCTGCTGGCGCCAATTGGCCCGCATAATTCCTTCGGAACTGTGGGAGTTCGCGCCCAGCAGCAGGTGACCGATTTCATGGGCCAAGGCGTGACCCAGGAGTTCAGATTCGCTCGCGTCCCAGTCTCTTGCCAGTTCCTGAACATCGCGATAGAAGATGTAGGTCGAGCATCCGCTGTGATCGCCCAGACACTCCAGAGCCTCGCCCAACGCATCTCGATGCAGGGCGATCCGCTGCGCTTCTCGCACGGTGAGAATTCTGATGGTGAAATCAGTGCTGCCCATGTTGTTCCGGCAATCGGGATACGACGCGAATTCTTCTGCGCTTAGTGGACAATCGACCCAGCCTACCGCGAGTCCGGCGTGGTTCAAGATGGCCGTGGCTTCGCCTTCAGACCGCAGTAGAAGAGTGCGTGAGATGGCGTAGTTGTAGATTCGCAGTTTGATCATTGGCCTGACTCGCAGAGCGGTGGGTGCAGGGGTTCGCGCGTCGGCGCGCTGGCTGACGCCCACTATGGTCAGGGTCAGGATGGAACTCCAAAGCATGTCCCTCCCTCTTCCGCCTGCCTCCGGCCTGGACCGTTTCCCGCTCATGTCGGCCTCCTAGTCGTTCGTCGGCTGATCTTTGCTGCGGTACCGCGTTTCCTGAACCTCCCCGAGCTTTCCGGGGGCGACCCTCAAGTCGCGTCTCTAGAGACACTTGTAGCGCCTGGTTCCCAGTCTCAGTGCGCCCTTGTCAAGGGCGAAACTAAGCTTCTAAACTCACTTGCATTTCGGTTGTGAAAGCCCTTACAATCAGGTGGGGTTAAATGAAAACGCCGGGACCGTCAGGTCCCCAAGCCTTTTCCCCGGGATTCTCTTCGCCCAGGCCGCCAAACCTTCAGCGGAGAGAATCCA
>Ga0326728_10017473_pt1 | contig 14363 bp, 8 predicted proteins | sample MB3enrmetagenome_FD_207602 | JGI IMG/M metagenome (GOLD analysis project Ga0326728, IMG submission 207602) | Lab enriched peat soil microbial communities from McLean, Ithaca, NY, United States - MB31MN | ecosystem: Environmental > Terrestrial > Soil > Wetlands > Peat | place: USA: New York...
GATGGACTCCTGACGGCCGTCGTCGGCGTAGAGGCGGATGTCGTCGCCGACCCGCCCGGCCGGCCAGAAGCCGACCGCCGCCTTCGGCGCGAACCACTTCTCGTCGACGACGCGCTTCAGCATCGCCTGCGCGTCGTCGAACAATTGCCGCGCCGCCTCGCCCTGCTTCGGGTGGTCGAGGATGGCGGGATAGCGCCCCCTCAGCTCCCAGGCCTGGAAGAACGGCGTCCAGTCGATGTGGCGCGCGAGGTCGGCCAGGTCCCAATCGCGAAGCGCGCGCGCGCCGAGGAAGCTCGGCTTCGGCGGCGGGTAGGCCGTCCAGTCGAGCTTCAACGCGTTGGCGCGCGCCGCGCTTAGCGGCAGGCGCGCGGGCTTGCCGCCGCGCGCGTGCGCTTCGGCGATGCGGCGGTATTCGGCGCGCACGGAAGCGAGATAGGCGGGCTTCGTCTCCGGCGACAACAGCGCGCCGACCACGCCGACGGCGCGGCTCGCGTCGTTGACGTGGATCGCCTGGCCGCGGGCGTAGTTGGGGTGGATCTTCACCGCGGTGTGGACGCGGCTGGTGGTCGCGCCGCCGATCAAGAGCGGGATGTCGAAGCCCTCGCGCTCCATCTCGGCGGCGACATGCGCCATCTCGTCGAGCGAAGGGGTGATGAGGCCGGAGAGGCCGACCACGTCGACCTTCTGCTCGCGCGCCGTCGCGAGAATCTTGGAAGCGGGCGTCATCACCCCGAGGTCGACGATCTCGTAATTGTTGCAGGCGAGCACGACGCCGACGATGTTCTTGCCGATGTCGTGCACGTCGCCCTTGACGGTGGCGAGCAGGATCTTGCCGGCGCTGCGGCGCGCTGCGCCGCCCGCCTCTTTCTCCGCCTCCATGTAGGGCAGAAGCCGCGCCACCGCCTGCTTCATCACCCGCGCCGACTTCACCACCTGCGGCAGGAACATCTTGCCGGCGCCGAACAGGTCGCCGACCTCATTCATGCCGTCCATCAGCGGCCCCTCGATCACGGCGAGCGGCCGCTCGGCGGCGAGCCGCGCCTCGTCCGTGTCGGCCTCGATGAACTCCGAAACGCCGTTGATCAGCGCGTGGGCGATGCGCTTGTCGACCGGGAGAGCGCGCCAGGCGAGGTCGGCCGTCTTCGCCTCCTTCGCCGCGCCGCCGCGATAGCGCTGGGCGAGCGCCAAGAGCCGCTCGGTGGCGTCGGGGCGGCGGTTGAGCACCGCGTCCTCGCAGGCTTCGCGCAGCTCGGGGTCGATCGCCGCGTAGACGGCGAGCTGGCCGGCGTTGACGATACCCATGTCCATGCCCGCCTGGATGGCGTGGTAGAGAAACACCGCGTGCATCGCCTCGCGCACCGGCTCGTTGCCGCGGAACGAGAACGAGAGGTTCGACACGCCGCCGGAGACATGGGCGTAGGGCAGGCTGGCGCGGATCCGCCGCGCCGCCTCGAGGAAGGCGACGCCGTAGCCGTTGTGCTCCTCGATGCCGGTGGCGATGGCGAACACGTTGGGGTCGAAGACGATATCCTCAGCCGGGAAGCCGACCTCGTCGGTAAGCAGCTTGTAGGCGCGCGCGCAGATCGCGACCTTGCGCTCGAGCGTGTCGGCTTGGCCTTGCTCGTCGAAGGCCATCACCACCACCGCCGCGCCATAGGCGCGCACCAGCCGCGCCTGGCGCAGGAACTCCGCCTCGCCTTCCTTCAGCGAGATCGAGTTCACCAGCCCCTTGCCCTGCACGCATTTGAGGCCCGCCTCGATCACCGCGAACTTCGACGAATCGATCATCGCCGGAACGCGGGCGATGTCGGGCTCGGCGGCGACGAGGTTGAGGAAGGCGGTCATCGCCTGGGCGGAGTCGATCAGGCCCTCGTCCATGTTGACGTCGAGAACGAGCGCGCCGGCGGCTACCTGCTCGCGCGCCACCGCGAGCGCGTTCGCGTAGTCGCCGGCGACGATCAGCTTGCGGAAGCGCGCCGAGCCGGCGACGTTGGTCCGCTCGCCGATGTTGACGAACGGGATGTCCTTGGTCAGCGTCAGCGGCTCGAGGCCGGAAAGCCGCATCAGCGGCTCGATCCTGGGCGGAACGCGCGGCCGCAGGCCGGCGACCGCCTCGGCGATGGCGCGGATATGCGCGGGCGTCGAGCCGCAGCAGCCGCCGACGATGTTGACCAGGCCGTCGCGCGCGAAGCCGCCGATCGCGGCGGCCATCAATTCCGGCGTCTCGTCGTAGAGGCCGAATTCGTTGGGCAGGCCGGCGTTGGGATAGACGCAGACGAGCGTGTCGGCGATCGCCGCGATCTCGGCGAGGTGCTCGCGCATCGCCGCCGCGCCGAGCGCGCAGTTGAGGCCGAAAGAAAACGGCCGCGCGTGGCGCAGCGAATGCCAGAAGGCGGTCGGCGTCTGGCCGGACAAGGTGCGCCCCGAGCGGTCGGTGATGGTGCCGGAGATCATCAGCGGCAGGCGCACGCCCTTGGCGGCGAAGACCTCCTCGCAGGCGAAGACGGCCGCCTTGGCGTTGAGCGTGTCGAAGATCGTCTCGATCAGGATGAGGTCGGCGCCGCCGTCGATCAGGCCGGCGATCTGCTCGGCGTAGGTCTCGCGCAGCGCGTCGAACGCGACCGCGCGAAAGCCGGGGTTCTCCGCGTCGGGGGAGATCGAGGCGGTGCGGTTGGTCGGCCCCAGCGCGCCGGCGACGAAGCGGCGCTTGCCGTCGAGGCGCTCGGCCTTCAGCGCGGCGCGGCGGGCGAGCCGCGCGGCGTCGCGGTTGAGCTCGTAGACGACCTCCGCCATGCCGTAGTCGGCCTGGGCGATGCGGGTCGAGGAGAAGGTGTTGGTCTCGAGAATGTCGGCGCCCGCCGTCGCGTAGGCGAAATGGATGTCCTCAATCGCCTGCGGCTGGGTGAGCGTCAGAAGGTCGTTGTCGCCCTTGAGGGCGCAGGCGCAACCGTCGAAGCGGGCGCCGCGGAACTGCAGCTCGCCGAAGCCGAGGCCCTGGATCTGGGTGCCCATCGCGCCGTCGAGAATGAGGATGCGCCGGCGCGCCTCTGCGGCGAGCGCCGCGGCGCCGTCGCCCGCCGGCGCGGGCGGGGCGTCGAACAACTGCGCTGGGTTGACGCTCATGGATCCGCCTCGCTGCAAGCTCGATATAACCACATAAACATATCTTTATGTCAGCGCAAGTCGATTCCGCTCTCGGCGCGGCGAGATACGCCTTTCGCTTGACTTCCGACCCAGCTCACCTAATTCTTGCTTAATCGAAACTCGAGCTAAGTCATCGTCGCTGCAGGCGACAACTCCGAGAGACAGTTCCGCGCAGCGCGTCCGGCAGTCGCGCGGAGGGAGGCGCGGATGACCGACAGCAAATGGTGGCTTTCCGCGGCGGCGCTCGCCGCCTCGACCCTTCCCGCGTTGGCGTCGGCGCCCGCGACGCCGCCCGCCGCCGAGCCATCCGCGCTCGCGCGCGTCGCCGGCCCGACGGGGCTCGCCGCCGCCGACCTGATCGTCGGCCGCGACGGCGCCCTGCGCCTCGACGTCGGCGCGCCGGCGGCGAAAGTCGCCGACGGCGACAGCAGCGCGAACCGCTATTGCGCTGGCCGTCCCAACGCGCAGAACGGTTGTTGACGGGCGCGAAGGATCGGGCTCGCGAAGCGTGTCGTTCCCCCCACGGGGCGTGAAGCGCGCGTCGTCCAAGTCGGCGTTCGGCGAATAGACGATGACGGAGGAACCGATGAACAAAAGCGCTTACTTACTTTCGGCGGCGGCGCTCGCAGCGTCCGCTCTTCCGGCGGCGGCTTCCGTTCCCTTGGTCGCCCCTGGCGACGAGCGCCCCGCTGTCCTGGCCGCCGCGCGCGCGAGCGGTCTGACCGCGGCGGACCTGACCGTCGGGCGCGACGGCGCCGTGGCGGTCCGCGTGTCCGCGCCGACGATCAAGGTCGCCGACACGGGCGGCCAAAACGGCTGCTGACGCGGTCCGCCGACCGGGGCATGGACGACGAGAACGGGAGCGGGCCGGTCGCCGCGGCGAACGAAGCGCCGTCGCGCTTCGAGGCGATGCCGCCGCAGATCGCTGCGGCGGTGACGAATGATCATCTGCAGCTGATGGTCAACTCGACCGAGCGCTGCAACCTGCGCTGCGTCTATTGCTGCCAGTCCTTCGCGCAGGGCAAGATGAGCCGGTCGGTCGTCTCCGGCGTCCTCAACTTGGTGAAGCGCCGGGCGCAGAAGGGACTGAAGACGTTCCGGGTCGAGTTCTTCGGCGGGGAGCCGTTGGCCGCCTGGGACGTCGTCGAGACCCTGGCGCGCGGGCTCTCGCAAATCTGTCGCGCCGACGGCGTCCGGATGGTCGGCGCGATGACGACGAGCGGCGTGCTGCTGACGCGCCCGCGTCTCGACCGGCTCGTCGCCTACGATGTGCGCGAGTTCCAAATCACCCTCGACGGACCGAGGGCGATTCACGACCGGCGCCGGCGCGCCGTTCGCGGCGAGGGTTCTTTCGCCGCGGTGTGGAGCGCGCTGGAGAGGCTCAAGGCCGCGCCGCATCCGCTCGACGTGCTGATTCGCCTGCATTTCGACCCGACGACCGTTCCGCTCCTCCTCGGCGCGGACGGTTTCGTCCGCGTCGTCGCGAAGGCGTTCGCCGCCGACGACGCGCGGTTCCGCGTGCATTTTCACGCGCTCGGCCGCTGGGGCGGGCCGCGCGACGCCGAGACGCCGGTGTTCGACTCGGCGGGCGACGAGCGCGCGGCGATCGACGCGCTGGTCGACGAGACGCTGGCGGCCGGCTGCGCGCCGGAGCAGATCGTTCAGTACCGGCGCGACGCCGCCCTCGGCGAGTCAGGCCACGCAATCTGTTACGCGGCGCGGGCGAACGCCTTCGCCATCCGCTCCGACGGCAGGGTGACCAAATGCACGGTCGCCTTCGACGATGACCGCAACACGGTCGGTCGGCTGGAGGAAAACGGCGACCTGGTCATCGATCATTCCCGCCACCTTCCTTGGCTGCGCGGCCTCGTCTCCGGCGAGGCCGCCGCGTTGAGCTGTCCCGCGCGAGGCTATTTGTGGAGCGCCGACGGGCCTTCGCTCCCCGCGGCGTAAGCGCGCTCGGCGTCGTTTACGGCGCGAGCGTCCGGGCGATGCGGAATCCAACGTCGCTGTCGCGATCGCCGCCGTCGATCCTGAGGCGGGTCGCCGAGCGCAGGAAGACGTAGCGGGCTTCATAAGCGCCGCCGCGGGCGACGCGCTCCCAGCAGGGCTCGTTGGTCCAGGCGGAACCGTCGGCGGGCGCGCCGTCGTAGTCGGCGTGATAGCAGTCCTGCGTCCATTGCCACGCGTCGCCGGCCATGTCGTAAAGCCCGAACTTGTTGGCGGCGAACGAGCCGACCGGCGACGTTTGCTGGTCGTCCCAGGCGCTGCCGCAGGTGACGCAGTTGGCGTTCCGCTTGCCGATCTCCGCGCCCCAGTAATAGGGCGTCGTCGTCCCGGCGCGGGCCGCATATTCCCATTCCGCCTCGCTGAGCAGCCGGTAAGGCGCGCCAGTCATCAGCGAGAACCAGGCGACGTAGTTCTGCGCGTCGTCCCAGGTGACGTGCACCATCGGCTTGCGGCCGCGTCCCATTCCGCCGTCGCTGTAATCGGGACAACCGCCGACTTTGACGCAGGCGTCCCAATCGTCGAAGGTCACGTCGTAGATCGAGACGGCGAACGGCTTGGCGATGACGACTTGGTGCTGCGGGCCCTCGTCGGCCTTTCGGTCGGGCTCGCTCGCCGGCGAGCCCATCGTGAACGCGCCGGCCGGAATCACGATCATCTCCGGACATACCGCGGCGCATTCGCGGAAGGTCGCGCCCGGCTTCAACGCCGCCGCCGCGGCGGCGGAGAGAACGTAAGGCCGCACCTGGCTGAGCATGTACGGCCGCATGGTCGCCCACCAGTTGACCTGTTCCTTGATCGCCTCCTGGTTGATCCAGCCGAGCAAGCCGGCGATGACGCCGATGAGCAGCGCATAGATGACCGCCTGCACCCGCCGCGCCCGCTTGCGCGCCGCCTGCTCTTTGGCGCGGCAGGCGGCGAGATACTCGCGCTCCACGGCGCCGATCAGCGGCGCGAGGTCGGCGCGCGCCTTGAGTCGCTCGGCGTCCTCCAACCGGCCGCCGCCGTGGTTGAGCCAGGCGGCGCTCTTGGCGTTGGCCGCCCAGTCGCGCGTGGCGCGCTTGACCCCTTCCAGCGCCGTCAACAGCCCGAAGTCCTGCTCGAGCCAGCCTTGCAGCAGACCCCATTGGCGCAGCAGCGCCTCGTGCGCCGGCTCGACCGTCGTCGAACCGTCCTCGGCGACGTCGGTCGCCAGCAGGCGGACGGCCACCAGATGTTCGACCAGCGGGCGCGCCTCTTCGGGAATCTCCGCCATCCTGGCGATGCGTCGGCGCGGCGCGCCGGTTTCCGGATCGATGCCGGCGAGCCAGGGGATCAGCGCCCGGCGCAACAGGGCGAGACGCGCCGCTTTGTCGCGCGGCGTCCGCGGATCGGAATCGGCGGCGGCCATCGCGCCCGCGACGGCGGCTTCGATCGAGCCTTTCACGCCGCCCGACTGCCGGTATTCGGCGAGCGTCAGGTCGCCGTCGCCGCCGTAATCGACGTACAGCCGCTCCAGCGTGAAGGCGAGCAGCGGCAGGGCGTCCTTCGCCCCGCCCGCCTCGATGTCGCCGAGCAGCGCTTGCGTCAGCGCCGGCTCGATCGTCAGCGGCCGCCGCGTCTGGGCGAGCCGCCGCGCCGGGCCTTCGATGACGCTCTCATAGGCGCCGCGCGGCATCGGCGGCAGGCTGAAGGTCTCCTGGCGCACGCCTTCGAGCTCCGGCGCCGACTGCAAGCGCTCGTAGGCGTCCGACCGGATGGCGACGATCACGATCAGCTTCGGCGCCGACGTGACGGCGAGGTCCTTCAGCAGCGCGAGAAACGGGCGCGCCTCGGCCGCGCCTTCGGCGAGGAACAGCTCTTCGCCCTGATCGACGCTAAGGACGAGGGTCGGCGGCTCCGGCGACGGCTCGCCGGCCAGCGCCGCGACGCGCCGGCTTTCGGCGAGCCGCGTCAACAACGCCGAGAGCGCCTCGGCGCCGCCGTCGATCGCGGCGCGAATCTGCGCGCGAGTGACGCCGAGCCGCGCCTCGGCGAAGGCGGCGTCGAGCGTCCGCAGCAAGCCCGAGGCGCTTTCGATCGCGGCGCGCTCGGGGCGCATGACCGGCAACGGCAGGAAGCGCCGATCGTCGCGCGCCAGCCGCGGCAGGATCCCGGCCTTGAGAAACGACGACTTGCCGGCGCCCGAGGCGGCTAGGATGACGAGAAATCGCGGCGGCGCCGCTTCGCGCAGGCCGCGCAAGCGATCGAGCGCGGCGACGGTGGGCGCCTCGCGGCCGAAGAAGATGCCGGCGTCCTCCGCCTCCAGCGCCTTGAGGCCGCGATAGGGCGGGCGGTCGGAGTCGTCCTCCGGCGGCCAGGCGAAGAACTTAGCGTCGAGCCCGGCGCGATTGAGCCCCGCCTTGAGGCGGGCGAGGCCGCTCTGCGAGAAGGTGACGTGCCTTTCTTCGGCGCCGTCGGGCGTCACGGCGCGGAAGGTCGTGTGATCGCGCCCCGAGGCGAGATCGACGAGCTGCCAATCGCGCGTGACCTCCGGCGGCAGCTCGGCGACGGCGAGGCCGTCGATCAGCAGGCCGAACATGCGCTTGTTGAGCTTGGCGGCGAGACGGTGCTCCTGCAGGCACCAGCTGGAGGCGAGCCACGCGCGGCTGACCAGAAACAGCACCGCTTCGCAACGCATCGCCGCTTCGTTGAGCGCTCGCTCCCAGCGCTCGCCGGCGGCGATGCCGCGCTCGGGGTCAAGATCGAGGAAGAGATCGTCCCAACCCTGGGCGGCGAGCCAATCGCGGATGGCGATCGCCTCGAAATTGTTCTTGCTCGAATGGCTGAGGAAGATGCGGGACATCAGCGCGCCGCCGCCGCTCGGGGGACCGAGCCGAGGCTATTGCATTCGCGTGCTCCGTTCCAGTCCGCGGCCGGGCTCGCGGGCTAACATGTTCGCCTTTTCGCCGCTCAACCGGCGCGATCGCGCGCCGCAACCTTTGTTGGGTTGCCAAACCCGCGCCATGCTTTAGAAGGTGCGCCGACGCGATCTCGCGAGCGAGGCCGCGGGGGGCGGGGCGCGCCGTCGCTGGAGCCGCGCCGACAGGGCGACGTCGACCCGCGTCGAAGCGCCGCGCCGGGCGTCGGGCGACTCGCCTCGTGGCCGCGGTCTTCGCTGGGCGGCGGGTTGGCGGCTTGGCCGCGTTCCGTTTCCTCTCGCCGCTCTGCGGCCATCAAGGGCGACTTCCGATGACCGACAGAACCGACGGCGCGCCGAAGCGCTTCTCGATCACCGATCAAGAGGCGCTGCAGTTCCACGCCCGCTGGCGGCCGGGCAAGCTCGAGATCGTCGCCAGCAAGCCGATGGCGACCCAGCGCGATCTTTCGCTCGCCTATTCGCCCGGCGTCGCCGCGCCGGTGAAGGCGATCGCCGCCGATCCGGCGACCGCGTTCGACTACACCGTGCGCGGCAACATGGTGGCGGTGATCACCAACGGCACCGCCATCCTCGGTCTCGGCAATCTCGGCGCGCTCGCCGCCAAGCCGGTGATGGAGGGCAAGGCGGCGCTGTTCAAGCGCTTCGCCGACATCGATTCGATCGACCTCGAGGTGGCGACGGAAGACCCCGACGAGTTCGTCGCCGCGGTGCGCTTCCTCGGGCCCTCGTTCGGCGCGATCAATCTCGAGGACATCAAGGCGCCGCAGTGCTTCGTCATCGAAGCGCGGCTGCGCGAGCTGATGGACATTCCCGTCTTCCACGACGACCAGCACGGCACCGCGATCATCGTCGCCGCCGGGCTGATCAACGCCATCGAGCTCACCGGCCGCGACATCAAGCGGACGCGCCTGGTGTGCAACGGCGCCGGCGCCGCCGGCCTCGCCTGCCTCGACCTGATCAAGGCGATCGGCTTTGAGCCGTCGAACGTCGTGCTGTGCGACAGCAAGGGCGTCGTCTATCGCGACCGCAAGGAAGGCATGAACCAGTGGAAGTCGGCGCACGCGATCGACACGCCGCTGCGCACGCTGGCCGAGGCGGTGGCCGGCGCCGACGTCTTCTTCGGCCTATCGGTCAAGGGCGCGCTAACCCCCGAGATGGTCAAGTCGATGGCGCCCAATCCGATCATCTTCGCCATGGCGAACCCCGATCCGGAGATCGCCCCGGAGGAGGCGCGCAAGGCGCGCGACGACGTCATCGTCGCCACCGGGCGCTCCGACTATCCCAACCAGGTCAATAACGTCCTCGGCTTTCCTTACATCTTCCGCGGCGCGCTCGACGTGCGCGCGCGCACGATCAACATGGAGATGAAGATCGCCGCGACGAAAGCGCTGGCGGAGCTCGCGCGCGAGGACGTGCCCGACGAGGTCGCCGCCGCCTATCGCGGGGCGCGGCCGCGTTTCGGCCGCGACTACATCATTCCGGTCCCCTTCGATCCGCGTCTCATCCAGGTGGTGCCCGCCGCGGTGGCGAAGGCGGCGATGGACACGGGCGTCGCGCAGCGCCCGATCGCCAATTTCGACGCCTACAAGGCGCAATTGTCGGCGCGGCGCGATCCGGTCGCCGGCGTCATGCAGCGCATCCACGAGCGGGTGCGCCGCACGCCGAAGCGCGTGGCGTTCGCCGAGGGCGAGGAGGAGCAGGTGATCCGCGCCGCGCATTCCTTCGTCAATCAGGGCCTCGGCACGGCGATCCTGATCGGCGACGAGCAGCAGGTGCGCGCGATCGCCGAACGCTCCGGCGTCGACCTCGGCGACAAGGGCGTCGAGATCCACAACGGCCGGACCTCCGCGCGCAACGAGCTCTACACCCAGTTCCTTTACGGGCGGCTGCAGCGCGGCGGCTACCTCTTCCGCGACTGCCAGCGCCTGATCGACCAGGACCGCAACTACTTCGCCGCGGCGATGGTCGCCCAGGGCGACGCCGACGCGCTGGTGACCGGCGTGACGCGCAATTTCTCGGTCGCGCTGGAGGAGGTGCGCCGCGTCATCGACTGCAAGCCGGGCCACCGGGTGATCGGCGTGTCGCTGATCCTGGCGCGCGGCCAGCCGGTGCTCGCCGCCGACACCGCGATCTCCGAGCTGCCCAACGCCGAGGACATCGCTGAGATCGCCATCGAGACCGCCGGCGTCGCGCGTCGGCTCGGCTACCAGCCGCGGGTGGCGCTGCTGGCCTTCTCCAACTTCGGCCATCCGCCGGGCGAGCGCGCCCAGCGGGTGCAGGAGGCGGTGCGGATTCTCGACGCGCGGCGGGTCGACTTCGAGTACGACGGCGAAATGGGCGCCGACGTCGCGCTCAACCGCGAGCTGATGGCCGCCTATCCGTTCTGCCGGCTCAGCGGCCCCGCCAACGTGCTGATCATGCCCGCCCTGCACTCGGCGGCGATCTCCACCCGCATGGTGCAGGAGCTCGGCGGCGCGACCATGGTCGGGCCGCTGATCGTCGGCCTGGAGAAGCCGGTGCAGATCGTCACCCTCGGCGCCAAGGACTCCGACCTCGTCAACATGGCGGCGCTGGCGAGCTTCAACATCGGCGGGTGAGGCGTAGGCGCGGCCGTCGGCCTAAGGGGGTCATGCCTCTCGTCAGGCCGAACGCGGCCGGCTCGAGATGCGCACGCCTTAGGTCGTCGACCGCGTCCGCCTCACACCTTCATCTGCGCGCCGAGCTCGACCACCCGATCGGAGGGAATGTTGAAGAAGTCGGGCGCGCTCGCCGCCTGCTTGGCGAGCGCGATGAACAGATAGTCCTGCCACCGCGGCATTTCAGAATGCGGCGCCGGCTTCAGAGTGCGCCGGCCGACGAAGAACGAGGTCGTCATGATGTCGAACTTCAGACCGGTCTTGCGCAGCGCGGCGAGCGCGTCGGGCACGCGCGGCGACTCCATGTAGCCGAAGTGAAGGATCAGCGAGAGGAAGTCGGCCGACAGCGCGTGAACCTCAAAGCGCTTGTTGGCCGGCACGCGCGGCGTCGACGCGGTCTTCACGCACATGATCACCACGCGCTCGTGCAGCACCTTGTTGTGCTTGAGGTTGTGCATCAGCGAGGACGGCGCGAGGGTGGGATCGCCGGAGAGGAAGATCGCCACGCCGGGCACGCGCACCGGCTTCGATTTCTCCTGCATGCGGATGAAGTCGGTCATCGGGATCGAATCGCGCCGCAACTTGGCGGCGATGATCGCGCTGCCGCGCGACCAGGTCCACATCGCCACGAACATCGCGGCGGCGAGCGTGAGCGGGATCCAACCGCCGTCGATCACCTTGTAGAGATTGGCGATGAAAAAGCACGCGTCGATCGCCAGGAACGCGCACACCACCGCCAGCGCGCGCCACAAGGGCCAGCGCCATAGGCCCCAGACGACGAAGAAGGACAGCGCGGTGGTGGCCAGCATGGTGCCGGAAACCGCGATGCCGTAGGCGTTGGCGAGCGCGCCGGCCGAGCGGAACAGCAGCACCAGCGCCAGCACGCCGAGCAGCAGGATCCCATTGACGCGAGGCATGTAGATCTGCCCCTCCTGCATCTCGGAGGTGTGGATGATCTCCAGCCGCGGCAGCAGCCCGAGCTGGATCGCCTGGCGCGCGAAGGAGAAGGCGCCGGTGATCGCCGCCTGGCTGGCGATCACGGTCGCGGCGGTCGCCAGCACGATCAGCGGCGCCACGCCCCACGCCGGCGCCAGGCGGTAGTAGGGGTTCTCGATCGCCGTCGGGTCGGCGATGATCGCCGCCCCCTGGCCGAGATAGACGATCGTCAACGCCGGCAGCACCAGGAACAGCCACGCCGCCTGGATCGGCCGCCGGCCGAAATGGCCCATGTCGGCGTAGAGCGCCTCCGCGCCGGTCACGGCGAGGAAGACGCTGCCGAGCACGACGAAGCCGAACGCGCCGTGGGCGTAAAGAAAGGCGACGCCCGGCCGCGGGCTGAGCGCCCACAAGATCACCCACGCGTCGGGGATATGGCGAAGGCCGAGCAGCGTGTTGACGACGAAATAGACGACCATGATCGGCCCGAGGAACGCCGCCACGCCGGCGGTGCCGCGGCGCTGCACGAAGAACAGCGCGAGGAGGATGGCGACCGTCGCCGGCAGCACGAAGCGGGCGAGCCCGGCGTCGACCTGCTTCAGCCCTTCGACCGCCGACAGCACGGAGATCGCCGGCGTGATCAACGCGTCGCCGCAAAACAACGCGGCGCCGACGACGCCGATGACGAACGCCACGCCGGCGCCCTTGCCCGCCGCGGTCATAGCCAGAGCCTGCAACGACAGGACGCCGCCCTCGCCCTTGTTGTCGGCCTGCATCAAGAACAGCACGTATTTCGTCGTCACGACGATCAGCAGCGCCCAGATGACCAGCGACACGACGCCCACCACCTCATGGACGCCCGCCTCGCCGCCGTGGATATGTCCAAGCGCCGCTTGCATCGTGTAGAGCGGGCTGGTGCCGATGTCGCCGAACACGACGCCGACGGACCCCAGCGCGAGCACCCAGAAGTCGCGGGAAGCAAAAGGCGGCCCCCCCGCGTCGTGGCCGTTCGCGTCGGGCGCGACCGGGGCGAGCAAATTGTCTTGGGACATGAAACGTCCGCGGAAAGCGCCGCGCCGCCCCAAGTGGGGCGGCGGCGGCCGGTCTCTATACAGCGTCGCCGTCGGCGCGGGAAGGGCGCCTTCGGCGCGGTCGTTAAAGCGCGGCGCGCCCGGCGCGCCGAAGCGCGCCAGGATCAGGCGCCGCGCGCGCAGGCCTCGATCAAGCCGCGCAGCCGCTCGCCCTGTTCGATCTGGAGCAGATGCCCGGCGCCGACGACGACCTCGAAACGCGCGCCGGGAATGGCGTCGGCGAGCCCTTGCACCAGCGCGATCGGCGTCGAGCCGTCCTCGTCGCCGACCACGCAAAGCGTCGGGACGCGGATCCGCGCGGCGTCGGCGCGCAGGTCGACGCGCTGCTGCGCGCCGCAGGCGGCGATATAGCCGTCGCGCGGCGCGCGCGTGAGCATCAAGCGCCAGCCCGCGAGTTCGTCCTTCCGCCGGGCGCGGAAATCGGCGGTGAACCAGCGTTGCAGCACCGAATCGGCGATCGCTTCGATTCCGCCGCTGGCGACCGCGTCGATGCGCTGGCGCCAGCTTTCCTCGGTGCCGATCTTGGCGGCGGTGCCGCAGAGGACGAGCGCGTCGACCAAGTCGGGGCGCCGGCGATAGAGCTCCTGGGCGATCAGGCCGCCGATCGACAGACCGACGATGGTCGCTCGCGCGACGCCGAGCCGGTCGATGAGCGCCGCGAGGTCGTCGGCGTAATCGGGCATCAGCGGCGCGCCGGGCGGCAGCTCGGAAAGCCCGTGGCCGCGCTTGTCATAGCGCACGACACGCCAGCGCTCGGCGAGCGGAGGCGCGAACGCGTCCCAGATGCGCAAGTCCGCGCCGAGCGCGTTGGTGAGGACGATCGCGCGCGCGTCGCGCGGGCCTTCGTCCAGGTAGTGAACGACCGCGCCGTTGACTCTCACGAAAGACATGGCGCCCGACTCCCCCATCCTCTCGCGCCGCGCGACGAGCGAGGCGGCGCGCGGCCGCGAAACTCGTCGCGACGCCGAGCGCTGTCAAGAGCGGCGCGGCCTCGGCCGAGGCCGCGTCCGCCCGCAATCGCCGTCGTCGCGAGGCGCGGAGCGACGAAGCAATCCAAGGGATCGAAAGGCTTAGGCCAACGAAGCGTGGATTGCTTCGCTTCGCTCGCAATGACGCCGAGGACGCTTTGCGAAAGACGCCGCTCGCTTCAAGCGAAGCTGTAGAGCGTTCGCGCCTCGGCCGCCGGGCCGCGGCGCTGGCCGAGCGCTTCGACGCGCACCGCCATCCATTTCTCGCCGATGGGAAAGGCGATGACGTCGCCTAAGCGCACTTGCCGGCTCGGCTTGTCGACCGAGACGCCGGCGCCGCCGCGCGTCAGGCGCACGCCGCCCTCTTCGATGATCCGCGCCGCCAGGCTGCGCGTCTTGAAGAAGCGCGCGCGCCACAGCCAGACGTCGGCCCGGCAGGCGTCGGCGGGCTCGTTCACGGCTTGGCGCCTCCGAGAGCGACGCGGCGGCGCGGCCGGCGGCGCTTCAGGCGCCGGTCGCGCGCGGCCATCGGCTTGGCGAAGGACGCCAGCGCCGCGAACGGCGAAGCGACGGCGTAAGCGGGCGGCGCGTCGGTCGCGGCGGCGCGCCGCCGCCACAGCTCGGTCTCCGCCGCGTCGCGCTTCCGCGCGCGCGCAAATCCGAGGCCGCGCAAGATTTCCGC
>Ga0326728_10017474_pt1 | contig 14360 bp, 6 predicted proteins | sample MB3enrmetagenome_FD_207602 | JGI IMG/M metagenome (GOLD analysis project Ga0326728, IMG submission 207602) | Lab enriched peat soil microbial communities from McLean, Ithaca, NY, United States - MB31MN | ecosystem: Environmental > Terrestrial > Soil > Wetlands > Peat | place: USA: New York...
ATCGCGGCTTGCGCGGCGGCCAGGCGGGCGATGGGTACGCGATACGGGGAGCAGGAAACGTAGTTCATGCCCACCCGGTAGCAGAACTGCACCGAGCTCGGTTCGCCACCGTGCTCGCCGCAGATGCCGATTTCGAGATCCGGCCGCGTCTTGCGGCCGAGCTCGACCGCCATCTTCACCAGCTTGCCGACGCCTTCCTGATCGAGGACGGCGAACGGGTCGGCGGCGAAGATTTTCTTGTCTTTGTACTCCTGCTGGAACTTCGTATAATCGTCGCGCGAAAGTCCCATGGTGGTCTGCGTGAGGTCGTTGGTGCCGAAGCTGAAGAATTCGGCTTCCTTGGCGACCAGATCGGCGGTGAGCGCGGCGCGCGGAATTTCGATCATGGTGCCGACCATGTACTTCAGGTCCTTCATGCCGGCCTTGCCGAGCACTTCCTCGGCCACGGTTACCACGATCTTCTTCTGGTCTTCCAGTTCCTTGACCCCGCCGATCAGCGGAATCATGACTTCCGGAATTACCTTCACGCCCTTCTTAGCCACTTGCACTGCGGCCTCGAAAATGGCGCGCGCCTGCATTTCGGTGATTTCGGGATAGAGGATGCCCAGGCGGCAGCCGCGCAGGCCCAGCATGGGGTTGAACTCATGCAGTTCTTCCACCCGCTTCAGCAGCGCGGTCAGCACCGTCTTGAGGGTCTTCACTTCGGCGCCGAAACGCTGGTAAGTGGCGACCAGTTCCTTCTTCTTCTTGAGATCGGCGTAGGGCAGAATGGCGACATCCACCATCAGCTCTTCGCGCTTGGGCAGGAACTCATGCAGCGGCGGATCGAGCGTGCGGATCACCACCGGGAAGCCGTTCATGGCTTCGAACAGTCCGGCAAAATCCCTGCGCTGGAACGGCAGCAGCTTGGCCAGCGCCTTGCGGCGGGTCTTTTCGTCGGGGGCCAGGATCATGGCCTGCATGTGTTCGATGCGATCCTCGGCGAAGAACATGTGCTCGGTGCGGCACAGGCCGATGCCCTCGGCTCCGAACTTGCGCGCCGCTTTGGCGTCGCGCGGGATATCGGCATTGGCGCGCACGCCGAACTTGCCACGGAATTCGTCGGCCCAGCCCATGAAGCTGGCCAGAACGCCGGAAGACGGATCGGCATCGAGCGTGTTAGCCTTGCCGGCAAACACTTCGCCGGTCGAGCCGTCGAGCGACAGCCAGTCGCCTTCCTTGAGCGTTACCAGCTTGCCGCCGACCGTCACCGAAACCTGCTTCTTGTGCTCATCGACGGTGATGGATTCGGCGCCCGCCACGCAGGGCGTTCCCATGCCGCGGCAAACCACCGCCGCGTGGCTGGTCATGCCGCCGCGCGCCGTCAGGATGCCCTTGGCCACTTCCATGCCGTGAATGTCATCCGGAACGGTTTCCTTGCGCACCAGGACCACAGGAGCTTTCTTAGCCTGTATCACCGCTTCATCGGCTGTGAAGACGATGGTGCCGACCGAGGCGCCGGGCGATGCCGGCAGGCCGACGGCCAGCTTGGCGAGGGTTTTCTTGGATGCCGGATCGAGCACCGGGTGCAGAAGCTGGTCGAGTTGTTGCGGCTCCACGCGCAGCACGGCTTCCTTCTTGTCGATCAGGCCTTCCTGAACCATCTCCACCGCGATGCGGACCGCGGCCGGCCCGGTGCGCTTGCCGTTGCGGGTTTGCAGCATGTAGAGCTTGCCGTCCTGAATCGTGTACTCGAAGTCCTGCACATCGCGGTAGTGCTTTTCGAGCATGGTGGTGCTGTCGCGAAGCTGCTCGTAGACGGTCGGGTTCCACTTCTCGAGCTCGGCAATCGGGTGCGGCGTACGGACGCCGGAGACCACGTCTTCGCCCTGCGCGTTCTCCAGGAACTCGCCGTAGAACACTTTCTCGCCGGTGGCCGGGTTGCGCGTGAAGCCCACGCCGGTGGCCGAAGTTTCGCCCAAGTTGCCGAATACCATGGCTTGCACGTTGACCGCTGTGCCCAGGTCGTCGGGAATCTGGTTCATCTTGCGGTAGTGCTTGGCGCGGTCGTTGAACCAGGAGCGGAAGACGGCGTTGCGCGCGCCGGCGAGCTGTTCCAGGGCATCCTGCGGAAACGGCTTGCCGGTCTTCTTCAGCACCAGGTTTTGATAGCCCTGGATCACTTGCAGCAAATCCGATGCGCTAAGTTCCGTGTCCAGCTTGGCCTTGGCTTTTTTCTTCTGGCCATCGAAGATCGCCTCAAACTCGTCCTTGGGGATCTCCAAAACCACGTTGCCGTACATCTGGATGAAGCGGCGGTAACAATCGTACGCGAAGCGGGCGTTGTTGGCCTTGGCTTCGAGCGCCTTCACGGTCTGGTCGTTCAGCCCCAGGTTGAGGATGGTGTCCATCATGCCCGGCATGGAGAACTTGGCGCCCGAGCGCACGCTGACCAGCAGCGGGTTGGCGACGTCGCCGAGCTTCTGGCCCATCCGCTCCTCGAGCGTCTTCAGGGCCTCCATCATCTGCGCGTCGATTTCCGCCGGCACGCTGTTGTTGTTCTGGAAGTAAATGTTGCACACTTCCGTGGAAATGGTGAAACCCGGAGGCACGGGCAGCTTGGCCCGCGACATTTCCGCCAGCCCAGCGCCCTTGCCACCGAGCGTATCTTTCATCTTCCCGTCACCGTCGGCGGTTCCGTTGCCGAACGAATAGACATACTTCTTCATGCTTTAAGCTCCTATGATGTAGTTACAATTTCCGAAAAGTCCGCTATGTTGGAGAATTCCAGTAATAGCGTGCCGAGTAACATCAAGCGATTACGCCGGATGTCGTCTTCCGGCGCATTTACTAACACCTTGTCGAAAAACAAATCCACTTTGGGCCGCAACTGCGACACCACCGATTCAATCGGCTGGCCGGCGATGCGCCGGTATTCGTCGTACAGGTCCCGTTCCGGCCCGTCCTGCAATAACTTCGGGTCGATCGCCGCGGCGCTCGCCCCAGTGAACTCCTGCTGGTCGAGGATATTGCGGATGCGCTTGAAACTCGCCGCGAGCGGCTCGAAATCCGGCGACGACCGCAAGTCCCGGATGCGAACCAGGCGCGCTTCCAGATCCACCAGGTTGCTCCAGCCGGCGGCCATGGCGGCGTTAACTTCGTCGTACTGGAAGCCGCGTACGTCCTTGAAATAATAGCGGATGCGATCTTGCAGAAACTCGGCCAGCGCCTTCGCCCCGTCCGTCCCGTCATTCACCAAGGGCGCCAGATCGATATCGATCTGGCCTTCCACCAGAATCTTGACCACGCCTTGCGCCGCGCGCCGCAGCGCGAACGGGTCGCGCGAGCCGGTCGGGATCAGGCCAACCGCGAAACAGCCGCGCAGCGTGTCGAGCTTATCGGCCAGCGCCACAATCTGGCCGGTGCGGTTGCGCGATATCGCGTCCTCCATGCTCTCCGGTTTGTAGTGATCGTAAATCGCCTGCCAGACCGCGTCCGGCTCGCCTTGCGCGCGGGCATAGAGGCCGCCGACCACGCCTTGCAGCTCGGTGAATTCCTTGACCAGCTCGGTGGTCAGATCGCACTTCGCCAGCTCCGCGGCGCGCACGGCGTGTGCATCGCCACCCAGCTTATTCACCAGCGCTTTCACGCGCTCGGTCTTTTCGAGATAGGAGCCCAGCTTGGCCTGGAAGGTCACATGGGCCAGATCGGGCACGCGCGCGGCGAGCGATTTCTTCTGGTCGGTCTGCCAGAAGAAGCGCGCATCGTTGAACCGCGCGCGCAGCACGCGCTCGTTGCCGCGGCGGACAAAGCCCTCCGGATCGGTAGGGATGTTCATCACCGCTACAAACTGTGGCGCCAGCTTGCCGTGCTCGTCCTCCACCGAGAAGTATTTCTGGTGATGACGCATCACGGTAACCAGCACTTCCTCCGGCAGCGCCAGGAACTCCGCGTCGAAGTTGCCCACGATGGGTGTGGGGTGCTCGGTGAGGTAAGCCAGGGTCTCCACCAGCGCGTCGTCGCGCTTGACGCGCACGCCCGCCATTCCGTCGTGGATCTTGTTGCGGCGCTCTTCCGCCGAGAGGATCACGTAATTCTCGCGCAGCCGCTGCTCATAATCGGCAGTGGTGACGGCGATTTCGCGCGCACCCAACCGGCGATGGCCGCTGGTAACCGCGCCAGAGCGCACGCCGGCCAGCTCGAACGGCACGATCTCCTCACCCAGCAGCGCCACGATCCAGCGGATGGGCCGGATGAAGCGCGGACCCCCCTTGCCGGTCCAGTACATGGTCTTGGGAAAGTTGATTTGCAGAACAATGCCGCCGAGCGCTCCAGCGAGAATATCCCGCGTGGCCCGGCCGGCCACGGTTCTGACAAAAGTGAAGTAATCGCCCTTGGGCGTGGATTCCACCTTGAGCGTTTCCGGCGCCACGCCGTGCTTGCGCGCGAAACCGGCCACCGCTTGCGGCGGCGCCGATTTGGCGGGGCCCAGAACGCGCTCCTCGCTATCCGCCTGTTTCGCCGGCAAGCCTTCGGCGCGCAGCACCAAGCGCCGCGGCGTTGCATCCAGCGTGACCGAATCGTACGCAATGTCCAGCTTCTCGAAAAGCACCCGCAGGCTTTCCAGCGCCGCCGGGATCATCCAATCGGGAATTTCTTCGGTGCCGATTTCGAGCAGGAAGGGAAGCGAAGCCGGGCTCACTGCGCCACCTCCGCCACGGCCGCCTGCCGCTGATCGGCCCAGGCCTGCGCCACGCCCACCGCCAGCTTGCGCACGCGCTGGATGACGCCGACGCGTTCGGTGACGCTGATGGCGCCGCGCGCATCCAGCGTATTAAAGATGTTCGAGCACTTCAGCACCTGGTCATAGGCGGGTAATAACGGGAAACGGCCCTTGTCCGCGGCCTTGGGGTCGTAGAGCTTCAGCAGGCGCGCCGCTTCGCCTTCGTGCAGTTCGAACAGCTTCCACAGCATCGCGATGTCCGCCATCTCGAAGTTGTAGACCGAATACTGCAGCTCGTCGCGATACCGCACGTCGCCGTAGGTGAAGCCCTTGGCCCACTCGATGTCGTACACGCTGTCCTTGACCTGTAGGAACGCCGTCAGCCGCTCCAGCCCATAGGTCAGCTCGGCGGGAACCAGATCGAGATCGATGCCGCCGCACTGCTGAAAATAGGTGAACTGGGTGATCTCCAGGCCATCCAGCATCACCTGCCAGCCGATGCCCCAGGCGCCCAGCGTGGGCGATTCCCAGTTGTCCTCTTCAAACTTGATGTCGTGCTTGCGGAGATCGATGCCGATGGCTTCCAGGCTGGCCAGGTACTGTTCGATGACGTCGTCGGGCGATGGCTTGAGGATCACCTGGAGCTGCGAATGCTTGAACAGGCGGTTGGGATTGTCGCCGTAACGGCCGTCGGCCGGGCGGCGGCTGGGCTGCACATAAGCCACTCGGTACGGTTCGGCGCCGAGCACGCGCAGAAAGGTCTCCGGGCACATGGTGCCTGCGCCCACTTCCACGTCGTACGGCTCTTGAATGATGCAGCCGCGTTCCGCCCAGTACTGTTTCAGCTTGAAGACGATTTCTTGAAACGATGACATCGGTATACCTTGTAAGAGCCGGCCGGGCCGGGCATCCCCGGCCCCTACGGATTCTCCAATAGCGGCGCTGTGATCAGCCGGCGCTCCACGTGCGATTCAATCTGCTCCACCAGAAAGCGGCGCAGGTCCGCCGCGGTGGCCTGATTCCAAGCAGGTCCGGAGAGCTTCGTCACCGGCGTGCGCAACATTTCCGCGGCGATGGCTCGCGACTCCGCGCTCAACTCGCGGCCTCCGCCGCCCAGCGCTTTGCGGCAATGGCCGCATATCAGGCCCGCCCGGTCGCGGCTGAAAAAAGCGCGCTCGGGAGCCTGCGGGTCGGGACCCTCCGGCGTGGAAGCCTCCGGGTCGGGACCCTCGGGATCGTCGAGCAGGCTGCCGCAGCTCAGGCAGACGTGCAATTCCGGCAGCCATCCGGAGAGACGAACCGCCCACAGCGAAAAGTAGGCGACGGCCCGCCACGCACCGTTACCAGCGGCGGTTCGCAAGTAGTCCAGCACAGACAGCAGAAGGCGGAAAAACTTCTCATTCGGCTCCGCGGCGGGCAACATCTGTTCGGCCACCTCCGCGAAGTAATCCAGCGCCACGCCGGCCCAGTAATCGGACGCCAGCCCGAATTGCGAGCGAATCAACTCGCAACCGTCCAGGCTGACCAGTTCGCGGGTTTCGCGCTGGAAATACGCCATCCGCACGTATGACAGCCGCTCCAGGCCCGCCCCGAACGCGTTCTTCGGGCGCCGCGCCCGCTTGGCCACGCCGCGCAATTTCCCCTGATCCCGCGTAAGAAAGCTGACTACCAGGTCCGCCTCCTGAAGCGGGTAGGTGCGCAGAACAAGAGCTTCGCTGACGCGCGCTGGCACACGTGGAAATTTCAGAGTAACACAGTTGATTTGCCCGGTTTCAATGGCGCTGCCCGGAACTGGGTTTCCCTCGCGGTTACGGACGGATTACGGACGCAACCCGCTTGGCGCATAGCACCCCGTTGACGTGGTGCTTAATTGGGAATATGATTCAGGCGGTGGGTCTTACCGGGCCCGCCCGACTCGAAGGAGGTTTGCCATGTTAGCAACCGCGGTGGCAGAGAAGAACGCATACGAAGTTGCACTGGAGAATTTCGACCTGGCGGCGGATGCGCTCGAGCTCGACGACAGTGTGAGAGCGATGATCAAGTATCCGGAACGCGTCCTGATGGTGAGCGTGCCGGTGCGCATGGATACCGGGCAGATTGTCCATTTCGAAGGGTTCCGGGTGCAGCACAACACCTCGCGCGGCCCGGCCAAGGGCGGCATTCGTTTCCACCCCGACGTGACGGTGGACGAAGTGAAAGCGCTGGCCACGTGGATGACGTGGAAGTGCGCGGTGGTGAATATTCCGTTCGGCGGCGGCAAGGGCGGCGTGACATGCAACCCGAAAACCCTGTCGATGGGCGAATTGGAGCGGCTGACGCGGCGCTACGCCAGCGCCATTCTGCCGCTGATCGGACCGGACAAGGACATTCCGGCGCCGGACGTCTACACCACGCCGCAGATCATGGCGTGGATCATGGACACCTATAGCATGAACATGGGGTACCCGGTTCCCGGCGTGGTGACCGGCAAGCCGATCAGCCTGGGGGGGTCGCTGGGGCGCAATGAGGCCACCGGGCGCGGCGTGTACTACACGGTGCTGGCGAGCTGCGAGCACCTGGGCATTCCGGTCGCCGGCGCACGGGCGGTGGTGCAAGGCTTCGGCAACGCCGGATCCATCGCCGCCATGCTGTTGCACAAAGCTGGCTTTAAGGTGCTTGCGGTGAACGACACGCGCGGCGCCATCCACAATGCCAAGGGGCTGGACATCCCGGCCGTGATGGCGTTCAAGGAGAAAACCGGCAGCGTGATGGGCTTCGCCGGCTCCGAGCCGGTGAGACCGGCCGAGATGCTGGCGCTCGAGTGCGAAGTGCTGGTGCCGGCGGCGCTCGAAGGCGCCATCACGGAAGAGAACGCGGACACAGTTCGCGCGCGCATCGTCGCCGAGGCGGCCAATGGCCCGGTGACGCCGGAAGCGGACCGCATACTCGACCGGCGCGGCGTGTTCCTGATCCCCGACATTCTCTGCAACGCCGGCGGCGTCACGGTGTCTTACTTCGAATGGGTGCAGGACGAAAACCACCTGTTCTGGGATGAGCAGGACGTCAACCTGAAGCTGGAAAAGGTGATGACGCGCGCTTTCCGCGACGTGCTCAAGATTCAGATCGACCGCAAGGTGAGTATGCGCCTGGCGGCCAACATCGTAGGCATCGGCCGCGTCGCCGAAGCCGTCAAGATCCGCGGCCTGTATCCGTAGGCCGGCAGGAAAACTCGAGGGGCGACCTCGCAAGAGATAGCGACTGTCCTTTCGGCGTCGAGCGGTCGATCACTGCGCCTCACGGCCAGAGCAGCGCTTCCACGCAAGACGGGGCGGGGCGAAGGCCGCGGCGGGCGCTGAAGCAGAGCATACCCTCCGCCCTCAGCGCGCAGCGATGGGCCGCGCATTGGGCATCGATTAGACCGCGATAAAGGGGATGCGCCGACGGCAGGGCTTCCAGCGATTGGGCGACAGCGTTCAGGATCACGGTCAATTCGTCGTTGAACTCGTGAGCGGCGGCAGCCACCACGGCCGTGGCGCGATCGGTTTTGGTATTCCTCTCCACGTCTGCATGATAGGCGCGCGCCGAGCGCACCGGCGTCCGGCGCTGCGCGGTAAGGGTCTCGAAACGCTAGGCTTGGCGGTTGACGATGGCGCGTGACTGCCAGCCGGGACGGCTGGCAAACGCCCGCCAAGCCGGGAAAAAACTTCCACCCGCAAGCGGGCGTTGCCAGGATGAATCCTGCCCCACCGATGCGTTGGCAAGCTAAAGCATGCCTACCACTACTACTGCACGGATATCGTAGCCGCAGGCGTGGTCGCTCCGCCGATCTGGAGCGAGATGGGCACCGCGCTGCCGGTTTGCGAACCTTGCGGCACCAGCACGTTGATCTGGTAAAGCGCGGGGTAGCCGGGAGCCAGACCGCTGAACTGCACATTCGCGGACGGAACCACAGCACCGCCGATGGTCACCACCGGGGTGGTCGGGGTCTGGGAGAGCGGGCTGGCTGTGGCCGCCACTCCGTCTCCGGGCGGATTGGTCACCGGCCCCAGACCATTGGCGTAGAGTTGAATGTACTGCCCCCGCTTGGCCGGGTTGCTGGTCGAAATCACTTTATAGCTGGTATCCAGCGCGCAGGCCCCGCCACAGCTCACGATGAACGCCGGGACGTAGGTGGCAAGCGGCACGGTCACCACGTTGCTGTACAGGTCGAAGTCGTACGACACTTTGACCTGCGCCGAGCTCTGACCCTGCAATTCCCGCGGCACCACCAGGTTGATTTGGGGGTACTGGGCCGTCCCCAGGATGTAGTATGGGAAGCCAGGGTAAGTAGCGCCGGGCACGTCGAAGCTGACGGTCATATAGTCGAAGCTGACAGGGTACGGGCAGTAGAGTCCGTTTGGACATACGAGCCCGAACTGGTCTGAAGCGCCGGTCAAAGCAGACCCAAAGCCGCCTCCGAAGATATCGGCGTAGGATCCCGGAGCGATGGTTGACCCGTAGGCCGCGGCATCCACTACACCCGATACTCCCGCGCTGTTAACGGTGATGGTCGGAGGATCCTGAATGTTCGCGCTGAAAAAGTCCGAAAAGTTGGTGCCGGCGACGCTGTAGTTGATTTGTGGCTGGCTCACGGTGGAACCCAGCACCACGTCCATCCACGCCCAGCCGAACTGATCGGTGGGGCACGTGACGCTGTTGGTGCTGGAAGCCGGCGAGCACGCCGGATGCCCGGATACGCTGTTCATGGTCACGCTGCCTGTCGTCGATTCCGTGAACGTCACCGGAACGCCCGCCACCGGCACGCCAAACTGATCCACCACTTGCAAGTACGCGTAGCCCCCGGTGTCCGCGCTGGGCGGGCCTTCGAGAATTATGTATTCCGGCACGAAGGCTGGTTCGATGTTGCAATTCTGCGTTGTCGAGCTGCAACTCCCCGCGCCCACCAGCAGCATAAAGGGAATGTGCAGGCTGGTGCCCGATCCGAACGTAACGCTGCCGGAATATTCACCAGCGGCGGGCAGCGACCCGCCAAGGGTGACCGTCAAAGTTGAAGTTGCGCCGGCGGCCGGTGTGGTGTTGGAAAGGGTCCACGCGATGGTCACGCCTGTTACTGAGCCGGGGCTGCTGTTCACCGTGCAGCAGGAGACCTTCGGCGCGAGCGTCACCGAACCCGAGGAAATGTTGGTCAAGGTGATGGTCTTCGATATCGGCAGCGAACCGGATTGCAGAATGCCGAACGAGACGGTGGCCGGCTCGGCGGTCACGGTGGCGCTGGTGGCAGCCCCGGCGTCCAGCAGGCCGGCGCCGATCCACTCCGCATCCACCGGGTTGGAGGAATCGTCCGTGGCCACGGTCTGCGCCGAGGAATTGACGATCAATGATCGCACCTCGGTGCCCCGCAGCCCCGGGTGCGCCTGAATTACCAGCGCCGCTGCGCCGGCCGCCAGCGCGGCGGAATAACTCGTGCCATCCACGGCCATGAATCCGTTGGCGCTGTACAGCTCTGTTTCCCATGGTGAGGTGTACGGATTGAAAATCTCAGAGGTGTCGTATGCGTCGAAGCTCTGCGTGGGCACGTAGAAGCCGCCGTACAGACCGTAGTTCGAATAGGACCAGTCCCAGCCTCCGGTGGCCACGATATCGGGTTTGAGCTGGCCATCGGGCGTGGGGCCGAACGAGGAATAGCCCGGAACCATGTTGTCGGTAATCGCACTGGAGCCTCCCACGCCGTTGACCCAGTACTGGTTCAGCGCAGCGACAGTCTGCTCCTGGCCGGCCAAGTCAATGGTGACCTGCTGGCTGGGGTTCGCGTCGATGTAGCTCTGCAGGTTCAGGCCATCGGCGTTGGAGATTGAAACCGCGGGACCGTATTCGTTGATGCTGGACGGCGCGGAAGTGAAATCGAAGGCGGCAAAAGACGTCCCGGCAGGCAGAATGAAGACGAAACCCACTGCGCCCGCACTTTGTGCGTTGGCCGCCGCCGTGTCGAAATCGCACGAGCCATATGCCATCAAGGCAAAAGAATTGTTCAGCGATCCGGCCGACAGGGCGGTACAGGCCGTGGGATCGCCGATCTTCGATACATCCACCAGCGGAGCGGTACTGGCGCCCGAGCCGGAAGGGAACAAATAATAATTGAACAGCCCCGCGATGGCGGCGATGTGCTTGAGGTTGGAGGGCGCCCCGGCCGCGGTGACGCTGACGCTGGGCTGCATGATGTGCGCATTCGTCGTGGCGCCGACCGAGATTACGTCGGGCGCATTGGAAGGCGAGTTGATGGTGTTGTAACTGGGGTAATTATAGTTGGCCAAAACCCCATCCGCTCCATCGTTGCCGGCGGCTGCCACGATCACCGGAATGGCGATGGTGCTGGCGAGAGAGCCGGCGGGCCGGGCGGAGGTCGCCGCCTGTTCGTACGCGGTGGCCGTGGGATCGCTGGCCCAATTCGTCAGCGCCAATTCCCCGTATGGCATCAAGATGACATCCATGCCATCTTTCACGGCGTCTTCCAGCGCCTGTACTTCGACTTCCTCATCGGTGTAGCCGAATGTGCCGGCAATCTTGTAAACGCCGATGTACGCCTTGGGCGCCATGCCTCCGATGGTGATGGCTCCTCCGGTGGCCGAAGTGGCCGGAGCCGTGATGGTATTGCCCGCGGCGATCATGGCAGTGGCAACGCCATGGCCGTAACGATCGTGCGGAAACGGATCGTCGGGTTCCGAACTCGCCGGACCGGAGCCTGCGGCTGCGGCCAGCGGCTGCACGTAACTGCGCGCCACGATCACCTTGCTATTGGTGTAGCTGGCGCACGAACTGCCGCTGGGGATGGGAAAGCCACTGCACAGCGGAAAGCCGGACGGCATGGGAAGCGTCGAGTCCTGGAATGCCGGGTTGGCGAGGTCGATGCCGGAATCGAGGATGGCGATCTTGATTCCCTTGCCCGCGTTCGATTGGCCGCCCACCGCGGTCCAAGCGGTCTGCGCATCCATCAATTGCACGGCTTGGTTGAGGTGCGCCCTTGCGCGGCGCATGGGCGTAACCGATTTCACCCCGGGAATGGCGCGCAGCTCGTCGATGTTGTGCCCCGGCGCTGAAACGAAGAGGGCATTCAACAGGTGCGATACCTGGCTGGTGACCCGGATGTGGCGGCCGGCAAGTTCGCCGGCCACAGCCGCCTGCTTGGCTTCGATTTGCCGCCGGTAATCGGCGGCGGCCGAGGATTCGGCCTGCGCCCGCGTGGAGAAGCGCGCCGCCACGGGCGGGTCATCGAGGACCACAACATAGCGATCGGGAATAAAAGAGCGGAAGGCCCGTTTCGCCGCGACGTGGCGGCGGGGGATGGAAGGATGCGACGCCGGCGCGGCGACCGCAGCCAACGCGAGCAGAGCGACACAAGCCAACCTCAAGGTGCCAAGTGACATGCTGGAAGGACGGGACCAGCGGGTTTCAGGTTTCGCGCGGTTGAGTTTCACGCTTCCATTGTAGGATGCGGGGCACGCAAAAAGGGATAGCTCATAGGAGCTGGCGTAAACGGGGTGGGGCGGACGCCCGATTCCGCGCAGGCCCTGCGGTCCGGCCTTTTCGCCAACCGTTGGCAGGCGGAAGCGCCTGCCCCACTCGCCGCAAACCCTTCGACAGCAAAGTGGGACAGGCGCTTTCGCCTGTCAACCCGCCGGCCGGCTCAATTTTTTTACAGCCCCTCAGGCGGTTTCCCCGCCACGGCCGAGCAGCCCCAACGCGGCGGCGGTAACCCGGTCCGCCGTAAAGCCGAAGTGCTGGAGCAACTCGACGCCGGTCGCCGACCCGCCGAAGCGATCGAGGCCGATGATGACGCCTTCGTCCCCGGCGTAGCGGCTCCAGCCGAGGGTGGCGCCGGCCTCGACGGTGACTCGCTTGCGGACCGCCTTGGGCAGCACGCTCTCGCGGTATGCCGCATCCTGCTGCTCGAACAGCTCCCAGCTCGGCAGGCTCACCACGCGCGCCTTCACGCCGTGGCCTGCCAGTTTCTCGCGGGCTTCGATGCAGAGCGCCACCTCCGATCCGGTGCCGATCAGGATCACCTCCGGCGCGCCGCCCGCGGCCTCCGCCAGGATGTATCCGCCGCGCGCCACGCCCGGATTCTTGGCGTTGGCGCGGTCGAGATGCGGCACGGTTTGCCGGGTCAACACAATCAGCGATGGGCCGTTGTGCGCGGCTGCGAAAGCCCAGGCTTCGGCGGTCTCGGTGGGATCGGCCGGCCGCAGCAGGGTGAGGCCCGGTATGGCGCGCAGCCCGGCCATTTGTTCCACCGGCTCGTGGGTGGGGCCATCCTCACCCACGCCGATGCTGTCGTGGGTGAAAACGTAGATGACGCGCAACTGGCTGAGCGCGCCGAGACGAATGGAGGGCTTCATGTAGTCGGAAAACACCATGAAGGTGGCGCTGAAAGGCAGCACGCCGCCATGCGCCGCCATGCCGTTGACCGCCGCGCCCATGGCGTGCTCGCGCACGCCGAAAGCCACGTTGCGCCCGATGTAACCCCACTCGCCGCCCACCGCACCCTGTGTGCCGGGGCCTTCGGCTTCGGGCGGCTGGAAGTCGCCCAGCCCTTTGAGCGCCGTTTCGGTAGATGGGTTGAGATCGGCCGAGCCGCCCATCAGGTTGGGGATACGCTGCGCCAGCGCGTTCAATGCCAGCCCGCCGGCCACGCGCGTGGCGATGGCCTTGTCGCCCGGCTGCCATTTCGGCAGACCAGCCGCCCAATCCCCGGGCAGTTTGCCGGCGATCATCATTTCGAGCTCGGCCGCCTCGGCAGGATAAACCTCGCGATATGCCGCGAAGCGGCTCTGCCAGTCCTGCTGCGCTTCGGCGCCCCGGTCCACGGCAGTGCGGAAGTGCGCGAGCGCTTCGGGCGGAATAAAGAATTTGTCGGTGGTCGGCCAGCCGAGCGCCTTCTTGGTGGCCAGCAATTCGTCTTCGCCCAGCGGCGCGCCGTGCGAGGTGAAGCTGTCCTGCTTCTTCGGGCTGCCATAGCCGATGTGCGTGCGCACCAGGATCAGCGAGGGCCGGCTCTCGGCCTGGGCCTCGGCAATCGCGGCGGCGACTTCGGCAGTGTCGTTGCCATCGGCCACCGGGCGGGTATGCCAGCCATAAGCGGCGAAACGCCGGGCCACGTCTTCGGTGAAGATCAGGCCAGTGGCGCCTGCCAGCGAAATGTGGTTGTTGTCGTACAGGTAAATCAGCTTGCCCAGCTTCAGGTGGCCGGCCAGCGACGCGGCTTCCTGAGTGATGCCTTCCATCAGGTCGCCATCGCCGCAGATGGCGTAAATATGGTGATCGATGATCTCGTGCCCTGGGCGGTTGAATCGCGCCGCCAGCCACGCTTCGGCGATCGCCATGCCGACGCCGTTGCCGAAACCCTGCCCCAGCGGACCGGTAGCGACTTCGACGCCCGCCGTGACGCCGCGCTCCGGATGGCCCGGCGTCTTGCTGCCCAGCTTGCGGAAGCGCTTCAACTCATCGAGCGGCAGATCGTAGCCGGTCAGATGCAACAGGCTGTACAGCAACATGGAGCCGTGGCCGGCGGAAAGGATGAAGCGGTCGCGATCGAACCAGCCCGGATCCTTGGGATTGTGCTTGAGGAACTGGGTCCACAGCGTGAAAGCCATGGCGGCTGCGCCCATCGGCATGCCGGGGTGCC
>Ga0326728_10017475_pt1 | contig 14359 bp, 12 predicted proteins | sample MB3enrmetagenome_FD_207602 | JGI IMG/M metagenome (GOLD analysis project Ga0326728, IMG submission 207602) | Lab enriched peat soil microbial communities from McLean, Ithaca, NY, United States - MB31MN | ecosystem: Environmental > Terrestrial > Soil > Wetlands > Peat | place: USA: New York...
TTATGCAGAGCTTCTTGCCTGCGGTTGGCCTGGGGCAGATAGAACTGGTCGAAGAGAAAGAGGCCGACAGCCAGCAACCCGGCGATGGAGACAATGGGAATCACCAGCCGGTAAAGACTGATGCCGCAGGCCTTCATGGCGATGATCTCGGAGTTGCGGTTAAGCACCCCGAAGGTGACCAGCACGGCGATCAGCACGGCCAGGGGGGTGATGTGGTAGATCATATCGGGGGCGAGGTTAATCAGATACGCGCCCACCGTGGAGAGCGGAATGTTGCGTTGCAGAATGTCCTTTATATCCTCGAAGAAGGTGAAGACCAGCATGAGCATGACAAAGCCGGAGAGCACCAGCAGGAAGATGCCGAGAAACTCGCGCACCACGTACTCATCGAGGATGCGAGGAAAGACATTGCGGGCTTGGCGGCGCTGTGGATGCGCTTGAAACCTTCTCAGCAGGCCGCGGGGCGGGCCGCCGATGGGTTTGGCAGGAGCGGTGGCTTCAGCGATTTGCCAGCGCGAGGTCCAGGTGGTCATTGCGTTCAGAACGCGGCCGCCCGAGGCCATCTGCCAGAGAAGAAAGAGTCCACCCGCGGCGAAGAGCAGGTTGGCCGACCAGACCGCGAAGAAGGCGGAGATCCAGTTCTGTTTGCCCAGGGCGATGCCGGTCGAGGAGAGCAGGTAATAAAGGAAGACCAGCAGGATGGTGAAGATCCAGGCAAAGCTCTTGCCGCCGCGCCGCGAGGTGACGCCCAGCGGAACCCCCACCAGCATCAGCACCAAGCAGGCCGCCGGATAGGCGAAGCGCTTGTGCATCTCGATCTGAAAGCGCTTGCCGTCGGGCGCATGGCTGCGTTGGCGCAGTGCGCTCATCGGCATGGCATAGATGTCCGTGTCCATGCGCCCCAGATGCACATCGTTTTGCTGGCTGGAGATCAGGGGCATATCGGTAAAGTCAAAGGTAGAGGGGTTGTACTGCTGCGGCTGGCCGGCGACCGTTTCGTGGTGTGTTCCGTTGCGCAGCCGCATGAGCAGTTCCTGAGTGGAATCGTTGGAGACGGTGGCCGAGGCGGCGGTGGTGATCTGCGGGTTGGCGGGATCCGTGGTGTCGGCCATGAAGACCTGATCCCAGTGGGCCGCGCCGGTTCCGGAGCGCACGTTCTGCACGTAAAGAACAAAATTGTGGAAGTCCTCGTCGAAGACGCGCGGCTCAATCTCATAAGAGGCTTCCGAGGCCAGCTCCTTGTTCATCGCCAGGATGGCCTGGTTGGCGCGCGGAGCAAGAAGCAGCGCGTTGGCCAGCCCCAGCAGCGTGCCGCCGATGGCCACAATCGAGGCCACGCGCACAAAGTAGCCTATGCCCAGCCCGGAGGCGCGCATGGCGATGACTTCGCTGTCGGCGGCCAGGCGGCTGTAGCCCAGCAGCACACCCACCAGCACCGCCATGGGAATCGTGAGCATGAAAATGTTGGGCAGCATGAAGAGAAGGATTTCGGCAACGCTGACGATGGTGGAGCTGTTGTGGACCACCATCTCCAGAATGCGGGGCAGCTCGTTCATGAAGAGAATGAAGGTGAAGATCACGCATCCGATGAGCGCGTGAGAGAGAATTTCACCGAGAATGTAGCGGGTCAGGATGCGCACGACTAAGTTATTTTATCGTGCCGGGGCAGGATCTGGGGCCCTACCCCTTACGCGTTCGTCGCGCAAGGGGACGATCTCATTTCTGCGAGTGCATAGCGAGCGTCTGCCGCACTGCAGGTGCCCAACCGCGCAGGCGCAGGCTGTTCCCCAGCACGCTCACCGAGCTGAGAGCCATGGCGGCGGCGGCCAGCCAGGGGCTGAGCAGGATATGAAAGCTGGGATAAAGCGCGCCCGCGGCCAGCGGAATGCCGAGCAGATTGTAGCCCGCGGCCCAAATCAAATTCTGGCGCATCACGCGCATCGTCGCGCGAGCCAGATCGAGCGCTGTGGGAATCGCCGAAGGCTGCGCGCGCAAGAGCAGCACATCGCCGGCCTCCTGCGCCAGATCGGCGCCGGTGCCCATCGCGATTCCGGCGTCGGCCTGGGCTAGCGCGGCAGCGTCGTTAATGCCGTCGCCCACCATCGCCACGCGCAGGCCGCTCTGTTGCAGCGCGCGAATGCGGGCCAGCTTGCCGGCGGGGTCGAGGCCAGCTTCAATCTCGGTGATTCCCGCTTGCTGCGCGATAGGCACGGCGGCAGCAGCCGAGTCGCCGGTAAGCATCAGCACGCGTAAACCGGCGCGGCGCAGCGCGGCCACGGCCTCGGCGGCATCGGGGCGCAGCGCATCGCGCGCGTCGAAGTAGCCCACAGGCACACGGTCCAGAGCCATCCACAACCGCGTCACGCCTGGTTCCGGTGCGATCACTTCGATTGGAAGTGTAATGTAAAACTCCTTGAAGAGCGCTTCGTTGCCCAGCAGGCAGTCGCGGCCTTCGACCTTGGCGCTCAGGCCGCGGCCGGGCAGAACCTGCGCCTCTTCCGCGGGCCGCCAGACGAGTCCGAGCGCCCGCGCTGCGTCCACCACGGCGTGAGCCAGCGGATGGTTCGACCGCTCCTCAGCAGCTGCAGCTATGCGCAGCAAATCGTCATCGGTCGTTTTCCCCAGCGAATGAACCCCGCTCAGCATCGGCCGCCCCACAGTCAGCGTTCCCGTCTTGTCCAGCACAATCGCGTCCAGATGCGCCAGCCGTTCCAACGCCTCGCCGCCTTTGAAGAGCACGCCCAACTGCGCGCCGCGTCCCACGGCCACGGTGAGCGCGGCGGGTACAGCCAGGCCCATCGCGCAGGGGCAGGCGACGACGAGCACGGCGACGGTCGAGGCCAGCGACCGTTCCAGCGAGTGCGTGGCAATCATCCAAACAATAAACGTGAGCGCGGCCAGAACCAACACCACGGGAACGAAGATGGAGCTGGCGCGGTCGGCCAGCCGCTCCATCGGCGCGCGCGAGCTCTGTGCCTGCGTGACCATGCGCGTGATTTGCGCCAGCATCGTGGCCTCGCCCAGCGACTCCGCGCGGCAGGTCACCGCGCCTTCATAATTCAGCGAACCGGCCAGCACGCGCCCGCCGGGTTCGCGGTCGAGCGGCGTCGACTCGCCGGTCAGCATCGATTCGTCCACTGTGGTGCGGCCTTCCAGGATCGTCGCGTCCACCGGAAAGCGCTCCCCCGGCAGCACCAGCACGCTGTCGGCGAGCTGAATCTCTTCCAGCGGAACGGCAGTTTGAACGCCGTCGCGGATGCGCCGCGCAGTCGCCGGCTTCAGCCGCGAAAGCGCGTCCAGCGCAGCCAATGCGCGCCGTTTCGCGCGGCCTTCCAGCGCTTTACCCAAAAGAAGGAAGCCGATAATCAAGAGGACCGCGTCAAAATAAACCTGGCGGCCGGGCGCGGGCCAGATCGTCGCGTAAGCCGAATACACAAAGGCCACGCCGGTTCCCAGGCTGACCAGCGTATTCATATTGGTGCTTCCGTGGCGCAGGCCACGCAGGGCGCTCAGATAAATTCCGCGTCCCGCCCAAGCCATCATCGCCGCTGTCAAAATCAGCAGAAACCAGCGCAGCGGCTCCGGCGGCATCGCGAAGAGCCAAGGCAGCAGGCGCATCAGCGCATGGTCCAGGGTGCCCATCTTAGCGCTGAGCGGCATGGCCAGCAGCATCGCCGCCGCGCCGGCGATCAGCGTGGCGTAAGCCTTGCGCTCGGCTTCGGCATCATGCGCATTGGATGGGGCTTCAGTAGCAGCCTCCGCGCGAGGCAGCACGGCATCGTAGCCTGCCGCGCGAATAGCCTCAACCATTTGTGCAGGCGTGGCGATTGCCGGATCGAAGACCACGCTGGCGCGATGAGCCATCAGATCGACGCGCGCCGATTCAACTCCGGCCGTCGCGCGCAGCGCTTCTTCCACGTGATGCTGGCAGGAGGCGCAGGTCATGCCCAGCACAGGCAGAGTGATGGATTCCATCGCGGAAGTGGCCATGGCTTGAATTATGCTTCCAGCCGCGCGGTATAACCGGCTTTGGCCAGCGCGGCAATGGCTTGATCAACGGGCGCGGGATCGAGTGTGGAAGCGAGCCGCGCCGCGCCCACGCTGACCTCGTTGACGGCGACTCCTTCAACCGCGCTCAGAGCCTGCGTGACGCGCCGGACGCAGGAGCCGCAGTGCATTCCATCGATTTTCAGCGTGAATTCCGCCATCGGCCTCTCCTGTTTGTTTGATGATACGCCGGGGGAAAAGGCGCGTTATCGTAAGAAGAGATCCAGTTCGCGGAGGCTTATGCAGAGAGAGTTTCCATCGACGCCGCTGCTGGGCGTGGGCGCTGTGATCGTCGAAGCGGGTCGGGTGCTGCTGGTGCGCCGTGGAAGCGAGCCGCTCAAGGGCCATTGGTCGTTGCCCGGAGGCTTGCTGGAAGTGGGCGAGGCACTGACCGAAGGCGTGCAGCGCGAGGTGAGGGAAGAGACTGGCCTCGAAGTCGAGCCTCTTGAATTGATTGAGCTGTTAGACAGAATTCATCGCGAAGACAACCGCGTCCGCTACCATTATGTGATTGCCGATTACCTCTGCCGCGTGGCCGGAGGCGTGTTGCGGGCGGCCTCCGACGCCGATGCCGTGCGTTGGGTGGAGCGCGCGGAGTGGAATTCGCACAGCGCGCTCAAGCTCGACCCGATCACGGTGCGGGTGATGGAGGCGGGCTGGCAGAGGGCGCGTGAACTGGATCAACGAAAGGAACGATGATAGTCATGAAGAAGCTCTGGGGTGTTGCGGGGCTGCTGATTGTGGCTGCCGGGATCGGCTTCTGGGAGCGCCCGGTCAGCTATTACAACGCAGCGATCTATCTGCGCGAGTGCCTTTCGGGCGCGGAGAGCCGCTCGGTCAAGGTCGACGGCTATCGCGTGCATTATCTTGCCGAGGGTCCGGCTGGCGGGCCGGTGGTGGTGCTGGTGCATGGGCTGGGCGGGAGCGCCGAGGAGTGGCGCAAGCTGGCTTCCTGGCTGGTCAAGGCAGGCTTTCGCGTCTATTTGCCCGATCTGCCAGGCTTTGGACGCAGCGAGCAACCGGCCGATTTTTCCTACTCGGTCCATGATCAGGCTGAGGTGGTGGTTGGCTTCCTGGATGTGCTGGGGTTGAAGCAGGTGGATCTGGGCGGTTCGTCGATGGGCGGGTGGATCGTGCAGTTGGTAGCCGCGCGCCATCCGGAGCGGGTGCGCCGCCTGATGCTCTTCGACGCGGTCGGCCTCTATGAGAAACCGGATTGGAATACTGGGCTGTTTACGCCCCAGACGCCCGCCGAGGTCGACCAACTGGAAGCGCTGCTAATGCCCCATCCACGGAAGATTCCGGGCTTCATCGCGCGCGACATTCTGCGCGATTCGAACCGGAACGCCTGGGTCATTCATCGCGCCGTTGATGCGATGCTCACCGGCCAGGACGCTACCGACAATCTGTTGCCGCAACTCAATATGCCGATACTGCTGGTGTGGGGCGCTGAAGACCGTATTGCGCCGCTCACCCTGGGCTGGCGTATCCACCAGCTTGTGCCGCAATCAGAACTTGATGTCTTCGCCAACTGCGGCCACCTGGCCCAGATGCAGTGCACCGCCCAGGCTGGACCCAAAGTGGTGGCGTTTGTGAAGCGGTAAGTTAAAAGGTTTTTAGGGCACGGAAAGAATGCTTTTACTCTCGCCAGCGTCCAATCATGGCACGGATATTCAAAGATAGGCACTGAATTGTTTTGCGCTTCCACAACTCGCATCCTCCGCCGCACCGCGCTGTTCCTTGCAGCGGCGGCGATAGGCGCGCACTCGCAGTCCGTTCCCAAGACCACCTCCGGCTACCGCATTGCCGGCACGGTGGTCAACGCGGCCAGTGGCGAGCCGGTGCGGCGGGCAACGGTCTCCGTCCTCTCCGATGAGCCCAACGGCCAAACTATCGAGTCGGTTGAGACGGACAACGACGGCCGCTTTTCGCTCGAAGGCCTTCCCGCTGCCAAGTATCCATTAACCGCGTCGAAGCGCGGCTTCCTGACCGCCTTCTACGACCAGCACGAGGGCTATAACACGGCGATTGTCACCGGCGCGGATCAGGATACCAGCGGCCTGGTCTTCCGCCTCACCCCCGGAGCGGCGTTGCGCGGCGTGGTCACCGCCGATGGTGGCGATCCGGTCGAAGGCGCAAAGGTGATGCTCTTCCTCAAGCCCCACGGCCACAATCCGGGTGAGCGAATCAAGAAAGTGGAAGATGCCGCCACCGACGACACCGGATCATACGAATTCGACGACCTGGCCGTAGGCGAGTACCTGCTGGCGGTCAAGGCCGATCCGTGGTACGCGATGCACCCCTATTTTACCTTGGGGGGAATTCAGCAACGGGAAGCTGCATCCAGCACCTTGCTCGATGTGGCCTACCCGGTGACCTTCTTTGATGCGGCGAATGACGAAGCCTCCGCAACTCCGATCTCACTTGCCAGCGGCCGACGCGATGAAGCCAACATTAATTTGCGCGCGGTTCCGGCGCTGCACCTGACGCTTGAAACACCCACCAAAGAGGACGGAAGAGTAGCAGAAGTTAATTTGCGCCAAACCATCTTCGGCACGGAAATCCACCAAGATCTTCTGCGCGTCAACAACACTGTTGAATTCACAGGCGTGGCCCCCGGCCACTATGAACTTACACAGGGCGATCCGCCGCGGGTTGCCGAACTGGACGCCACCACCAGCCAGCAGGTGGACCCCAGCCTGGGCACGCCGACCGTGGCCGTCTCGGGAAGCCTCCAATCCAGTAACGGCTCCGCGCTGCAGGGGACTCTGGCCATCATCCTCAGTTCTCTTGAGGACAAACCCCATGCACCGCTGCAAACGCAATGCAACAACGGAATATTCAGCTTTACGGCAGTCCCGCCAGGCGCCTGGGAACTCATCCTCGACAGCAACAGTAAATCGCTGCCTATTGCTGCGATCACCATTGGCAATCGCACGCGCGCGGGAAGCAAAATCAACGTGCGCGACAAGTCAATTCAATTGGTAGCCACGGTGAGCCAATCCGCGACGCGTGTTGAGGGCTTTACTCGGAACAAGGACGGCAAGGGCCAGCCCGGCGTGATGATCGTGATGGTCCCCAAAGAGATGGCGGCCTTCCTCTCGCTCGCCCGCCGCGATCAGTCGGACTCCGACGGCAGCTTCTCGCTGCGCGATGTCGCTCCCGGCCAGTACACGGTCGTCGCCATTCAGGACGGCTGGGAACTGGATTGGGGACGGCCCGAGGTCATCGGCCGCTATCTTTCTCGCGGGGTCGCCGTCACAGTGACAGAGAGCTCCGGCAAGCTGCTGAAGCTCTCCGAAGCGGTTCCGGTGCAGAGCCGTTGAGCTCAATCCCGCGACACAAATGCGGCCCGGACTTCATGGAACCAGGCCTGAGAGGATAGTCTAGTAGAGGTTGATGAGTGGCCGGTCAGGGTTCCAGTGGCGGCTGACGGGGCTGCGGCCCTTGAAAGCGCCAGAGTCGTTACAGCACTGCATTGAGGAGAGTCCCAAATTGAAGAGGAAGTCATTTCTTGCAATTTTGGCCGTGGTTGCGGCCGCGTTCATGCCCCTGGCGGCCACCAGCCAGATTGCCCCCGATCGTCCGCCCCGCGCCGAGAAGACTGAACCCTCCACCAAGTACGAGGTCTACGCCGGATTAGGCTACACCAGCCTCAACAACGTCAATCAGTCGCGCAACGGTTTGTTAGGCGTGAACGTCACCGTCACCCGCGACTGGGGAAAATTCTTCGGCCTGACCGCCGACGGCGGCATGTATCAACATCCCTACGATTCGACCAACCCCGGCAACCCCACCGTGAATATGCTCTTGTTTGGCCCGACCTTTCACGGCCATCTCTACGGGAATATCGACGCTTTTGTTCATGCGTTGCTGGGCATCGAACACATCAGCGGCACGAGTTCCACTCCCGGCCTTGCTTATTCCACTCCCAACATCTCCTTAGCCGGAGGATTAGGCATCGGCCTGGAATACAAACTGACTCCGCGCTTCGCTCTGCGCGCCTGGGGCGACGATATTGCCTCGTCGTTTGCCGCGAACACCAACCAGGCGATCTGCACGAACGGGGGATGCTCGTCGCATGAGAGCCGCAGTTCGCGCGCTTCGTTCGGCGTGGTCTACAAGTACTAGCGAACCTTTGGATGAGTGGCGTTTTCAAAGGCGCAGCCCTGAAGCCGCACCTTATCAAAGCATTCATGGGTCAAGAAGTCAGAAGATCCATCTCGCCGTCAGCACCAGCCCGTGATTGAAGGTGTGGAATTGGCTGGTGGCGATCTGCATTCCCGCCCCGACGGCCAAACCGGGCCGCGACTTTGGATCAGAGGGATGCAGCGCGCACTTGCCCACGATCAGCCCCGGCGTGAGGAACTCCTGCCTCTTGCCATCGTTCGTACCACCCCTGTAAAAAGTTGCGTTGCTTTCGAGCTCCGGCCAGAAGAGCTTGCCGATGCGGTATTGCGCCACGGTATTCCAGGCCACCGGACGGCCCGAGGTGGTGATGGCAGGATTGCCGGTGGGCAGGGTTGCGCCCAGTGTTGTTTGCACATCGAAGTTGCCCCAGCCCTTGCCCCCACCCACTGTGGGCGCGACGCTGGCATCGGTTGAGCCGTTCTTGTAGCTGCCGGTGGGGATGGTGGCCAGCACCCACGCGCTCAACGTATAGCTGCCGTTCTGCGCGTTGCCGCTCAGCATACGGTACTTGCCCAGGAACGATACGTCGCCGAAGCCATTGATCGCCGTGGAGTTGTGCTGGAGGTACGGCGGCAGGTTGAAGGCGATCTCCGTTCTGGCCCAGGGAATCACGTTCAGACCCTTGCTGTTATCGAAGTTCCATGTGGTGGTGAGGGTGGGCGCAACCTGCCGCAGCATGTCGGTGCGCGCCACCTGGATGAGTCCGGTGGTGGTGGTGACCAGTGGAACCGCCCAGCCGGGCTGTTTGGCTTGTGTGGCCGAGGCGCGCGCCTCCCACTGGTTGAAGAAGCCGCCAGAAGCGGCGCTGGCTGAACCGTCTTGCGCGTGCAAACTGGCCGTGGTCAGCAGAATGAGCAGGGAAAGGGGAAGCTCTCTCATGTCGGTTTATTGAGCATGAAGGGCGGCGCGGGCGCGGGCAACTGCCCATAGGTGGAAGCTTATCTCCACCTATAGGCGGAGATGAATGTTCTGGAAGCTGCCACCGGCTTACCCCTCCATGGTGCGCTTCAACTGCCCGCAGGCCGCGTAGATGTCACGCCCGCGCGGTTTGCGCACGTAGGCCGGAATACCCGCATCCGTCAATGTGCGGCGGAAGGTTTCCACCGCTTCCGGTTTTGGCGTCTGGTACTCAATGCCGGGACCGGGATTCCATGCGATCAGGTTCACCTTGGCGGCAAGGCCCGTGCGGCTGATGAGACGAGCTACTTCGACGGCGTCTTTGGGGCGATCGGTGACGCCGCCCAGCAGCACGTATTCAAACGTAATCCGTTCGCGGGGGCGGAGTTTGACTTGGCGCACGGCGTCGATGACCGCCGCGATGGGCCACTTGCGGTTGATGGGCATGATCTGGCTGCGAATCGCGTCATTGGGCGCGTTCAGGCTGATGGCCAGCTTGGGCCGGAATTCCGGTGGTTCGGCGGCAAAGCGCTCAATGCCGGGGACAATTCCAGAGGTCGAAACAGTCATGCGCTGCGGGCTCAGGCCCACCTCGCGCATTAGCAGCCGCACCGCGCCCATGAAGTTGTCGTAGTTAAGGAACGGCTCGCCCATGCCCATGAAGACCAGGTTCACGCGGTCTCGCCCCACTTCGACGGCGTGACGGTCGAAGACGGCCAGCACCTGTCCGGCGATCTCGCCCACGGTGAGATTGCGCTGCAAGCCGAGCCTGGCCGTGAGGCAGAAGTCGCAATTAACCGCGCAGCCTACCTGGCTGGAGACGCAGATCGTGGCGCGGTGGGCTGGTTTTTGAGTGGGGCTGGGTTCGCTGGTTTCCCAGCTCCGATAATCCGGACCTGGGGCATCCGGCGTTTGTGGAATCTCCCCATCACTCCCGTCGCCTATTTCGCCGTCATCGCCCTCCGGCATCCAGACGGTTTCAACCGTTAGGCCATCGCCGCTTTGCCCCTCAACCAGGTAGCGCTCGGTCCCGTCCGCGGATTGGAAGACCTGCGTAATGGCAGGCCGGCCCACTTGCCAGCCCTCTGTGGCCAGCCGCTGGCGGAGCGCTTTGGGTAGCGTGGTGATCGCATCCAGCTCGGCAATTCGCTGGCGATAGAGGGCTTCGGCCAACTGGCGGCCACGCCAGGCCGGTTCGCCCGCCTCCACCATGCAGGCCGCCAGCGCATCCGCGTCCAACCCGAAGAGACACTTGCTGCTCTGCCGGCCGGAGTCGTTAATCGGAACGAGTTGGCTGGAATTCTCTCTCATCGCTAGGGCCAGCATAGAGTATTACCCGGCACACCGCATTCGCCCAAGAATGCCGCGCAAGCCTAGCTTAGCCTACAATCGAATTCTGACCACTGTTCACTGTCCACTGTCCACTGGGTAAACGATGACCACGGAACGCAATCTTCGCCGCACCATACTGCCGAACGGCCTGATCCTGCTGACCGAGCGCATGGAGTATATGCGTTCGGTGGCCATGGGCGTATGGATCAAATCCGGCTCCCGCTGCGAGGCCGCCGAGACCAACGGCATCTCCCACTTTGTCGAGCACATGCTCTTCAAGGGCACCCGCTCGCGCACCGCGCAGCACATTGCCCGCGAGATGGACTCCATCGGCGGCAACCTGGACGCCTTTACCGGCAAGGAGACCATCTGCTTCAACGTCAAATCGCTGGCCGAACACGTGCCCATAGCGCTGGACGTGCTGGCCGATCTGGTGCTCAATCCGGTCTTCGACCTGCCCGACATCGAGCGCGAGCGCGGCGTGATTCTGGAAGAGATCAAGATCGACGAGGACAATCCGGATGTGCTGGTCCACGAGTTATTCACGCAGGCCTTCTGGAAAGATCATCCGCTGGGCTGGCCGATTCTGGGCACCAAGGCGACGGTGGCGGGACTGAACCAGCAGAGCCTGGTCGACTATCACTGTGACCGCTTTCACGGCGGCAATATGATCTTTGCCGCGGCCGGCAATCTGGACCACGACCTCTTCGCCGAGGCCCTGGCAGGAAAGTTTTCCACGCTGGCCGGCGGCGCCACGTTGCATGAGATGCCCGCGCCGGAGGCCGGCACACGCATTATTCTGCGCAATAAAAAGTCATTGGAGCAGGTGCAGATCTGCCTCGGTGTTCCCGCCCCGCCCATCACCGACGACAACCGCTTCGCCACGCTGATTCTGAATACCGTGCTGGGCGGCGGCATGAGTTCGCGCCTTTTCCAGACCATACGCGAGGAGCGGGGCATGGCCTACTCGATCTACTCCGACCTCAGCCCCTACCGCGACACCGGAACGCTCTGCGTTTATGCGGGCACATCGGCGGGCAAGGCTCTGGAGGTAGTGGACCTGATCCTTGACGAGTTCCGCAAACTCAAGCAGGAGCTGCTCAGCGTCGAGGAGTTGACCCGCGCCAAGGACCAGGTAAAGGGCAACATCCTGATGGGCCTGGAGAGCTCAAATGCGCGCATGGCCAACCTGGCGCGCCAGGAGATGTACTTCCACGAGTTCATCACCGTGGACGAGATCATCGCCCGCATCAATGAGGTGAGTGCGGATCAGGTGCAAACGATGGCCCGGAGCCTCTTCGACCCAGACCGCATCGCCGTCACTCTGTTGGGGCGCCTTGATGGCGTCAAGCTGAAACGGGATCGGCTGGTGTGTTGAAGGCAGTTCTCAGTTCTTAGTTCTCAGTTCTCAGATGGTTTTTCCGCTGCGATTACGGAAAGTCAAGCGATCACTTCATTGCGTAACCAGCTCGCAACACATGGATAAAACTGAGAACTGAGAACTGACAACTGAGAACTATTCCGAGCGCCCCATTTCCCTTTCGCGTCCATACGTTGTAGGATTTTCTCGGATAGGCCGTAATTTCCTGGCCACTCGCAGAGGAATTGGAAACCCATGAATCGCAGGAAATGGAACTCACGCACTCGCCGCGCCGTGCCGCACAACGGCTTTACTTTGATGGAGTTGCTCATCGTGATGGCCATCATCACCATCCTGATGCTGCTGGCCATACCCACCTTTAGCGCCTTGCGGAGACAAGGCAACCGGCTGTCGGCAATTGCCTCTATTCGAGCCATCCAAGAGGCGGAGACGATGTACGCGTCCAACTACCCGACCAACGGCTTCGCCTGTTCGTTGTCGGCTCTGGGGGGCGATTCAAGCGCGGGGGTTCCTTCGCCAACTGCCGCGCAACTTTTGAAGTCAGACATTACTTCGGGCTTCAAGGACGGCTATATCTTCGCGATCACCAATTGCTCCAAGGTAACGGCCAGCGGAACGGACCGCATCACCAGCTACACCATCACCGCCGTACCGCAGACCGTGGGCAAGACCGGCGACAGCGGCTTCTGCGCCGACGATGCCAGCATCAAATCCGACCCTGCGGGCGGCACCAACTGCACACAGCCGGTGCAATAAGCCGGGGCTGAGTGCGGCGAGGCGGCTGGATTCCGGCCGCGATGCACTTTCCGTTGGAGCGGAGTTCATATGAAGAGATGTCCGGTTTGCAGCGCTATTTATCCCCCGGAGCAAGTCTATTGCAAAACCGATGGAACGGCGCTCATCGAGGCGCAGGATGCTGTCGCAGGTATCCCCTACGCCTCACCCCAAGGCTGGCCACCGCCGGTCGCCAAGCGGCGTGTTCCCATCTTTGTTTGGGTTCTGATTGGTGTGGCCGCTTTCTTCATACTCCTCATCCCCATCCTCGCTATCCTTGCGATTCCCACCATAAGCGCCTTGAAGAAGCATGCCAACGAGCTCTCGGCGATCAAGTCCTTGCAGTCCATTCAAGAGTCAGAGGCACAGTATTCGTATACTTACCCGGCCAATGGGTATGCCTGCTCGCTTGCGGCTTTAGGAGGCGATCCAAACGCCGGAGTTCCCTCGGCTACCGCCGCTCAACTCTTGAAGGCGGACATTACCTCCGGCTTCAAGGATGGCTATATCTTCTCGATCACCGATTGCACCAAGGTGACGGTCAACGACACGGACCGGATCATCTCTTACTCCATCACAGCCGTGCCACAGACCGTTGGCAAAACAGGCTATCACGGCTTCTGCGGCAACGAGAGCGGTGTGATCAAATCCGACCCGGACGGCGGCACCAACTGCACACAAGTGGTTCAATGAGCGTGGGCATGGACATGAGACACATTGGCGGCTGGATTATGGTCGTTGCTTTATTGTCGATAAACCTCTCCGCTCAAAAGCCTTCGCCCAGCGTGCGCGAGATTGCCCAGCGTGTCGACCGCCATTACAACCAGCTTCACTCGCTCAGAGCGGGCTTCACGGAGAGCTATGATGGCCTGGGGATGCGGCGCGCCGAGAGCGGGACACTGCTGCTGTTGAAGCCGGGGCGCATGAAATGGGAGTACAGCGAGCCCGCCGGCAAGCTATTCCTGCTCGACGGCAAGTACGCCTGGTTCTACTCCCGCGGCGACTCTCAAGTGCAGCGCATTCCCGCCAAAGAGCTGGACGACCTGCGCTCGCCGCTGCGCTTTCTGCTCGGCCACACGGAATTGGAAAAGGAATTGACCGGCCTGACGCTGGCGTCCGCCCCGAACGGCTGCTTCGCGCTCAGCGGCCAGCCCAAAGGACAGGAACAAAGAGTGGCGCGGCTCACGCTCACCGTGACCGCGGATGGAACCATCACCAGCATTGAGATTGAAGAAGCCGACGGCGCGCTGACTCGCTTTAACTTCACCGCGGAACAGCCCAATGTGGCGATTCCCGCGGCGGCATTTCACTTCACGCCGCCCGCCGATGTGCCGGTGGTGGACGCGCTGCCGCCAGTGTAAGACTAGAGACTAGGGGACGAGGGATTAAGGGACCAGGGAATTAGCGTTGGGAGTAATGTATGCGAAGCGGAAAATGGACAAAAAACCAGCTTCCAAAGCCTTCCACCTTCAACTGTAGCCGAATGAGCCGCCGCCGTGGAGCTTTGCTTGAACTTGCCTTGATAGTAGCGGCTCCGATGCGCCATGCGTTTATCGAAGCCGCTCAATACAATTACCGGCCGCGTCCGCGAGAACTGCCGCCTCCGCCACCGCTGCCTTTGCGCGCTTGGTAACAATCCCGGCAGAAGACCGGGCGGTCGCCACGCGGTTCAAATGGCACTGTTGTAGGCTGGCCGCAACCCGAACAAATCACAGGTGTACCCTGTGCCGGAGCCGA
>Ga0326728_10017476_pt1 | contig 14358 bp, 8 predicted proteins | sample MB3enrmetagenome_FD_207602 | JGI IMG/M metagenome (GOLD analysis project Ga0326728, IMG submission 207602) | Lab enriched peat soil microbial communities from McLean, Ithaca, NY, United States - MB31MN | ecosystem: Environmental > Terrestrial > Soil > Wetlands > Peat | place: USA: New York...
CAGAATCAGAACAGATAACACGCGAAAAGCTTCGTTCATGGCTTCTCCTTGAGAAGCAGTCGAAAGTCGAAGGTCGAAGGTCGAAAGCTAAAACCTCAAGGCCCACCGACTCCTCGGTCTTTACCCTTTACCCTTTACCCTTCAACTTTCCTCACCGATGTAATTCGACCACGTCCTTGTCCGCGAGTACGTAGTCCCGATTCACCATCTGGCCTTCGAATTTTCCGTGCCCCCAGACGCGCGCGTACTTCAGTTGGGTGAGGAAGTCGTGATGCACGTGGGCGGCCAGGTCCATCAGGCATGAGCCGCGCTTCAAGACGTAGGGCGACTGGAGCTCCACTTTCTTGCCGGGAGCTTTCGTATAGACACGGACCAGCTCGAGCAGGTCGAACACGGAGCGCCGAAATTCGGGAAGACCAACACCGGTCAGGGCTGATACCTGGAGAATGGAGAAGCGCGTGCCGTAGAGTTCTTTCAGGATTTCGAGGTCCTCGGCGGCGCCGCTTGCATCCGTCTTGTTTCCGACCAGAAGCGTCTTGAGCGAGACCCATCCGGGGGCCGGCGCAGGTCCCGCGCCCAGGTTGATCCTGGCGTCGCGCGCCTCGGCCAGTGTCGTCTCCAGATCTTCCAGCAGGTCGGGGTCGCTCAAGTCCACCACCAGCAGTCCCGCATCCGCGTTGCGAATGATCTGGTAGAGCCACGATTCGGGAAAGTCGGGGTGAAGGGGCGGCAGATCCACGAGTTGAATCTGGATGTCCTCGAACGCCATCATTCCCGGCAGAGGGATTCGGGTGGTGAACGGATAGTCCGCCACTTCGGGCGTGGCGTGGGTGAGGCTGCGAACAAGCTGGGACTTGCCGCTGTTGGGCGGCCCCACCAGCACCACCTGGCCGGCTCCTTCTTTTTCGACGCGATGGATCAAGCCCAGGCGGCTGACCGGCCCCTTTTCCCGCCCGGCCTGGCCAGCGCGGAGCTTGGAAAGCCGCCGCTTCAAGTCGGCTTGCAGCTTCTCCGTTCCCTTATGCCGGGGGATGGTTGCCAGCATCTTTTCGAGCGCCTCGACCTTCTGGCCAGTAGTCTTCGCGCTCTTGAACTCCTTCTCGGCTTCGAGGTAGTCAGGCGTGAGGTTAGCAGGCATGGCTTTTAGCGCCCCTTCTATTATCCGGCGATTCTCATTAAACGCAAGGGAGACGCATGCATGACTGCGGTAATTGCCGATTTGCGATTGCCGATTGCCGATTGAAAAAGAAGCCATCGGCACTCAGCAATCGGCAATAAGAACCCCCAAATTCTCGCCCTCGAATTTCGAACTGCGTTTTCCTGGCGACGTGGTGGTAAGATTCTGCTTGCCCGACTGGGGCAAGAACCACGCTGATGGTGATGAAGCCGCAGAAAGGCCGGGATTCGGGATTCGGGATCCGGGGTTCGCAAAGCCCCCATCCGTGGTTTGGCCTCCTGCGTGAACTCCGAAACCCCAACGCGCAACTCTGTTCTTCTCGGCGACTCCCGACTCCCGACTCCCGACTCCCGACGAAAGTTCTTCCCGCTTCCCTGCTCCTCATTCAAGTCCTCGCGCTCGCCGCGTGTCACAAGTACGCGGCCGCTCCCGTGGCCTACGTGGCCTTCGTCGCCAACCGTCAGAGCAACTCGGTAGCGGCGGTCGACATGGCCAGGTTCCGCGTCATCGCGGAAATCCCGGTGGCGCCCGCGCCGGAGCAACTCGCGGCGCGCCCCGAAAGTCACGAGCTTTACGTCACCGGCGCGTCGGGCGCGATCGACATCATTCGATTCCCCGACCTGCGCGTGGCCAAAACCCTGCGCGTGGGACCCAGCGCCCGCGACCTCGTCTTCGCCCCGGACGGCCACCGCGCCTTCGTGCTGGACCCGAGCGAAGGGCAGATCGTGTTTCTGGATTGCGACGCCATGAAGGCGACCGGGCGCGCCCGCGTGAGCTCCGAGGCCAGGCCCCAAATCGGGCGCCTCGCCCTCACCCCCGACGGCAAAACGCTGGTGGTCTCGAATTCCGGCTCCGACCGCCTCGTCTTTGTGAGCGCGGAGTCGGGGCAGGTGCTGGGATCGGTGGAGGTCGGCAAGGCCCCCGAGGCGCTCGCGATCCTGCCCGATGGCTCCAAGGTCTTCGTCGCCGATACCGGCGAGGAGAAGATCTCCGCCGCCGACGTGGCCTCCCGCCAGATTCTCTCCCACCTCGAGATCGGCTCGCGGCCGAGCTGGCTGCTGGTGAAGCCCGACGGAGGCGAGCTGTTCGTCTTCGGCCGCGAGAGTGCCACCATGACCATCGTTGACGCCTTCCACAACAACGTCGAGGAGAACCGCCCCACCGGCCGCGACCCGGCGGCGGCAGTTATCAAGCCAGACCAGAGCGACCTCTTCGTGGCTAACGCGGGCGACGGGTCGGTGATGGTCATCGAGGTCGAGACCCGCACGGTGCTCGCCTCCACCCATGCCGGCGCCGAGCCGCGCGCCCTTGCCCTCACCCCCGACGCCCGTTTCCTGGCCGTCGCCGACAGCGCCGAATCGAGCCTGGCCATCCTGCGGGTCGATCCCGCCGCCCTCAAGGCTGTCAGCGCCAACCCGCGTTCCACCCGCTCGCTCCTGCTCACCACGATTCCCATAGGCGCCCAGCCTGTGGACGTAAAGATTCCCGGCTGGCTGTGGTCGAAATAGTGGGCTGTCCCCTCGTCCACGGCACTCAAATTCCTGATCGGACGGTCATTTTCTGATATACTGATTCTAAAAGACATCGTAGCTTTGCTGGTAAATTTCCTGCCGCCGACGCTTCTAGCGCCGGGCGCCAGCCCGGCATTTGCCTGCCGGGCACCTCGGTGTGCCCGAATTCCTGACAGTGAGCCACGTCCCTTCGATCCGAGTTTCCTTGAGAAGCAGGTCTGCGCCCCCTTGCTGGTCCACAACCGTGCCCGAGGCTGCCTGCTCGGGTCATTTTCCCAGCTCGGATCGCGCCGATCCAAAATGGGTTTGTTTTGGCTTTGTTCCTCGAGTCGATCCTTTATTTTCAACATGTTCTCGGCTTTGTTCCCCCAAAAACAGCAAAGGTAGCGCGGACCTGTTGTCCAAGGTCCGCCGGCTCTTCCTCCGGCGAACCGAGACGAGCCGCGGACCTTGAGAAGCAGGTCTGGGCTTGCTGGTCCCAACCGTCCCCGGAGGCTGGCCGCCCGGGTCATTTTTCCAGCCGGGATCGAGCCGATCCGAAATGGGTTTGTTTTGGCTTTGTTCCTCGAGTCGATCCTTTATTTTCAACATGTTCTCGGCTTTGTTCCCCCAAAAACAGCAAAGGCAGCGCGGACAGGTTGTCCAAGGTCCGCCGGCTCTTCCTCCGGCGAACCGAGACGAGCCGCCGACCTTGAGAAGCAGGTCTGGGCTTGCTGGTCCACAACCGTCCCTGGAGCCTGCCCGCTCGCGTCATTTTTCCAGCCGGGATCGTTCGTGTACTCTTCCCGGCGGACCCCCGAAACCAGATTCCCGCTTTTCTTCGCGAGCCCCGAGCTCCAACTCCCGGCCTGGCGCGCCCGCAGGCTTTCCAGATGCCTCGCGGGCCGGGCCCCATCTTCCCTTGAACCACGGCTGCGACCGATCCCAAGGAGCATAGAAAACTATAGCGTATTCGAAAGATGGCTGTCAAGACAATTATTTAGGCAAGCGATACCCCTGCCACCCGAACTCTCTTCCCGGTATGCCGTCTTGAAACCAAGGAACCTCGGACCACAAGACGAGTCCACGCTGCGCTTGCTCGGGACGCCCCATTCACTTTATGACGGAAACTTGAAATGCAAGACAGAATCTACTCTTGCTATGGCATCACACCTCGGCGAGTTCTGCCAACCGCAGATGCGGCACCCGTTCGAAATGGCGACGGTTGCGCGTTAACAGAGCAGCCTTCTGATGGAGCACCATGCCCGCGACAAGGCTGTCGGCCATGCCGATTTGCACCCCAGAGCCCTCAAGGTCCCGACGCACTTCCGCCGCCCTTTGTGCCATGCCTTCATCGAGGGGAAGGATCGGGATGGCTTGGAGCAAATTCTGGACCGCTCGGTATTTTCTGGGTTGTCGAGCGCCTGAAAACAGCTCGTAGCAGGTGATGACGGTGGTTTGCAATTTCCCGGCGGCCAGCGCGGAGGCCACCGCTCGCGACCCTGGATGACACCCCTCCAGGTAGTCGATTAGGACATCCGTGTCCGCGACAATCATCGCCACCTGCTGCGCTCGGCCGCGGCGTGCTCCCGGAGCTGGCGAGCTTCGTGCGCCTTCAGGCTTCCCTGAACGGAAAGGGCCTTCTGACGACGGCGCTGGCGGTCACCCTCGGCGTTGAGATAGGCCTCGACCGCCTCGGCGACAATGTTGGAGAAACCCTTTTCGCCTCGTTCGGCCGCCATGGCCAGCAGACGGCTCCGATGTTTGCGCTTTAACTCGATCGTGGTCCGCATAAACGGCATTTTACTTCGACATGCACGTGCATGTCAACCGCGGCGATAGGCTGTTGGCGTGTTGCTGGGGCGACGACTTGCCAGCAGAGCTACGCTCGATTGACCCCTCCTAGCCCGTCCGGGGGGCGAAAGACGCCATTCTGACGCGTGCCATCTTTCGCCCCTTTGGGGCTCTGGACGCCGACCGGAAACTTCCATCCCACGGCTCGCGCCGTGGGCTACTAGCTGTCGCCCTGCCAAGGCTGTGAATTGACGACCGACCCGGCGAATATGCCAACCGCTACCGGGCTACAGATGTAGCATGGAAAAGGAACGAGCCGCGGACCTCGAGAAGCAGGTCCGCGCTACCTGGCTGTTGAGACCTGCAAAGTGCCGTTGCCCCGTTTTGAGAGGCAACGGCCTCCTGCTACTGTTTTGCCTTGGCGGTGGCTGTTCTTGCCGGCTTGGCCACAGGCTGGACTGCGTCCCCATTGGATGCTTCCAACCGCCGAACCTTCGCCTCGAGTTTGCGGATTTGCAACTTCTCTTGCTGAATCTCGCGCTGCTCCTGTTTTACCGCTTCCACGAGCAGCGCCGTGAGCCGCGGCCTGTAAGGTCAGACGTGTTACACGTGGGTGACGTAGCGTGGCGTGGACCTTAGGGCTAGCTCCGCGCTACGTCACTGCTGGCCATTCCACTGGCACGCCATCATTTTCCCCGGTTCCACGGCCTGACAACCCAAGCGCTCAGGAATTGTGATAAGATCCGATCGTACCGACAGTTCGGATTTAATCGTTTTGGACCCCTCAAAAGAAGGAAAGGAGTCGAAAGGAGATCAAATGAACAAGAGTACTCGACAATTGAAGAATTTCCTCGCAGTTTGCCTGGCCATTGCAGGAATGTTCTTGTTGGCTTCTGCAAGGTTAAGCGGGCAAGCCTCGGCCAGCGGCGTTTCGACACTTATGAACCGCCCGGCGAGCGTTCCGGACGACTACGTAACGACACCGTTCGGCTACTTCCACCCGTCCTGTGTGCAGATGGTGGGGGAAGGGAACACGCTATTGGCGGATGGACGGGTCGAGCATCCGGACGGCACTATAGACCCCGCTCCGGTTTGCTATTACCCGCACTACACGTCGACAGGACTTATGGTGCCTGTCGATCCCAAAGAACTGGGGGACATAAATCCACTCGAAATCGACGGCTGGCTGGAATACGTATCGGCGACTACCGGTACGTCCTATCACAAGCTTTCCGCCACTTGGCCCGTGCCGCCAGCACCGACCAGCAATGATGACCAGACCCTGTTTTTCTTTCCCGGCTTTGAGGACAGAAAGCATGTAATCAGCATTGTCCAGCCGGTACTGCAGTGGGGAGCCTCCGCGGCGGGTGGTGGCGCCTACTGGGCAATGTCGAGTTGGAACTGCTGCCTCAGTGGCACGGCGGATTACAGCCCGTTACTCGACGTCAACGTGGGAGACACTATCCTCGGCACGATTACCCCTAACTGCAAACCGGGGAAGAACTACTGCGCGACTTGGAATGTGACGAGCAAGGATGAAACCACAGGGAAAGAGACGACGTTGGCGAAGACTCCCGCCGATGGGCAAGTGTGGAATTGGGCATTCGGCGCGGTCAGCGAGGACTACGGCGTTGGTCAGTGCAGCGATTTTCCGGACAACTCGGGGCTCACGTTCACCGTCCACCTGTACGGCAAGAACGGGAAGTTGCTTGGCAATCCGAATTGGACCGGATGGGTGGCGTCGAATCCCGATCCAGATTGCAACTACGGAACGAAGATCACGAAAACCCAGGAGACGGTTGAGTACCAACCATAGTTGAAGGCTGCGAAAGGGAGCGATTTCTCGCTCCCTTTGCGGCTTAGGGTTCAACGTCAGAATGTCGGTTTGAGTGACAGCTGGAGATAATCGCCATTCTCCCAAAGCGCCCGTGTCTACCCTCACTTCATGATGTTGGCCTACGCCCCTGCTGCTCGATTCGTTGTCGTAACATCCTCATAGCGCTCATTGACCGTCACTGGTCCTTTTTCCGCTTCTCTGCCTCCGGAACCTCGAACCTAAGGGTTCACGCTCTGGCTACCTGGCAGGTGGGAAATGCCACACCATTTCGTTGATTCTTGGAGGACTTTCCCATGCCTGACTCGGCGCCACGAATCGACGAACCCGTAGCGCGTGTCGTCCGCGTTTTTGTCTCCTCCACCTTTCGTGACCAGCGCCAGGATCACGGCTACCGCGCTGAATTGACGTGAAGTCAACTTTTGATGGCTAACCGTGTTCGTTCTAAACCGTCTCACTTGTTCCAGGCGCGCATCCGCGGTACCCATCGGGGGACGTTCCGGCAGTATTCTTCGTACTCCGCGCCGAACATCTTTCGCAGGGTTGGCTCCTCGTAAAGCCGCGCAAACAAACCTACACCCAGCATCACCACGAGCGCCACCGCGATCGCGACCGGGTTCGCCCGCCCGAAGACCACCCACAGCCCCGCCCAGCCCACGAAGAACCCCAAGTACATGGGGTTCCGCACGTAGCGATAGAACCCCACCACAACCAGCCTTTTCGGCGGAGCAACCGGCGCCGGCGTTCCGTGTCCCGTCCATCCGAAGTCCCACACGCACCGTAGTGCCACCGCGAAACCAAGCACCGAGGGCACGGCAGCGATCCAGCGCCATCGCGCCGCACCCGCCGTGCGAACGTGAAAGCCCAGCCAGGACGGCAGCAACCAGAACCACAGCGCAAAGAATAGAGCGCCCACGGCCAGCGAGGCGACGGTGGTCGGCCAATGCGCGCCACCATTTGCACCTTGCCCGGTTGCAGCCGGTCCGCTCGTCATGAACGCCTCCACGGAATTGCTGATTTACGATTGCCGATTGCCGATTGAAAAAGAAGCAATCAGCCATCAGCGCTCAGCCTTCAGCCAGCGGGGCCTAACGGATGATCAAACACAGCGCGGCCCTTGGCCGCAACAACAGAGAAAGACTCCAACACAGCGCGGCCTCTGGGCCGCGGCCTTTTTTTCTTGCTGACTGCTGATCGCTGAATGCTGACGGCTTCTTCCAATCGGCGATCGGCAATCAGCAATCGGCAATTCGGCTGCCTCGCCCTCTTCCTTACCAACTCACGCGCTCGTCGGTGGCTTCGAGCGTGATCCAGCCTTCTTCAGGGACCACCTGGACGGGCAGCTCGCTGACCCAGAGAGAGACTTGGATGCGGGCCGCGGCGTGGGGACCGATTTCGAGGAGGGTGCGGTCGAATCGAAACTCGAAGACGCGTTGGTAAGCGACGATGACGGCCTCGCTGCCGGGTGCAAGAGGGACCGGCTCCTCGCCCTTCCACAGGGCCACTTGGCCCAGCTTGCCGCCGGCGACCTTCGCGTTCAACCGCAGCTTGAGGTCGCCGTACAGGTCTACGCGGACTTCAAAGTCCGGGTGCTCTTGGCGGAAGCCTTCGCTGAGGTCGAGCCGCAAAAAGAGTGCGTGGTCGTTCGAGCCGTAATAGAACGCCTCGAAATGCTGCGCGGCACCGTGCATCGACCCGGCGCGGCTGTCCGGCGAGTAAACGCCCGCCCCCATCCACTCGAAATAGTCCGTCACCAGCCCGTCGATCTTGGGGGTGATAGGGCCGGCGGGCGGGACATTGACGGCGTACGTTTTGATGTGTTTGATGGGGGCGGCCAGCTCGCTTGGCGGCGAGCCGCCCAGCAGGCGATACAGGTTGCTCAAGTGAGTGCGATAGAGGCGGTCGAACTCAGCGATGTTGGGCGTCAAATGCTCCGGCCCGTACCACCAGCACCAGTCGCTGCCTTCGGCAATCCACAACTCGTGCCGGGCCGCCTCAACCTTGGCGGGATCGAGGCCGGCCTTGCGTGAGTTCTTGACGAAGAAGTCGCGGGCAGCGGAGAGGAAGTCCCAGGCGCGATTGTCCTCTTCGGCGCCGATCCAGATGTCGAAATTGGCGTTGATCCACGAACCGGGAACAAGGTGACGAAGCGTTCCCGGCTTTGCCACCTCCAGCGCCTCGCTGGCCGTAACGGCGCGCAGGTTCGGGTCGGCCGCGATGCGGGCGTAAAAGCTCCGCAGGAAGGCCCTGCCGTTGCCCGAGTAGAACTCCCAGCAGTTCTCGCCGTCGAGAATCATCGAGACAACAGCCGGATCGTTGCCCGTGGAGCGCGCGACGGCATGGATACGCTGGTGCAGGTCGGCCGCCGCAGCCTCCGCATCCATGCGGGAGTAAACAAACCCGATCAGGTCAGAAAGTTCGTGGTCACGGAAGAAGAGCGAGATCCCTCGCCCCTCGGCGGTAAGGCGCTGGGGACGGTAGAGGTCGCTTCCACCCCAAACCGTGCCGTCGGCTTGGCGATGAAATCCCTTCTGAAGTGAGCGGCCCAAGACTCCTTCGTCGGTGGCAGCCCAACTGAATCCCTCTTCTGCGGCCAGGGCCATCACTCTATCGGAGACGCTGCCCTCGCTGGGCCAGAGGCCGACCGGCCGGTTCCCAAAAACGCGGGTGTGGAGCTCCACTGCGGCGCGCAGTTGGTCGCGCGCGTCCTCGGGATGACGGAAGGGCCGGGACGGCAGACGAATTCCGGAACGGGATTCCCCCGCCACATCGGTATCACAGAGGAGTGGAAGGATCGGATGGTAAAATGGCGATGTGGAAATCTCGATTTGGCCCCGCTCGCTCGCCTTCCGATATTCTTCAAGTATGGCTTGAAATAGCTCGATCCCTTTGCGGCGCAGTAAGGACTTATCTTGCTCGGTATAACCGCGCCGCTTGTCCACGAGCCCCTTTACATCCCGGTCGCTCGCGAGATAGATCTCGTCGAACCATGCCAACTGGGAGAGGACTTGCAGGTCCAGGATGTCCTGCGGAGCCAGCAGCGATGGTAGGGGCATGGTCCGCCGCACCCCCTTGGAGTGGCTCGCGCTCTCCCATCGCTCGAACAACTCGCGGAAGCGCGGGTAGCGCCAAAGCAAGTTCTCGCGGTTCAACTGGAATGCGGCGGCGAGCAGAGTCTCACGATCCTCGGGCGTCAACTTTTCGACCGGCTTGAAGGCAACTTCGTAAAGGGCTTCGTGGGCCACATCGTTGGCGTAGTCCTGGATTTGCACGACGAGGGAAGGAACCAGGTTGAAATTGACGTGCACGGTGGGAAATTCCCCGAGCATCGCCACCATGCCATAGTAATCCTTCAAGGCATGCAGGCGGACCCACGGCATCTGGTAGGAGTCCTCCACGAGGTCCTTGTAGTAGGGCTGGTGCATGTGCCAGAGAAGCATGAGATAGGTTGTGGACATGTTCATCTATTGCCGATTGCCGATTGTCGATTGCCGATTGAGAAAGAAGCAATCAGCCCTCAGCCCTCAGCCTTCAGCCAAGGGGCCTAATGGCCCGGTCTTTTTTCTTGCTGACTGCTGATCGCTGATCGCTGACGCTGCTTCCAATCGGCAATCAGAGCCTGTGCTGTGCTAAGATGCGATCTGGGACCAGTCAAAGTCAAAGCCTGGGACCGAGCTCGAAGCCAGAAATGCAAGACCAGTTTCGAATTTCGAGTTTCGAACAATGAGGATCCTGACGCGCTACATCCTCCGCGAAATCTCCTCTTACGCGCTGCTGGGTCTTCTTGTCTTCACTTTCGTGATCTTCATTCCCCACTTGAGTTCCCTGCTGGAACTTGTGGTGCGCCGTAACTTATCGCCACTCGGTGCTTTCTCTCTTTTCCTCCTGCCAGTGCCCGGGATCCTGGTTCTGACGGTGCCGATGGCGGTGCTGGTGGGCACGCTGATCGGGCTCAGCCGGATGTCCGCCGATGGCGAGGTGATCGCCGCGCGGGCTTCCGGCATGGGACTCAAAGAGTTTGTGCGCCCGGTACTTTACTACGCCATGATCGGCTGGGCCGTCGCATCGTGGATGAGCTTGTTTCTGGCCCCGCTGGCCGCCCGACAACTGAACCTGATGGAGGCCGGGTTCCAGACCAGCCAAATCCCTTACGAGATCCAACCCCGGGTGTTCATCGAGCAGTTTCCCGACCGGCTGATCTACCTGGAGGACGTCACTGGCTCCCGCGCCCGCTGGCAAGGCGTCTTCATTGCCGACACGACGGAGCGCGATGCCCCGAAAGTGACGTTAGCGGAAAGCGGCGTCCTTGTCAACGACGAGCAAACCAAGGGCTTGACCCTCGAACTCGAGCGCGGCAGCACGCATGAGATCGATCCCCAGCACCCGGACCAGTATTCGGTGTCCACCTTCACCGAAACCGATATTTCCATTCCGGTCGCCCAGGAGTCCCGCCCTTCTCTGTCGCAGGCGCCAGATCTGCTTTCGATGACCCAACTGATCGATCTGGTCGCCCGTCCGCAGCCGGTCGAGGACCGGCAGGCGGCCCTGGTGCAACTGAACTACCGCTTCGCGCTGCCGGTGGCTTCGCTGGTGCTGGCTCTGGTTGGAGTCCCGCTCGGGCTTTACAGCCGGAAGGGCGGGAAGTCGGTCGGCATCATGCTGACCATCCTGCTGGTCTTCGCCTACTACATCATCATGGCCTTCGGGCTTAGCCTTTCGAAGCAGGGGCGGCTCCACCCCGGCATCGGGCTGTGGCTTGCCAATGCGATTTTTGCCGTCGCCGGCGTGGCCATGCTGGCGCGGACGCGCCAGGTCCGCACGCGCCTGCAGTTTCTTCAGGAGTGGCTCGAGGACTTCGGCCGTAGCTGGGTCACGGCCTTCCAACGCCGGCGGAGGAGGCGGCAGACGCCCGCCAGCGTCCTGCTTCAGCCTCGCATGCCGGGCAGCCGCATGTTCCAGATCCTGGACGTCTACGTGATCCGTGGCTGGCTGTTCTACTTCCTGCTGCTGCTCGTGGTTTTTACCGGCATTTACATCGTCTTCGATTTCTTCCAGCTTCTCGGCGATATGGTTCGCAACCACGTCGCGCCTCGCTTGGTCGTGGACTATTACCGGTATCTCGCCCCCCAGATTATTTTCACGATGTTTCCCTTGAGCGTTTTGGTAGCGACCCTGGTGAACTTCGGCCTGCTCGCCAAAACCAATCAGGTTACCGCCATCAAGTCGGCGGGGATCAGCCTCTACCGCATCTCGCTGCCGGTGATCCTGGCGGCGGCGATCCTGAGCGGCGGGATGTTTTTCCTCGAAGATCAGTACCTGCCCGCCTTGAACAAGCAGCAGGACGCGCTGCGCAACCGGATCAAAGGCCGGCCCGCTCAGACCTACTATCGTCCCGACCGGCAGTGGATTTTTGGGGAGTCGAGCCGCATCTTCAACTACCGCTTCTTCGATCCTGACCGCAATGTGTTTGCCGACCTCTCGGTGTTCGAGTTTAATCCGCTGACCTTCCAGATGCAGCGCCGCATTTACGCCAAGCGCGCCTTCTGGGAGGATCACATCCAGCGCTGGGTCCTCGAGAACGGCTGGTCGCGCGATTTCAAAGGTGACCGCGTGGTTGCCTACATGCCGTTCTCGGTGGCCGCTTTCGACGAGTTGGCCGAGCAGCCACCTTACTTCAAGAAAGAAGTAAAAACCTCCGAACAGATGAGCGCCCTCGAGCTGCGCAGTTACATCAAGGAGCTGAGCCAGAGCGGCTTTGACGTGGTGCGGCTCTCCATCCAACTCTACCGCAAGTTCTCTTACCCCGCGATCGCCCTGATCGTGGGGTTGATCGGAATCCCCTTCGCTTTTTCCATGGGCCGCAAGGGAGCGCTCACCGGCATCGCCTTGAGCATCGGCATCGCCATCATTTATTGGTCGAGCGCGAGCCTCTTTGAAGCCATGGGAAACCTGCACCAGCTTCCTCCCGCCGTGGCCGCCTGGTCGCCGGATGTGCTGTTCGGGCTGGGGGGAATCTACTTTCTCCTTCGCATCCGGACGTAAGCAGTCGACAGTCGACAGTCAAGAAAGCATCGCGGTCGTGGGTTTCACTTTCGGACCCTTGAGCTTTCGACTCTTGAACTGCGTTTCCGAAATGTCGACGCGTCGACATCGGAGGATGCATCTGATTCAACAAGCGGGCAAATGGAGATTTCCGGCGGGCCGAGCCCGAGTAAACGGCGTACGCAATTTAACCCATTACCCTTGAATAAGATCCTAGCCTCAAGAAATAATCAGTTTTTTTTCATACACATCATGGCTTTCCCACCTCCGACCCTTTGTTTTCAATAATATGGTGGCTTCGTTTCCGCAGAGTTGGTTGCTTCGGCGCAGCGTACCCGCAAAGCGGACTACGCTACGCTTGGTCTCTTGCAAATCGATCAAGGCTCGGGGGCGGTGCGGCCAGCGGGTCGACCCAAGAGTCGGCCATGCTTCAAGTTAAACCTAATGTTAATGACCTGATCCACTTGTTTCTATGATTAGTTACCCGCATCGACACAGAGCGACACCTCCTGCGCATTCGAGCAGGCACCAAGCCCTATAATCCCAGTTCCTTCCTCACGTCGCTCCAGCGACTTGCAGGCTTTCCGGCGTTGCGCGCGATGGCTTCGTTCAAATCGCGAAGGTCCTCCAAGTCCTCAACGCGCCTTCAGCCGCTCGAACTTCACGTTCAGCTGCCGTAGGGTGAGTTTCTCCGGCGCTGATCGGACCTTTATATTCTTGAAGTGCGGTCTCACTGATTCCCTTCTAAGCATTGGAATAGGCTGCCTTTGCCACCTCCTGCCTCTTTACTGCCGCTTGCGCTGCGGCGAGACGCGCGATGGGCACACGATAAGGCGAGCAACTCACGTAGTCCAATCCCGCCTCGGCGAAGAACTCGATCGACGCCGGATCGCCACCGTGTTCGCCGCAGATTCCTACCCTCAACTTCGGGTTGGCCTCGCGGCCTTCCTTGGTGGCCAGCTTCACCAGGCGTCCGACTCGCTTCGGATCGAGGACTGCGAACGGGTCCACCGGCCAGATCTTCTGCTTCACATACAGGTTGATGATCTTGCCGCAGTCGTCGCGGGAAATCCCGAACGTGGTCTGCGTGAGGTCGTTGGTGCCGAAGCTGAAGAATTCGGCATCCTGCGCGATCTCGCCCGCCGAAAGCGCCGCCGCCGGCAGCTCGATCATGGTGCCCACCAGGTACTCCACCTCGACCCCCTTCCTGGCGAAGACCTCCTTGGCCACGCGGTCCACGATCTCTTTCTCGATTTGCAATTCCTTCACGTCGCCCGCCAGCGGGATCATCACCTCCGGCTTGGCGTGGATGCCCTGCTTCTTGCAATCGCAGGCCGCTTCGAAGATGGCTCGCGCCTGCATCTCGGTGATCTCCGGATACATGATTCCCAGTCGGCAGCCGCGCAATGCCAGCATGGGATTGAATTCATGTAGTTCTTCCACTATGGCGAGCAATTTCTTGAGCTGATTGAGCTTGGCTCCCTTCTTGCCTTGCGCTTCCAGGACGGCGACTTGCACCATCAACTCTTCCCGCTTGGGCAAGAACTCATGCAGCGGGGGATCGAGCGTGCGGATGGTAACCGGCAACCCGTCCATGGCCTTGAACAGTCCATAAAAGTCCTTGCGCTGCATGGGCAGGAGCTTGGCAAGGGCGGCGCGCCGTTCCTTTTGGTAGTTGGCCGCTTCCTTGGGATCTTGGGTATCCCGGCAAGCCATAATCATGCGCTGCATGTGCGGCAGCCGGTCCTTGGCAAAGAACATGTGCTCGGTACGGCAGAGGCCAATCCCCTCGGCGCCAAATTCCACCGCCTTCAGGGCATCACGCGGAATGTCAGCGTTGGCGTGCACGCCCAGTTCCCTCACCTCGTCGGCCCACTTCATAAACTCCGCGAACACCCCACTGTGGGGATCGGGCTCGATCAAATCAGCTTTGCCCAGGATAACCCGGCCCGTGGAACCATCCAGCGTGATCCAGTCCCCATCCTTGATGAGGGTCGAACCTATCTTGATGGTCTTGGACT
>Ga0326728_10017477_pt1 | contig 14358 bp, 11 predicted proteins | sample MB3enrmetagenome_FD_207602 | JGI IMG/M metagenome (GOLD analysis project Ga0326728, IMG submission 207602) | Lab enriched peat soil microbial communities from McLean, Ithaca, NY, United States - MB31MN | ecosystem: Environmental > Terrestrial > Soil > Wetlands > Peat | place: USA: New York...
ATCGTCCGGATATTTTTGCAGGTCGTCGGCCCAGAAGGTCAGGCTGCTGGTCCACACTTTTGCCCGCGCATGCGCCATGCAGCCCGCCACAAGCGCCAGCGCGCACAGAACAACCCATGCCGCCTTGCGTGTGCTTTCCTTCGACTCGAAAATCCAGAACAATTCCCCCGCTATCATCAAAAGCCCGAAATACGAAAGATAGGAATAATGGTCGAAAGCTACGCTCGGCGCTATCGGCATGAACTGAAGTCCCGGCGCAAGCGTCGCCAGAAAGAAAAGTATCCCGAACACCGCCGTGCGGTTTTTGCGCAGCAGCCACAGCGCCGCGCCGATTATCGCCAGCGCCAGCAGCGGCGCAACCATGAACATCAGCGGCAGATGCCCGTTTATCTTCTGCGGATACGGATATACTGCGGAAAGTCCGGTGGGCAGGAAAAATCTTTTTATGTAGCAGAGTATCCCGTAAAACGCCACGCAGGCGTTGTCCAGCCGCGTGAAGGGCCGGTTGAAAAACACGTTGTTTTTTGTCATCGAAAAAAGCGCCAGCACGAAGAAAAACAGCGCTACCGCCGCGTGCGGGATTTTATCGATAAACGCTTTTTTGTCCCACTGCCGCCGCTGATAATAATCGACGAGCAAAAGCGCCGCCGGCAGCATAAATCCCTGCGGCTTTACCATCAGCGAAAGCACCAGCAGCAGCGCGGAGCCGACGTACATCCTTAGCGAGCCGGTGTCGCGATATTTGACGTAGGCGATCATCGCGCCTAGGAAACCCATCGTATAAAGCAAGTCTTTGCGCTCGGCCACCCATGCGACGGATTCCACATGCATCGGGTGTATGCCGAAGAATAGCGCGACGAAAAATGCGATTTCTGTTTTGCCGCGCGTAAGGAGCATGGCCAGCCACATTACCAAACAGCAATTTATAAGATGGAAAATCAGGTTGACGGTATGGAAGGCTATCGGGTTAAGCCCGAAAAACTTGTAGTCCAGCGCGAAACTTAAAATGACAATGGGTTTGTACAAGCCGCGGTGGAATGTGGTGAGCGTACGTATGGTATTGTGCAGCGAAAAATCTTTTACGAGCGGGTTATTGATGACATAACCGTCGTCGTCCCAGTTCGTGAAATCCGCGCCTACCGTGGGCAGAAAAGAGAGCGCCGTCGCGCCCAGCACGATGAACAGCGCTATTTTGAAATTCCATTTGATGCTCATTATTAGTATTCTACTATTGATATAGCGCGGCAAGAAAGGCAAATAAATCATGATTACATCCGGCGCAACTGCAAACGTAAACCTGCGCGGCGAAAGGCTGAAAAAATTCATGCCCGCCGCGCTGCTGGCCTCGCTTTGCGCGCTGGCGTTTTCCCCCTCGCTGTTTAACGGTTTCACCAACTGGGACGACCAGCTTTATCTCACGCGCAATCCCGCGGTGACTTCGCTTGCGCCAGCCAGCATAGCGCATATGTTTTCCGGCTTCCATCGCGGGCTGTACAAGCCGCTGGTATTTTTGAGCTATGCCGTCGAGTATCATTTCTGCGGGCTGAACCCCGCCATATATCATCTGGATAACCTTATTTTTCATATCTTCAATGCGTTGCTGGTCTATTGGTTGTTCCTGTTGCTGGTCGGGGAGCGGCGCATCGCTTTCTGCGGAGCTTTGCTTTTTGCCGTGCATCCGCTGCGTGTGGAATCGGTGGCCTGGATACCGGAGCGAAAAGACATGCTCTGCGCCTTCTTCGCGCTTGCGGCGCTGGTTTGCCATATTTATTACCGGCTGCGGGGTGCGCGGCGTTTGCGGGTCGCGTCCGCCGCGCTGCTTGCGCTTTCGATGCTTTCAAACGCCAAGGCGGTGATGTTTCCCTTCATCGTTGCGGCTGTCGATATATACGCAGGTTATGCCTCGCTGAAAAAGGCGCTGAAAGACGCGTGGCCGTATTTCGCGGTAGTGGCGGTTTTCGGGCTGCTCAATTATTTCGCGCTGATGTCGGCCTCGGCGGCGGGCGGCGGGTTTGCAATCGCGTGGTCCGATATATTCGTCGCTTCCTACGGGCTGCTGGTTTATGCCGGCAGGACATTTTGGCCTTTCGGGCTGTCGGTCTTCTATCCGTATCCCAAAGGTTACCCGGTTTTGCTGCCTGCCGCATATCTGGCCGCGCCGCTGGTTGCGGCTTTTATAATTTGGGGATTTTACCGGTTGTTTCGCAACGAGCGCACGGCGCTTTTCGGCGGCGCATTTTTCCTGATTTACATATTCCCGTTCTTGCAATGGCTGCCGGTGCAGCCGGGCGTGGCGATGGAACATCTCAGCTATTTCCCGGCGATAGGGCTTTCGCTGGCGCTGGGCGTCGGCTGCGTCAAAATTTATGATGCCTGCGCGCAATATCGCGCCGCGCTGAAAGCCGCTTTCTGCGCGCTGGTTTTGCTGCTTTGCTTTTTGACTTTCCAGCGGACGAGGGTGTGGAAGGACAGTTTTACGCTCTGGACGGACCGCATAGCTCATCATGCCGATTCTTATGAAGCCTATACCTATCGCGGCATGGCGTATCTGGAGGCCGGGCGCTGGCAGGAAGCGGCGCATGATTTCGACGCCGCGATAGCGGTAAATCCCAAATTCCGCGCGGCTTTTGTAAAGCGCGGTTTTGCGCTTTTCGCGCTGAACCGCTACGACGAGGCATTGGCCGACGCGCAACATGCGCTGGACCTTTCCGGCGGGATGCTGGACCGCGCCGATGCCGCGCAGATAATAACCGAGGCCTGCGGGCTTAAGGGAAGTATTTATCTGCGGCGCGGCGATTTGAAGAATGCGCTGGCCTCTTTCAACAGCGCGCTGGCGTCCAACAAAACCGACTCCTACGCTCTGGCGGGCGAAGGACAGATCGCTATGGCGTCCGGCAATTATCAGGCGGCGATTGCGCTCTACGGCAGGGCTGTGCAAAACGAGCCGCTTTCCGCCGACAAATGGAACGCTCTCGGCGCGGCGCAGGCGGCATCAGGCGATTATGCCTCCGCGTTTGCCAGCTTCGATAAATCCATTTCCTTGAATACCGCCTACGGCGCGGCGCATTTCAACAAGGCCGCAGCCTGCCTTAATTCGGGCAATATTCCCTGCGCGCGAGAGGAACTGGACGCGGCGGAAAAAACAGGCTTTGTCCCCGATCCTAAATTTGTGGCTGTTTTGGAAAGCTTAGGAAGAAAAAACTAACAGATTCTGGGCAGTTGCTCGCCTTCCGGCAGGCGCAGTATGCGCCGTCCTCCGGCTTTGGTTTTCAATTCCACAACCGCTTTGCCCGACGATACCACTGTTCCCGCGATAACCGCTTTTTCGCCGTAGCGCACCGCGCGCATTGCCGCAAGCGTTTGCGCGGATTTTTGCTGCGGCACAAAAGCTATAAGCCTGCCTTCGTTTGCTATGTCCAGCGGGTCCAGACCAAGCAGCGCGCAGGCGGCGGCGACATCGGCCTCAACCGGCACAAGCGTTTCGTCGAGTTCTATTGCGACATTGGCGGCATCCGCAATTTCGTTTAGCGCGGCGCAAAGCCCGCCGCGCGTTATATCGCGCATGACGGTAGCGCCGTTTTGCGCGGCCGCTGCGGCAAGTTTGTTGAGCGGGGCGCTGTCGGTCTTTATATCGCTTTTTATGCCCAGATTGTGGCGCGCGTTCATCAGCGCGACGCCGTGCGCGCCAAGCGGGCCGCTGATGATTATCGCGTCTCCGGGCTTGGCGTTTGCGGCGGAGATGTTTATCCCCTCCGGTATTTCCCCCACCCCGGCGGTGGTGATAAAAATTTTGTCGGCCTTGCCGCGCTCCACCACCTTTGTGTCGCCGGTGACGATGAGTACCCCGGCTTCATTTGCGGCGTCGCGCATCGCGGCAAGAATGCGCTCCAAAAGCGCGGTTTCAAGCCCTTCTTCCAGTATGAACGCGGCGGACAGCCACTTTGGATTTGCGCCTTTGACGGACAGGTCGTTGACCGTGCCGCATACCGCCAGCTTGCCGATGTTCCCGCCCGGAAATTCCACCGGACTTGCCACATAGGAATCGGTCGTGAAAGCCAGCCTGCCTTTGCAGGGCGGCAGTTCGGCGGAATCGTCCATGCCGCGCAGTATTTTGTTGTCGAAGTACTTTAGAAAAACTTGTTCTATAAGCCTGCGCGAAGCCGCCGCGCCGCCGCCGTGCGCCATTTTTATTTTCTCATCCATAATAATACCGGGCCGCACAGGCCCCCTCGCTTGACACCATGCACGGGCCGACGGCGTCGGCAGGCGTGCAGGTCTTGCCGAACAGCGGGCAGTCGGACGGCTGCGCCCTGCCGGTTATCACAAGGCCGCAGATGCAGCCCTGCGGCTCGCGCGAATTGAGATTCGGCAGCGCGAAATTTGCCGTCGCGTCGAAAGCCTGGAATTCTTTTCTGAACGCCAGTCCCGAGTTTTTCAAAATGCCGAGCGCGCGCCATTTGGCGTCGGCGGGCTCGAAAACCCTTGCGGTTATCGCGTTCGCCGCCGGATTGCCGTCCGCGTGCACCACGCGGGAATAGGCGTTTTCAACTTTATAGTCGCGCGACAGAATCTTTTCCAGCAGACGGTGCACCGCGCGCAGTATTTCGGCGGCTTCAAAGCCTGCTATCACCGAGGGCACTTTATAGTCTGTTTCAAGCAGCCGGTAAGGCGCTTCGCCTATTATCGCGCTGACATGGCCGGGCAGCAGGAAACCGTCTATTTTGTTTTCCGTGTCCAGCAAGGCGCGCAATGCGGGCGGCACAAGTTTGAGCATCGGCAGGATATAAAAGTTTTTAAGCCCGCGCCTTTGCGCGTCCAGCACGGAAGCTGCTATCGCAGGCGCGGTGGTTTCAAAACCAGCACCCAAAAAAATTATTTTCCTGTCGGGATTTGCGGCCGCTATTTCCACCGCGTCCGCCGGGGAATAAACTATGCGCAGGTCCCCGCCGAGCCTGGGGTCCAGGCTGCCGAGCCGGGGGGCCCGGCCGACGTGTTCGCGTATGCTTTCAAGGCTGGTCTCGGTGCCTTTTACTTTTAGCATATCGCCGAAAGTGGTTATTATTACGCCGGGTTCTTGCGCCAGCGCGAGTGCGCGGTCTATGTCCTCCTGCGCGCTTACGCATACCGGACATCCGGGGCCGGAGACGAGGCGCAGCTTTGCCGGCAGCATGGCGCGCAGTCCCTGTTTTGCAATCGCCATAGTATGCGTGCCGCATACTTCCATCAGGGTTACCGGCCTGCCGATTTTTTGCATCGTGTCTGCGATGGCCTTTGAAATGCGCGCTGCAAGCGGGGTATCGGAGGGAAGGAAATCAGGAGCCATAGATTTCCTTTAAATCGGTTATCAATGCTTTGGCGTCGGAAGGATTTAGAATCTGTATAGCGTAACCGGCATGGACCAGAATATAATCCCCCGCTTTCGCGCCGGGCATGAAATCCATCAATGCAGTGCGCAAGACCCCGCCGCCGAAATCCGCCTCGGCGCGGTTGCCTTCTATTTTGACTATAAGTCCGGGGACCGCAAGGCACATATCAGATGTTAAACGACATGCCGTCCTTTACGGCAAAGGTATTTTTAAAAATTTTGCGCGCGGCGGACTGCGCTTGTGCGCGCGAAGACCGGTCGGGATAGCGTTTCGCCTCGAAATGCGTAAGGCACAGCTTTTTGACGCCGACGCGCTTTGCCAGCGTGGCCGCGTCCTGCGGGTTCATATGCGGCCAGCCGGGGTTGCGCTCGCCGGGCAGATAGGAGCATTCGCAGGCCAGCAAATCCGCGTCTTTTGCTATTTTTTCAAGACCCGGGCAAAGCCCGGTGTCGGGGCCATAGGCGAACACTTTCCCCTTCTCCTGCACGCGCAGCCCGAAACACGGTACCGAATGCATAAGCGGCGCGACGGAGCAATGCGGCAACTCGCGCAGCAGCTGCGAAAATTTGATGAAACGGACTTTCATGCGCAGTTTGTCCAGCGCGACGCTGTATGGCGGCGCGACCAGTTTTTTCATCGGCGCAAGCGCCGGTTTTGAAACGCAGATCTTTATCCCCTGCGCGAAGGCGAATTTGTTTAGCGCATGCAGCCCGCAGACATGGTCTATATGCGTGTGGCTGAGATAAATGTATATCGGCTTGTCCGTTTTTATGACGGAGTCCAGCCTTTGTATGCCGAAACCGGCGTCCAGAACGATATATTCCGTCGCGGTTTCCAGCGCGGCGCAAATGGTCGCGCCCGCCGCATTGTCGTACCAGCCGTTGGTGCCCAGAAAAGTCAGTTTCACAATTAAATTTTACATTAATGTGCGGGCGTGATGCTTTGTCATGCGGCTGTCATCCGGGAGCGGCGGTTATTTTATAGAATTTAACCAACATGCCGGCCAACAAAATACTCGTAGTGGAAGATGAAAAGCATATCGCGCGCGCGCTGCGCTACAACCTCGAAAAAGAAGGTTATGCGGTTCTCTACGCCGAGGATGGCGAGGCTGCGCTGGAGCTCTTTGCCGCCGAGCGGCCCGAGCTCGTGATACTGGACCTGATGCTGCCCAAGCTCGACGGTCTGGAAGTCTGCAAGGCCATACGCAAAAAATCCGCCGTGCCGGTTATAATGCTTACCGCGCGCAAGGAAGAGGTGGACCGCATAATCGGCCTCGAACTCGGCGCGGACGACTATGTCACCAAGCCTTTCAGCGTGCGCGAGCTGATGGCGCGCATAAAGGCCGTGCTGCGCCGCACCGGTTCCTCGCCCCAGGGAGCGGTCGCGCAGGTGCGCTACGGCGGGCTGGAGGCGGATTTTGAAAAATACGAAGTGCGCGTGGACGGCGAACCAGTGGCGCTTAGCACCAAGGAATTTGAGTTTCTTAAATGCCTTGTGGATGCGCAGGGTAAGGCGCTAAACCGCGACCAGCTGCTTGAAAAAATCTGGGGTTACGAGAAATCGCTGGAGATAGATACCAATACTGTGGACCAGCACATAGCGCGATTGCGCGCAAAGCTGGGTTCCGAGGCCGCGCGCATAGTGACGGTCAAAAACGTAGGCTACCGTATTAAGACGGACTAGTTTTTTCTTTGCCTGCAAAGCATAAGTTTTGCGGCAATTGGAAAAATGTCAGATTCCCGCAAAAGGCTTGCTCCCGAACATGGACAATAAAATAGCAGGATGGTTTTCCGCAAAATTTGCGCGCAGGCTGGCGCTGTATTTCTGCGCGCTTATTTTCGCCGCCGTGCTGGCCGCCGGACTGCTGCTGGAGCGCGCCGCGAAGAACGCCATGCTGGGCGAGCTGTCCGGCGGGCTGCGCGGCCAGGCCGCGATACTTGCCGCGCAGATACCGGTCACCGGGTGGAGTTCGTCCGACGGCGGCATGGAAAAAGAGGCGGCGCGCTTTTCCGCCATCTGCAACTGCCGCGTGACCTTTATAGACCCGCAGGGCACGGTGCTGGGCGATTCCGGCGTGTCGGCCGGAGACCTGCCGCAGGTGGAGAACCATTCCGGCAGGCCGGAAGTGCGCGCCGCGCTGTCCGGGCGTCAGGATTACGACATCCGGCTGAGCCATACGCTAAACAGCAATTTCCTGTATGTGGCGCTGCCGGCTTACGACGGCGCCAAACTTCTCGGCATAGTGCGTCTGGCGGTGCCGCTGGACAGGGTGGACGCAAAAATCGCCCATCTGCGCTTTATAACTTTTACGATACTGGGGATAATGCTGCTGCTGGCTGTGGCTTGCGCGCTGCGGCTGGCCGCGTCGCTGGCCATGCCGCTAAACGGCATAGCCATGGTGGCTAAAAAGCTGGCCGGCGGGGATTATGCCGCGCGCGTGCGCTTTTCCTCCAGCGACGAGCACGGCGAACTGGCCGAAGCGTTAAACATGCTGGCAGAACGCGTGCAGGAAACGCTTAACGCGCTGGAGCAGGACCGCGCGCGCCTTGCCGCGATACTGTCCAGCATGGGCGAGGCGCTGGTCGCGCTGGACGCCTCGGGAAAGATACAGTTTGCCAACCGCGATTTCTGGAAAATATTCAACCTCTCCGGCGGCAACAAAGGCCTTTCGCTGGCGGAGGCCACGCGCAACGCGAAACTTGAGGAGCTGTTCGAGGCGGTGATGCGCAGCGGCTCCTCCGCCGTGGCGGAGACCGTGATATTCAGCGGCGGCGAGACTATTTTCGAGGTGCGCGCCGCGCCGCTTGTTTCCGTCGGCAGGATAAACGGAGCCATACTGGTGCTGCACGATGTCACGCGTGTGCGCTCGCTGGAAAACATGCGCCGCGATTTCGTGGCCAGCGTGTCGCACGAGCTGCGCACGCCGATAGCGTCTATAAAAGCCTCCGCCGAAACGCTGCTCGACGGCGCGCTGGAAGACGCCGCAAACAACCGCGATTTCGTGGAGGCTATAGGTCAGGACGCAAGCCGTCTGGAATCGCTGGTGGACGACATTCTGGATCTGTCCGCCGTGGAAGCCGGACGCCGCCAGCCCAAGTTTGAAAAGCTGGAGCTTGAACCCGCAGTGCGCCAGATTGTCGCGCGGCTTGCCAATTTCGCCGCAGGGCTTGAGGTGGAACTGTCCGCGCCGGAATTGTCCTCCCTGCCCGCCGTGCGCGCAGACCGCGTGCAGTTCGAGCAGATACTTACCAACCTTATAAACAACGCCGTAAAATTCAACAGGCCGGGCGGGCGGGTGATGCTGTCCGCTTTGCGCGAAGGAGACGCGGTGCGCGTTACCGTGCGCGATACCGGCATCGGCATTCCGCAAAAAGACCTGCCGCGCATTTTCGAGCGGTTTTACCGGGTGGACAAGGCGCGCTCCCGTCGCATGGGCGGTACCGGGCTTGGGCTTTCCATCGTCAAGCATCTGGTGGAGGCGCACGGCGGCGCGGTGCGCGTGGAAAGCGTGGAAGGCGAAGGCTCGGCGTTTAGCTTTACGCTGGGCGTAGCGGAATAGGAAAAACACTTTAAATGCCGACGCCCCGTCTCAGACGGGGCGTTTTTATTTTGTGCGTTTGCGGTTTTGTCATTCCCCGGTCAGTTACAATTTATCCAGCCACAATTATAATCCCCCCGGCGCAACAGCTATCATTTTCTATCGGTTAACAACCTCCTGCCGCTTTACTGCCCCGCGAAAGCGGACGCAGTATGCAGCGGACAGGCGAAATAATAACTCCAAATTGGGGAGACACCAACAGAATGAATATAAAAGGGAACAGCATAATAAAGACTTCGGCGGTTTCGCTTGCCGTTTTTGCGGCTGCCGTGGCTGCAACGCCCGCAAAGGCCACCGACCTGGTGCTTAACGACTGGCTAAATAAGGTCACCATCTCCGGCGACCTGCGCCTGCGCAACGAGCGCTGGGACAACACCTGCCCGGACGGCCGCGGCTGCTACGACTATTCACGCGACCGCTTCCGCCTGCGCCTTGCGCTGGGTTTCGAATTTTCGCCCGACCTGATGGCCAAGGTGCGTCTCGACAGCGGCAACGGCGACCAGGCTTCCGCCAACCAGACCGAGACCGCCATGTCCACCGAAAAGCCGCTCTGGATAGGTCAGGCTTATATGAAATGGCGCGTTTATAACGGAGACAACAACGCCACTCTTTCGCTGATGGGCGGCAAAATGGAAAACCCGCTGTGGACGATAGCCGCCAACAACATGGTCTGGGAACCGAGCGTCAACCCGGAAGGCTACGCCGAAAAAGCCACCTATAAATACGGGCAGGCCAACCTGTTCCTCAACGCTATGCAGATGGCCGCCGACAACGACAAGACCATCGGAGATCAGTGGCTGTTTGCGCAGCAGCTCGGCGCACAGGTTCCGCTGTCGGATGATTTCAAGGCCACCGTCGCCGGCGCATGGTACGCCTGGGCAAACACGGACGCCAACAGCCTCACCAACGGCGGCAACCCGGTTCCGGCTTCCACCAGCACCGGTTACTGGCCCGGCAACGCGATGAACGCATATACCAACGCAGGCATACCGCTTAACAAATTCGGCGTGGGCGAAGTGACCGCCGAGCTTGCGGGCAAGGTATACGGTTATCCCATATCGGTGCAGGGCTCTTATATCAACAACATGCGCTCCAACTCCGCGCTGACCGGAACCGGACAGAACCAGACCGGTTACAAAGCGGGCGTCATATTCAACAAGGCCGCCGAGAAAAACTCGTGGGAACTGGGCTACTTCTACAAGTACGTGGAATCGGAAGCCACCGTCGCCAGCCTGACAGAAACCGACTGGGGCGCGGGCGGCACTAACCTCAAAGGCTCCTGCGTATGGGCCGCTTACAACCCGTACAAGAACTTCCAGCTCCGCTCGGCTTACTACATGACCAGCCTTGTGGACACAAGCCTGCCTTACGTTGTGGCGGCCAACAGCGGCGTTGCAAGCAGCACCAACAAGCTTCAGCTTGACGCGATAATATCCTTCTAACTCTCCGGCGTCAAAGCTGCGCCCCCGCCAAAAGCGGGGGCGTTTTTTTGTTCCCCGCCCGGGCCGCAAAAATACTAGAATAATCTACCGTTTTACAAATGTTGATAGTTCGCGCGTACGGGTAACGCGTACTATATCACCGGGGGCAGGATGAACGAATCAGCAAGCGCCGTTGTGGTTTCCGCAGCGGGCGAACATGTAGTATCGCCGCTGAACGCGCAAAACAGGCGCAGTATGTTTAATTTTTCCAAAACTCCCTATTTCAATCTGGCGCTGCTGGTCGGTTTCGGCATATTCGTCAGCACTTATGCCCAGACGGGCAATATCGGGCTTTATCCCTTCCGGTTTCTTTTAAAGGACAAACTGGGCGAGGGGCCGCTGCGCGTGGCGCTTTTCATGCAGCTTGCCGCGATGCCGTGGAACTTAAAACTCATCTCCGGCATCATCTCGGACGCGATACCGTTCTTTGGTACGCGCCGCCGCCATTACCTGATATGGAGCAGCCTGCTGGCCGGGCTTTTGTGGCTGGCTGTTGCGGTCATGCCGCAGCGCTATTTGCCTATGCTCGTTATGTCCATAATGATGAACATAGGTCTGGTCTTTGTCAGCACCATAAGCGGCGCGATACTGGTGGAGGGCGGGCAGACTTTTGGCGTGACCGGGAAACTCAGTTCGGTGCGCGTGTTTGCGATGAACATCGCCAGCGTGGGCACGCCGATAGGCGCGTATTTCGCGATGCAGGCGCTTGGCATCTCGGCGCTTACCGCCGCGATACCGCTGTTCATACTGTTTCTGATAGCCGTGTTCCTTTACAAGGAAAAGCCCGCCGCGAAAGCGGACCCGAAGGTGTGGAAGAACGTATGGTCCCAGCTTAAAATCGCGGTGAAGGCTAAAACGCTGTGGGCCGCAGCAGGGCTGCTTTTTCTTGTGCAGTTCGCACCGGGGTTTATGACTCCGCTGATGTTCTATCAGACCGATACGCTGCATTTCAGCGAAAAATTCATAAGTTTCCTCACCCTTATCGACGCCATAGCCGGCGCGGCCGGCGCTTTCTTCTACGTCTATCTGTGCCGCAAATTCAAATTGCGCGGGCTTTTGTACGGCAGCGTTTTCTTCACGGCGGCGCTTTCGCTTTTGTATCTGGGTTACAACGACCGCAATTCGGCCATCTTCATAGAGGCTATTTACTGTTTCGCGCTCAGCCTTACGCAATTGCCGCTTTATGATCTGGCCGCCCGCGCCACGCCAAAGGGCAGCGAGGCGGTAGGTTACGCGGTGATAATGAGCATGTGGAACTGGGGGCTTTTCTTCTCGGACCTCATCGGTTCCGGGCTGTATGAAAAGTATCACCTGACGTTTAAGAGCCTTGTCTGGGTAAATGCGGGCACCACTTTGCTGGTTATTGTGGCGGTGCCGTTTTTGCCCGCCATGCTGCTGGAACAGCGGGAAGAGAAAACCGCATAATCGCGTTTCTTTTTTTAACGGCCCGGCATTCAATAATGCCGGGCCGTTTTTTTGTCATCCGGTTGTCATCTGCAATTTACCCCGGCGCTATTAAGTTCTCCCCCCTCCGCCTGATACCATTTATTCATGAGACAACTATCCGGCACGGTGGTTCCAAAATCCGCACAATCCGCCCCTTCGGCGATGGTGTTGATGTTCAGGGCGCTGCGCGGAAGAATAGCTCCGTCCATGCGCCGCAGCGCAGCAAAAGCGGCCGCAGTACAGGATCATGTTGCTCCCGGGGAGCCAAAGCGCGCGCTGTACGTTTTCCCCGCGCCGTATTCCCCGGCAAGGCTTATACAGCCGTCTGTAACGCTGCAAAAATAAAACGCCCTTACCGTACGGGCCAGTTCCGCCTCGTGCGGAACCAGCAGAACGGAGGAAAAATGAAAAAACTGGCATTTGCGCTTTTTGCCGCGATGGCCGCGATACAGGCCAATGCGGCCGACAAAATCCTTATCAACGGCGCGGGAGCGACCTTCCCCTACCCGATATATTCCAAGTGGTTTGACGACTACAGCCGCCTTCATCCGGAGATTCAGATAAACTACCAGTCCATCGGTTCCGGCGGCGGCATAAGCAACATCACAAACCATACCGTCGATTTCGGCGCTTCCGACGGCCCGATGAACGACGAGCAGCTCGCCAAGCTCGACGGCAAGCTGCTGCACATCCCCACCGTGCTGGGCGCGGTGGTTCCCGTGTACAATCTCGAAGGCGTAAAGGACCTGAAACTTTCCCCCGCCGCGCTGTCCGACATTTTCCTCGGCAAGGTGACGAACTGGAACGACGCCGAGATAAAGGCCGACAACCCCGGCATCACGCTGCCGGATTCTCCGATAACCGTAGTGCACCGCTCGGACGGTTCCGGGACCAGCTTTTGCTTCACCGATTATCTTTCCAAGGTGAATCCGCAATGGCTCAAAAACGTAGGCCGCGCCACTTCCGTGCAGTGGCCAGTGGGCCTCGGCGGCAAGGGCAACGAAGGCGTCTCCGGCCTTGTAAAGCAGACCCCCGGCTCGGTAGGTTATGTGGAGCTGATATACGCGCTGCAAAACAAGATAGACTACGCTTCCGTCAAGAACGCCTCCGGCAAATTCGTGAAGGCCGACCTCGCTTCCGTCAGCGCGGCCGCAGCCGGCGTGAAAATGCCAAAAGACTACCGCGTGTCCATAACCGACGCCTCGGGCAAAAACGCCTATCCGATAGCAACCTTTACGTGGCTTCTGGTCTATCAGGCAAACAAGGGCGGGACCGGCAAGGTCATGCACGACTTCCTTAAATGGATGATCTCCGAAGGCCAAAAGAGCGCCCCGACCCTCGGCTACGCGCCGCTTCCCAAGGGCGTGGCGGCCATGGTCAAAAAGACCATAGAGACGGTGAAATAAATGATTTCAAGCCCGGGGCTGCGCGAGCGCAACGACGACAAGACTTTCCGTATAGCGGTGCTTTTGATAGCGCTGGCGTCGGTCGCGCTGTGCGCGGCCCTGGGTATTGAACTTGCCAAAGGCTCCAGCCTTGCGTGGGCCAAATTCGGATTTTCGTTTTTGACCGGCAGGGAATGGAACCCGGTCACCGAGCAGTTTGGCGCGCTGCCGTTCATCTACGGCACCGCCGCCTCGTCGTTGATAGCGCTCTTGATATCGGTGCCGCTGGGCATCGGTTCGGCGATATTCCTGGCGGAGATAGCGCCGCGCAAACTGTCCGCCGTGCTGTGCTTTATGATAGAGCTGCTGGCCGCGATACCGAGCGTGATAATCGGCCTTATGGGTATTTTCGTGCTCGTGCCGGCGGTGCGCTGGATTGAACCGTTTTTGACCAAACACCTGTCGTGGCTGCCGTTTTTTACCGGCGCGCCTTACGGCGTGGGACTTCTTGCCGCCGGGCTTATACTGTCCGTTATGATGCTGCCCTATATAACCAGCATCTCTCGCGAGCTTTTGCTGGCCGTGCCTCAGCCGCTAAAGGAAGGGATGCTGGGGCTCGGTTCCACCCGCTGGGAAATGGTGCGCCATGTCTGCCTTCCCTATGCGCGCTCCGGGATACTGGGGGCGGTATTTCTGGCGCTCGGACGCGCGCTGGGCGAGACTATGGCCGTTACTATGGTCATCGGCAACACTCCCAAAATTTCGCTTTCGCTGCTTGCCCCCGCATACACGATGTCCGCCGTCATAGCCAACGAGCTGGCCGAGGCGACAAGCGACATTTATACGCACTCCCTTGTCGGCGTGGCGCTGGCGCTGTTTTTGATAACTTTCATCGTAAACGGCGTGGCCCGGCTGCTGGTGCGCGGCCTCACCGAGGAGCATGCGCGATGAGGCGGCGCAACTTCCTGCTGCGCAAAAATGTGGATTTGCTGGTGACGCTTGTCACCGGCGGCTGCGCGCTGGTGTCGGTGTCGGCGCTTTTGTTCATATTGGGCTATATATTTTTCAAAGGTTTCTCGTCG
>Ga0326728_10017480_pt1 | contig 14355 bp, 9 predicted proteins | sample MB3enrmetagenome_FD_207602 | JGI IMG/M metagenome (GOLD analysis project Ga0326728, IMG submission 207602) | Lab enriched peat soil microbial communities from McLean, Ithaca, NY, United States - MB31MN | ecosystem: Environmental > Terrestrial > Soil > Wetlands > Peat | place: USA: New York...
CGAACTGCCGCTCCAGGGGAGTGGCGACGGACGAGGCCATAATTTCGGCGCTGGCTCCCGGCAGGCCTGAACTGACGGAAATCGTCGGAAAGTCGACCTCCGGCAAGGGAGCTACCGGCAGCACCTCAAATGCAATCGCCCCGGCAAGGGCAACCGCCACCGTGAGCAGCGTGGTAGCCACGGGCCGGCGAATGAAGGGTTGGGAGATGTTCATGCCGGCCCTGCCAGTTCCGCGCCTCCGGTTTCCGGCGGGTTCGATTTGTGCGCAAAGCGCTGCGCCAGATTGTCAAAAAAGATGTAGATGACGGGTGTGGTGTAAAGCGTGAGCGCCTGGCTCAGCAGCAGTCCGCCCACCATAGCGATGCCCAGCGGCCTACGCAACTCGGAACCGTAACCCGTTCCGAGCGCCAGCGGCAACCCCGCCAGCAGTGCGGCCATGGTGGTCATCATAATGGGGCGGAAGCGGAGCAGACACGCCTCGTAAATTGCCTCCGTCGCGTTCTTTCCGTGCTTCCGTTCGCCCTCCAGCGCGAAGTCGACCATCATAATGCCGTTCTTTTTCACAATACCGATCAGCAGCACGATGCCGATGATCGCCACCACGCTCAAATCCTCGTGAAAAAGAAGCAAGGCGAGGAAAGCGCCCACGCCCGCTGACGGTAGCGTTGACAGAATCGTAATCGGGTGGATAAAGCTCTCGTACAAAACACCCAGCACGATGTACACAGTGACCAGCGCAGCAAGAATGAGCAACGGCTCATTGGCCAGCGAATTCGTGAATGATGCCGCGGTGCCTTGAAAACCCGCCTGCAGGCTGGGAGGCATGCGCATGTCTTTCTGCGCTTTGTCGACCGCTGTAATGGCATTGCCCAGTGCGGCATTCGGCGCGAGATTGAACGATACGGTGATGGCCGGAAATTGACCCTGGTGGGTAATGGCGAGTGACTCCGTGGTGTTCTCAAAGTGTGCGACTGCGCTCAGCGGCACGGCACTGCTTGTGGCTGAACTGGTAGTACCCGCAGAGCCAGCTCCCTTGCTGGAAGTTGCCGTGGAGGCGCTCGCCGAAAGCGCGTTCAAGGGGGGAGCAAGGGTATTTGCCGCCGGAGTGTACAGTGCGGAAGTCGTCAGCCCATTGGATCCCGCGGAGGACGATCCGGAAGATGCGAAAGAGGAAGAGGCCCCCGCGCCGCTTGCGCCGGAAGACGAGTTGGACTGAATGTAAATCTGATTCAGCTTGTTGGGGTTTTTCTGAAACTGCGGCTCACTCTCGAGAACCACATGGTACTGGTTCACTTGGGTATACATCGTGCTGATCTGCCGCTGACCGAAGGCGTCATACAGGGTGTTATCGATGGTCGTAGGCGCGATGCCCAGCCGCGAAGCGGTGACCCGGTCGATCACCAGTGACACGGCCAGCCCTCCCGATTGTTGATCGGTGGCCACATCCTCCAGTTCCGGCAACTGCTTCAGGCGGTCGACGAAACGGTTGGTCCAGTCATTGAGTTCATTGACATCGGGGTCTTCCAGTGCGTACTGGTATTGCGTGCGACTCACCCGGTCATCCACGGTAATGTTTTGCACAGGCTCCATAAACAACTGTATTCCCTGGACCTGGTTCACCCGTGAGTTGAGCCTGCGGATGAGGTCTGATGCGCTGATATTGCGCTGGTCGAGCGGCTTTAAGTTGATCGACATCCTGCCGCTGTTGGTCGTTACATTTGTTCCATCGGCGCCGATAAACGACGAGACGCTTTCCACCGCAGGGTCATTCAGAACTGCCTTGGTAACCTCCAACTGTTTCTTTGCCATGGCCTGCGAACTGATCGCCGGCGGCGCCTGCGTTATGCCCTGGATGACACCCGTGTCCTGCACCGGGAAAAACCCCTTTGGGATCACGATGTAAAGGAAAACCGTAAGCAACAATGTAGCCACGGCGACGAGCAGCGTAACCGTCTGGAATCGGAGGACAACCTTCAGCGTCCGGCCATAGAACGCGATCATCCCTTCGAATGCACGCTCGGTGGCTCTGTAGACGCGCCCCTGCTTCTCTTTGGGCTCGCGCCGCAAGATTCGCGCACTCATCATGGGCGTGAGCGTAAGGGAGACCACCGCCGAAACGATGATCGTGACGGCCAGTGTCACGGCAAACTCGCGGAACAGGCGCCCCACCACGTCGCCCATGAATAACAGCGGAATCAGCACGGCGATGAGTGACACGGTCAGCGAGAGAATGGTGAAGCCAATTTGCTCCGCGCCCTTGAGCGCCGCTTCCATGGGCGGATCGCCCGCTTCGATGTACCGCGCGATGTTCTCGATCATCACGATGGCATCGTCCACAACGAAACCGGTGGAGATCGTCAGCGCCATTAGCGATAAGTTATCCAGGCTGTAACCCAGGACATACATCGCCGCGAACGTGCCCACCAGTGACAGCGGCACAGCCACGCTGGGGATAATGGTGGCATAGAGACTCCGCAAGAAGAGAAAGATGACCAGCACGACGAGTCCAACCGTCAACAGCAATTCGAACTCGACATCGGAAACCGATGCCTGGATGGCTGTGGTGAGATCGGTGAGCGTGGACACCAGAATGCCCGTGGGCAGGTTGGCCTCTAATTGCGGCATGAGTCCCTTGATGCTCTTGACTACGCTGATGGTGTTGGCCCCGGGCTGGCGTTGCACATTCAGGATTACCGCAGGAGTCTGGTTCATCCACGCGGCCAGATTATTGTTCTCTACGCCATTCACGATTCGTGCGACGTCGGTCAGCATCACCGGCGCACCGTTGCGGTAGGCAACGACAACCTTCCCATAGTCGCCGCTGGTGATCAGTTGATCGTTGGCGTCGATCTGGTAATCCTGGCGCGGCCCGTCGAAATTTCCTTTGGCGGCGTTCACACTGGATTGTGTCAGCGCCGTGCGCAGGTCTTCCAGGTTGATGCCGTAGGATGACAGAGCCGTAGGGTTGGCTTGAATGCGGACGGCGGGCTTTTGTCCGCCGCTGATGGTTACCAGACCGACGCCATTGAGCTGCGAAATCTTAGGCGCCAGGCGCGTATCTACAAGATCTTCGACCTGAGATAGCGGTATGGAACTTGAGGTAATGGCCAGGGTGAGCACCGGGGCATCGGCTGGATTCGTCTTACTGTAGGTGGGCGGCGCGGGCAGGATGGATGGCAAAAGACTCTGCGACGCGTTGATGGCAGCCTGTACCTCTTCCTCTGCCACATCGATGGCCAGAGAGAGATTAAACTGCAGCACGATGACTGAGGTGCCTCCTGAGCTGGTGGAGGTCATCTGGCTCAAGCCCTGCAGCTCGCCGAATTGACGCTCCAGGGGCGCCGTCACCGTCGTTGCCATCACCGTGGGGCTAGCGCCGGGATAAAATGTGAGCACCTGAATGGTGGGATAATCGACTTCCGGCAATGCGGAAACGGGCAGTTGTGTATAGCCGACCAGACCGACCAAGAGGATGGCAGCCATCAGCAAAGCCGTGGCGACGGGTCGCAAGATAAACGGACGTGATGGACTCACGGCGCGCTGCTCCCGCTCGTGCTGGCCGTGACCGGCTTGTTCGAAATGACCACCGCAACTTTGTCCTGCAACTTATCGAAGCTGCTGTTGGCCACAACGTCTCCAGGGTTGATGCCGTCAACCTGTGTTACACCGCCGTTCGTAACCCCAGGTTTGATGCTGACCATGTGAGCGAAATTGCTTTGAATCAAATAGACAAACGACGCTTGCCCGTTCTGTTGAATGGCTGAGGACGGAATCAACGTCACTCCCTCGAGCGTATTCACCAGCAAGCGCGTGTTTACAAACTGGTTCGGGAAGAGTGCATCATTGGTGTTGGCAAAGAGTGCGCGCCCTTTCACGGTCCCCGTCGTCGTGTCAATCTGGTTGTCGAGCGTCAACAGCGACCCGCTGGCAATCTTCGTCTGCGCCGTGCGATCAAAGGCATCGACGGGGAGCTTAGCCTTGGCGTCGAGGCGGGCTTCGACTTGGCCCAGACTGTCTTCCGGTATGGTGAAAATAACGGTGATGGGCTCGAGCTGCGTAATGACGGCGAGGGTTACAGTTCCTGCGGACTGCACCACGTTGCCCGGATCCACCAGCCGTAAACCCACCCGGCCGGCGATGGGAGCAGTGATATGGCAGTAGTCCACCTGAATCTGGTCAAATTGCACGGTTCCCTGGTCGTTCTTTACGGTGCCCTCGTACTGCAGGACAAGCTTCTCCTGGTCGTCCAAGGTTTGCTTGGCAATGGCGTTGCGTGCCCACGCGGCACGGTAGCGCTCAAGGTCCATCTGCGCTTGGGCGAGCACACTCTGGTCTCGCTCCAGCGCCCCTTGCGCTTGCAAGAGCATGGCGCGGTACGGACGCGAATCGATGTCAACCAGCGGATCGCCCTCACGTACCCGCTGGCCCTCCGTGTAATGCACGGCAACGACCAAGCCATCAACCTGGCTGGTAATCGAATCGGTATAGACTGGAGTGACTGTGCCGATGGCGTCGAGGTAGATGCCGATATTACCCTTTTGAGCCGTCGCACTCGTAATGGTGATCCCCGGTGCAGCCGGGCGTACGGCCGCTGCTTTCTTGGCCTCCTCATGGTGGCGCAAAACCAGCAGGAGAGGAACCGCCAGAATCAGGAGCAGCAGGATCCACATGACGACGTGCAGACCCTTATGGCGGGGAACAAAGGCCGGGAGTTGATGGTCAGGGCTGATGACGGCGCGCTCGTTCATGTCAGCGGTCAATTGAAATCTCCTTTTTCAGCGCTGAATCCCTCGTTGGGTACTGCTCGTGAGCGGCTCCCCATGGTACAAAATGCCGGGCTGGACAGTCCCGTTTCCGGAAGGGAGCGGAACTTGCCTATTTGGGTTCCCGAGTGGCTGATGAACACCCAGAGTTTGCATTTTGAAATTCCAAACCACGATCACAGCACCCTCGGCGGCGGTGTGTCTGTACAACATTGCTCACCTTGGCGGGACATCATCAGAGAGGGAAAATGCAGCAAAGGGCTCGGTTGGAGACAAGCGGGTGTATACTCTCCGGCAGGGCTTTTGAGCGATGCTGAATATTAAGAAGATTCTCTTGCCGGTTGATTTCCCGCTTGCTTCACTGGATGTGATTCATCAGGCGGCGACATTGGCGCGCCATTTCCATTCTGAGATCGTGATCCTGCACGTCGCAACGGCGCAGAGCCTTGCCGCCGGTGTGCTGGAAGACAGCCACGAACTGGCTGACTGGGACTTGCTTGCGGCGATCATTAGACAGGCCCAGAAGCAGCAGGACCAGTCTCTGGGGCCGGAGCTTGATGGCCTTACCATTCAGTGCAAGTTGGCGAAAGGCGAAGTGGCTCAGGCAATTGTGCAGACGGCTCAGGAAGAAGAAGCCAACCTGATCATGATGCCGTCATATAGCTTCACGTTCTACCAGTTTCTGCTGGGCTCGGTGACCGCAAAAGTGCTACACGAGACCGAGTGCCCGGTTTGGACCGGTGCGCACGTGCAAGAATCGCCCGTGCAGAAGCTCGTAATCCGCAACGTCTTGTGCGCGGTCGAGTTCGGCCCCCGTGCTGAAATAACCGTGTCGTGGGCCGGCCAAATGGCCGCCGAGTTTAGTGCTCGTCTTACCCTCGCTAACGTCACTGCCGGGGTAGAGTTGTGGGGGCCCGGGGGGAGCTACGTCGATCAAAGGTGGAAAGAGGAGCTCGTCGGCAACGCTTCCGAGCAGATGGCCAAGCTCCAGCAAGACACGGGCATCGAGGCCAATATATTCATCGGCAGTGGGGACGTGCCAACAGTGCTGGGGCAAGCTGCGAAGCAGACGAACGCAGATTTGCTGGTTAACGGCTGCTACCCTTATGGCGGTCACCTGCGGACACACGGCTACGGAATCATTTGCGCGGTGCCGATCCCGGTTCTGAGCGTGTGAGGGCGAAACGTTCTTATCCCTCGTGCCCGCCTTACGGAAATAATAACCTTTTTACAAATCAGGCCGCTTCTTCAAGCCGCCTCTTGCGTCGCAGCAAAGCGATAAGACACTCTTCCTTCAAAGTAAGAAGCTCCTGTAGGAATGCGACAAACTGGCCGGCCGACGCAGACTCCTCCCTACATCGAAATCCTGTAAGGTGCTCCTTTCGGGAAAGACTCTCAAAAGGGGAAAGCAAACCGAGGTGAGCGCTTTTGACCAAACAGATGTTCCAATCGGGACAGACAGTGTGTCAGCTTGACTGTATAAATGAAGCGATTCATCGAAGGTTAGCCAGTTCGGAATCAGAAAAGGAGATTCAGATGAAAACAATCATGTCCTGCCTGGCGCTACTCGCTTTGGCAGTGTTCACGTCAGCCGCGTTCGCCCAGGAGACAGCGCCAGCCCAGCTAGCGCCAGCCCAGCCGCTCGCGCCAGCCCAGCAGGTCGCGCCAGTCCAGGAGCCAATGCTCACTTCGGTGGAAGCGAAGTTTGACACCACCACAGACAATAAGGACCAACAAACCAAATTGGATATCTACTTCAAGGACAGTGACGGGCAGGAAGTCGCCAAGGCCGAAGGCAATGGAGGCCGCTGGAACAAGAATTCTACTCACACCGTCACGTTACAGATCGAGGGCAGCCCAACGAAAGGACAAGTCGCCAACGGCAGCGTTACGTTGACTCTCCACCCACAAAGAAGAAACAAATGGTCGTTCAACTACAAGGTTACTCTCAAGTTCTCTGATGATACTTTCATCACACGGGAATTCAGCGGCTGTCTCTTGACTGAACATGACCCAGGCCGGGCGGATTCTTTTAAGTGATTCCGGAGGCCTGGCCAAGCCAGATTGTCGGCAAAGAAAAGTTGTGCGGACGGAGGGTGGGGAATGCAAGTTGCGGGTTCTTCAGCAGTAGATTCTATCGATCAACACCAGAGACAAAGGGAGGAGTTTCCATGCGAATGAGTTTCAAGCCGTATGTTTGGGTTCTGGCGCTAGCGGTGGCCGCGGGTATCGTGGGTGGCACAGCGCGCGCTGTGGCTTCTCCGGCAATGAACGGCGCAGGCCAGGACCAGGATTATTCGAAAAACAAGAATTACCAGCAAGGGTTGCGCGAAGGCAAGGATGACCAAGCGCATAAGCGGGACCACTACAAAAAGCACCACTTTAAGAAGGACGAAGACCAGAAAGCCTACGAAGCTGGCTACCAGAAGGGCCACGGAGGCGATCAACCCAATCACTAGAAATGACAGGCTGACCTTCCGGCAATAAAGCACGCAGGCATGCACTAGAAGGCGCGGTCGCGAGTGGCGCCGACACTCTTTTTCCGTGTCGGTGCTTTTTCTTTGATGACAGTCGGGAAGGGTACCGCAAGGCCGGAGAAGCAACGACATTTGCTGACCAGCAGCGGTTAATCGACGACCTTAGAAGGCAGTCCTGTGCAACATAATTTATCGGAGGCCTCAAGCAGATAATGGTGCAGAGGGGGCTCAAGAACATGAATATTTTCGGACGTGACGCAGGGCAAAGCTCTGAAGGAGTACAACCCCAATTCCGGTTGGCGAAAAGCTGAAGAGGAGCAGGAAGAGTCTGCTGCAGAGCAGAAGACCAACTGAGAGGCATTCTGTCGCGGCACTCGCAGCTTGTCGGTCCCCACGCGACCCCGTACGGCGTATCGATGGTCGGCCCTTAACGCATCAACCTGAGCCTGTGTGCAAGAGCGATATTCGCTGTCGTTCATGCCCAGTTCTGCATCTATAAGGAACAGGACGCCACCAAGAATGGAGGGCTTGATGACTGTCTCACGTTCGGACGCGCTGGTGCTTTTCGGTGTGACGGGCGACCTTGCCCACAAGATGATCTTCCCGGCACTCTACGCGATGGTGAAACGAGGTTCCCTCGAGGTCCCGGTAATCGGCGTGGCCTTTCCCAAGTGGAGTTTGGAGCGTCTGCGCAAGCGCGTAGTCGACAGCATCAAGCGATCAGGCGGGATCGATAACCAGCGCGCCCTCCACCATCTTCTCTCCCTGATCAGGTACGTGAGTGGGGATTATCACGACCCGGCCACGTTTACGGCGATAAGAAAGGAACTGGGCAGCGCTCGGCGTCCAGCGCACTATCTGGCTATCCCACCCTCGCTCTTCGAGACGGTGATCAAAGGGCTTGCCGCCGCGAACCTGGCGGGGCATGCGCGCGTGATTGTCGAAAAGCCCTTCGGGCGCGACCTGGCCTCTGCGCGGGAGCTTAACCGCGTTGCCCGCACCGCGTTTCCGGAAGACTCGATCTTCCGCATCGATCACTTCCTGGGGAAGGAGGCGATCATGAATATCCTCTATTTCCGCTTCGCCAATTCCTTCCTGGAACCGATCTGGAACCGTAACTACGTGGCTAGCGTCCAGGTAACCATGTCCGAGGATTTTGGCGTGGGGAACCGCGGCGCGTTTTACGAATCCGCCGGCTGTCTGCGCGACGTGATTCAGAACCACCTCTTCCAAATCGTTGCGCTACTCGCCATGGAGCCGCCGGCGTCTCGGGACTATGGAGCGGTGCAAACCGAGAAGGCCAAGGTCTTTCAAGCCACGCGCCCTTTGAAGGCCGACGATGTGGTGCGCGGCCAGTACGCTGGCTACCGTAAAGAGCCAGACGTGGCGAAGAACTCTGATGTTGAAACTTTCTGCGCGCTGCGGCTTTGCATCGATTCGTGGCGCTGGGAGGGCGTGCCTTGGTACTTGCGCTCGGGCAAATACCTGGCTGACACCGCGACCGAGGTCCTGGTGGAGCTGAAGCCCCCACCGCAACGGCTTTTCGCCGACTCAGCGCCAAAGACCGGCCGCACCAACTACGTGCGCTTCCGGCTTTCCCCCGGCGCGGCCATCGCTCTCGCCGCTCGCGTCAAGGTCGCCGGGAAGGAGTTCGTGGGGGATCAGCGAGAGCTCTACCTGTTTGAAGAAAACCCGGCAGCGGAATCGCCCTACGAGCGGCTTTTGGGCGACGCCATGGTCGGCGATGGAGCGCTCTTCACCCGTGAAAACGCGGTTGAGGCCTCTTGGGCCGTCGTCGATCCAGTCCTTAAGAACCACCACCGGGCTCGCCCCTACAAGCGCGGCACCTGGGGGCCGAAAGAGGCTGACGCGATCATCGCTTCAGACGGCGGCTGGCACAACCCCAGACCCAAGGAGGGATCCGGAGGATGAGCCTGCTGCGGCCGTCTTTCTGCCCGCCTTGATCGCAGCCGGCCACACCCACGCCGTACCGTTCTATGCAGGAGAGAGTTGAACCATGAAAACAAAAACCCTTTCCCCCGAACTGCTCCACAATATGGATGCCTACTGGCGTGCCGCGAACTACCTCTCGGTGGGCCAGATTTATCTTTATGACAATCCCTTGCTGAAGCGGCCGCTGACGCTCGCGGATGTGAAGCACATGCTGCTGGGACACTGGGGCACGACCCCCGGGCAGAACTTCATTTACGTGCACTTGAACCGGGTCATCAAAAAATACGACCTTGATATGATCTACGTCTCCGGCCCCGGCCACGGCGGCCCGGCCGTCGTGGGCAACACTTATCTCGAGGGCACTTACAGCGAGATCTATCCCAACATCAGCCAGGATGAGGCCGGGCTGCGGAAGCTCTTTCTTCAGTTCTCGTTTCCCGGAGGAATTCCCAGCCACGCATCGCCGGAGTGCCCGGGCTCGATCCACGAGGGCGGCGAGTTGGGCTATTCGCTCAGCCATTCGTTCGGGGCGGTGTTCGACAATCCCGATCTGATCGTCGCCTGCGTCGTCGGCGACGGCGAGGCGGAGACCGGGCCGCTGGCCACCGCATGGCATTCCAATAAGTTTCTCAACCCAATTACCGACGGAGCCGTGCTGCCGATCCTGCACCTCAACGGCTACAAGATCAGCAACCCCACCGTCCTAGCCCGCATCGAGCACCAGGAATTGGAACAATTTCTACGAGGCTGCGGCTGGACGCCCCACTTTGTGGAAGGTGATGAACCGGAAGAGATGCATGAACTCATGGCGCGTACTTTGGAAAAGGCCATCGAGGGTATCCGGAGAATCCAACGCCATGCACGGGACAAGAACGACACCACTCGTCCGCGCTGGCCGATGATCGTCCTCAACTCACCCAAGGGCTGGACGGGACCGAAAGTCGTCGATGGACTGCAAGTGGAGGGTACGTTCCGGGCGCACCAGGTGCCGCTCTCCGACCCGGCTACCCATCCCGAACACCTCAAGCAGTTGGAAGACTGGCTGAAGAGCTACCGGCCGGAGGAACTCTTTGATGAGCAGGGCCGCCTGAAACCGGAACTGGCCGAACTTGCGCCCAAGGGCGAACGACGCATGGGTGCGAATCCCCACGCCAACGGCGGCATTCTGCTGCGCGACCTGCGGATGCCGGATTTCCGTGACTACGCGGCCAACGTGCCCTCGCCGGGGGCGGGCGGCATTGGCGACACGCATGTGCTCGGGCCTTTCCTGCGCGATGTGACGAAGCTCAACAGTGAGCAGCGTAATTTCCGGGTCTTTGGCCCTGACGAGACGCTCTCCAACGGCTTGGAAGCCCTCTTTAAAGTGACCGAGCGCCAATGGAACGCCTCGACCGTGCCCAACGACGAATTTCTCGCGCCCACAGGGCGGGTGATGGAAATGCTCAGCGAGCACCAATGCGAGGGCTGGCTCGAGGGGTACCTGCTCACCGGGCGGCATGGGCTTTTCAATTGCTACGAGGCGTTCATTCACATCGTCGATTCGATGTTCAACCAGCACGCCAAGTGGCTGAAGGTCACCTCGGGCTTGCCGTGGCGGCGGAAGATTTCCTCGCTAAACTACCTTCTGGCCTCGCATGTCTGGCGGCAGGATCACAACGGGTTCACCCACCAGGATCCCGGTTTCATTGACCACGTCGTGAACAAGAAGGCCGAGGTCGTGCGCGTTTACCTTCCGCCGGATGCCAACTGCCTGCTGTCGGTGATGGACCACTGCCTGCGCAGCCGCCATTACGTCAACGTAGTGGTCGCGGGCAAACACCCGGCGCCACAGTGGCTGACCATGGACGCCGCCGTCAAACACTGCACCGAAGGCATTGGCATCTGGCAGTGGGCCAGCAACGACCAGGGCGAGGCGCCCGATGTAGTTATGGCCTGCTGTGGCGACGTGCCCACGCTGGAGACGCTCGCCGCTGTCTCGATTATGCGCGAGCACCTGCCCGACCTGAAAATCCGGTTGGTCAACGTCGTCGACCTCATGAAGCTACAGCCGCAATCCGAGCACCCGCACGGGTTGAGCGACATGGATTTCGACGAGCTCTTCACCAAGTCGAAGCCCGTCATCTTCGCCTTCCATGCCTACCCGTGGTTGATCCATCGGCTGACCTACCGCCGCACCAACCACGACAATATCCACGTCCGCGGTTACAAGGAAGAGGGCACCATCACCACGCCCTTTGACATGACGGTGCTGAACGAACTGGACCGCTTCCACCTCGTGATGGATACCATCGACCGCCTGCCGCAGACCGGCGACAAGGGCGTCTACCTGAAGCAGCAGCTCAAGGACAAGCTGATCGAGCACAAGCAATACATCGCCAAATACGGCCAGGACCTGCCGGAGATTCGGAACTGGAAATGGAGCAACCCCCAATGAATGCGAAAAACCTTATAGACACCGCAAGGGCACTGGTCGCCGGCGACAAGGGCTTGCTGGCGATGGATGAAAGCAATCCCACCTGTAACAAACGATTTGCCAAGCTGGGGATTCCCCAGACTGTCGAGGCCCGGCGCGCCTATCGGGAATTGATTGTGACCACGCCTGGTCTCGGTGAGTCCATTAGTGGCGCGATCCTCTACGACGAGACGATCCGCCAGCGGAAGAAAGATGGCACTCCCTTTGTTAAAGCCATCACGGATGCGGGAATCATTCCCGGCATCAAAGTTGACTCCGGCGCAAAGGACCTGGCCGGCCACCCCGGAGAAAAAATAACCGAAGGTCTGGACGGATTACGCGAGCGCCTGGCGGAATACTCGAAAATGGGCGCACGTTTTGCCAAGTGGCGCGCGGTGATAACCGTGGGCGAGGGCATTCCCAGCCGGGGATGCATCAAGGCCAACGCGCAGGCGTTGGCTCGCTATGCCGCGCTGTGCCAGGAAGCCGGACTGGTCCTCGTCGTCGAGCCGGAGGTGCTCATGGACGGCGACCACACCCTGGAGCGGTGCCGCGAGGTAACGGAGGAAGTCCTGCGAACGGTTTTCAACCAGCTTTATACACAACGGGTGATGCTGGAGGGGATGATCCTGAAACCCAACATGGTGGTTCCGGGATTAACCTGCCCCAAGCAAGAAACGGTTGACGAAGTCGCCGACGCCACGGTGAGGTGCCTCTTGCGAGCGGTCCCCGCTGCCGTTCCGGGGATTGCGTTCTTGTCGGGCGGCCAATCCGCTGAACTGGCCTCGGCCCGTTTGAATGCCATGAATGTCAGATTCAAGTCGCGACTGCCTTGGGCGTTGGCGTTTTCGTTTTCCCGCGCCATCCAACAGCCGGCGTTGGAGATCTGGCGGGGCGAAGAGGCGCACGTCACGGCAGCACAGAAGGCTCTGTATCATCGAGCCGTGTGCAACCGGGCGGCGCGCCGGGGCGAATACAGTGCCGCGATGGAAAGGACATGAGCGCCGGGACTTCTCGGGGTGGCAGGGGATGGCGCGCGGAGAAAGATCGGCCGAGGAACCTGGGAGACCCGACGGGGTGATCGCACGTGGATGAGAGAGACTTGTTGTCGCTGAGCATTTTTCTCTTGACAATCGGGAGGACATAGGCTACAGTTCTTCTGTGGGGTTGGGCAGGGTCGGGCCCTGCCGGCTAGGTTATGCCAGAAAGTCTTCTTTTGTTTTCGTCCGTAGTCCCTGCCTGTGGTTTCTGCCTCGAAGTGCAGTCGGGAAGCCGAGGAGTCAAAGGCTCGAGAAGTGAGAGACCCAGAGCCCACTTCGACCGTCGTGCGCGGGCCGCAGTCCGGAAGGCGGCGGAGGGCTCCCCAACGTCTCGACTCCTCAACTTAGCGACTGCAAAATCGGGAGAACAAAGCGAGAATGTCTATGAAAACAAAGGATAAGAACAAAATATCTGGTAGCGCAGACCGCCGGTTCTGCGGTCTGCGGCTTTTCCATGATCGCTGGGGCAGGCCGCGGACCGCAAACACGGCGGTCCGCGCTACGCTAAAATCGAGAGAACAAAGCGAGAATGTCTATGAAAACAAAGGATAAGAACAAAATATCTGGTAGCGCAGACCGCCGGTTCTGCGGTCTGCGGCTTTTCCATGATCGCTGGGGCAGGCCGCGGACCACAAACACGGCGGTCCGCGCTACACCAAAATCGAGGGAACAAACCGAGAATGTCTATGAAAACAAAGGATAAGAACAAAAAGTCGCTGAGTCCTGGAGTGCCAGACCCAACGCCAGCCGCGCCTCCCCCGACCGCAGGCCGGAAGTCGGCGGCTGACTCCTCAACGTCTCGACTCCTCAACTTATCGATCGCAAAATCGGGAGAACAAAGCGAGAATGTCTATGAAAACAGAGAACGAGGTCAAAAAGTCAAAGAGTCGAGGAGTTGAGAAGACGATCACTCGACGGCTGAAAGCTGATAGCTGATCGCTGAGAGCTTCTTGGGAGAACAAAGCGAGAATGTCCATGAAAACAAAGGAAGACTCGATCGAGGATGCGGGACGGGCAGAAACTACGGGGATTCTTCGGCCCCAACGAACAGGGCCTCAGAATGACGATTCCCAACGTGAGGGCCTCGAATCCAAATGGCGGCAAACTCAACTTTGCCACAATACTTCGGTGTATGGGAGAGAGATACTATTTCGACGGAACGAACTTACAGATCTCCTGAAAACAAATGACTTGGCGTTTTTTGAGGCCAAAAACGAACTGGTTTTTGAATGCAAACGAACTCAAATCGAAGCCAAAAAGTGACCAAAAACCCACCAAATTGTGGGGGACTGACACCGAAGGGATGAACATGAGAATCAATTCCAAGGAATTCCGGGTGCGGCCCGGAGAAAAGGTCAATCTTAAAGAGTGGCCGACGATTGTGAAACCCTTTTTCAAGTCAAAGAAACGGTATCAAAAACTCCTGGATGAACACGTCGAGGAGATGAGCGCGCTGCAACAACTTCACTTCGCTTCCAACCGCTATGCGTTGCTGCTGATCTTTCAGGGGATGGACGCTGCCGGCAAGGATGGCGCCGTCCGCCACGTCATGTCCGGGGTCAACCCGGCAGGGTGCCAGGTTTGGAGTTTCAAACAGCCGAGCGCCGACGAACTGGAACACGATTTTCTATGGCGCACGACGTTCCGGCTCCCTGAACGCGGGCAGATCG